>Ga0208195_1000301_pt1 | contig 67775 bp, 55 predicted proteins | sample AD_UKC077_MetaG_FD_184441 | JGI IMG/M metagenome (GOLD analysis project Ga0208195, IMG submission 184441) | Active sludge microbial communities of municipal wastewater-treating anaerobic digesters from USA - AD_UKC077_MetaG (SPAdes) (version 2) | ecosystem: Engineered > Bioreactor > Anaerobic >... | reverse complement strand
ACGAGGAGTAACCTCTACGTATTCATCGGCCTTTATGTATTCCAAGGCTTCTTCGAGCGAAAAAATTACGGGAGGAGGCAGGTTGACTTTTTCGTCGGAACCCGAAGCTCGCACATTTGTTAATTTTTTCGTCTTATTTACGTTAACAACCAAGTCGCCTTCTTTGTTGCTTTCGCCCACCACCTGGCCGGCATAAACTTCGTCGCCGGGATGAATAAAAAAACGACCCCGGTCTTGCAACTTATCCATACCGTAAGCCACGGCAACACCTGTTTCCATGGCAATCATAGAGCCGTTTTCTCTTTTTTCGATTTCGCCCTTATAGGGTTGATATTCTTTGAAACGATGGGCAACGACGGCTTCACCCGACGATAAAGTGAGCAAGAGGCTGCGTAAACCTATAATCCCTCTGGAGGGAATCTCAAATTCCAGATGTACGCGTCCGTTTTTGCTTTCCATTTTGGTTAACTCACCCTTACGGCGGCTGACTACATCGATCATTTTACTGGCGGCTTCTTCCGTGACATTGATGGTCATTTCTTCGATGGGCTCGCATTTCTCTCCCTTTATTTCCTTGATGATGACTCTGGGTTGTCCTACCTGAAGTTCATACCCTTCGCGCCGCATGGTTTCTATCAGTATCGAAAGATGCAAAACGCCCCTGCCGAACACCGTCCAGATATCCCGCTCGGGATCTTTTTCCACTCTCATAGCCAGGTTTTTGTCTAATTCCCGCATCAGACGTTCGTGTATATGCCTCGAGGTGATGTATTTGCCGTCTTTTCCGAAAAAGGGTGAATTATTGATGGTAAACACCATGCTCATGGTGGGTTCGTCTATGGCAATGGGCTTCAGAGCTTCGGGAGCGTTCACATCGGCTATGGTATCGCCAATATCAAACTGCTCTATGCCAACCATAGCGCAAATATCGCCCGAACTCACCTCGGCAGACGGTTTACGCCCAAAACCGACAAATTCATTCAGCTCCTTGATGCGGCTTTTTATCACCGTCCCGTCTCGCTTTATCAGGCTGACGTCCTGATTGGGACGAAAGCTTCCCCGGTACACGCGACCTACGGCTATGCGTCCGACATAGGGAGAATAATCCAACGAAGTAACCAGCATCTGGGCGGGACCTTCGCGGCGTTTGGGAGCCGGAATATGTTCCAGTATCCGGTCGAGCAAATAGGTGATATCCCGCGTCTCGCGACGGTAATCGTCCGACATCCAGGAACGTTTGGCCGAACCGAAAACGGTGGGAAAATCCAATTGATCTTCGGTGGCATTGAGGCTGAACATCAAATCGAAAACAGCCTCCTGTACTTCTATAGGCCGACAATTGGGTTTGTCCACCTTGTTGATTACCACTATGGGCTTTAATCCTATTTCGAGGGCTTTTTGCAAGACGAAACGGGTCTGAGGCATCGGACCTTCAAAAGCATCCACCAGCAACAATACACCATCGGCCATATTGAGCACCCGCTCCACCTCGCCGCCGAAATCGGCGTGTCCGGGTGTATCAATGATGTTGATCTTTACACCCTTGTAGTTGATAGAAACGTTTTTGGACAATATGGTGATGCCTCTTTCGCGTTCCAGCTCGTTGTTGTCCATAATCAATTCGCCGGCACTTTCGTTGTTGCGAAACAAATGACCGGCAAACAACATCTTGTCGACCAGAGTGGTTTTACCGTGGTCGACATGGGCAATTATGGCAATATTCCTAATGGCCTGCTCTTGCATAAATGTGGAAAAATTAAATCAGCGCGCGAAAGTAGTGGTTTTTTTGCACATATCTGCAAAAAAAGCTGTCCGCTCATTGAGCGGACAGCCCGTAGTGTGATAAAAAAGTGTCGGAAAGTATATCGACTGAACTTTCCGGCTGTGTTTATTTAACGCTTAACACGTGCATTGCCTTCCCAGATACTCCAAATCTGCTCTTCGTCGGCAGGTTGTCCGTAATCGGTAAGGAAAGTGGTGGCTAAAACACCGCTGGCCCAGCCAAACTGTGCCCATTTTTCGGGGGCCCAGCCTTTCAGAATACCGTAGAGCATACCCCCTACAAAACCGTCGCCTCCGCCGATGCGGTCCAATACATGTATTTCGCGGGGCTCAATCACATGCCAGTTTTCGCCTTCGAGCATAATGGCACCCCATTCGTGGCTGTTGCTGTGGTTTACTTCGCGCAGGGTGTTGGCAAAAACCGAAGCATTGGGGAAGGCGGCCTTGACGCGCTTGATCATTTCCTTGAATCCGTCAATTTTGGCGGTAATATCTTTGCCTCCGGCTTCGGGGCCTTTGATGCCCAGACAAAGTTGGTAATCTTCTTCGTTGCCGATCAGAATATCCGATATGGAAGCGATCTCGGTAAATATCTCGTGCAATTCCTTTTCGCGGCCTTTCCAGAACGAAGCCCGGTGGTTCAAATCGAAAGAAATGCGGGTGCCGTATTTTTTGGCCACGCGGGCAAGTTCCAGGCAGAATTTGCTGGTATCCTGCGACAAAGCGCCTATCAGACCCGAGAGATGTACAATTTGTACGCCTTCCTGTCCAAAAATCCTGTCGAGATCAAAATCTTTCACGTTCAGTGTGCGCCCCACTTCCCCGGCACGGTCGTTCCAGACCCTGGGTCCCCGCGAACCGTAACCGCTATCGGCTATATTAATCTGATGACGATAGCCCCAGGGGCCTCCCTGATCTACATCCACTCCTTCGAAATCCATGTTGCGGCTGCGCAGGTTGGCTTTGATGTAGTGAGCGAAGGGACTGCCTTTTACAAAAGTGGTCAGCACTTTTACCGGCAGACCAAGGATAGAAGAAACACTGGCCACATTCGTTTCGGCACTGGTAACCTGCAGATGAAAAACATCACTGCTATGGACGGGTTGCCCGTTGTCGGGCGTAATACGCAAACCTATGCTGGTAGGAACAAGCATGGCATACTTGCAATTTTTTTTAAGTTCGATGCTCATAATTTACTGATTATTTAAAATATAATAGAATGTTTGTTTCTTCCGAGCGAATGAGCTACAAATATAAAAAAAGCGGAGGAATTTTAGCAGTAAATCCTCCGCTTTTAATTATCGGAAAAGCTCAAGGGCTTAAAATCAACGCCTTATTTATCCTGAGGATTCCCGATTCTACCCATAAACAGAACACAAGAAGTGCTTTTTTCTTTTATAACGAACAGGAAAGGCCTGTCTAGTGTCATATGTATCTCATCCAGTGGGGCAGAGGTCAGTTTTATCCCCACTATCGTTACGGCAGCGGCTTCGGCTCCTTCCTCGTCTACTTTGACAAAGGTTTTTTGCTTCAACAAGCCAATGTACAAATCCTGATCTGCATTGATCAGACTAAAATCGGCCATTTGGGGATCGAAAGCCGATGTCATACCCAAAGCAGACATGGTAGGTATCAGTTCTTTTTCGTATTCCAGATTGAAACGGGGCAATTTAAGATTAAGTTCCGTTTCCCTGAGACGATGCAGCCAGTTAGCCCAACAAGGAGCGTCGAGGGTTTCAATCAATGCATCCATATCAACACCCTGGCGGGGCAAAACAAATACCATGCTGAAAGCCTCGTTCCCGAAGGGCAGTTCTACAACCTGAACGGTCTCGTCTTCGTAATAAGGAAATTCCGCTTTTTGATACATCATATTCACCTTGGTCTTTTCGCCGCCGGCCAAATAAAAATCGGCTTCTTCGGTTTTGGTTTTATCGAATTTATGTACCCAACTGCCTTTGAAATAGAGTGCGTTAAGCAAAAACATAATGTCGTCCGGGTCAATATCGTCGAGGATTTTATCGATTCGACCCTTGGTTTTTACATCGCACCAATTGTTTATGGCATTTAAAGCAGCTGCATCAAAGGGAAGATTTTGCACTTCGGCATCGAAGTAATAGGTATTGGTATCGACAAACTCCTTGCGCACGGCAAAATCTTCGCGAATCCAAATGGAATTGGCAATACCTATGTTGGTCGAAGGATCCAGGCTCAACAGGGCCTGATTCATTTTTTGCTGATAGGCGTTGATTTCGCTTTGAGTATAGCCTTCGAAGCCCAGGGCAGAAATCATTTCGGTAGCCGTATTGCCGGCTGCTCCGTTTAAAGTCATCGACAAAGCCTGCGAAACGCTGAAAGGCGAAATGCAAAAGTTCTCTTTCGACTCTTCCAGATTGACCTGCCCCAACAAACGGAAGGCAAAAGTGTTGCCTTTTTCCACCAACACTTCCTGACTACGGGTTAAATCAATGTCTTCTCTGGCTTTGATTTTATCGCCGTCAACCTGTTGTTCACAAGCAAACAACAAAAGTGCACACAATAAGAAAGTTTCCTTTTTCATGGCTTATAATCTAATTAAATAGGAATACTGAGTAATCACTTAATTTAGGAATGAAATTACTCAAACTAAGACCGAAATCCGGAAAAAACGCTACATAATTGACGGCATCCTCACAAGAATCGACGGCATCCTCACGCAACAGGGCCGGAACCTTCGGTATTCTGTTTATTGCGGTGGCTGGTTACAAATTCAAAAGGCTTCATTCCAAATTGTTTCTGAAAGCACTTGGAAAAATACGAGGGATTGTTGAAACCTACCATATAGGCTACTTCGCCAACCATGTAGCGTTGTTCCAACAAAAGAGCCGCCGCTTTTTTGAGGCGCACTATCTGAATCAATTCGTTGGGTGTGACATCGATCAGGGTCTTTATTTTGGCAAACAAACGGGAACGGCTGATGCACATTTCTTTGGCCAAAAAATCCACCGAAAGCTCGGGATTGGCAAAATTTTCCTCTATCAGCTGATTCATCCTCAATAAAAATTCCTGCTCCACAGTATTACCGGCAATGCTGCTGAGGTGTACCAGGGGCATTTTAGAAAATTTCTGAATCAACATACGTCGTAATTCGAGTAAGTTTCTTACGGTGGCTTTCAAATAACCCATAGAGAAGGGTTTCTCCACGTAAGCATCCGCACCGCAATCCAGGCCATGCAATTTGGAATCGATATCGGTTTTGGCGGTCAGTAAAATAAAAGGAATATGGCTGGTAAACTGATCTTCGCGCACTTTGCGACAAAATTCAATGCCATCCATACCCGGCATCATCCAGTCGCTGATGATCAATTGAACATCGTTGGCCCTCAGCATATCCAAACCCTCCTGCCCTTCTCTGGCCATCAGCACCCTATAATCTTCAGAAAGGCGTTCGCTGAGGAAATGCAGCATTTCGCGGTTGTCTTCGACCAACAAAATGGTGGCAACATCCGAGACATGATCTTCCCCTGAGCTTTCAGACACAATGTCTTCGGGAAAAACAACTGAAGTTGCGGCTGCCTGGGGGAGCTTTTTCGTCCAATCACAAAAAGGCAGTTCAATGTAAAAACTGCAACCCCGGCCGGGCTCAGATTCCAGACGTATGGTTCCGTTGTGAGCCTCCACCATGCTTTTAACTATACTCAGCCCTATACCTGTACCGGGCATGGGGTCTTTGGCCTGATAGAAAGGTGCGAATACCTGTTCCTGCTCATCGGGATCTATACCGCAGCCGTTGTCCTGAACGAGAATTTCAATTATTTCTTTGTCTCTGTCCACCTTAGCGCTGAGCAGTATGTAATCTTTGGTGTATTTAACGGCATTCGATAATAAATTACTCAACACCTTGGTCAATGCTTCGTAATCGAAGCATGTTTCAAAATTCTGCTCATCAAATTTGTATTCAAAGCGTTTGCCTTCTTGCTCAATCAAAGGACGGAAACGCAGGCTGACATCGTCGAGCAATTTTCCGAGGTTGTGTTTTGCTTTGTGAATAGTCGGGCTGCCTCCCTGCTCTATTTTCCGGAAATCCAGCAATTGATTGACCAAAAAGAGCAAACGCTGACTGTTGCGATGAATCATTTTGAGGTCTTCGGCCAGTCCTCCGGAGTTCAATTCGGGAATTTTTAGAATTCTGTCGAGCGGGGCGATAATCAAGGATACCGGATTGCGGATTTCATGAGCTATAGTAGTAAAAAATTGGATTTTGGCGTTGTGTACCTCCTTTTCTTTTTCAATACTGAGTTTTTCCATTAGTCGCTGATGATTGCGTTCGCTAATTCGAACAATATTGCTGATAATCAGCGTCAGAATCAGTAGTATCAGAGCAAAGTAGAGAATCTTGAATCCGGGGCTAAGAAGCAGGGGAGGGGAAATAGTCAGCATAATCGTGCTTGGCTTTTCGTTCCAGATTCCGTTGTTGTTGGAGCCTTTTACCTTGAACACATAATCACCCGGAGCTAAATTGGTATAGGTGGCTTTGGTCTGATTGCCTACAAAATTCCAGTCCCGGTCCAAACCCTCCATCATAAAGGCATATTGATTGCTTTCGGGACTACTGTAACTAAGGGAGGCATACAAAAAGCTCAACATATTCTCCTTATGTGTAAGCTTTATTTTACGTGTATACTGCGGAGAAATTCCCTCATCGGCCAGAGCTTGATTATTAACCAACAGACCGGTAATTACCACCGGAGGCACATAAGCGTTTCTCTGAATTTTGTAGGGATAAAAAGCATTGAAGCCGTTGACCGATCCGATGTAGATTTTACCATCCGAGGCCAATAAGCCCGAATTCGGTAAAAAATGTTCGCTACGTAGTCCGTCCCTGGTGGTATATGTAGTGCTTTTCCCTCCGGAAGTGTAATGTACCAGCCCTCCGGAAGTGGTTATCCACAATTCCTCTTCGTAGCCTATGATGCAACACACATTTTTGCTGGGTAAATTCAGATCCAGAGGATAAAAACTTTCTTTTTCGGCATCGAAACAATAAACGCCGTTTCCGGTGCCAAGATAAATTTTATTGTTTTTGTCTATGTAGATACTATTGACGGTGTTGCTGCCCAAGGAGCCCGGAGCGTCGCTTCTGCGGTAATTTTTCCAACTGTTGTCCGCGGGGTTGTGGCAAAATATTCCTTCGCTCTCGGTAGCAAACCAAATCCGCCCTTCCTTATCCTGATCGATGTCGAAGGTGAGGCAGCCCAATTCCCTTACCCGGATAAAATTGTCCTTTGCGGGGTTATAACGGTTTACTCCCCGCATACTGGTGACCCAGATCCGTCCTTCTCCGTCTTTGAAAATAGAATAAATACTGCTGCCGTCGATGGTGGTACTGTCGTCTACAACATGATTATAATACGAAAACCGGCCTGTTTTCAAATTGAGCACATTCAAGCCTCCCGTATAGGTGCCGATCCACAACTTATCTCCGTCCGGGCAAAGCGCGTGCACGTTGTGATAGGAAATACTGTTGCGATTGCGCTCTGGAAGATATTGAGTAAACTTTTCACTGCCGGGCTCATATTTAAACAAACCGTCGTCGTCGGTGGCGATCCAGATATTGGAGTTTTTATCTTCGCAGAAAAAACTGATTATTTTGGCCTCTTCCATTTTGCCGGCCCTGCAGGCGTAGCTTTCGATCTGCCCATTGTTTGGCGATACGTAATTGATTCCGCCGTAATAAGTGCCTATCCATAGCCCGCCTTCCTTATCTTTGAATATAGGATAAACAAATTTGTTGGAAATCGAAGTGGCATCGGTTGCCTTTGGGAGATAAAGTTTATATTCGGAACTCAGCGTGTTGTACCACATCAGACCCTCGTCGGAGCCGATCAATAATTGATTGGGTTCAATTTCGTTCAGACTGTGAATATGCACCAGGCTACCGGCAGGTACATTACCGTGCAGATGACGGCGGACTATGCCGCTGTGTTTGTCCAAACTAAGCAAACCACCCCGCCAAAGTCCCAACCATAAAGTTCCTTTAACATCTTCGGTCATCACTACAGCCTGGAAGTCGGCGGGCCCATCCAAAAGACGAAAGGGGAAAACCTTGAATTCATCTTCTGCCCTATCCAGCCGCCAAAGTGTCGACCTTGCTGCCGTGCTGCACAACCAGACCGCATTGTCGGAATCTACAAAAACATAATCGACCCTTCCCTGGAAGGCCTCCATGGGGAAACGCTTCAAACGCCCACTGCCGGGACTGTAGCGATAGACTCCCCGTTCAAAACTCGAAAACCAGATATTGCCGTCTTTGTCCTCGACCATATTATTGACAATGTTTTCAATGCGTTCGCCGTTCTCTGTTTCCCGGTCAAAAAAATTAAACTCATTCTTTTCGTAATCGTATTTGTACACTCCTTCGTCGGTACCCACCCAAAGCAAACCGTTTTTATCCTGCATCAGGGCGTAAACGTATTTATTGCTACCGGAGGGTTCCTCATCCGTTACTATCGGATAAAGTCTGATATTAATCCCGTCAAAGCTGCACAAACCCTGGCCGGTGCCAAACCACATAATTCCCCGGTCGTTTTGCCATATACTGCGTACCGTATTCGATGCCAGGCCGTCTTCGACCGTTATGTGACGAAAACGAAAGGGAACCGTTGAAGCTGTCAGGGCTTGTAAAAACAAGGTGGTCAACAAAGCTGATATCAAAAAAAAGTTTTTCATCGTAAGCCGGATTTAATAGTGGACAAAGATAATAAAATTGCCTTTCGAGCTGTTTTCTGCACCAATTTGATTGGATTCTTTGGACAATTGTTACAGTAAAATGGATGATTATGCCAAAGCAACTCAGACGAAAATGTTTACTTTTGTACAGACAACAAGAGATTAACCAACCTTTAATAGGTGAAAATCAACATCTTATGAAAAAAATCATATTCATCACATTGGCCTTATGGCCTTTCACTCTGCTCATAGCTCAGGGAAAAGTCGAAGACTACAAGCGAGCTTACTCCATCAGGGAGTTGTACTCGGGCAGTAAAGTTTATTATTCCGACGTAAATCCTACCTGGATAGGAGACAGCGACAATTTCTGGTATATCCGCAACACTCCCGAAGGACGGGAATACGTATTGGTCGATGCGGGAGACAAAAACAGCAAGCCGCTTTTTGATCACCAAACCTTGGCAGGCAAACTCGGCCAGGCCACGGGCGAGCAAGTCGAGGTCCTGAAACTTCAGCTCGAAAGGCTGAGGGTAAACGACGAATTAAGTCAACTATCGTTCGGCTTCAAGGGAAAGAACTGGGTTTACTATTTAGCTCAGGACAGCTTGCAGGGAGAAACCGTCAGTATGGAACGTCCCGGCCGGACCGGCAGCCGCACCCACTGGATGGTAACCGACGAAGAGCGCGACCGGGGGGCGGTAAACTCCCCGGACAACAAGTACCAGGCTTATATAAAAGACCACAACGTATATGTGAGGGAATTACCCAGAGGCAAAGAAATTGCCCTGAGCATCGACGGCTGTGTCGGAAACTATTATTCCTCCTACATCCAATGGTCGCCCGATTCCCGCATGCTGGCCACCACCAAAATCAGGCCGGTGGAGAAACGTTACATTCACATGGTGGAATCGTCGCCCTCCGATCAGTTGCAACCCAAACTCCGGACTTTGGAATATACCAAGCCCGGTGATGAGCTGCGTTTCCGGGTGCCCTGCATCTTCAAAGTCGAAACCCAAGAAGCCCTTATTCCCTCGACGGAATTGTTCAACAATCAATATCAACTATCGGGTTTGCGCTGGAACAAAGACAACAGCGGCATTACCTTCGAATACAACGAACGGGCGCACAAAGTCTACCGTGTACTGGAAATGTCTGCTCAAAATGGCCTTGTACGCAGCCTGATCGAAGAAACAGCCGAAACCTTCGTCAATTATTCGCGCCGTTTCCGCCACGATCTGAGAAACGACGAAGAAATCATTTGGATGAGCGAACGCGACAATTGGAACCACCTCTACCTCTACGACCGCAAAAACGCTAGCGTTAAAAATCAAATCACCAGGGGAGAATGGTATGTGCGCGACATCATCAGAGTGGACGAAGATGCCCGGCGCATCTATTTCACCGCCAACGGCGTGCCCAAAAAAGGAGATCCCTACCTGGTCAGGTATTACCACATCAACATGGACGGCAGCGGACTGACCTGTCTTACTCCCGACGAAGGCCATCACCGGGCTACTTTTTCCCGGGATATGAAATACCTCGTGGATGTGTATTCCCGCGTTGATTTAGCCCCGATAGCTCAACTGCGCGACGCCGAAAGCGGCAAATTAATCATGCCCCTGGAAAAGGCCGACATCAGCGAACTGGAAAAAACCGGCTGGAAAGCGCCCGAGGTCTTTGTTGCCAAAGGCCGAGACAGTAAAACCGACATCTGGGGCATCATCATCCGTCCTTCCAACTTCGATCCCAACAAGAAATACCCCATCATAGAATACATTTATTCCGGCCCCGGCAGTCACTATGTGCCGAAATCTTTTGCTCCCTACTACTCCGATATGACCAACCTGGCCGAGCTGGGCTTTATTGTAGTAAAAATGGACGGCATGGGCACCTCTTTCCGCTCCAAGGCCTTCGAAGAAATCTGTTATCAAAACCTGAAAGACGCCGGCTTCCCCGATCGCATACTTTGGATCAAAGCCGCCGCCAAAAAGTATCCCTATATGGACGTTGATAAAGTGGGTATTTTCGGAGCCTCGGCCGGAGGCCAGGAAGCTATGGCAGCCGTACTCTTTCATCCTGAGATGTACAAAGCCGCTTATTCGTCTTGCGGCTGTCACGACAATCGTATGGACAAAATCTGGTGGAACGAGCAGTGGATGAGTTATCCCATCGGAAAACAATACCTGGAGAGCTCCAACGTAGTAAACGCTCATTTATTGACCCGTCCGCTGATGTTGGTAGTAGGTGAACTCGACGACAACGTCGATCCGGCCTCGACCATGCAGGTGGTGGACGCCCTGATAAAAGCCAACAAAGATTTTGAGCTGGTCGTATTGCCCGGCGTAGGTCACACCATGGGTGGCTCTTACGGCGAGCATAAACGCTTCGACTTCTTTGTCAGGGAACTGCTCAATGTGGTTCCTCCCAAATGGAATGAAATCAAAACCGACTAAAAAATATACCTATGAAACAACTATTGTACAGCCTTGTTTTGCTGCTGGGCATAACTGCCTGCAACTGCGACTGCCGGGAACAACTCCCCAAACCTGCCATCAGTACCCCTCCGGCAGAATTGCAACTGGATGAATTTTACAAAAAATACATCAACGTAAACGGTATCCACCTGATTTCTTCGCACCGGGTGCCCGACTCAGCGCTCTATGCGGCTTACCGCACTCTGGATGCCATGACGAGCATGTTGCCTCCGGAAGTACTCAAAGCAATGACCGACATCAATACGCGGGTGGGTGTTATGGCCCGTTACGAAGGCACCACCGATATACCCGAACACGCACATCTGGCCAACGACAAACGGCTCAACTGGGATGTCAGGGCCCGGGGCCTGGGCGGTACGTTAAGAAGCCCGCTGACCACCTGTGCCGAAGAAAACATACTCTGCTATCAAATTGATAAATACCACGCCGAAGACATCCTGGTTCACGAATTTGCCCATTCCATCCATCTGATCGGAATTATAAGCATAGACCCGGGCTTCAACGACAGATTGCAACAAGCGCTGGATGCCGCCATTGCCGAGGGTAAGTGGAACAACACCTACGCTCAGACCAATATCTCAGAATACTGGGCCGAGGGTGTACAAAGCTGGTTCAATGTCAACGCCGAAGTGGAATATCCCGACGGCAAACACAACCACGTCAACACAAGATCGGACCTCAAAAAATACGATCCGCGCCTGTACGCTATTTTAGCTGAGTTTTTCCCCGAAAGCAAGGAACAAATATCCTGCCACAAGCACATCAACCTTTACCGCAGGGAAAAACGTTGAGCCCGAATATTGAAAGCGCCGCAGTTGGGCGCTTCTAAGACACCGGCTTATTGTTCGATCATTGTTGGTGAAAACTGTGCTTCAGGCATAGCAGAGCCCATTTGAAACTTATCCACGCTCATCACCGAGCGGCGATTGTTCTTTACGTTTTGCATTTCCATGTAAAAGGCAAAGTATTTGCCCTTGCCCAATTCCCGGTAATCTTTGAGGATATTGATCCGGTGAAGTTCACCGTTTGTATCGTAATATTCCAGTTTATAGGCAAAAAAGTCGTCCTTACCGATATAGGAAATCCTCTTGCTGAAGCCGTACTGAGCGGCGAGGGCATCGGTTTTGCAACTGGATTCTATTTTATGACAGGTTTTACCGTCGACCACGGCTTCGCCTAAAGATTTGTAATTAAAATCGTCCAGGACGGGCTTGCTCATATCGGCATTGGTGAATTCACTGCCCATAAAATTTTTGCCCTTTTCGCTGCTCACTATACGGCGGGTTTTGCGCAGGGCGGGCATATATATCCACATGTCGTCGTCCTTGTCTTCGTAATCGTAGATCAGGAGGGTGGTGCCTCTTACGTCGGCCGGCTCTGTAAACCGAAGCATACTCTTGGTAGCTTCTCCAAATTTTTTGGTAGCCATCGAAATGGTCCGGGAGCGCTCCTGGCCGCTGGCACTGATGATTTTAAGTGTCGATATCATTTCCATGGATTCCGGCTCTATCACATCGCCGGCTTTGCGTATTATTTCGCGGGCATCTTGTGCAGAAGCTAATGGTGCCAGCAATAAGATTGAAATAAAAATAAAGGATCTCATAATAGGATAGTTAAATTGTAAATTAGGCATTTATAGTATTCTTTTTACTTAGGAATTTCGGCTTCCAGATCATGCAAATAGCCGGTATCAAAATCAAGGCGCTTATCAGACAGAGCATCAACGAAAGTATGATCAGAAATCCGAAGGAACGAACCAGGGGGAAAGCCGAGAAAAACAAAACGGAAAAGCCCAGCATCACGGCAAAGGCATTGATCACTATTCCTCTGCCTATAGTCTTTAGGGCCATTCTGATGGCTTCGGAATGAGTCTTACCTCTGTTGAGTTCCCATTGTATGCGCCAAAATATTTGTATGGTAAAGTCCACACCCAAACCGATGGAGATGGACGAAAGCAACGCTGTGACTATGGTAAGTTCTATACCTGTCCAACCCATCAGCCCAAAAATACTGAAGACGGCAAAAACCAAGGGAATACCGCCAATCAGGCCGGCCACCAGACTTCTGAAAATCAGCGCTACTAAGATTATAATAGCTCCCAGGGCAAACAGAAGCGAATAGTTTTGACCTGTCATGATGGATTCATTCAGTTCTTTTTCCACCAGACTGTAACCTCCAGGCAATGGTGTGAATTCACTGCTCTCGCTGAGCTCTTCTATTTTATGCAAGACCTCATCTATCTCCTTGATTGAGGCAGCCTGGTACTGAATCGTCAGTAAAGTATGTTCAAAGTCGAAATCGACGAATTGCTCCAAATCTTCGGGATCGGCGCTCATGGTGTACAATTCCAGGTACTGCGCAACGGCCTCCCGGCTCGAAGGAATTTGATCGTAACCCGGTTCCGTGGGGTCGTTCAATGCCTTGCTGATTTCTTTGACGACAGTAGCGAGCGAAGCAACGCTACCCACCTGAGGCAAGGCGCTGAGTTCCAGATCGTAACGCTCCAGCTCTTTAAGCAAGGCAGGATCTTTGGCATCGGCCTCAAACATGAGCGTAATCATTTTACTGCCTCCCATGTGCTTGTCGATGGCTGCGATGGCTCTGTTGAAAGTGTGTTTTTCGGGCAACACATTATTGGTATCGGGACTGAGTTTAAAAAACAGCAAACCGGTGACGGCCAGAGCAAAGAACACCGAAAAACCAATAAGGACTCTCTTGGGGTGACGAACCACCACAACGGCCACCCGATACAAAAAAGCAGAGATGGGCCCGTTGGGTTTGCCGCTTAAATCATGGTGCGGTTTGCCTTTCTTCATCAACGACAACACAGCCGGAACAAACAACAAACTGGCCACCAAAGCAAAGGCTATTCCCAAGCCTGTAACCACGCCCATTTGCCGGGCCGGTATCAACAAATGCGTTGTCAACCCCATAATTCCCACCATGGTGGTCAATCCGCAAAACAGTACCGGTTTGAACAGATATGAAAAAGACTTTTCTACTATCTGAGGCATGGTAAGGCGTGGATCCTGTGCATTTAAATCCTGATACCGGGCAATAAAATAGACTCCGTAATTATTAGCTATAGCCAGCATCATTATAGGAATGAGTACACCGATTATACTCAATTCCCAGCCGAAAAGGGGAATCAGCGCCATGCTTACCACGACGGAAAAAATCACCACCGAAATCGGCAAAAACACCCCTCTGGCCTCTCGTAAAGACACCCACAAAAACACAAACATCACAAGCAAACCCAGGGGAAGTAAAATCATCAGGTCCCGCCCGATCTTGATACTGGCTTCTTCGCGCAACAAAGGCTGACCGGAAATCATCACCTTTTCGTCGCCCGGGTATTTTTCCAGGGTTTGTTTGATGATATTCAACAATTCTGCGTCTTCGAGCGATTTGTCGGAGCTCAGCAAAATCAGGCTGTAACGGAAATCGTCCGAAACCACCAGTCCGTAAGCCAAATCGTTGCTTTTTATCCTCTCTCTGAGAATGTCCGTTTCGGCAGGGCTTTGAGGAATGGCATCTATCAGCGGATCTACGAGCATCACGCCCTCTTCCGAGTGAATATCCTGAACCCCGAACAAAGAGAAAACCCTTTTAAAGGCAGGCTGCATCGAAAAAGCCCTGTCGAGCTGCTCTATGCGCTCCAGGCTGCTTTTATTTAAAATATCGTCGCTCTCTAATACTATCAGCATCGGCTCTTCCGCACCAAAAATTTTTTCTATCTTCCGGCTGTTTTGTTTAGATTGCATCGAATCCGGCAAATAGCTTTCCAGATCGGGATTGACAGTTGTCTTGGTCAATGGCCAAATACATAACGCTACCGTTAATACAACCGCAGCTATAATCCACCAGCGGTAGCGTAAAATAAAATGTTTAGATCTCATCGTCGTCTATCTTGATAATCAAAAACTGAACTTCATCTCCAGAAAAGCTCCGTTCAAAACAGGACCTGCATAGCTGAACATTGATTTATCGGGGCCTTTCATATACGAATAGCCGGCACTGAGTGCCAGGGCATCGGTAATATTCCAGACCAATTTGGGCCTGAGCAGGAATTCTTCGGTAGAAAAATCGTAAAAGCCCGTCATTTCAGCATTCAGAGTGCTATAGACAAAATCTCCCGACAAAGTCAAAGCCAGGGCATGATTCGTTTCGAACTGTTGTTTAAATATTTTGCGATTTATAAGAAAAGATTCGTAATTGACCCTCTCATTGGCGTACTGATACAGGGCAAGCTGATTCATAGGGTCGCTCAGCACCGGTTCGTTCAAATCGACAAAATCGAGAACGTGTTTACCCACGTATTGCAAAATGGCCGTAACGGAACCGAAATTATACTCCACCCCCATCACATAGCTCAGGTCACAATTGGGAATATACATTCTTGCATGCTCGTTTTCGGTAAAATTATAGGCTCCTTCTCCCCTGATTATCCAGGAAGACAAAGGCACGGCAAAATCCAACCCAAAGGTGGTTCTGCGATAAAAAGCCGGCCTGTAGCTGACTTGCGGAGTGCCTGAGCTCAAATCTACACTGTTCAGGTTAATGCCGTAAAAGGGATCGCGGCCCTGAAACCAGGAGAGCGAAAAACCGACCCCGGGCAATTCAAAATTAAAGCGGGTGGCCAGACTGCCGTTGCCTGCTTTTTGCTCGGGCAACACCGGATCGACAAAAGAAGCTCCCAAATCGAATAATTCGTAACGGTACACCGACGGCCGGTAAATGGGAATAACAATGGCCTCCCATTCTATCATGGGGGTGATTCTTACCTTGCTTCTGAGCATAAAATTAGACATCTTCTGATCGTCCGGATTACCCGACAAGAAGAAGTAATTGTTGGGATTGATATTGTTGGTAGGATTGAATCCATCGGTTCGCCCCCAGCTTACAATCTGCTCTCCCAGCAGGACATCAACTGTTTTAGAACTGATACCGGCGTAAGCCTCTTTGATTTCAAACTCCGAAAAAGAGCCGCCAAAACGGTTGCCGCTGCGAAAACGCAGATCGGTATTCATCGTTAAAAGCTTGGCTTTGTGATTGAGTTGCAAGGCTGTTTCGCCAAATAAAGTACCAAAGTCGTAGTTTTCGCCGGCACCGTAGGCCGAACCGCGAACGTAACCGCCCAATTTGACGGTTTTTTCGCTCTGATTATCCGGCGATTTACCCGCGGTTTCAAACAAACCCTGTGCAGACGCAAGGCCGACTGTGGCAATAAATAGAAAGAATGATAAAATAAGACGTTTCATAAAAGCGCATTTTAAATAATTAATGTTGCGCCAAAATACAGTTTGCACTGCTTCCTACGGTCTTATTTTAAAAAGTCGGAGAAGTTGAAGAAGTACGATTTTAAAAAGATGGACTAAACGAATTTCGGTTAATTCATTTTCTGCAAAACCTCCTGTTGATAATTTTTGGGAGTTTGGCCGGTAAGGGTTTTGAAAACCGAGAAAAAAGTAGATTTGCTGTTGAAGCCGCATTCGTAACCGATGGCTTCGATCGAGTAGGGATTATCGGGTTTATCCAGTTGTTTTTTAACGGCTGCTACCCGGTATTCGTTCACAAACAGAAAAAAGTTTTTGCCCAGGTGTTTGTTCAGCACTTCCGTGAGATGATGCCGCGGTATATTTAAGCTCTCCGACAAAAGACTCATGCTGAATTCCGGGTTTAAATAGGGTTTTTCTTTTTGAAAATAGTTCAACAACTTCTGACTTATCTTTTCCATTTGATCGGTACTCAAAAAAGAATTGGAGTTCTTTTCGGGAACGGCCGGTTCTTCTTTTGTTTTATCGGGAAAAATATCGCGCTGTTTGAGCCCGTAAAAACTGAATATGTAAACAAAAAACAAGAGGACCGAATAATTGAAAAGCGTCAGCGATTCGGTGGTAAATACTATAATATTAAACAAACCCCACAACAGCACTATCAGGCAATAAATACCATAAAAAATCACCACAAACATGATCCAGCCCATTTTTTTAATGCGGTCGATGGTGGAAAATTCGTTTTTAAGCCTTTTGCGGTGACGCGATAAAATGACAGCAGTGAGCCCCAAATAGACTATCCAGGAAACCAGGCCGAAAACACCAAACGATATCCGGTACCAGAGCGTATTGTCCGGGCTGAAAAATCCCTCAAACGACAAAGGTTCCTGCAGGCTCCACGAAAATATTTTAAAGATCAAATAGGGCAATAAATGCAGCAATTGCGGCCATTTGAGACGAAAGGAGGGCTTTACCAGAGAACGGGTATAGAGGAACAAAGCCGGATTGAACAGCAAAAAAGTGTTGGATAAAAACACAAAATTGGTGTAGACATACAACTCTATCCCGACCGTAAGAAATTCTATACTCAATAAGAAAAGCCAGGCCGACAGCAGATAATCGGCTGAACTTTTTTTGTCTTTAGTTATGGTAAGAATCCCTGCAAAAAGGGCCTGGGCAAAACCTATCCAGACTATAACATCCATGCTCGCAATTTTCGCCAAAGGTACAGAAATTAATCTTTGAGCGCACAGAAAAAAAACCTACTTTTGGGACATCTTATTTCAACATCCCGGCTTTAAAGGCTTGAAAAACCGGTGAAACCAATTTGTTTTCACCGGCCTGATTCACCAAGCGTCATTTATAAACATTATGAAAAATTATTCTTTAGTCGCATTGCTCCTGCTCACCGTATTCGGCATACAGGCCCAACTCCCCGTACGAAACGCCGAAAACATCGAAAAATACAAAAACATCTGCCGAACCTACATTCACAAAGAAATGAAAGGTATGTACCGCGAAGCCGGTGGAGCTCTGCCGTATCCCTTTTTAGCGCCCGGCAGCAACCAATACCTTGATATGTTGTGGGATTGGGATTCCTGGCTGAGCAACGTAGCTCTGCGGCAAATTCTACTGGAAAAGGGCAAAGAAAAAGACCGCGAAGAAGCTCTTAAATACGAACAAGGCTGTGTGCTGAACGCCCTGAGTTACGGCGGTATGGACGGATGGATTCCCATCTGGATAGAACGCGATGCCCCCTCGAGGCAAGAGATGCTGAGCACGCGCAATCCCTGGAAAAGCAATATGCACAAGCCCTGCCTGGCTCAACACGCCGCCTTTATTGTGCGCAACATCAACGGCGACGCCGAATGGCTGCGCGAATCGTTTTATTTCCTCCAGGCCTTTGTAAATAAATACCTCAATTTTCACAGGCATCAGGCTACCGGGTTGATGTATTGGCAAACCGACGAGGCCATAGGCGTGGACAACGATCCTTCCACTTTTTACCGCCCCGATGCAAGCTCCGGCTCCATCTTTCTGAACTGCCTGATGTACAAGGAACTGCTGGCTATGGACTACTTAGCTCAATGCCTGAACTTAAAGGATATCGCGACTTTTTACTACAAAGAAGCCGCCCGGTTGCTCGAAAACATCCGGGAGCATTGCTGGGATCCGCGGGACGGGTTTTATTACAGCGTCGATTTGAACCTGCGCCCCATAGAAAAACCCGACATTGAGTTTTTGGAAGCCGGCAAACTCTACCTGCATACCGGCCAACCCCGCACCTATCATTGCCTGATTCAGCGCTTCAGCGTTTGGAGCGGATTTATGGCCATGTGGTCGGGAGTTGCCACTGATGAACAGGCAGCCCTGATGGTGGAACGGCACTTCCACGATACCACTTCGTTCAACTCGGCCTCCGGTATCCGGAGCTTATCGCCTCTCGAAAAAATGTACGACACCCGTGGCAGCGGCAACCCCTCTTCCTGGCAGGGCCCGATATGGATCAACGTCAATTACCTGGTGTTCCGCGGGCTGATCAACTACGGCTACAAAGAGGAAGCCCGGGAATTGGCCGAAAAAACCATCCTGTTGCTGGGCAGGGACATCGAACGCTTCGGAGCCATGCACGAATACTACCTGCCCGACAACGGAGAGCCGGTGCTGAACCGTGGCTTTCAAAACTGGAATTTCTTAGTCTTGAACATGGCCGCCTGGCTCGATGGGAAAGACGTTGTTTGGGAGTTTTAAAATATAACTGTATGAGTCGCTTCATTTACATTATCACCTTACTTTGTCTTCTGCCCGTCACCGACCTGCGGGCAGGAAACAACAGAGAAAAACCGCGCGTGATAGTCACCACCCCTAGTCCGCTACCGGCGGGTGGTTGTGAGGGTTTGTTGAGTTTTGTGGTTTTTGTTTCAAAGATGTAGCCGGAGCTAGACTCAAGAGGGATACCTTATTCATAATATGTCGAATTTTAGAGAAAATCATCAAGAAGAAACACAGAAGCCCCACCCAATCGATCGATTTTGTGGGGCTTCCGGTGCCCGAAACCGGACTCGAACCGGTACAGCCTCAATGGCCAAAGGATTTTAAGTCCTTCGTGTCTACCATTCCACCATTCGGGCTGCCTTTTACATAACAGGAACGCATTAATGGCTTTTACATAAGTTGCTTGGCATGTTGAATAGCTTCGCATGCTTAAAAAAACCGCTAATGCGGCTGCAAAGATAAAGCTTTAGCTCGAAAACGGAATATTTTACTGATTTTTTTTTGACGATCTCCCGGCAATAAACTAAAATCACGCTTTATAAGAAGGCGTATAATTAGTGTTGTACAAGTACCTCGGAATTCACATCCACCACCACCGCGTATCGTTTCAAGCCTTCTTTCGACACTCCGGTGGAGGGTGTGCCCAGGCCAAAGCCCAGTTGGTAGGTTTCTCCGCATTGTGGGCAGACCACTTCCAGAACCTCGTTGGGTTGACCGACTTTAACGTCGGGACGGCATTCTACCGGACAGGCCAGATCGTAGGCATAGTACCGGTCGTCGAAACCTTTGAGCAACACCAGACCTCCGTAACCCAGGCGATCGGTTACGGTTTCGGGTTCTGTGATATAATAGAAGTCTCCCGGGAATAGGCATTTAATGGTATTCAGGTTGCGCCTCATAAAAACCGGGCTGTCGGGAATGCTCGACCGATAGCGTCCGCAGGCAAAAAAGCCCAAAAACAACAACAAAGAGATTATTTTTTTCACTACAGCTTTTTTTAATGCCGACAAATCGTACCCTTATGCGGCTGAATTTATCAGGTCTCAAAGATACATATTCCTCCAGCCACTTCGGATGTTTTAGCCAAAAAATAAGGTATAACTCATTTAAATCCATTATTTTTGTGCTCAAAAAATTGAAAAAATGAAAAAATCGGTTCTTATTTTATGCACACTTATGATGATCTCCTGCGCCAAAAAGCAAGGTAATCCTTTTTTTGAAGACTACGACACCCCTTATGGTGCCGTGCCTTTCGATAAAATCAGTATAGAACATTACATGCCGGCTTTTGTGGAAGGCATGAACCGGCAAAAGCTCGAAATCGATGCCATGGCCGGCAACCCCGAAGCGCCTACTTTCGAGAATACCATTGCAGCTATGGACTATTCGGGCGAATTGCTCAATAAAGTATCTTCGGTATTTTTTGGTTTAATTTCGAGTCACACCAGCGATGAGATGCAGGCCATTGCTCAGGAATTGAGCCCCTTGCTCTCGGAGCACAGCGACAATATTCGCCTAAATGCCCCGCTTTTTAAGCGCATCGAAAGCCTCTACAACAATAGAGACAGCCTGAATCTGAACACCGAACAGCAGCGTCTGCTCGAGAAATACTACAAAAACTTTGTGCGCTCCGGGGCCGCTCTCGACGAAAGCCGGCAGGAACGTCTGCGCGAAATCAACAAAGAAGAGGCTCTGCTCACCTTGCAGTATTCCGATAATGTGCTCAAAGAAACCAACGACTACCGCCTGGTGATCGACAAGGAAGAAGATTTGTCCGGCTTGCCGCAGACGGTGGTGGAAGCCGCCGCCGAAGCTGCCGCCGGGGCCGGTCTGGAGGGCAAATGGGTCTTTACCCTGCACAATCCCAGCCGCCTGCCCTTTTTACAATACGCCGACAATCGCGAGCTTCGTGAAAAGATACTCAAAGCTTACTACATGCGGGGCGACAACAACAACGAAGCCGACAATAAGGAAATAGTCCGCAAACTGGTCAACCTGCGTGTAGAAAAGGCTCAACTGCTGGGTTACAACACTTTTGCCGAATACGTGCTGGAAGAAACCATGGCAAAAAATCCGAAAAATGTGTACGACTTTTTGGACGGCATCTGGCCACGAGCCCTGCGGCAAGCGAAAAAAGAAGTAACAGAACTCCAGAAACTCATTGACCGCGAAGGCGGTAAATTCAAACTGCAGGCCTGGGATTGGTGGTATTACGCCGAAAAACTGCGCAAAGAAAAATATCAGCTCGACGAAGAAGAACTGAAACCTTATTTTGAGTTGCAAAACGTACGCCAAGGTTTGTTTACGGTGTGCAACAAATTATTCGGCATCAATCTGACTCCGGTAAACAACGTGCCCGTTTATCATCCCGATGTGGAAGTTTTCGAGGTAACCGATGCCGACGGCTCCTACCTGGGTTTGTTCTACTCGGATTATTTCCCCCGCGAAAGCAAAAGGGGCGGAGCCTGGATGAGCAATTTCAGGGAACAATACGTCAAAAACGAACAAAACGTCAGGCCGCATATTTACAATGTGGGCAATTTCACCAAACCCAGCGGCAACACTCCCTCGCTGCTCAGCCTCGACGAAGTGGAAACCATGTTTCACGAATTCGGACATACCCTGCACGGAATGCTGAGCCAATGCAGCTACCCCAGCCTGAACGGCACTAACGTGACACGCGACTTTGTGGAGCTCCCCTCGCAAATTATGGAAAACTGGTGTACGCATCCCGAGGTGCTCAAAATGTATGCCCGGCATTATAAAACCGGAGAACCCATGCCCGAAGAGCTGATCGAAAAAATACAGCGCGCCGCCACTTTCAACCAGGGCTTTATTACAACCGAACTCATGTCGGCCGCTTACCTCGATATGTACTGGCACGATCTGAGCGAACAAAAAGACTACGATGTAAATCAATTTGAGACCGACTGCCTCAGCCGCATCGGACTGATTCCCGAAATCGTGGTACGCTACCGCAGCACCTATTTCAACCATATATTCAACAACAATTACCACGCCGGTTATTATTCCTATCTCTGGGCCGAAGTACTGGACGCGGATGCTTTTCAGGCTTTTGTCGAAAACGGCCTTTTTGACCAGAAAACGGCCACTGCTTTCAGACAAAACATTCTCGAGAGAGGCGGCACCGACGAGCCGATGACCCTTTACCGGAAATTCCGGGGAGCCGATCCCGATCCCAAGGCTTTGCTCGAACGCAGAGGCATTTAAGTGGCATGAATAAAACAAAAGACTTGAAATTAAATGCCTTTAAGTTCTTTGTGAATAAAAAAAAGTCTATCTTTGCGCCCTAAATTAAAAATCAAGGAATAACTAATAAAATATCCAACAACAATGCAAAACAAAGGATTTGTAACTCTTTTTGCAGTTCTGCTCGCCCTGGTCAGCCTCTATTATTTGTCTTTTACCGCAGCGGTTAGAAGCACCGAAAAGAAAGCCAAAGAATACGCACAAGGCGACCCTGTTCTGGAACGTAATTTTCTGGATTCGATGGCCCAGGAAAAAATTTATTTGGGCAACACCTACAGGGAATGCCTCGAAAAAGAAATCGGTCTCGGTCTCGACCTCAAAGGAGGTATGAACGTCGTTTTGGAACTGTCCGTTCCCGATGTACTCAGGGCTTTGTCGGGCTACAATACCGACGAAAACTTCAACAAGGCATTGGCGCAGGCCAGCCTCCGTATGAGAGAAAGCCAGCGTGATTACCTGGATCTTTTTGTCGAAGAATACAAGGCCATCGATCCGGGAGCCCGCCTCTCGGCCATTTTCAGTACGTTCGAAATGAAGGGGCGCATCGACCCCTCCAGTTCCGACGAAAAAGTGATACAGGTATTGAGGGAGGATATTAAGAGCGCCATCGATAATTCATTTAACGTATTGCGCACCCGTATCGACCAGTTCGGGGTGGTCCAGCCCAATATTCAGCGTCTGGAAACCGGCGGCCGTATTTTGGTTGAATTGCCCGGTATCAAAGAACCCGAACGCGTTCGTAAACTGCTCCAGGGTTCGGCCAACCTGGAATTCTGGGAAACCTATGAATTGAGCGAATTGTATCAGGCTTTGATCGAGGCCAACAACGCCGTTCGCGACATGATTGCGGCAACTGAACCTCAAAAAGAACAAGCGGCTGAAGCTGCTCGGGTAGAAAAAGCCCCGGTAGAACAAGTAAGCGACACCGACAAGACCGAAGAACAACGCCTGCTGGAACAGTTGGCTGCCGAAACCGAAATCCAAACGGACGAACAGAGCCTGGAAGAATGGAAAAGGGAATATCCCTTGTTTGCCGTATTACAGATTAACCAATCTCAGCAAGGTATTGGTGCCGGCCCCTGCGTAGGTTACGCTCTGGGACGCGATACTGCCAAAGTAAACGAATACCTCAACAGCCGCAACGTAAGGGAATTGTTGCCCCGCGACGTGAAATTTTTATGGTCGGTCAAGCCCATCAACGAAAAAACACCTCTTTTTGAGCTGATCGCCATAAAAGTGACCAATCGTGACGGTCGCGCCGCCCTCGAAGGCGATGTGATCACCGATGCCAGGGACGACTTCGAACAAATGAGCGGCTCAGCCGTGGTTTCCATGTCGATGAATGCCGAAGGTTCCAAAACCTGGGCTCGCATTACCAAAGACAACATCGGCAAGTGCGTTGCCATTGTTCTGGATAATTACGTGTATTCCTACCCCCGGGTCAACACCGAAATCACCGGCGGCTCCTCGCAGATTACCGGAAACTTTACCTCGGCCGAAGCCAAAGACCTGGCCAACGTATTGAAGTCGGGAAAAATGCCGGCTCCTGCCCGCATAGTGCAAGAAGACATAGTAGGTCCTTCGCTGGGTAAAGAAGCTATAAAGTCGGGGTTGATCTCTTTTGCGATTGCTTTCGCAATTGTGCTGATCTACATGATCTTTTTCTACGGAATCATTCCCGGTCTGGTTGCCGACTTCGCCCTTTTGTGCAACATCTTCTTTTTGATGGGTATATTGGCCTCTTTCCAGGCGGTGCTGACACTGCCCGGTATAGCGGGTATTGTGCTAACCCTCGGCATGGCCATCGACGCCAATGTGCTTATAAATGAGCGCATCAAAGAAGAACTGGCAGCGGGTAAAAGCATCAAAAAAGCCTTGCCCGACGGATACAAGAATGCCTTCTCGGCCATCTTCGACTCCAACCTTACCACCTTGCTGACCGGTATAATACTCTTTATACTGGGAACGGGACCCATCAAAGGTTTTGCCACTACTTTGAGCATCGGTATCCTGACTTCGTTTTTCAGTGGAGTCTTTATTACCCGCATCATCTTTGAACGTCTGCTGGCCAAGGAAAAACTAAATAATATCACTTTTACCACCAAGTTATCGAAAAATATTTTAAGGAATCCCCAAGTTAATTTTTTGGGCCTGCGCAAGAAAGGCTACATCGTTGCGGGAGTTTTGGTCTTGGCGTGCATTTTGTCGTGGAGCACACGCGGATTGAGTCAGGGCATCGACTTTTCGGGGGGTCGCAATTACGTGGTTCGCTTTGATCAGCCCGTTTCTACGCAAGACGTTCGCAACAGCCTTGATGGCATTTTCGAGGATGCCTCGCTTTCGGTAATCACTATCGGCTCCGAAAACCAGGTCAGGGTAAGTACCAACTACAAGATAAATGAAACCTACGATGAACTGGATGCCGAAATCGACAGCATACTGTTCACCGGCTTAAAAGACTACTTGCCCGAAAATACCGGTTTGGAATCCTTTGTCGAAGACTACATAGTATCTTCGCAAAAAGTCGGGCCTACCGTTGCTTCTGACATTAAGATTTCGGCTATATGGTCGGTAGTGGCTGCTCTGCTGGTAATCGGCTTGTACATCCTGTTGCGTTTCCGCAACGTGGCCTTCAGCGTCGGTGTTGTCGCTTCCTTAGCCTTCGTTACCATATTTATTATTGGCTTGTATTCTATGCTGTACAGCGTGATGCCTTTCTCGTTGGAAATAGATCAAACCTTTATCGCTGCCATCCTGACGGTGATTGGTTATGCCGTTAACGACTCGGTGGTGATCTTCGACCGTATCCGCGAAACAACGGGCCTTTATCCCAAGCGGCACAAACGACTCACCATGAACTCGGCTATGAATACCACCTTGTTGCGTACTTTCAGCACCGCATTTAGTACCGCTCTAGTGCTGTTGGCCATCCTTCTTTTTGGAGGAGACACCATCCGCGGTTTTGCCTTTGCCATGTTGATAGGTGTGGTATTCGGAACGCTCGGAACGCTCTTTATTGCCTCTCCCGTTGCTTACGATATTCAGCGCAAGAGAGAAAAATTCAGTGATGAAGTCACAGAAGAAGAATAGAGAAAACCCTTCCCTGTCCATTCCAATACCAGCCGTTGATTGAAGCAATCTCTGTAGCCCGCAAAAGCCTCCTCTCCCAGGAAATCGGGCAGCGAAGAATAGACAAGCAAAAAATTGTTTCCGCTCTGAAAGTTGTATTCATAAAAATACAAGCTGTTCAATTCTTCAACGCTCATATCCTGGGCGTGACCCTTTTGTTGCAGGCAATCCTGATTTAAAAAAGAAGCAGCGCTCAAACGAGGCTTAGCCAATGTGTCGATAGGCTGCCAATCGAGATTGTAAAATTCCAGGTCACTGCTGGCGGCCGGCGCCTTGACCGTGTTGACAACAGCCAGTATCCGGCTCCCGTTTTTAAGGGGTAACAACTTTAACTGCACATTGCTCGCAGCCGAGGTCTGCAACATTAAGTAATCTTCGGTGAGTATTTTCAATTCCATCTCTGAACCTAATAAACCAAGCATTCTCGCTGTTTTGCCGCTGTTAAAGAAATCGACCATATCCAACTTCATGGCGGTGTTCAGCCCCGGCAGCAAATCGGCGGGCATATCTTTGAAACATTCCACTACACTTCGACTCCAAACGCCCGGTACGGTGAAGCAGGTAATTAACAACAGTAAAACGACTTTTCTCATACCTAAACAACGATTACTTAGAGCCTAAATACAGGCAACACATTCCAATAAAAACGCCCAACAAAATCCAGGCTTTGGCCTTAATGTTTTTGTCTTTAAAGAACAAAGCCCCTACCACAAAAGGAATTAACACCCCTGAACGGCGTATGGGCGAAATCACCGAAATCAATGCTCCCGGCCTGCTCAGGGCGTAAAAGTACAAAAAGTCTGCCAGGCAGAGAAACACGGCTAAACCTACTATGGACCAGCGAAAGTCGAAGGCCTGTTCCTTGCCTCTTTTTCGCCGGTGCATATAGATGAGCAACAGGGGCAACATGATGAATATCTGATAAATGGTGTACCAAACCTGCACAGTCATGCGGTCGAAATTCACCATCATATATTTATCGTAGAGTCCGCTGACCGATCCGATCAACACGGATAAGAACAAACACCAGATCCAGGGATTGCGCCTAAAAGAAATACCTTCTTTTTTGCCCACATAAGAGTACAGAAAAATACTGATGATTGAAACCAGCACCCCCAGCCATTGCCAAAGGTTGAGCCGCTCCCCAAAAACCATAAAAGCACCCATCAGTACAAAAACCGGCTGAGTGGATTTAATGGGAGATACAATGGTTAAAGGTAGATTTTTGATGGCATAATAGGCAGCGGCCCACGAGCTTAAAACGATAAACGATTTAAGTAAAATAAAAAGATGTGTTTTCGCGTCTGCCCGCGGCACAAAAAACAAGGTGTTTTCGAGGCTTTGCGGAGCCCACTCCGAAAGCAGCAACAAAGGCAGAAAAAACAGGGAACAAAAAACCGTGGTCAAAAACAAGACCGGTACAACAGCATTTTCCTTTAACGACAGTTTTTTATATACTTCGTAAACCCCCAACAAGAGGGAAGAAGCAAAAGTAGCCCACAACCACATAAGTCAAAAATCAACCAATTAAATACAAATCATCACTATATTTCACCTCTGTCAAATACAGGGCCTGTGCCGGCACGGATGTGCCTGCCCTGCAACGGTCGCGGGCCTCGATAATACGGCAAAATCCCTCCTCGTCTATCCTGCCCTTGCCTACTTCGAGCAAACTACCCACTATGGCTCGTACCATATTGCGCAAAAAACGGTCGGCTTGTATGGTAAAAATCAGCTCACTCCCCCGGCGTTCCCAACGAGCATGTGTTACCTTGCAAATAAAGGTCTTCACGTCGGTATGCACTTTGCTGAAGCTGGTAAAATCGCTGTACTCCAACAAACGGCCAGCAGCCTTGTTCATAGCCTCCACATCGGGTTCGTAATACAAACGAAGGCTGTAATCTCTCAGGAAAGGATCTTTTTGCAGTGTTATTTTGTACTGATAAGTTCTCGAGATGGCATCGAAGCGGGCGTGAGCGCCGGGCCGTACCCTTCGGAGGGAACGAACGGCAATATCGGCCGGCAGCATTCGGTCCAGTTTATGAGCCGTTGCATCCGGATTTTCGATGGGATGGGCCGTATCGAAATGCGCCGTCATAGCTAAGGCGTGTACACCGGCGTCGGTGCGTCCTGCAGCAATAATATCCAGGTCTTTTTCGAATAAAGTGCGCAGCACAGAGGTCATAACTTCTTGCACGCTAATGGCATTGGGTTGTATCTGCCATCCGTGATAAGCGCTGCCGTCGTAAGAAAAATTCAGAAAAAAACGTTGCATTACCGGGAGAGGAAAAATTTGGCTGCAAAGTTAGTCTTTATTTTTTATTCCAATCGAATTGAGTACTTTTGCGCAAAATGTTAGGCCCCGGGTGAATGAACGAAAAAATCCTGTTTCTGGAACAAGTAGACCCCTCTGTGTTTTGCGGAGTCAACAACAGTCATATCAAACTACTCAAAGATTTATATCCCAAACTACGTATCATTGCCCGCGGAAATGTGATTAAGATCTTAGGCGAAGAGGCCGAAATTGCCCGGTTTGAACAACTAATCAATCACTTGCAGGACTACCTGAACAAATACAACCTGATCAACCAGGATGTCATTACCCAACTCAACCAGGGCAAGCCCCTTTTTGAACCCAAACAGGAAAATCTTATTCTTTACGGTGTCAACGGCAAACCCATCCTGGCCAGAACCATCAATCAGCAAAAGCTGGTTAAAGCTTACGAAAACAACGACTTGTTGTTTGCCGTAGGGCCGGCCGGCACAGGTAAAACCTATACTGCCATCGCCCTGGCCGTAAGAGCTTTTAAAAACAAAGAAGTACGTAAAATTATCCTGAGCCGTCCGGCGGTCGAAGCCGGTGAAAAACTGGGTTTTCTGCCGGGCGACATGAAAGAAAAGGTCGATCCCTACCTGCAACCGCTTTACGATGCCCTCGAGGATATGATTCCGCCCTTTAAGCTCAGGGAATATATGGAAAACAAGCAGATTCAGATTGCTCCTCTGGCTTTTATGCGCGGAAGAACCCTGAACGACGCCGTCATCATTTTGGACGAAGCTCAAAACACCACCGGCTTGCAAATAAAAATGTTTCTTACCCGCCTGGGCCTGAACGCCAAAATGATAGTCACCGGCGACCTCACCCAAATTGACCTTCCGGCAGCAGCCACATCGGGTTTGGTCGAGTCGCTCAGAGTTTTGAACGGTATCGAAGGCATCGGCAAAGTGGAGTTCGATGTGCGGGACATCGTCAGGCACAAGCTGGTTCAACACATAGTGGAAGCGTACGAAGACTACCATCAAGAACAAAAAAAACTAAAAAACACCCGGACCGACCGGAATAACCCCAACGAATAAACTCTAGCTTTATGAAACAGGCTTTGGTAAAAACAGACTTCAATTTTGACGGACAAATATCTGTTTATCACGGAAAAGTCCGTGACGTATACAATATCGAGGACGAATTGTTGGTAATGGTGGTCAGCGACCGCATATCCGCCTTCGACGTGGTACTGCCCAAAGGAATCCCTTACAAGGGACAGGTGCTCAACCAAATTGCCGCTAAATTTCTGGACGCCACCTCCGATATCGTCAAAAACTGGAAAATAGCCGTGCCCGACCCCATGGTTACTGTAGGTGTCAAATGTGAACCCTACGAAGTGGAAATGGTGATACGGGGCTATCTCACGGGCCATGCCTGGAGAGAATACAAGTCCGGCAAACGCAGCCTGTGTGGCATTCAACTACCCGAGGGCATGAAAGAAAACGAACGTTTTCCCGAACCCATCATCACCCCCACCACCAAAGCCAAAGAGGGGCACGACGAGGATATTTCCAGAGAAGAAATCATAGCCTCCGGCCTGGTCGGCAAAGCGGAATACGAAAAATTGGAAGAATATACCCGGGCTATTTTTAAACGGGGCACCGAAATGGCCGCCCAAATGGGCCTGATCCTGGTGGACACCAAATACGAATTCGGCAAAAAAGACGGCGAGATCATTCTGATGGACGAAATCCACACTCCGGATTCTTCACGCTATTTTTATGCTGATGGTTACGAAGCAAAGCTGGCAGCCAACCTGCCTCAAAAACAACTTTCCAAGGAGTTTGTCCGCCAATGGCTCATCGAAAACGGGTTCCAGGGTAAAAGCGGGCAGCAGGTTCCCTACATGAGCGACGAATACTGCCGGAGCGTTTCGGAGCGCTATATCGAACTTTACGAAAAAGTGACCGGCGAAAACTTTGTACGTGCGGAAACCGAAGACGTAAAAGCCCGTATCGAGCGCAATGTTACCCAATTTTTGAAACAATATCGTTAATTATGTCCGACCAGCGCTATCAGCTCAGAGGGGTTTCAGCCGGCAAAGAAGACGTACACCGGGCTATTAAGAATATCGACAAGGGTCTTTATCCCAAGGCCTTCTGCAAGATAATTCCCGATATACTGGGCGGCGATCCGGCTTATTGCAACATTATGCATGCCGACGGAGCCGGCACCAAGTCTTCGCTGGCCTACCTCTATTGGAAGGAAACCGGCGATCTTTCCGTTTGGAAAGGCATTGCCCAGGACGCCTTAATAATGAACATCGACGACCTGCTTTGCGTCGGGGCCTGCGATCATATATTGGTTTCTTCTACCATAGGCCGCAACAAGCATTTGATTCCGGGCGAAGTCATTTCGGCCATTATCAACGGCACCGAAGAATTGCTGGAAGAACTCCGCTCCATGGGCCTGGGTGTTTATTCCACCGGAGGCGAAACAGCCGATGTGGGCGACCTGGTGCGCACCATTATAGTGGACAGTACCGTAAGTTGCCGGATGAAACGAGCCGATGTGATCGACAACGCCAACATCAAAGGAGGAGATGTCATCGTAGGGTTGGCCTCGTTTGGACAGGCTGTTTACGAAAAAAGCTACAACAGCGGCATGGGAAGCAACGGACTCACTTCGGCCAGACACGATGTGTTTGCTCATTACCTGGCTCAACAATATCCCGAAAGCTACGACCCCAATACACCCGAAAAATTAATTTACTCCGGACAGCTCAGACTGACAGAACCTGTTCCCGGCACGGGAATGACTGCCGGACAACTGGTGCTTTCCCCCACCCGGACCTATGCTCCCGTTATCAAGGCAGTACTGAACGAACTTAGACCCCGGATCCACGGCATGGTGCATTGTACCGGAGGTGCTCAGACCAAAGTACTGCATTTTGTTGAAAATAAAAGGGTGGTCAAAGACAAGCTTTTCCCCTTACCGCCTCTATTCAAACTGATACAGGAACAATCGGGCAGCGATTGGAAAGAAATGTACAAAGTCTTCAACATGGGGCACCGCATGGAAATCTATCTCGATCCTTCGGATGCCGAACGAGTTATTGAAATAGCCGCCGGCTACGGCGTCGAAGCTCAAATAATAGGGCGAATTGAAGAAGCTCGGGCCAATCAATTGATAATCGAAAGTGAATTCGGCCGTTTCGAATATTATTAGCCGGAATTTGTAACGAAAACAGCCTTTAGCACATCTATGGGCTGGCACCCGCACAACTTTTTCTTTTTTTTCTTTTAAGCAAATAAATGACCGAACATTCCTTACTGGACAGACTCGACTGGCTACAAAGCCGTTTTGAGGAAGTATCCACCCTGATTGCCTCTCCCGACGCGGTTTCGGATATGAAACGCTACGTCAGGCTCAACAAAGAATACAGGGATCTGGAACAAATTGTCCTGGCTCGCCGGGAATACCTGCAACTCATCAACAACATAAACGAAGCCAAAGCCCTGCTCGAGCACGAAAGCGATGCCGAATTGCGCGAGATGGCCCGCGAGGAGCTGAATAAAGAAACAGCCAGACAGCCTCAACTCGAGGAAAAGATAAAACTCATGCTGATTCCCGCCGATCCTCAGGACAGTAAAAACGCCATAGTCGAAATCCGCGGAGGTACCGGCGGTGACGAAGCTGCCATCTTTGCCGGCGATTTATTCAGGATGTACAGCAAATATTGTGAATCCAAAAATTGGAAAGTCGAGGTAACCAACTCCAACCCGGGCACTTCGGGAGGCTACAAGGAAATCATTTTCACCGTCAGTGGTGAGCAGGTCTACGGAACGTTGAAATACGAATCGGGGGTACATCGCGTACAAAGAGTGCCCCTGACCGAAACCCAGGGCAGAGTGCACACTTCGGCAGCCACGGTGGCCGTGTTGCCCGAAGCCGAAGAATTCGATGTGGAACTGAATGAATCCGACATTAAGGTGGATACCTTTTGTTCTTCCGGACCCGGCGGGCAGTCTGTCAACACTACTTATTCGGCCGTCCGCCTGCTGCATATTCCCACCGGTGTCGTGGTACAATGCCAGGACGAACGTTCGCAACTGAAAAACAAAGCCAAAGCCATGAACGAATTGCGCTCGCGCCTTTACGACATGGAATACCAAAAATACCTGGAAGAGATCTCTTCGAAACGTAAAACAATGGTTTCCACCGGAGACCGTTCAGCTAAAATCCGTACCTACAATTACCCTCAAGCCCGTATCACCGATCACAGGATCAATCTTACAATGTACAACCTGAGCGCCGTACTCAATGGTGAGTTGCAGGAGATTATCGATCAGCTAATCATTGCCGAAAACGCCGAACGCCTCAAAGCCGGAGGTTATTGATACCCATATATCATGAACAGACAAGAAATTATTTCCCAAATCAAGACCAAGGCCACCTTTTTGTGTATCGGCCTTGATCCCGACATACAAAAAATACCCTCACATCTTCTGAAGGGGGAAGAGCCTTTATTCGCTTTCAACAAAGCCATTATCGACGCCACTCACGACCTTTGTGTTGCCTACAAGCCCAATCTTGCTTTTTACGAAAGCTGTGGTCTTGAGGGTTGGAAAGCTTTCGAAAAAACGGTCCGTTACATCCGGGAAAAAGATCCCACGCAATTCATAATTGCCGATGCCAAAAGAGGAGATATAGGGAATACTGCCGAAATGTACGCCCGCAGCTTTTACGAAAGCCTGCCCATAGACGCCGTCACCCTGGCTCCTTATATGGGTAAGGACAGTGTTCAGCCTTTTTTGTCCTATCCCGGCAAGTGGGCAATCCTGCTGGCCCTGACTTCCAACCGGGGTTCGGCCGACTTCCAGATGCTGGAAGACGCACAGGGGGAACGTCTGTTTGAAAAAGTGCTTCGCCGCTCTTCCGACTGGGGCGACGAATTTTCGATGATGTACGTGGTTGGCGCCACTCAAGGCAGTCTGCTTCAGGATGTAAGAAAACTGGTTCCTCGTCATTTCTTGTTGGTTCCGGGCGTGGGAGCCCAGGGAGGCAGCCTGAAGGAAGTGGCACGCTATGCGATGAACGACGACTGCGGCTTGTTAGTAAACGCCTCTCGACAAATACTTTATGCTTCAAAAGACGAAGAATTTGCTCAGGCAGCCCGCCAGGAAGCTTTGAAGCTTCAGCAAGAAATGCAAACTTACCTGAAGGCTTTATGGGGATGAAACAAAAAATAATAAACGATCCTGTTTTCGGGTTCATCAATCTACCTACAGGTTTCCTCTACCAGGTGTACCAGCATCCTTACCTCTACCGTTTGAGCAGGATACAACAACTGGGCTTGTCGTTCCTGGTATACCCGGGAGCCAGGCATTGCCGTTTTCAACACATCACCGGAGCCCTGCATTTGGCAAGCGAAGCCATACGCCAATTACGCCTCAAAGGCAATGAGATCACCGAGGCCGAAGCAGAAGGCACCGTGGCTGCCATTATGTTGCACGACATCGGGCACGGGCCTTTTTCCCATGTACTGGAACCGGTTTTGTTCAACGGGCTTTCGCACGAAAAAATTTCTCTCTTGCTGATGGAGCGTATGAACAAAGAGTTCAACGGGAAACTCGATATGGCCATCGCCATCTTCAAAGGCAGCTATCCCAAAAAATTTTTACATCAGCTTATTTCCAGTCAATTGGATGTAGACCGCTTGGATTATTTAAGGCGGGACAGTTTTTTTACCGGAGTAGTCGAGGGCAATATCGGCTCTTCGCGCATCATAAAAATGCTGGCCGTGTGTGAAGATAGGTTGGTGGTAGAAGCCAAAGGCATTTATTCCATCGAAAATTTCCTGATGGCCAGGCGTTTGATGTATTGGCAGGTTTACCTGCACAAAACTTCGTTGGCAGCGGAAAAAATGTTGCACAATTTGCTTCACAGAGCCAAAGTACTCAAGCAGACAGGTCAGGATCTGACTTGCAGCCCGGCCTTGTCTTTTTTCCTTTCCGGTAAACTTAAACCGGGCGAAATCAGCGACGTCGCTCTGGATCATTTCATAGCATTGGACGATACCGACATTTGGTCGGCCATAAAGAACTGGCAAAACCATCCGGACGTGGTTTTGTCCACTTTATCCCGGAATTTTCTTAACCGTAAATTGTTTAAAATTGAGATCTCCGAACAGGAAACGCCGGCCTCCCGCGTTCAGGAAGACTTGCAACGCATTGCCCTGCAATTGAATATCAGTACTGAGGATGCAAGGTATTTTGTATCGCTCGATAAGGTAAGCAGCCATATTTACGACGATGCGGACTACGGCATCGATATTCTGTACAACGATGGCAGGATACGCCCCATAACCCAGGCCTCGGACATTCTTAACCTCGAAGTTCTATCAAAAAAAGTCAGAAAATATGCCTATTCCTACCTGAGAAAAGTTTGATCTGTTGAACAAGCCAAATTAAAAACTATCGATTATTAGTAATATTTTATATCTTTGCGCCAAATTTTTAACATGGATTTTACAGCCAGCCAAATAGCTTCTTTTTTATCCGGAACCGTTGAGGGTAATCCGGATGTACTGATAAACACTTTTTCGAAAATTGAAGAAGGAAGTCAGGGTGCGCTCACGTTTCTCTCAAACGAAAAATACACCTCGTATCTCTATACTACGAAGGCCAGCGCCGTTCTTGTCAATAAAGATTTTAAGCCCGAAAAGTCGGTATCGGCCACACTCATCAGAGTCGAAAACCCCTACGAAGCCCTGGCCAAATTGTTGCAGTGGTCGGAACAGTTCAAAGAAAAATTTCAGGGAATCGACAAAAACAGTTTTGTTGATCCTACAGCAGTTCTGGGTAAAGAGGTGTATGTGGGCCATTTTTCCTGCCTCAGCGCTCAGGTTGAGGTGGGCGACAATAGTAAGATTTACCCCCAGGTTTACCTGGGACGCCGGGTTCGCATAGGAAAGAATTGCATTTTATATCCCGGGGTCAAAGTCTTCGACGATTGTGTGATAGGCGACAATTGCATTCTGCAGGCCGGCGTCGTGATCGGTGCGGACGGATTTGGTTTCGCCCCGCAAAAAGACGGCAGTTACACCAAAATTCCTCAGATTGGCAATGTCGTAATCGAAGACGACGTGGAAATCTGTGCCAACACCACGGTGGACAGAGCAACCATGGGATCGACCATTATCCGCAAGGGAGTTAAACTCGACAACCTGATTATGGTTGCACACAACGTTGAAATCGGGGAAAATACGGTTATTGCAGCTCAAACGGGAATAGCCGGTTCAACAAAAATCGGCAGCAAATGTATGTTTGGCGGACAGGTGGGAATTACCGGACATATCAATATCCCCGATGGCACGATCGTCTGTGCCCAGGCAGGGATCATTTCTACCGTTAAAACCAACGAGCATCCGCTCCTGGGATCTCCTGCCATACCAAGTAAAGAATATCTGCGTTCATATACCCTCTTTAGAAAATTACCGGAACTTGTTTCAGAATTAAAAGCCACACGCGAAGAATTGGAGGCTCTAAAACAAAAAATCAATAACGATGCCTAAACAATTAAGCCTCAAAAAGCCCTTTAGTGTTTCGGGCAAAGGATTACACACCGGTTTACAACTGACCGCTACTTTTCTCCCGGCCGAAGCCAACACAGGTATACGTTTCAGACGGATCGATCTCGAAGGTAAGCCCGAAATCAGAGCTCTGGCCGAATTCGTAGAACACACCGAACGCGGTACGGTTCTGGTCTACAACAAGGTTAGCATAAGTACGGTAGAACACGCTGTTTCTGCTCTTTATGCAGCCGGTATAGACAATTGCATCATCGAAGTAAACGGGCCCGAAATTCCCATTTTGGACGGCAGCGCCATCCATTTTGTGGAGGGAATAGAAAAATCGGGAGTTGAGAAACTTGAAGCAGAAAAAGACTTTTACATAGTTCACAGCAAGGTAGAAGTCAGCGATCCCGAAACGGGTGCTTCTCTAATTATACTGCCTTACGATAGTTTTAGCATAACCACACTGATCAGCTACGACTCTTGCATATTGAGCAATCAATACGCCCGTCTGAACCGGATGGAAGATTTCGGTAAGCACATAGCCGCCAGCCGTACTTTTGTTTTTGTGCGCGAAGTGGAACAACTGCTCAAACACAACCTGATCAAGGGTGGAGACCTGGATAACGCTTTGGTAATTTACGATCAGGAAGTTAGTCAGGAAGAGTTGGACCGTATAGCCGATGTGATGAATATCCCCCATAAAATTGTCAATAAACTGGGGTACATCAACAACAAACCCGTACTTTACGACAATGAACCGGCCAGACACAAATTGCTCGATTTGGTGGGAGACATAGCCTTGATAGGAAAACCCATCAAGGGGCATATCATTGCCATGCGTCCGGGGCATAAAATAAACAATCAACTGGCCAGGCTTATCCGCAAGGATATCATCCGTCAGGAAGTGCAGGCCCCCCTTATCGACCACAGAAAACCCGCTCTGATGGATACTAAGCAGATTCGCAATTTGCTGCCTCATCGCTGGCCCTTTCAGATGGTTGATAAAGTGATTGAAATAACCGACTCCTATATTGTCGGAATTAAAAACCTTACTGCCAACGAATCTTTCTTCCAGGGGCATTTCCCCGACGAACCCGTTATGCCGGGCGTTTTACAGCTCGAAGCCATGGCTCAGACCGGAGGCTTGTTTTTGATGAATCAAACAAAAAATCCCGAAAAATATATTACCTACCTGGTCAAGATTGAGTATGTTCGCTTCAGGAAAAAAGTGGTCCCCGGCGACACTCTGGTATTTAAGGTTTATCATATTCCACCCATCAGCCACGGTATGGCAAAAATGAAAGGCTATGCTTTTGTAGGTAACGAACTGGTTACCGAAGCGGAAATGACAGCCATGCTGACCAAACGAAAGCGAGTTCCTGTCGACAACGAATAAAACCAAGCCAACAAAAATATGAACCAACAAACACTGTCTTGTATTCACCCCGAAGCTCAAATAGCTCCCGATGTCGTTATTGATCCTTTTGTCTTTATAGATAAGGACGTAGTGATAGGCGAAGGATGTCATATATATTCTCATGCTACTATTTTATCGGGAAGCCGCATAGGTAAAAATTGCCGGATATTCCCCGGAGCCGTGCTGGGAGGAATACCCCAGGACCTAAAATTCAAAGGCGAAGACACTCTTCTCGAAATCGGCAACAACAACACCATCCGGGAATTTGTAACCCTCAACCGCGGAACTGCCTCCAAAGGCAAAACCGTGATTGGCAATAACTGTTTGATTATGGCTTATTGCCACGTTGCTCACGACTGCGTGATAGGAAATAACGTCATCATGTCCAACGCTACCAACCTGGCCGGCGAAGTAGTAGTCGACGACTTTGCCGTTATCAGCGGCGGAGTGCTCGTGCATCAATTTACCCATATTGGCATGCATTGTATGGTGCAGGGCGGTTCCAAGGTGGGCAAGGACGTTCCTCCTTTTTCCATGGCAGGCAGAGATCCTCTCGGTTATTGCGGCATCAATTCTGTAGGCTTGCGCCGAAGAAATTTCACCGATAAACAAATCCACACCATTCAAGATGTTTATCGCCACATCTATATGTCGGGACGTAATGTCAGTGATGCTCTGAAGCAGATACGTGAAGAAATGCCTCCAAGTAAGGAAAGAGACATCATACTGGACTTCGTGGAGAATGCACCCAGAGGCATCATTAAAGGCTATCTACCCTAAGCAGAAAAAGTTCAACCTTCACTCATTCCTCTGTTATGGTTTACAAATTTCGACTCCTTTCTGATGAATCCGATCTCTTTTGTAGGGAAATTATGATTGATTCGGAGGCTTATTTCCTTGACTTGCACAATACCATCCTGGAAAGTGTGGACTATGAAAAAAATATGATCACCTCTTTTTTTATGTGCGACGAAAAATGGGAAAAAGAACTTGAGGTGACTCTGATTGAAATGGAAAGCAGCCCTGAATACGATTCCTGGGTAATGGGCACCACCCGCCTGAGCGAGATGCTCGACGAAGAAGGGCAACGCTTGATCTATGTGTTTGATAATCTCACGGAAAGAGCTTTCTATATGGAGCTGGTTGAAATCTTTCCCACCAAACGGCTTAGCCAACCGGAATGTGTTTTTTCAAGGGGAAAAGCACCCAAACAAAACATGGGTTTTGAGCACGACAAAAAAGAAAAGGTCAGCACCGCTGTTGTGAGCGAAGACGACAGCCTCGACGACTTTTACGGAGAAGGCGACTTCGACCCCGAAGAACTCGACCCCGAAGGCTTTAGCGACCTGGAAGGCTTTGGAGATAATCCCTCTCTGGACGATTATTAATTTCCTGCAACATGAAACTACTGGTGGTTTTGACGGGGCCCACCGGCGTAGGCAAAACCCGCCTGAGTCTAAAGCTGGCACAGTTCCTGAATTCTCCCGTTATTTCTTGTGACTCCCGCCAAATGTATCGCGAAATGCGGATTGGCACTGCTGCTCCCGATCCCAAAGACTTAGAAGCGACCAAACATTTTTTTATAGGCAATCTCTCCATTCACGACTATTACAACGCAGCCCGCTTCGAAACGGAAGCGCTGGCTCTGCTCGACAAGCTTTTCGTTGAGCACGATGTTCTGCTGATGACCGGCGGTTCCATGTTTTATATCGATGCCGTGTGCTTTGGCATCGACGATATGCCCGATGTCGATCCCCAGCTCAGAAAAGAACTGGAAGAGACTTTTAAAAAAAGGGGCCTGAGTGATCTACTGGGACAGCTCAAACTCCTCGATCCGGAGTATTACCACACAGTAGACAAAAAGAACCACAAAAGAGTGTTGCATGCCCTGGAAATCTGCCTGATGACCGGCAAACCCTTTTCGGCCTTTCATCGCAATACACCCAAAAAACGGAGTTTCGATATATTGAAAATTTGCCTCAACCGCGACAGAGCAGAGCTCTACCGGCGAATAGACCAACGGGTACTGCTTATGGTACAACAAGGTTTGGTCGAAGAAGCAAGAAGCCTGTATCCCTACAAGGGCCTTAATGCATTGAATACTGTCGGTTATCAGGAATTGTTCGATCATTTCGAGGACAAATGCAGCCTGGAAGAGGCTATCGGTAAGATTCAGTTTAATACCCATAAATACGCCCGTAAGCAACTCACCTGGTTCAGAAAAGACCGGGACTATCATTGGTTCCATCCGGATCGGGAACAGGATATTTTAGACCTGATCAAAAACCGCCTTAAAAAATGATCCGTTCCCGGTTCCAAAAGCCCGGTTTATACGGTTTAAAAACAAGGCTTATTCTTTTCACAGTCAGAATAAAAAGACCTATCTTTGCAGGTCTTATTGAATATTTATTCCAAATAAACGGACTCACTTATAATATTCTAAAAATCAATATTTTATTATCATGGCAGATAGCAAAGAAAAACTTTTCTCGGAATTTCCACCGGTCGACACCCAAGCCTGGATGGATACAATTACCGCCGATTTAAAAGGGGCTGATTTCGAGAAAAGACTCGTTTGGAAAACCAACGAAGGCTTCAAGGTACAACCCTTCTATCGAGAAGAGGATCTTAGCCAAATCAAGATCAAAGAGGCTCTTCCCGGAGAATTCCCTTTTGTGCGAGGCAACAAAACCGATAACCGCTGGCTGGTAAATCAGGAAATTGTGGTAGATAAACCGGAAACAGCCAACAAAAAAGCTTTGTCGGCGCTGAACAACGGAGTGGATTCCCTCACTTTTGTGTTTTCCGGAAAAACGTTTGGCAATCCCGAGATGGGAAAGCTCCTCGAAGGCATTGATCCCGAAAGTGTCGAAATCAATTTTCGCAATTGTTTTGGAAACAATTCCATAGTCCTGAGTCTGTTCATAGACTATTTGAAGACCAAAAAAGTTGACCTGAATAAGGTAAAAGGTTCGTTGATGGGCGATCCCTTCAGGCAATGCCTTGTTTTTGGCAAAGCCTACAACGCTCAATGGGAAGAGGAGGTTGCCAATCTGATAGCTCAAAGTGCAGAATTGCCTTTGTTTCAGGTATTATCTGCCAATCCTTATCTTTTCAACAAAGCCGGTTCGTTCATTGCTCAGGAACTGGGCTTTGGACTGGCTTACGGCAACGCCTATATGGAAGCCCTGACCGACCGAGGTATAGAAGCGGGCAAAATTGCCGGTAAAATTCGCTTCCACTTCGGCGTAAGTTCCGATTATTTCATGGAAATTGCCAAATTCAGGGCAGCCCGGCTGCTCTGGGCCAAAATCGTGGAAGCCTACCTCGATGGAAAAGCATGCAAATCGGCGGGTAAGATGAAAATTCATGCCCTCACTTCGGAATGGAACCAAAGCGTTTACGATATGTACGTGAACTTGCTGCGCAGCCAGACCGAAGCCATGTCTGCCGGCATTGCCGGGGTGGATGTTCTCACGGTTCAACCCTTCGACAAGGCCTTCAAAACTCCCGACGAGTTTTCGGAACGCATTGCCCGCAATCAACAATTATTGCTTAAGGAAGAAGCCGGCTTCTCGGACGTTGTAGATCCTTCGGCCGGTTCCTACTATATAGAAAATCTCACTATGGCCCTGGCCGAACAGGCCTGGAATTATTTCCTGACCGTTCAGGAAAAAGGCGGCTTCACTGCCGCGCTGCGTGATGCTTACATTCAGGACGAAGTAAATGCTTCGAATCAAAAACGCCTCGGATTTATCGCACAACGTCGTGAAATACTTCTAGGTACCAACCAATACCCCAATTACGATGAAACCGCTGCCGGCAGGATAGAAACAGAACTTGTACCGGCCTGCGATTGTGCCAATGCAACCTTGCGCCCGCTGAATTTCAGTCGCGGAGCATCTGCTTTTGAAAGCTTGAGGCTGGCCACCGAAAAATCGGGCAAACGGCCTAAAGTTTTTTTACTGACCATCGGCAATTTGAATATGCGACTGGCCAGAGCCCAGTTCTCGGGCAACTTTTTTGCCTGTGCGGGTTACGAAATCATCGACAATCTGGGATTCGAAACCATAGAGGAAGGTTTCAAAGCTGCACGTGCCGCCAAGGCAGACATCGTAGTGCTGTGTTCCAGCGACGAAGAATACGCTCAACTGGCTCCCGAAGCTTACGCCGCACTGGACAAAAGCAAAGAAATCCTGGTTATCGCCGGTAATCCCGCATGCAGCGAAGAACTCAAAGCCCTGGGCATAACGAATTTCATCCACGTACGCAGCAACGTGCTGGAAAGCCTGCAGACATTCAACAAACAACTCAACATCCACTAAGCAAATGAAACCTGATTTTAAGAACATCGATATATATAACCCCGGGATAGAAGAAAGAGATCCCAAAACCTGGGAAAAGGCCAAGGGCATACAAAAAAACAAAAAAACACCCGAAGGCATTGAATTAAAATCGGTCTATACCAAAGCCGATCTCGAAGGGATGGAGCATCTGCATTACGCTGCCGGACTGGTCCCCTATTTGAGAGGACCCTACAGCTCCATGTACGTAATGCGTCCCTGGACCATACGTCAATACGCCGGTTTCTCCACAGCCGAAGAATCCAACGCTTTTTATCGTCGTAACCTGGCTTCGGGACAAAAAGGGCTTTCTGTTGCCTTTGACCTGGCTACACACCGCGGTTACGATGCCGATCATCCCCGTGTTGTCGGCGATGTGGGTAAAGCCGGGGTTTCTATCTGTTCGCTAGAAGATATGAAAGTACTTTTCGACGGGATTCCTTTGAATAAAATGTCGGTTTCCATGACCATGAACGGTGCCGTTCTGCCCATTATGGCTTTTTACATCAACGCCGGGCTGGAACAAGGAGCCAAACTGGAAGAGATGGCCGGCACCATCCAAAACGATATCCTCAAAGAATTTATGGTTCGCAACACCTACATCTATCCGCCGGAATTCTCGATGAAAATAATTGCCGACATCTTTGAGTACGCCTCCAAGTACATGCCCAAATTCAATTCCATTTCGATTTCCGGCTATCATATGCAGGAAGCAGGTGCCACTGCCGATATTGAACTGGCCTACACCCTGGCCGACGGACTGGAATACCTCAGAACCGGAGTAAATGCCGGAATGGACATCGACAGCTTCGCTCCCCGCCTTTCGTTCTTTTGGGCCATTGGCATGAACCATTTTATGGAAATCGCCAAAATGCGGGCAGCCCGTATGCTTTGGGCCAAAATTGTTAAGCAGTTTAATCCGAAGAATCCCAAGTCGATGGCTTTGCGTACCCACTCCCAGACCTCCGGTTGGTCGCTTACCGAACAAGATCCCTTCAACAACGTGGGACGCACCTGTATTGAGGCTATGGCAGCAGTGCTGGGACATACCCAATCTCTGCATACCAATGCTCTGGACGAAGCCATTGCCCTGCCGACAGACTTTTCGGCCCGCATTGCCCGTAATACCCAAATTTACATTCAGGAAGAAACCAATGTCTGCAAACAGGTGGATCCTTGGGCGGGTTCTTACTATGTAGAAACCCTGACCAAAGAACTGGCCGAGAAAGCCTGGGCACTGATTCAGGAAATAGAAGAACTGGGCGGTATGGCCAAAGCCATCGAGACAGGTATTCCCAAAATGCGTATCGAAGAAGCCGCTGCACGCACTCAGGCCCGCATCGATTCCAAAACACAGACCATCGTCGGAATGAATAAATACCGGCGCGAAAAAGAAGATCCCATCGATATTCTGGAAGTCGACAATACAGCCGTGCGCAAACAACAAATCGAACGACTCAACCAACTGAGGGCCAACCGCAACGAAACTGAAGTGCAAAAAGCCCTGGATGCTATCACCCTTTGTGTCAGCACCGGCGAGGGCAATTTGCTGGAACTGGCCGTAGAAGCTGCCCGTCTTAGGGCCAGTCTGGGCGAAATCTCCTATGCCTGCGAAAAAGTAGTAGGCCGTTATAAAGCTGTTATTAGAACCATATCAGGCGTGTATTCTTCAGAAACCAAAAACGATGCAGACTTTCAGAAAGCCTGCTCGCTGGTTGACAGTTTTGCCAAAAAAGAAGGCCGTCAACCACGTATAATGATTGCTAAAATGGGCCAGGACGGCCACGATCGCGGAGCCAAAGTGGTTGCCACCGGCTATGCCGACTGCGGTTTTGACGTCGATATGGGCCCCTTGTTTCAAACCCCGGAGGAAGCTGCCAAACAAGCGGTCGAAAACGACGTGCATATAATGGGTGTTTCCTCTCTGGCTGCCGGACATAAAACCCTGATTCCGCAGGTAATCGAAGAAATGAAAAAACTGGGACGCGAAGACATTCTGGTTATAGCCGGAGGCGTGATTCCTCCACAAGATTACGATTTCCTGTACAAAGCGGGGGTTGCCGGCATTTTTGGCCCGGGCACTTCTGTCGCTAAAGCCGCTTGTGAAATCATGAAGATTTTATTGGACGAAGAATAGACTCCGAACTTTTTGAATTTCAAAAAAATCTTTTGATTATTTAGCCTGTTACAGCCTTGTTATCTTATTTTTTTTGAGTAACTTCGTGACGTTTTTTTCTAAACTGGGTTGGAGTCGTTTTTAGTAAGTAAGCGTTATGGAAAATCTTAGTCTTGGTTTGTTGTTGATGGTAGTCGGAATGCCTACTGTCTTTTTAATCCTTCTTATCATTATTTATTTGGGCAAAGGTCTTATTGCTTTTGTCAACAGATTTATTCCCGAAGAAATTATATTAAAAAACAACGATTCCGAAAGTGGAATTCCCGATAGAATTAAAAGAATTATTGCCGCCGCCGTGTCGGAGGCCACCAAAGGCAAGGGTATAGTTACAACCATAGAAAAGAGGTAGTTTATGAAGAGAAGAGAGGTCAAATTCAGCTTGATGTTCAGGGATATGTGGCAATCGTCCGGAAAATATGTCCCCAGAGTTGATCAATTGGTAAAAATCGCACCCCACATCGTAAAGATGGGCTGCTTTGCACGTGTTGAAACCAACGGCGGAGGATTTGAACAAGTCAACCTGTTGTTTGGAGAAAATCCCAATAAGGCAGTTCGCGAATGGACCAAACCCTTTCGCGAAGCCGGCATACAGACTCATATGCTCGACAGGGGATTGAACGGCATACGCATGAGTCCGGTACCTGCCGATGTCCGTAAATTGTTTTATAAAGTCAAAAAAGCCCAGGGCACCGATATCGCCAGAACTTTTTGCGGATTGAACGATCTCCGCAACATAGCTCCTTCCATTACCTATGCCAAAGAAGCCGGTATGATTTCACAATGCTCGCTCTGCATAACACATTCCCCTGTCCATACCGTCGAATATTACACCAACAAGGCTCTGGAACTCATCAAAATGGGTGCGGACGAAATTTGCATCAAAGACATGGCCGGTATAGGACGTCCGGTATCTTTGGGTAAAGTTGTCGAAAACATCAAAAAAGCTCATCCTGAGATTCCCGTATCTTACCACGGCCATGCCGGACCGGGTTTTAATGTGGCTTCCATTCTGGAAGTTTGCCGCGGAGGTTGCGACTACATCGATGTCGGCATGGAGCCTCTTTCCTGGGGCACCGGACATCCCGATGTCATCACCATTCAGGAGATGCTAAAGGACGCCGGTTACGACGTTCCCGAAATCAACATGGACGAATACATGAAAGTCCGCACTATGATTCAGGAATTTATGGACGATTTTTTGGGCCTGTTTATTCCGGAAAGAAACCGTCTTATGAATTCACTGCTTATCAAACCCGGTCTTCCCGGCGGCATGATGGGCAGCCTGATGAACGATCTGAACAGCAACCTAATAAATATAAACAAATACAAGGTCAAGCATAATTTGCCCGAAATGGATCAGGACGAACTGCTTATCAAGCTTTTCGACGAAGTGGCTTATGTTTGGCCCAGAGTGGGTTATCCCCCATTGGTCACTCCTTTCAGCCAATACGTCAAAAACCTCGCCCTGATGAACGTAATGCAGCTCGAAAAAGGCAGAGAACGTTGGGCTTTCATAGCCGACGACATTTGGGATATGATTTTGGGCAAGGCAGGACGTCTGCCCGGTAAACTGGCTCCCGAAATCATCGAAAAAGCCAAGCAGGAAGGCAGGGAATTTTTCGAGGGCGATCCCCAGGACAACTATCCCGACGTTTTGGACGATTATCGCAAATTGATGAAAGAAAAGAACTGGGAATTGGGACAGGACGATGAAGAATTGTTTGAGTACGCCATGCACCCGGCTCAATACGAAGCTTATAAGAGCGGCAAGGCAAAAACAGATTTCCTGGAAGAAGTCGAAAAATTGCGTCAGGCCAGCGATTGCCGGGAACTGCCCAAAGAGCCCAAAACCATCACTGTGGAACTCGAAGGAGAACAGTACCTGGTCACCGTTACATTCGACGACAAAGCTCCTGCAGCGATGGTTACCGAAGACAACGGAGAATCGGTTGCCGGTGAAGGAAGAGAATTGCTGTCGCCTTTAGAAGGCAATTTCTATCTGACCAAAAATACTCAGGAAACTCCTCTCAAAGTAGGCGATTACGTTAAAAAGGGTGATGTTGTATGTTACATAGAAGCCATGAAGACATACAACGCTATTTCTTCCGAATTTGACGGCAGAATAACGGAAATTGTGCACAAGCCCGGAGATGCTGTTAGCGAAGACGACATCTTAATGAAAATCAAGTAATGCCCTATGAACAATATCTTCGATAAGCTTTACGATATGACTGCCTTCAGCAATATCATTGCTGAACCGCAGTTCCTGATTATGTACGCCATTGCTTTTATACTGCTCTATCTGGGCATCAAAAAGGAATACGAACCCTTGTTGCTGGTACCCATCGCCTTTGGCGTATTGCTGGCCAACTTCCCCGGAGGCGGTATGGGAGTCGTTCAGGCGGACCAAAACGGTATGGTAGAAGTTCAGGGTGTAATGAAAAGCATCTGGGAAATGCCCCTGCACGAGATTGCAAACGAACTGGGTCTGATGAACTTTATTTATTATTTACTCATCAAAACCGGTTTCCTTCCTCCCATTATTTTTATGGGTGTGGGTGCCTTGACCGACTTCGGGCCCATGCTGCGCAACCTGAGGCTGTCCATTTTTGGGGCTGCAGCTCAGCTGGGTATTTTCGCCGTCTTGATTGGTGCCATTTTGATAGGCTTTACTCCAAAAGAAGCCGCATCTCTCGGGATTATTGGCGGAGCCGACGGTCCGACAGCCATATTTACTACCATCAAACTGGCTCCGCATTTGCTGGGTCCCATCGCCATAGCCGCTTATTCTTATATGGCCCTGGTTCCGGTGATTATTCCTTTGGTAGTCAAACTCACCTGTACCAAAAAGGAACTCCGTATCAACATGAAAGAGCAGGAAAAGTTGTATCCCTCCAAAACTGAGATAAAAAACCTCAGAGCGGTAAAAATTATTTTCCCCATAGCCGTTACTACGGTAGTGGCTTTATTTGTGCCGGGGGCTGTCCCACTGGTGGGCATGTTGATGTTTGGTAATCTGGTCAAGGAAATCGGCGCCAACACCTTCCGTCTGTTTGATGCTGCTTCCAACAGCATTATGAACGCAGCTACCATTTTCTTGGGATTATCCGTAGGTGCTACCATGACCAGCGAAGCTTTTTTGAACTGGACCACCATAGGCATTGTTGTCGGCGGTTTCCTCGCCTTTGCACTGTCTATTGCCGGCGGTGTCCTCTTTGTAAAAGTAGTCAATCTGTTTAGCAAGAAGAAAATCAATCCGCTCATTGGTGCCACCGGTTTGAGCGCCGTTCCCATGGCTGCGCGCGTAGCCAACGAAATTGCACTGAAATACGATCGTCAAAACCATGTGCTGCAATACTGCATGGCCAGTAATATTTCCGGTGTAATCGGTTCAGCCGTTGCTGCCGGGGTACTTATCTCTTTTTTGGGATAGCATTAGAGTCAACATATCTAAGGGAGGCTGTACTTTGAGTATGGCCTCTCTTTTTTCTCCATTTTTAATACCTAACTTTGCGGTATGGTTTCCGTAGAAAATATTAAAGTTGAATTTGGCGATTTTATCCTCCTGAACTCCATTTCTTTTGTCATTAACAAAAAGGACCGCATTGCCCTGATCGGAAAAAACGGAGCGGGTAAATCGACGCTGCTAAAAATTCTGGCTGGCCTGCAAGCGCCGGGAGAAGGCAAATTAGGCATTGCCAAAGAAACACGGGTGGCCTACCTGCCTCAAGTAATGAGCTGTCCCGACGATTGCAACCTCATTCAGGAAACCGAAAAAGCTTTTACTCATATTATAAAACTGCAGGCCGAGGTGGAACATATCCAACATCAGCTCAGTGTAAGGAAAGATTACAACTCGGACGAATACCACCGGCTTATTGAAAAACTGGATCAAAAGAGCCATGTATTGAGCATGACCGAAGCCGGTAATTACATGGCAGAGATCGAAAAAACCTTACTGGGTCTGGGATTTGAACGCAGTGACTTCGACCGTCCTACGGAGGAATTCAGCGGCGGCTGGCGTATGCGCATCGAGTTGGCCAAATTATTGCTGCAGAAACCCGACCTGCTGTTACTCGATGAACCCACCAACCACCTCGACATTGAATCCATTCAGTGGCTCGAAAATTTTCTGGCCCAAAATGCCAAAGCCGTCATTGTGGTATCGCACGACCGGGCTTTTCTCGACGCTGTTTGCACCAGAACCATAGAACTGTCGCTGGGCAGAATCTACGACTATAAATTACCCTATTCCCGTTTTGTTGAGTTTCGCAAAGAAATGCGGGAACAACAATTGCGCAGCTACGAAAACCAACAAAAACAGATTCAGGATACCGAAGCCTTTATTGAACGCTTTCGCTACAAAGCCACCAAAGCCATCCAGGTGCAATCGCGTATTAAGCAGCTCGAAAAAATGGAAAGAATCGAAGTGGACGAGCAGGATAATTCGCATTTGAATTTGCGCTTTCCCCCGGCTCCCCGCAGCGGCAGCTTTCCGGTAATTATCGAACAGTTGAGCAAATCCTACGGCGAACACCTGGTTATCCGTGATGTGCACCTCAGCTTGCGCCGGGGTGAAAAAGTGGCCTTTGTGGGCCGCAACGGCGAAGGCAAATCTACTTTGGTGAAATGCATCCTCGAAGAAATTCCCTACGAGGGCAGCATCAAGCTGGGGCATAAAGTCAAAATCGCCTATTTTGCTCAAAACCAGCCTCAACTTCTAGACGAAAATCTCAGCGTCTTCGAAACCGTCGACAAGGCGGCAACAGGCGATGTCAGAACAAAAATCCGCGATATTCTGGGAGCTTTTATGTTTGGAGGCGAAGCTTCGGACAAAAAAGTCAGGGTACTGTCGGGGGGAGAACGCAGCCGGCTGGCCATGATCCGCCTCTTGTTGGAGCCGGCCAACCTGCTCATTCTGGACGAACCCACCAACCACCTCGACATGCCCTCCAAAGACGTACTCAAAGCAGCCATCAAAGCTTTTGACGGAACGGTAATTCTGGTGTCGCACGACCGGGAGTTTCTGGACGGCCTGGTAGAAAAAGTATACGAATTCAGCCATCAAAAAGTAATAGAACACCTGGGAGACATCCGTCAATTCCTGGAGAAAAAGAAACTGGACAACCTGAGGCAACTGGAACAAAATCCTTTGAATGCCGCTCCAGGCAACAATAAAACAACCGTTGAGATAAAGGCGGCCAATGCTTTTACGGGTAACACCGACCGCAAGGAAAAACAAGAAAACTCCAATGCTCCCATTGCAAACAACGACTACGCTGAGCGCAAAGCTCTAAACCGCAAAATCAAAAAACTGGAAAGACTCGTTCAGGAACGAGAAGACGAAGTAAGCAAACTCGAAAAGCAACTCGAATCAATCCAAAATGAACTAAACACTCCCCAGGGAGCCTGTCGTCCGGAATTGCACGAACAATATATACGAGAAAAAAAGGCACTCGACAACGCCCTTAGTTATTGGGAAATGGCTGCCACCGAACTGGAATCTCTAAAAATCAATTCATAATATGAGCAATGAAAAAAATAGTATTCACCCTAATTATTGCAGGACTTAGCATGAGTAGCTGTATAGATAAAAAAACGACCGGTGTTCCGGGTATTGATTTGACCGACCTCGACACTACCATGTCGCCCGCCGAAGATTTTTACCAATATGCCTGCGGCGGTTGGGTCGCTAAAAATCCGCTTCCGGCCGAATACGCACGTTACGGGAGCTTCGACCGGTTGGCCGAAAATACCCAAAAACAATTGCAGGAACTCGTGTTGGAACTCGACGCAAGCACACAACCCGAAGGCAGCGTTGCCCGCAAAATAGCCATGCTCTACCACAGTGCTATGGATAGCGTTAAGTTGAACGCCGAAGGAATTGAGCCTATCCGTAAGGATCTGGAACAAATAAAGGCACTCGAAAACAAAGAGGCCCTCATCGGGCATCTGGCCAACATGCAAAAAAGAGGCATCTGGCCTTTCTTTGTTTTATACGCCGGTGCAGACGACATGAACGCCTCGATGAACATACTGCACACCTACCAAAGCGGCCTGGGTATGGGCGAACGCGATTATTATCTGAGCCCTGAGGAGCGTAACAGGGAACTGCGCGAAAAATACGTCCTGCATGTTGAAAAAATGTTCGTTTTAGCCGGATTCACCACGACAGAAGCTCAAAAAGCGGCCTCCGATGTTATGGCCATCGAAAATCGCCTGGCCGCTGCCTCGCTGAGCCGAGAGGATTTGCGCGATCCCTACAAAAATTACCACAAAATGAGTCTCGAGGAATTGAGCAGACTGGCCCCTCAAATGGACTGGAATCTATATTTCGAAAGCCTGGGCGATAAGGAAATCAAAGAACTCAACGTGGCCCAGGAAAAATTTATCGCCGAAGTTGTAGCCGTCATTCATGAGACAGAGTTGAATGCACTTAAAAATTACCTGGGCTGGAACCTGATCAATACGGCCGCCAATTTCCTTAGCGACGACATCGCTCTGCAAAATTTCGACTTCTACGGCCGCACCCTTTCGGGCAGCGAAGAAATGAGGGCCCGTTGGAAAAGAGCTTTGGGAGCAATAAACGGAACCTTGGGAGAAGCTCTGGGACAGGTCTACGTTGAAAAACATTTCCCGCCCCGGGCCAAAGAACGCATGCTCAAACTGGTCGACAATCTCCAACTCAGCCTGGGTGAGAGAATCAGCTCTCTGGAATGGATGAGCGAAGAAACCAAACAAAAAGCCTTGGAAAAACTGGGCACCTTCCATGTTAAAATCGGCTATCCGGACAAATGGAAAGATTACAGCAGCCTCGAAATCAAAGAGGATTCTTATTGGGAGAACATTTGCAGGGCTTCGCTCTTTTCGTTCAACGAAGGCATGGATAAAGTGGGCAAACCCGTCGACAAAGAGGAATGGCTTATGAATCCTCAAACAGTGAACGCCTACTACAATCCCACCACCAACGAAATCTGCTTCCCTGCCGGCATTCTGCAACCTCCTTTCTTCAATATGGACGCCGACGATGCCGTCAATTACGGAGCTATCGGTGTGGTGATAGGCCACGAAATGACCCACGGTTTCGACGACCAGGGCAGTCAATACGATAAAGACGGCAATTTAGCCAATTGGTGGAGTCCCGAAGATTCCGAAAAGTTTGCAGAGCGTACGGCCGTTCTCGAAGAATATTTCAACAAGATCGAAGTAGCCCCGGGCGTTTTTGCTAACGGCAAATTCACTTTGGGCGAAAACATTGCCGACCATGGCGGCCTGCAAGTTTCCTTCCATGCCTACACCAAAACAGACGAATACAAGCAGAATCAAAACATCGACGGATTGACACCGGCACAGCGCTTCTTTATTGCCTACGCTCATGTTTGGGCCAACAACATCAGGGAACAGGAAATTTTACGCAGAACCGCCGAAGATCCGCATTCCCTGGGCTATTGGAGGGTGAATGGAGCTTTGCCTCATATAGACGCTTTTGTTGAGGCTTTCAACCTGAAAGAGGGCGATGCCATGTTTTTACCCAAAGAACAACGTGCTTCCATCTGGTAATTTATGAAGCAAGTGTTGCAAGAAGTACAAAAGATCAACATAAAAGACTACGATTACGGCCTGCCGGACGAACGCATTGCGCGATATCCGGCAGTGCCCCGTGATTCGTCGAGACTCTTGATTTACGACGGAAAAAACCTGTCACAAGATATTTTTCGTAAGATTGCCGACCATCTGCCCTCTCCGGCTCTGATGGTGTTTAACAACACAAAAGTGATCCATGCCCGTCTGCTGTTTCACAAAAAAAGCGGGGCCGGTATCGAAATCTTTTGTCTGGAACCGGCCCAACCGGCCGATTACATCCAAAGCTTTCAGAGCCTGGGCAGTTGCGAATGGTATTGTCTGATAGGCAATTCCAAAAAATGGAAGGAGGGCAGCCTGAATAAAGAAATCCGGGCCGGGGGCTTAACTATTCAACTTCAAGCCACCCGCACCGGCCAAAACGGACGGCTGCAAGGCATCCGCTTCGATTGGCAATGCCCTCAAAAAACTCTTCAGTTTTCGGAGGTATTGGAGCTGGCCGGCATTATTCCCATTCCTCCTTACCTTAAAAGAGAATCGGAAAGCAGCGATGAAAAAGACTATCAAACCGTCTATTCCAAAATCAAAGGTTCGGTGGCTGCCCCCACGGCCGGCCTGCATTTTTCGGAAGAAGAACTCAAAAATCTTGACCGGCAACATATTCTGCGCCGGGAGCTCACTTTACATGTGAGTGCCTCTACCTTTCAATCCGTCAAGTCCGATCGTTTGCGTGAACACCCCATGCATCTGGAATTTTTTTCGGTGGAGCGCACATTGATCGAAGACATTGTTCGGAACAAAAATCCGCTGATTGCCGTCGGCACTACTTCGGTACGTACTTTGGAAAGCCTTTACTGGTTTGGATTGCAGTTATTGGAGAACAAAGCGGCCGCACCGGAAGACCCGGTTGTTGACCAATGGTTTCCCTACCTCGATCACCAAACTTATACCACAGAGGAAGCTCTTACTGCTCTTCTCGACTACCTCGACCGCAATAAGCTGGATCGTTTTTGCGCTTCTACAAGGTTGCTCATAGCCCCCGGCTATCACTTTAGGCTGGTAGATGCCATGCTGACCAATTTTCACCAACCTCAAAGTACCCTGCTACTGCTGGTGGCCGCCTTTGTGGGTCGGGACTGGCAGCGTATTTATCGCTATGCGCTGGACGAGGGCTTCCGTTTTCTGAGTTATGGAGACAGTTCCTTGCTCTTCCCCGGAAATCAGCAGACGAAAACCTAAAAATAAATTTTCTTCATAAGCCTCTTACCTGCAAAAAGAGGATAACAATAAGAAACCCGGCTTTACGTTTAATTAGGTATGCGTCACTTCATCGGATACATTTTAGTTTTATTTCTGTCGGCCCTGGCTTCCTGCTCAGTGAGCAAGGATATCCGTAAGGCGGATAAACACTACGACTACGGCGAATACAACGCTGCTGCTGTCATTTATACCAAAGCCTACCGGCGCATTCCTGCCGTCGAAAAAAATGTAAGAGCAGAAGTCGCTTACCGTCAAGGCGAATGTTATCGTTTTATCAATCAATCTGTTAAAGCCGAGAATGCCTATATGAAAGCCATTCGTTACGGTCTGCCGAACGATAGCGTCCTATTGCATTATGCCGAAGTTTTGCGCAAAAATGCCAAGTACGAAGCCGCCGAAATTCAATACCGGCAATTTCTCGAAAATCATCCCGGCGACTTACAGGCTAGCTATGGACTTGAATCCTGCCTGCTCGCCCGTGAGTGGAAAAACAAACCAAAAAAATACGCTGTCAACAGAGTGCAGGAGCTTTATCTGAAAAGGGGTAATTTTTCACCCTTGCTGGTCCCGGCAGAATATAAAACCCTGCTTTTTACTTCGTCTTCCATACAAAAAGAAGGCAAAAAACCGAGTAAGATCACCGGCCTGCCCGACAACGATTTTTTTATCACCAGGCTCGACCAAAACGAAAAATGGGAAAAACCTCTTCCCATAGAAGGGGCCATCAATTCCGAGTTTGACGAGGGGGTGGGCTGTTTTGATCCGGACGGGAAAGTGCTCTATTTTACCCGTTGTGTCAATAAATCAGACTCGACTCTTTCAGGTTCCAGCGCCGAGATTTACCGCTCGGTTCGTTCGGGGGAACAATGGAGTGAACCCGAAAAATTAAACATTTTCAGAGACACCAACGCCGTCTTTGCTCATCCGGCTATTTCTCCCGACGGATTGTACTTGTATTATGTTTCCGACATGAAGGGAGGTTATGGAGGCAAAGACATCTGGCGTTCTGCGTTTTACGGGAAATCTTTTGGCCCGCCCGAAAATCTGGGCCCACAAATAAATACCCCGGGCGATGAGATGTTTCCAACCATCAGGACAGACGGCAGCCTGTATTTCTCGTCCAATACCTTGCCGGGACTGGGTGGATTGGATATCTTCAAAGCTGTTTACAACGAGGAAGACAGTAGCTGGACGGTAGAAAATGTATACGACCTCAACTCCAGTGCCGACGATTTCGGCATTACGTTTTTCGGCAAAAAGGAAAAAGGCTTATTCTCCTCCAACCGTAACGAACCCAGGGGCTGGGACAAAATCTGGTCTTTCGGCGAACCCGAACAATTAACCCAAATCAGCGGCTGGGTCACCGACCGTTTTGGAGAGCCCATTCCCGAAGCCACCATCCGAATAGTAAACGACAAAGGCACCAATACCAAGGTGGTCTCGCGCAGAGACGGCAGCTACAGTTACCAGGTGGAAAAAAACGCCGAATACGTTATGCTGGGCACCTGCAGGTCATATCTGAATTACTCCAATCAATTTGTAACCACAGACAAGGACAGCAATTATGTGGTTAATTTCAGCCTGACTTCTTTGTATTTGCCTGTGCGTATCGAAAATATATTTTTTGAATTCGATCGCTGGGAACTCAGGCCCGAATCGGGACCGGCCCTGCAGGAACTCCTTAAACTGTTGCTCGACAATCCGCATATAACCATCGAAATAGGAGCCCACACCGATCGCAAGGGCGACGAGGAATACAACCTGAAACTTTCCGAAAAAAGGGCGGAATCCGTTGTAAATTATCTGATAAAATACGGTATAGACAAAGAGCGCCTCAGCGCTCAGGGCTATGGAAAAAGCAAGCCTGCCAAAGTCGACAAATATATGGAAACCAATTATCCTTACTTAAAAGAAGGCAGTTTTTTGGACGAATCTTTTGTAGAAACGTTATCTTTGCAACAACAAGAAATAGCCGACCAGATCAACCGGCGATGTGAATTTAAAGTCTTGAAAACAACCTATAAATTATTCTGATGAAAGCCTATTTAGACCTGTTGCAGCGCGTACTCGACGAAGGAGTAGAAAAAAAAGACCGCACCGGAACCGGAGCCATTAGTATATTTGGACATCAAATGCGTTTTAAGCTCAGCGAAGGCTTTCCTGTGATCACCACCAAAAAACTGCACCTTAAGTCCATCATTTATGAATTGCTCTGGTTTTTGAAAGGCGACACCAACGTCCGCTATTTACAGGAAAACGGAGTGCGCATCTGGAATGAATGGGCCGACGAAGACGGTAATCTGGGACATATCTACGGCTACCAGTGGCGCTCCTGGCCCGATTACCGGGGCGGTCACATAGATCAGATCAGCAAGGCCGTTGATGAGATAAAAAACAATCCCGATTCGCGTCGCATTATCGTAAATGCCTGGAATGTGGCCGACTTGCCCAATATGAACCTGCCGCCCTGCCATATGTTTTTCCAGTTTTACGTTGCCAATGGACGGCTCAGCTTGCAAATGTACCAGCGCAGTGCGGACATTTTTTTGGGGGTACCCTTCAATATTGCCTCTTATGCCTTACTCCTCAAAATGATGGCCCAGGTTTGCGGACTGGAAGCCGGCGATTTTGTGCATACTTTGGGAGACGCTCATATCTATTTAAACCACCTGGAGCAGGTCAGGCTTCAGCTCTCCCGCGACCCCAGGCCTTTACCTGAAATGCTGATCAATCCTGAAGTCAAAGATATCTTCTCGTTTAAATACGAAGATTTCCAATTGATTAATTACGACCCGCATCCCCATATCAAAGGAGAAGTTTCAGTTTAAGCAAAAATTCTGTACTTTTGCTTGTTTATTTATACTCCGTATTATGGAAACCGCTATTATTGCCGCCATTGCCAATGACTATGCTTTAGGACTGGACAACAAGCTTTTATGCCACTTGCCCGCCGACCTGAAGCATTTTAAGGAATTGACCTCCGGACATACGGTTGTTATGGGACGCAATACTTTTTTTTCCCTACCCAAAGGCGCTTTGCCCAATCGCAGAAATATTGTACTCAGTCCCGATGAAGAAACATTTACGGGCTGTGAAACAGCGCACTCTTTCCCGGAGGTTTTTGAGCTCTGTCAAAAAGATGAAAAAGTTTTTTTTATCGGAGGAGCCATGGTCTATAGCCAGGCTATGGAATGGGTGGATTCTCTGTACATTACCTGGATACACGCCTCGTTCGAGGCCGATGTCTTTTTCCCCGAAATCAATCAGGATATATGGGAAGAAGCCGAACGGGAAGATCATTTCGATGAAGAACCTTATCCTTATTCTTTTGTACATTATGTCAGAAAAAAAGATTAATACTTGCTCCGGCTTTCTGATAGGCCTTCTTTTCGTGCTTTTCTCCGGATTGTCGTTTGCACAAACAGCTCCCTATGCCGAGATTGCCTTCGAAAAGGCAATACACGATTACGGCACGATCAAAGAATCGGGTTACGCTCACTGTGAGTTTGAATTCAGCAACACAGGCAACGCCCCTTTGGAAATTCGCCGTGTAACTGCCTCCTGTGGTTGTACCACTCCCGATTATCCCAAAGCTCCCATCGCTCCGGGAGCGAAAGGCATAATTAAAGTAGCTTACAACACTACAGGCCGTCCGGGCCCTTTCAACAAAAGCATCACCGTTTATTCCAATGCCACGGCCAATCCGGTAATAATGCTCAGCATCAGGGGTACGGTCGAATCAAACAACAACGATGCAGAACGTTTGTTTCCCAAAACGATGGGCGGCCTCAGGCTAAAAAGAACCATGATTCCTTTTGGAGATGTATTGATAGGAAGCATCAAAACGGAAACCATTCCTGTGTATAATCAAAGCGAAGCCCCCATAGAGTTGAGTTTTAACAAAGTGCCCGCTCATATGAGGGTTATGATTTCCAACTCACGGCTGGAGCACGGAAACACCGGAATAATTACCATCAATTATATCCCCGAAGAAGCCAGGGATTATGGTCAAAGACAAGATTTCTTTTATATAGTCACCGATCCCGCAGAAAAGGAAAATCCTGCCAACATAATAATTGTCAGCGCCAATATTAAGGAGGACTTTTCAAGAACAGGCCCCTTGGATAAGGTGCCCAGAGCATCTTTCAGCCAAACGGGCATAGATTTGGGAAAGGTGTCAGGCACGGAAAAAAAAACCGCTGAACTGGTTTTGAAAAACCCGGGCGAAAAGCCGCTCATAATCAGAAAAGCTACTGCCACTTGCAATTGCATAGAGTTAAAAGCCGACCGGAAAGAGATTGCTCCCGGCAAGGAAAGCCGCGTCCGCATTGTTTTCGAAGCGGGGAAATTGATCGGGAACCTGCACTATACCCTGGAATTTATTACCAACGACCCCAGGCAGCCGATAACTAAAATCCCTCTCACTGTCAACGTCATCGCTAAATGAAACACCCCGAAAACGACGCTCGGTACCGGGGATTGACAGTAAACAAAGGGATAGACCAGCCCCCTATCATCAATCCGTATTCAAAGAAAAGGAGTCCGAGAAAACAATACTCCGTCGAAGAATACGTACAGGGAATACTGGACGGCAACAACGTCATCCTGAGTCAGGCCGTAACGCTTATCGAAAGTTTGAGACCCGATCATCAGGAAACGGCTCACGAAATAATTGAGCGTTGCCTACCCTACGCCGGCCGTTCTGTACGCTGGGGTATTACCGGAGTTCCCGGGGCAGGCAAAAGCACTTCTATCGAGGCATTCGGAATGGAGCTGATCCGGCAGGGACGGAAATTAGCCGTGCTGGCCATAGATCCCAGCAGTGAACGCAGCAAAGGGAGCATTCTGGGAGATAAAACCAGAATGGAAGCCCTGTCGGTGGAACCCAAAGCTTTTGTAAGGCCTTCGCCCACGGGGGGATCTCTGGGCGGTGTAGCCCGCAAAACCAGGGAAAGTATTGTACTTTGCGAAGCGGCGGGCTTCGACACTATTTTTGTAGAAACCGTGGGAGTCGGACAATCGGAAACAGCGGTACATTCCATGGTCGATTTCTTTCTGCTGATTCAAATTGCCGGAGCCGGCGACGAATTGCAGGGCATCAAACGGGGCATTATGGAAATGTCCGACGGTATTGTGATCAACAAAGCCGACGGCAACAACATCGACCGGGCTAATTTGGCGGCCGCCCAGTACCGTAGTGCGCTAAAGCTTTTTCCCATGCCCGACTCGGGTGTGCGCCCGCAGGTGTTATGCTATTCGGCTCAGCAATTGTCGGGTGTTGCCGAAGTTATTGAAATGGTAAACAGGCATATCGAACTCTTCAAAACCAATGGCAGTTTTGAGCAAAGACGCACTCAGCAAAGTATTTACTGGATGCGGCAAAGCATCGACGAATCGCTCAGAAACCACTTCTATCACAAACCGGAAATGGCTGCAATGCTCAAAGAGAAAGAACAGGAAGTCTTGAATAACAAAAAAACTCCCTTCAGCGCTGCCCGCGAACTCCTCGACTTTTACTATAACTCCTGAGTACTTTCGCCCGAAACTTGAAGCTTCTTTTCAATTTCCCGACGGACTTCTTCCATCAGCCAGCGTGGAGTAGAGGTAGCTCCGCTGATTCCTATACGCTGAAATCCTGCCACATCAATCGTACGAACCTCACCGGGACTTGAGATGAAATGGGTGTTGTCATTCACCTCCTTGCAAGCCTTATAGAGTGATTTTCCGTTGGAGCTTTTTGCGTCGCTTACAAAAAAAACCAGATCGTTGGCCGCTGCAAAATCTCTGACTTGAAGCACCCGGCCGGACATATGCCGGCAAATGGTGTCGAAATGTTGAAAACCGACGGCAGGGTTTATTTCGTTCGTTATTGCCTCAACAAGCTGACGATACTCCTCGAGCGATTTGGTGGTTTGCGAAAACATGATGACGGGCCTGTCGAGATCGACCTTTACCAAGTCGGCTAAGTGTTCCACCACTATGGCCGTATTTTGGGTTTGGCCCACCAAACCGTTTACTTCGGCATGACCGGGTTTGCCGAAAATTACGATTTGCGTTCCGTCGTTTTTGTGTTCCTGATAAGCTTTATGTACTCTCCTTTGCAAATTTAAGACTACCGGGCAGGTAGCATCGACCAATTCCAAGCCCTGCCGTTCAGCCGTTTTATAGGTAGAAGGTGGCTCGCCGTGAGCGCGAATCAGAATTTTTTTGTTTTTCAGACCGGCAAACTCATCGTAATGGACAGTCTTCATGCCTTTTTTTTCCAGGCGTTTTACCTCCATATTATTGTGCACGATATCGCCCAGGCAATAAAGTTCTTCTTTGCTGTCCAAGTGCTCCTCGGCCTTGGCAATGGCTTTGACCACACCAAAACAATAACCCGAATGTTTATCAATTTCGATTCTTGCCATACACCGCTTCATTAAAACGAGCCTCCAACCAGGCATCCTGTTCTTCTATACTCATCCGACCGTTATCCAGTTCAATGGCATCGTCGGCTTTGCGCAAAGGGCTGATTGTTCGGCTTAGGTCCATTTGGTCGCGCATTTCTATGTTATGGAGAATTTCCTCGTAACTGGCTTCGATACCCTTCTCTTTCAATTCCAAATAACGTCTTTTGGCACGAACATCAGCAGATGCCGTAAGAAAAATCTTCAATTCTGCTTCGGGAAAAACAGCCGTTCCAATGTCGCGCCCGTCCATTACTACGCCCTTGTTTTCAGCCAATGAACGCTGAATATCAACTAGATAAGATCTAACCTCGGGCACAGCACTGACCAGGCTGACGACTCCGGAAACTTCCATACCCCTGATTTCGTTTTCGACCTCCTCGCCATTAAGACAAATACGGGGAAGGCCTTTGTCCGTAGTGCTAAAACTAATGGTGATGTCTTTCAGTCCTTCAACCAAAGCCTCTTGGTCCAGACACGTGCCCTTGATCCAGCCCTTTCTGAGGCAATACAAGGCCACAGCTCTGTACATAGCTCCGCTGTCGATGTAGAGATAGTTTTGTTTCTGCGCCAATTGTCTGGCCATAGAACTTTTACCGCTCGAAGAATGACCATCGATGGCCACAATAATTCGTTTTTCCATTGCTTAAAAGATACCCAGATTGGTAGAAAGGGTCATTTGTAAAGTATTGCCGGCAATATGGTATTGAGCAAAAGAAGCTCCTATGCGCAGTTTTCGCACAGACATGGAAAATCCTGCAGTAAAACCGGTCAAAATAGTCCGTTGAGCCAGCGATAATTCAGATTTACGCCGGACGTTGTATCCCAGGCTGAGTTGAAAATTATCGGAGGGCACAAATTCCAAACCTATCAACAAGTGTTTGAAAGCCTTTTCAACAAAATTATCGTTGTTCACTACCTGTCCCGTAGTCCCGTCTAAGTAAGGGTAGGACCAGGCGTTAAACCCCCAGGCTGTAAGGGTAAACCGGAAAGGAGCATGCAACAAGCCCTTGGTAAAACCCAACTGGACATCCCAGGGCAACGCTTCGTAGCTCTCATCGTAAGGCTTGAACTGCGATCCAAGGTTTTTGAGCGTAAAACCCGCCCAGATTTTTTGTTCCGGATTGGCGTATTGAACACCCAGATCTACAGCCACACCCAAAGAAGTATAATGTTCCAGCACCGAATAAACCAGATGCATGCCGGCGCCTGCCCTCCAACGAGGAGAAAGCATAAAAGCGTAGCCTCCGCTCATGGCCATGTCTTTGACAAAAAATTCACCCTCGGGCAGGTTGTCTCCGGCACTAATTATGCGCCCGTAATCCACATAACGTAAAGCTGCCGACCAAATACTTCTTTCATTAATCTTGCGAGCATAGGCCGCTGTCCCAAGGTGAATATCGGCTACGTAATTCATATAGCCCAAAGCCAATTGGTTGTGCATTTCGCCGGAAAGGGCTGCCGGATTGTGTAAGCTTAAATTCAAATCGTTTTCGGGAGAAGAAAGCACTGTGCCTCCCAAGCCTGCAGCATAAGAAGACACGGGCAAGGTCAGGAAGCGATAAACCCCTTCCCCGGCCCGTATTCTTAACAGAACGACCACAAGCATTAAAAGCACAAGCAACCCACGTCGCATAATTCCCGGTTTTAGAACCATCAAAGGTAGTAAATTTCCATAGTAACGCAGCCTCGAATTTTATTTATGAAAACAACGGAAGAGATTTTTTTTATTTGCCTTCTCTTTTTTATTAAAAAAAATGTATCTTTGTCGGTCAACAGAATCCATATCTTTTTACATCAAATGCCATGCAAGTAAAAAAATCAGCAAGAGCCGATCTTGACAAAAACTCCACCAACAATTTTTTGATGGGGCTGGTCATTGCTTTGGGCTTCCTTTTCATCGGATTCGAGTACTCCAACACCGAAGTTACGGTTCAGGACATTTACACTCAGTCTGGTGAAATCGAAGAGGAGATAATGATAGAAATTACCAGGCAGTACATCCCCCCGCCTCCCCCTCCACCTCAAACTGTACACTCTGACCTTATTCAGATTGTTGAGGACAATACTCTGGAAGAAGAAGTTGAATGGGCTTCCATAGAAGATTTTCCTGACGAGGCTATTGTTATGACATACGGCAGCGGTGATATTACAGAAGAATACGACCCCGATGGCGAAGTTTTCATGTTTGTTGAAGAAATGCCCGGCTTCCCCGGAGGAGAATCAGCACTGATGAAATTCATCAACGATAACTTGAGATACCCGCAGCTTGCGTTGGAAAACGGCATATCCGGCCGTGTTATTTGTACCTTTGTTATCGATGGACGCGGAAAGGTTTCTGATATTCAGGTAATCCGCTCGGTTGACCCCAACCTCGACCGCGAAGCCACAAGGGTAATCAGCATGATGCCCGACTGGAAACCCGGAAAACAAAGGGGAAAACCCGTACGTGTACGTTATACTCTGCCTATAATCTTCAAATTACAGTAGTAGATTACACACCTATCGAAGATAAATAACACACAAAATACATAGGTTTCCCTTTGATGTATTTTGTGTGTTATTTTTTACTTTATAAAAACATGAAAAGTATTCAGGAAATCAGAACATTAATACAAAATGGTATCCGGGAAATCGATTTTCCTGATCGGCCTTCGGGTTTATACGAACCGCTGAAATACGTCCTTTCGCTGGGCGGGAAACGTCTGAGGCCCCTGCTTTGCCTCTCGGCTTGCAACCTGTACAACGAAGAGGCCCTTTCAAAAGCGCTACCCTTGGCACTTGGCGTGGAACTTTTCCATAACTTTACGCTGATACACGACGACTTAATGGACCGCTCCCTAGTGAGACGAAACAAAGCTACCGTTCACACAAAATGGGACGAAAAAACGGCTGTCCTTTCGGGTGACGCCCTGCAAATTATGGCCTTTCAACAAATAGCATTGGCTCCAGAAGACAAACTCAAAGATTGCCTGGACCTGTTTAATCAAACAGCCAGAGAAGTGTGCGAAGGTCAGCAGCTGGACATGAACTTTGAAATGCTCGACAATGTCCGTAAAGAGGATTACATCGAAATGGTTCGGCTCAAAACGGCTGTTCTATTGGGGTGTAGCCTAAAACTGGGCGCCATTATAGGAGGAGCCCCCGACAACGAGGCTGATTTTCTTTACGACTTCGGTATTCACCTCGGCATAGCCTTTCAAATTAGAGACGACTTACTGGATGTGTACGGAGATCCGGATATTTTCGGTAAAGCCATAGGCGGTGACATTGTAAATAATAAAAAAACTTTTCTCTGGATACATTCCATTGAGACAGCCGACAATCATACACGCAGCCTCTTTTTGAATTGCATGAAGAGCAACTACATGGACAGGGAGGAAAAAATAAAAATGGTAACCCGTTTTTACAACCGGCTGGGGGCCAGAGAAAGTTGTGAACAACAGATGCTGGATCACCAGCAGTCTGCCCTTAAAGCACTTGAGGGCCTGGATCTCGACAAAAAGCGTTTAGTTACATTGAGCGAACTGGCCGGAAAACTGACCTACCGCCAAGTATAATAAATTTTTGTCCGATTATGCCATACAGAAGATTGCCCAACACCGACAGAGCACGTATACGCGCTCTGAATGCTGCCACTAAACAAGGAGATTTAGTAGGCTTTCTTGACTTGGCTTATTCATACAAACTCAAAAACGACGCCCTGTTGATTTTGTCTCAGATTGAACAGGCTTATCACGAATACAACATCAATCTGGAGAGGCAAACCACCAGTAGCAAATCCTATCTGGCTCACCTTAAAACGGCCAGATTATACATTTCCCATTTTATACAGGTACTCAATCTGAGCGTCTTGCGCAACGAAATCAAAAAAGAGCACAAAAAACTTTATCGGCTGGATGTCAACCGACAAAGTATTCCTGATTTAAGTACGGAAAAAGCGCTGATCGACTGGGGAAAAAACATCATCGAAGGGGAAAACGAACGTATCCGCAGGGGAGGCGCTCCCATTTACAATCCCTCTATCGCCAAAGTTAAAGTATTTTACGACAATTTTGTCGAAGCTAAAATTTCTCAAAAAATTCTCCAACAAAATACTTCGCGTTCGCTTACCAAACTGGCCCGTCTCAGAGAAAACGCTGACGCCATAATTCTGGATATATGGAATCAGGTCGAAGATCACTTCAAAAATAGGAGTGACGAAGACAAACGCGAGCAATGCAGCAAATACGGTATTGTGTATTATTTCCGCAAAAACGAAAAAAAGGAAAAAGATGATTGATACACATACCCATCTTTACTTACCTGAATTTCGGACTGATATTGAAGAGGTTTTAAAAAGAGCACAGGCGGCAGGCATTACGCAATGCTGGATTCCCGGCATAGACGCCGGCAGTCTCAGGGCTATGGATCGCCTGTACGATTTAATGCCTGTGCCGGGTTTCTTCAGATTGTTTGCCGGTCTGCATCCCTGCGAAGTCAAGGGCAAATTCCGTAAAGAACTCTGCCTGATTCGCAACGCTTTACTCTCGGGCAAATACGACGGTATTGGCGAAATAGGGCTCGACCGGCATTGGGATCTTAGTTTTTTCGAAGAACAGCTCGAAGCTCTTCGTATTCAGTTGGACTGGGCTTTGGAATTGAACCTGCCCGTGCTTATTCACACCCGCGATGCTTTCGAGCAGATGATGCCCATTATTCGTCCCTATTTCGACAAAGGGATCAAAGGAATATTTCACAGCTTTGCCGGCACATTGGAACAAGCGCTCGAATTGACTGAAGAGGGCGGTTTTTACTTGGGCATCAACGGCAGTATCACCTATAAAAATTCAGCTCTAAGCTTGTTTTTGAACAAGATTGATTTGCAATATATTGTTACGGAAACGGACGCTCCGTATCTGAGCCCTGTTCCTCACAGAGGAAAACGCAACGAGCCCGCCTACATTCCATTGATAGTGGAACAACTGGCTCATATCTACAAAAAAACCACGGAAGAGGTCAAAATAATCAGTAGAGGTAATGTTAATTGTTTATTTAATTAAAAATCTAAGGGCAAAGCCCTTGTATCTGATTTTTTTTTTGTAATTTGCGCCGTTTTTATTCAACAATATTGTTGAACGAGGAGAGGTGCTCGAGTGGTTTAAGAGGCACGCCTGGAAAGCGTGTATACGGTGTGGAATCGTATCGCGGGTTCGAATCCCGCTTTCTCCGCCAAATTGCAAGTATTTAATAACTAGATAATTAAAACGTTTTAACTTAATCTCTAAATCATCGAACAATGAAAAAGTTATTTGCACTTTTGGCACTAGTAGGTATGCTTACGTTCAGCACAGCCCCGCTCGCATGGGCTCAGGATGCTCCTCAAACCCCCGACAGCGCCCTGGCCGCACCCGACTCTACTGTTATTGAAGAAGAAGAAGCAGTAGTAGCAGAGGAAACTTCTACCATAGGAGGAGTATACAAGGCCCTCAAAATTAAATACATCGAAGGTGACGCTTTCTTTATGAGCTTCATCTCTTTAGTTTTAATTCTGGGCTTGGCTTTCGCTATTGAGCGTATCATTTACCTGAATCTTTCTGAAATCGATACCAAGCAACTACTGAGTAAAGTGGAACAAGCCTTGATGGTTGACAAAGACATGGAAAAAGCCAAAGAAATCTGCAAAAATACTCGAGGCCCTATTGCATCCATCTTCTATCAGGGATTGCTTCGTATGGACGAAGGTGTTGAATTGGCTGAAAAGTCTATTATTTCGTACGGCGGAGTACAAACAGGATTAATGGAACGCAACCTTCCCTGGATTTCTTTGTTTATTGCCCTGTCTCCTTCCTTAGGATTCCTCGGTACCGTTATCGGTATGATCCAGGCCTTTGATAAAATCCAACAGGTTGGCGATATTTCTCCCACCATTGTTGCAGGAGGTATGAAAGTTGCCTTGATCACAACCGTTTACGGTTTGATTTCGGCCATGATTCTACAAGTTTTCTATAACTACATCCTTTCCAAAATTGATGCCATTGTCAACGATATGGAAGATTCATCCATCTCTCTGCTCGATATGTTGGTTAAGATTGAGGTAACCAAGACAAAAAAATAAGAATCAATCCCCTTATTTCATATTGCTATGTCTAAATTTATTAATATACTTCCAAAACTTACCCTATGGATATTGATGTTGATCTCCGTAGGTGCAACTGTACTGGTCTTTGCCGGGGGGGTTGTAGATCCGGAAGCCGAGTACAAGGAGCCTGTATTGCTGGATAGTTTGTTGTATTGGATTGGAATTATGATAGGTATAATTATACTAATCACTATAGGCTTCAGTATTGCTCAGTTTGGTAAAAATTTATTTACCGATCCGAAAAAAGCGTTACTATCGTTGGGATCAGTTTTACTACTGGCCGCTGTTTTCGTCGTAACTTTTGTTATGAGCGACAGCTCTCAACCTTTGGAAATCACGGGCTACGAAGGAGTACACAATCGGGGTGTATGGCTTTCTGTGGTAACAATGTTTATTGATACCATCGCTATTGTTGCCTCAGTTGCTATCCTTCTGATGCTATTTGGTGGTTTATTTAAAATAAAAAAATAACCTGATCTGATTATAATAGTTTTATTATGGCTAATAAAAGAGAGGTACCTCAACCGAATACCAGTTCAACGGCCGACATTGCTTTCCTGTTGCTGATCTTCTTTTTGGTTACCACAAGTATGGCTGGTGACAAGGGGCTTTCGACGCGTCTTCCACCGCCAGTGGACAGCGACGTTGAGCAAAAGGTAGAAGAACGCAATACTTTGGTGGTTTTGGTAAGTCAGGAAAACAAGATAATGTGCCAGAAAAAAGAAATTGAACTATGGGAGCTCAAGGATATTGCAAAGGAGTTTATCGAAAATCCCTACAACGATATTCATCTTCCCAAAAAAGTTCCCGTAACAATTAATTTTTTTGGCCAGGTAGAAGTGACCAAACCACATGTCATTTCCCTGCAAAACGACCGTAGCACCAAATATTCCAAATACATTGAAGTGCAAAACGAGTTAATTGCAGCCTATAACGAATTGAGAGACGAGCTTTCGCTCAGAACTTTTGGGAAACCTTTTGCAGAATTGGACGAGGAACGCCAAAAAGCAGTTGCTGAATATTATCCTCAAAAGATTTCCGAAGCAGAACCTAAAGAATATAAATAACGATCATGGCAAAGTTTAAGAAATCTAGCAAAGGTGGTTCCCAGGAGATTAATGCTTCTTCGATGTCGGACGTTATCTTTATGTTACTTTTCTTCTTTATGACAGTAACAACGATGAAGGAAGTGGAATATAAAGTTCAATTTCAACTTCCTGAGGCTACCGAACTCACAAAACTGGAAAAGAAATCCCTGGTAACCTATATTTACATCGGCCCACCTACGATAAGTAACCGTGCCCGTATGGGTTCGGAATCTCGTATTCAGCTTAACGACAAGTACGCCGAAGTTTCAGATATCCAGGATTATATTGCCCAGGAAAAAGGCAATATGAGAGAAGAAGACCAACCCTATATGACCGTGTCCCTTAAAATTGACAAGGATACCAATATGGGTATAGTAAACGATGTCAAACAGGCCCTAAGAAAGGCCTACGCTCTTAAAATCAGTTATGCTGCCACCGGTAAGGAGGGAAAGCAAATCGAACATTAAAATAGGGAGAGTAATCGAACTGAAAAAAGGCTGAACAGATTGTTGTTCAGCCTTTTTTATATGGGTAATTAGCACAAATCTATGCCCATGATGTAATCGTTCATAAAATAACCCCGGCCAATATCAAAATCGTCGGAACGTAACACCCTCATGCCCATCTTTTTATAGAAATCCACGGCCGGATTTTTGCGGTTGACACGCAATTCCAAACGACAAGGAGAGGGGTGTATGCTTTTTATGTATGCCAAGGCTTGCTCAAATAAAAAGCGTCCGGCTCCGGTCTTTTGGCATACAGGCAGTACATATATCTTATGAAGGTGAAACAGCTCTTCTTCTTGTTGAATGGACATATACCCGCAAGCCTGGCCCTCGTCTTCCAGAAGAAAGTAACAATGGCCCTCGTGCATCTGTCGATGAATATTGTCCACCGCGTACATCCATTCAAACATAAACTCGTTCTGCTCCGGCGAGAGAATTTCCTTGTACGTGAGGGGAAAAACTTCTTTTGCCAGACGGTTAATCAACGGAGCATCCTGAGCATCTGCCTTCCGGAGCTTAAACATCTTCGATTGTTGTTTTAGCGGGCACGAACAATCCCCATAAAATCTTCCACGGTCAGCGAAGCGCCTCCTATCAGACCTCCGTCAACGTCGGGGTTGGCAAACAATTCAGCGGCATTGGAGGCCTTGCAACTACCACCGTACAAAATGGAGCAGTCGTCGGCCGCCTTCTTGCCGTATTTGCCGGCAATAAGACCACGAATAAAGGCATGCATTTCCTGGGCTTGTGCAGCGGTGGCTGTTTTGCCGGTTCCGATGGCCCAAACGGGCTCGTAAGCCAGAATTATTTTGGAGAAATCAGCCTCGGACAAATCGAACAAAGAGGCTTCAATCTGTGAACGAACCACTTCAAATTGCTTGCCGGCTTCACGCTCACTCAACACCTCTCCGATGCAGAAAATGGGCTGCAGTTGCTGATCTAGGGCAAGACGAACTTTAGTTTTGAGCATTTCCAGAGTTTCACCGTAATAAGTTCTACGTTCGGAATGACCCAAAATGACATATTCTGCTCCGGTAGATTTGACCATCTCGGCCGAGACTTCACCTGTATAGGCTCCACTAACATGATCTGCGCAATTCTGCGCGGCAAGGCCCAGTTTTTTCTTGTCTATTCGTTCACTTACGGGGGCCAGATGTATAAATGGTGTGCCTATAATCACCCTGCAGGAATTACTTTCTTTGGATAATACTTCGTTCAGGGCAACTGCCAGTTGAATACCTTCTTGCAGGTTCTTGTTCATTTTCCAGTTTCCTGCGACAATCTTCTTTCTCATACGTTGGGTTTAAAATTGATAATATAACTACTTGTTTTGATGTATTTGCTTTTTCTTCTTTTTGTATTCCCACAACAGGGATGCCAACCTAAACAGGTACAAAAAACACAAGGCGATGACTACCAGGGCAAAGAATTGAGCTGCTACCACCAGGCCTTTGTTGGAGGCGGCTTTAGACCAAGGCGTCTCCTCGAGAGGAGCATCAAGATCCATGGTGAGCGCTGACAAATCTCTCCAGGCCCATTTGTGCAGTATCTGTCCGT
>Ga0208195_1000300_pt1 | contig 67840 bp, 46 predicted proteins | sample AD_UKC077_MetaG_FD_184441 | JGI IMG/M metagenome (GOLD analysis project Ga0208195, IMG submission 184441) | Active sludge microbial communities of municipal wastewater-treating anaerobic digesters from USA - AD_UKC077_MetaG (SPAdes) (version 2) | ecosystem: Engineered > Bioreactor > Anaerobic >... | reverse complement strand
ATATGTAAAAGATGATCGTAATTATATAAAATTAAATTACAACATAAATGAAAATTTATTTGACTTTATTAACTTTTATAAAAATTTGCTTAAACTTGAATTGTGCATTAAGAAATCAAAGTATCGTAATGAATTCTATGATAGAAGGAAATATTACTATTACAAAAAAATCACTTTAAGCGATATTAAGATAAATTTTCAGATAGCACCGTATTCTCATGCTGCCAAGTACAATAATTATAAAGATAAAAATACTACGTTTTATATCTCTTGTGAAATAGAAGTGAATGATGTTGAAAATTTTTTGAATAAAATTAATTTTTTGAATAATGATAAGATAGTTAATTTTTGGATTCCTGATGATAAACTTATCGAATCAGAGGATGATTCACCTATTGAATATTTTGATAGACCTAATATAAAAGATGTAGAAATTGGTGATAAATATTATTACTATCCTCAGAATAGTATTTGTGAAGTTGTGAAAAAATACGACTATCCTGATCTTGATGATAGATTATTTGATGTAAAATTGGCAAATGAGTCTATAGTTACTATAAAAAAGCATGATGATTCAAAAAAACATGACTATTTTCTAGTACTTCCATATGTAGAAACTAAAAATGATCTATTAAAATTTAACGAATTCAAGGATGAATTTACTTTACAACCTTATGTTGAGTGTGAAGATCCTTATTTTGAAGGACACTCCGATAGCAAATCCTTGCGGGGAGTTGAAAAGACCTACAATGTGTATTGGCATGAGATAAAAAATGCTGCTAGGTATATTGTTTCAGTGTATACAATTATTAAATTATCTAACAAAACTAACATTTATCATTGTAAAGATATAGAAATAGATAGAAATGAAAAAATGGCAATCATTGATGGTCTTGTGGGAGAAAATTTTGTGTTTGTAGTCAAAGCAGAAGATCGAAATGGAAATGTTGTGGCATGTAGCAGAGGCATTTTAAATCAAGGCGAACCACAATGGTGGAGATAAGAAGATGAATAAGATGACTATCATGGCGATGATGACTCTTCTTGACGATGAAGAAGAAGAACGACGACGATATGAAGACGATGATGACGATGACTAGGTTACTACACTTTCCATATTTTCATTTATATGTTGTGAAAAACTATTATTAAACATGGAAACTCAATATTTAAAGAGATGTAATTATGAGATCTTATGAAGAAGAATTAGAAACTTTAATAAAAGCTGGTGCAAGAGTTGTTGAAATCGCATCTTTTGAATGGGAACGTGTGCATGGTTTTACAAATTATGTTGCAGAAATTTTAGGTATAGATTGGTATTCTTGGAGTAGTGTTTCAGGATTAAAAGTATGGGAAGAAAAAGGATTTAAAATTATAAATCCCGATTGCGTTACACTTCCTGCTGTTCTTGACGTTTACTTACAATATAAAGATAATATGTTGCTTGTTTTAGAAGATTTTCATTCTCATAGTGAGGCAAATCATCCTGTAAATATTCGATGGATTCGTGAAATGATGAGACCACAAAATTATCTAGGTGATTATAAAAAGGCAATTATTTTAAGTTCACCTAGTAAATTTGTTCCAGAAGAATTATCAAAAGAACTTCCTGTTATTGAAGTTGAATTGCCAGATAGACCTACAATAGAGATTATTGCAAATCAAGTAGTGGATGAGTATAGAGACGTTTGCTTTGAAAAAGATATTACTCCTAAATTACTTACATCTGCGTTAGGTTTGACTGTTATGGAAGCTCGTTTAGCATTTGCTAAAGCCATTATCACCAACAGAAAACTTACAGAAGATGAAATTCCACTGATTATTAGTGAAAAGGAACAAATTATTAAAAAGAGTGGACTGCTTGAATATTTCCATCCAAAAGAATATTTAACGCATGTTGGTGGTTTGGAAAACTTGAAAGACTGGATTAAAAAACGTGGAAATGCATATAGTGATGAAGCAAAAGAATATGGTCTAAATACTCCGCGCGGTGTTCTTTTACTAGGAGTTCCAGGATGTGGTAAGTCATTGACTGCCAAAGCCATTGCCAATGAATGGAAATTTCCATTGTTAAGGTTTGACTTAGGAAAAGTTTTTGGCGGTTTTGTGGGTGAATCAGAAAGAAATATTAGGTATGCTCTAGATGTTGCGAAAACTATTTCTCCTTGTGTACTATGGATTGATGAAATTGAAAAAGGTCTTAGTGGAACTCAAAGTAGTGGAAGAACAGATGGGGGGACAAGTGCTAGAGTATTTGGTACGTTTTTAACTTGGATGCAAGAAAAAAAAGAACCAGTCTTTGTTGTTGCTACAGCAAATGATATTAGTTTACTTCCGCCTGAGTTACTTCGAAAAGGTAGATTTGATGAAATCTTTTTTGTTGACCTTCCTTCTGAAAAAGAAAGGGAAAATATTTTTCACATTCACTTAAAGATCAAAAATAGAGATGCAAAACAATTGAACTTAGACATGGAAAAATTAGTGAAAGAAAGTGAAGGGTTTTCTGGTGCTGAAATAGAAGAAGTAGTCAATGAAGCTTTATTTAATGCTTATGCAAATGGTCAAAAAGACTTAGAAATGAAAAACTTACTTGAATGTATCAATGCCACATCACCTCTTTCAAGAACTATGGCAGAAACGATTACTAATCTTAGAGCATGGGCAGACAAAAGAGCTAGGAAGGCAAGTGAAGATGAACCTGGAGAAGCAAAAGAGTTAGACAAAAAAGTACCTAGATTACAACAAGAATATAAAAATCCTTTTATCACGAAGAAAAGCCATGATTCAGAATAAGATTGTAACTATTGTTAAGGATAATCAATTTGATAAGGAATGGACTCTGTTTCATCCCTATGATTTACCAATCCATAAAAACCATTCCTTTAAAAAAGTAGATGTTACGGATGTCATTCGATATATTACATTTTCAAATAAAGTACATTTGATTTTAACAGAGCCTTGTTTGTCTAGTAGAATCATCCGTGAAATAGAATGGGCTAATCAATGTATTCAAATTCACCTCATTTGTAAAAATGAAGAAATAGTAAAAAAATATTCTAACCTCCATTTTTCAACAACAGAAATTGATCCTTCTATTGATTTTAATTACATAGGAATCCAAGGAAAATATACAGGATATTTTATGATTTCTGATAGATTTGTTTCTATTGATGATTCTATTGAAAAAGTATACTTTGAAAAGATTGATGTAACAGAAGACTATTCTTTTTTAAAAAATGTTAGTAGGTTAGTGATTGTTGATGAAACAGGAAAAAAAGATTATTCCGAATTATTAAAATCAGCTCAATTAGAAAACATGGAATGCACATACGTTGTGCATATTAAAAATTACAACAAGGAAGTGTTTACATTTGCTAAAAATAATAAACTTAATTTGTTAGTAAGTCATGATACTGTGGATAGTGTTATTTTTGTGAATCAAGATGGGACATTATCCTCTTTTGCACAAGGCAAAGGAGGATTTGTCATTCTATATCCTATTGAAGATATAGCTATTTATATTGGCAATACATTTCAATGTGATTTTTTTGAAGATGTTGTAGATACAAAAAAATTACAAGGTAAGATTTATTCATGCTATAGAGGCAATATAAATCAACTGCATATTATAGATAAAAAAATTATTAAAATAGATGTTCCTATACAACGTATGAGTGATTTTGTAAGTGAAACGTTTGATTCTTCTATCGTTGATTCGCATAATGATTATTCAGCCGAAGCCATGCAAGTAGAATATCAATTTACTTTGATTCCTCCTATGATAGATTCTCAGTATGTGGAGTCTTCTATATACAATGAAATTCATGAATTAGAGAAACAATGGAGTGATTTGCAAACACTAGAAATATCTACTATAAAAGAATGCTATGATTCTTTTATAGACAAGGATTTTGGTTTAATTCATTTTTTAGAAACAACTCCATTATTTTCAAAAGATCTAAAAAATAGAGTGTCTACATGTAGTTATAATGGTTATTATTCATTTATACAAACAACTATAGATGAATATAAGCAATATAATTCTAATTTAATTGAAATTTGTAGAAAAATATTTGAATCTTTAAATGAACAAAGCTCAGAAACAAAGTTTGATAAATTTGATAATGAAATTGCTAGATATAGACAAACGATGGATGAAAAGAATGCATTGATTGAACAAGGCATAGATGTTTTAAGTAATAAAAGAAACGTTGAAATTTTAGAAAAGAAAGTCCAAGATTTACTACAACTAAAAAAACGTTTTAAAGGCAATTCATCTTCAAGACATGAAAATGAATCTTCTGAATTTATTAAAAAATGTGAAGAGGTATGCAAGCACGATAAAAAAGAAGTTAATAATGATTCCATAAGTAACATTGTAAAACCTAAAGAAGAAAATAATCTGTCTAAGTTTAAATTGTTTGTAGATATGTATCTATATTCTATTAAAAATTACTTTGAAAAATGTCTTGTTGTATTAGATAAATTATTGTTAGTCCATATTCCAGAAAATTATAAAGTGTATGATAAAGACAATGAAAGATTTATTGTCATTGATACTTTGAATGAATTTGAAACTACAAAAGATATATGCAAAGAATTTTCCTTACAATGCATAACTAGGGAGGCAACTCATGAGTTGTGAAAGACGAATTCATACGTTTCAAGAAGTAGAAGAAGTCAGAATAGAATGCTGTGATAAAAAAGAAATAGAAAGTCTAGAAAAAAGCATTATTTCTGCTATAGAACAGAAACTTGAAAAATTAAACATATTCATTAAACATTGCAATGTTTATAGCGATGGCAAGTCTATTTTTGTTCATGATAGGTATAGTGTCTACCTAGATTTGCAACAAGTTGCAGAATCATTTGGATTTCATGTTACAGAAGTTCAATGTTCGTTCAAAGGTAAAAACTATGTTATTACTGATGACCTATGCACTGTACTAAAACAATTTGATAGTGCTTTTAAGTTTGGTAAAAATGTAGAAAATCAAACATTAACAGATGGTGTCAAGGAATTATTAAGCCAGCACGCATCATTAGGTACGATCCACCAAGACATTCTGGAAATGGTAAGGAATATAAAAGAACATGGTCAATATGTTACCACTCGATCAAGGCAAATTTCAGAAGTGTATGAAGAAGAATATGAAACTTTATCTTCACGTTTGATAGAACGTTCCCAAGGTGCATGGGATTCTGACATTGATACAATACGAGAAAAGCTGATGCAAGTATCTAGGGAAGCTCAAAACACTGTCAACAAAGCAAATGATCAACTTAGAGATGGCACTGCAAAACTTATCTATACTAGAGCAAGACAACTAGGATATGCTGTGCAAGAAATGAAAAAAGGCATGCAAACTCAATTAGTTTTAGTGAGGTGTGAATAATGGCTGATAAAAAAATTGTAATTGATATCAATGATAAAGGGGAGATAAAAGCTGAAACTTTTGGTTTGCAAGGCACAGAATGCTTAATAGAATTAGATAAATTATTAAAAGATTTAGCTTTAGAAACAACAACAATGAAAAAGGAAGAGTTTTTTAAAGAAGGTATCACAACAACTAATACTGTAAAGGCAAAGAATGTATGATTCGTGTCCAAAAATTAATGCTAGTTGACAATGAGCATTTATATGGACCAGGGAAAAGACTACTGTTATATTTAAAGGGCTGCACTCTTCGTTGTGAAGGTTGTATCAATCCACATTTATGGTCTTTTGAAGGTGGCACTATGATGGCGGCAAAAGACATTGTGGATCTTTGTGAAAAAGAAAATGTGGAAGGCATAACAGTTCATGGTGGCGAACCTTTGGACCAAGCAGAAGAGTTACTACCACTTGTTCAAATGGTAAAAAAACTTCATAAAACAGTCATTCTTTTTACAGGATATATAAAAAAAGAGTTAAATCATATTCAATGTAAAATATGGAATCATGCAGATATTGTTGTTGCAGGGCGATTTCAGATGAATAAAAAGAATGTTCATCTTCAATTTAGAGGATCAACAAACCAGCGAATTTATAGACATAGTGGCCCATATAAAAATTATAAGATTCAAGATGGATATACAACTGCAATTATTACGATTGATGAAAATGGCTGTATGGATGTTCAAGGTTTTTTAACAGAAGATGTTGAAAAGTTAGTAAATATACAAGAATAAAAAAACATAGATAAAAATTAGAGAGATGTTGAAAATTTTCTTTAGAGAGTGAATTGTAAAATAACTTTACAAAAAATAGAATCTGTTTTGCAATTTAATGCAAGTTATGATATTCTATATATGGAAAGTTATTTTATGAAAAATATAGCATGAATTTTAGTTAAGTATTGAGTATTTTATAATTTAAGTTATGATATTCTATGTATGGAAAGTCATTTTTATTAAAAATATAGCATGAATTTCAATGAAAAGTTGAATATTTAGATAAGATTCCATAGTCTGTATAAGCACTTTGGAAATGTGCACTACACGGTAGGCGATGTTAAAGGCACGTAAAAAGAAGAAGTCTTGTTGTATAAGTTAGAAATGGGACTCTTCAAAAGAAATGTTGGAACGAATTTTTAAAACTGAATAAAGGAATACAAATGATCATTGAAGTTATACCAGTCAGTTCTTTTCAGCAAAATGCAAGAATTATTAGTTGTGAAGATACAAAAGAAGCGATTCTTATTGATCCTGGTGACGAAGAGACTAAGCTTTTAGACAGAATTCAAAAAAAAGGTGTTACCATTAAGTATATTATTGGCACACATGGACATATTGATCATGTAGGAATAGCATCGCAAATGCAATCTGCACTCCATGCCCCATTTTGTATGCATAAAGATGATGCTTTTTTATTGGAACGTATGCTTGTACAAGCTGATTTTTTCAATTGGGGAAAAGTAGAAATTCCAAGAATTGATCGATTTTTGAACGACGGAGATGTCTTTTGTTTTGGAAATTATGAGGTAAAAGTTTTACATACACCAGGGCATTCTCCAGGCAGTATTTCTCTACTCATTGGCAGAGATGTTATTGTCGGTGATTTGCTTTTTGCTGGTTCTATTGGACGAACTGATTTACCAGGTGGCAATTTTGATGTCCTTATGAAAAGCATTAAAGAAAAGCTGTATCCTTTACCAGAAACAACCAAAGTTCACACTGGCCATGGTCCGAATACAACTATAGGCTATGAAAAACTGAATAATCCTTTTTTAATTCGTTAATAACAATTTAAGGCAAAGAAGATGCAGAATAAAGATTCAGAAAAGAAAGAAAAATTGTCGTCTACTCAAGAAGAAACAACTCCTAAAACTAAAGGAAAAATTCAAAAATCAGATACTACCACAAAGGCTAAAGAACAAAAAAAAAGGGAGGATGTTTTAAAATCTGAGACGCAAGTAGTAGCAGAAGAAGTATCCCCTAAGAAAAAAAGAACATCGAAAAAAAAAGATGATATAAGTGTTAAAAAAGATACATCGAAAGAAAAAACAACACAAGAAAAAACAGTGCAAAATATAAATGATGAAACTATTAAAGAAGATGCATCTAAAAAAATAAATGATGTAAGTGCTAAAGAAGATGCTGAGAAAAAGAAAACAACAAAAGCGAAAACAGCGAAAGAAAAAAATGATGTAAGTCCGATAGACGATAGTTCTAAAGCAAAAACAGCAAAAGAAATAGAGAATGCTAAAACTAAAGAAGATACAGCGATAGAGAAAACAACAAAAGAAATAGAGAATGCTAAAACTAAAGAAGATACAGCAAAAAAGAAAACAACAAAAGCAAAATCAAAGAAAGCATCCCAAGAAATAGAAGATGTAAGTGCTATAGAGAAAACAGATAAAAAGTCAAAAGAAGATATCGCACAAGAGGTAAAAGCAAAACCAGTAAGAAAATCTCGAAAAAAGATAGAAAAAGCAAAAAAAGATGACTCTAAGCCAGATAATTCCCATGATTATGAAAATGATTTTGTGCAAAGCATTGTTTTTTTAGATTCTGATGATGACAAAGAGGATAAGAAAAAGGATTCTCAAGAAAAAGAAGAAAAGGATGTGCCTGATTTTTCTGAAATTGATTTAGAAAAAGAGTTTGAAAATTTAACGAAACGTATGGAAAAGATCTTTAAATCAGATACGCATAATATTTTCAATGATGTTTCTGACATGTTGCCTAAAGAAGTTCCTTTATTTCCTTTAGATGGTCGTCCTGTGATTCCAGGTCTTATGTTTCCTATTTTTATTCGATTTGATCCTTTTATTCAGAAGTTTGTGCAATATTTAGAAAAAAATAATGAAATTTATATTGGTTTTATTTATACTCGACCATTACTCAAAGAAAAAGGTGTGGAAAGAGGAAAAGATAAAGAACTGAATGGGGATTCTCTATTTCCCTTTTTAGGTGGTGAACAAGATAAACTTCGTATTCCTGTACATAAGTTTCCTAAAGTAGGTGTATTAGCACAAGTTTTAAAAGTAATGCAAATGCCAACAGGTGATTATCACGTTTTAATTCGAGGCATAAGGCGTTTCAAAATAAAGGAAATGCACCGCAACGATACATTTTGGAAAGCAAGGATTTTTTATCCAACATTAGACGATTCTGGGGACAAAGAAGATCGCAAAGTATATATAGATAGCATTACAGAAACAATGCGTAAGATCAGTGAAAGTGCACCTTATTTGCCAGATGAATTGAAAAGCATCATAGCACATTTGAATATTTCAGATCCTGATCGTTTATGCGATTTTGCTTTAATGGTTTCTTTGTCACAACCTAAAGAAATTCAAGAAAGTTTAGAATGTTTTCATATAGATACACGTTTGCAGAAAACATTGTTGTTGCTAAAAAAAGAGTATGATTATCTCAAAGTACGAGAAAAGATTAATAAACAAATTGAGGAAAAAATTCAACAACGCCAAAAAGATTATTTTCTACGTGAACAGCTCAAAGCCATTAAAAAAGAGTTAGGCGATGAGCAAGATGAAAAAACAGTAGAAATGAATAGACTTCAAAAATCTATTGAAGGAAAGACTCTTTCAGAAGAAGCTCAAAAGAAGTTCAAAGAGGAGATGGAAAAGCTTTCGTTGTTAGATATAAATTCCCCTGAATTTGGTATTACTCGCAATTATTTAGCCTGTTTAGTCAGCTTGCCTTGGGGTATACAGAGTAAAGATAATTTAGATATTGAAGAGGCAAGGAAAATTTTAGATGAAGATCATTATGGTTTAGAAGATGTTAAGGATCGCCTCATTGAATTTTTAGCTGTAGGAAAGTTATTGGAACGAGTGGAAGGCTCTATTTTATGTTTTGTTGGGCCTCCTGGTGTAGGGAAAACATCTCTAGGAAAGAGCATTGCTCGTGCTTTAAACAGGAAGTTTTTTCGTTTTTCAGTAGGTGGAATGCATGATGAAGCTGAAATCAAAGGCCATCGAAGAACGTATATTGGGTCTATGCCTGGGAAATTGATACAAGCATTGCGAACTGTAGAAACAGACAACCCTGTGATTATGCTAGATGAAATTGATAAAATTGGAAAAGATTATCGTGGTGACCCTTCTTCTGCTTTGCTGGAAGCATTGGATCCTGAACAAAATAATGCTTTTCTTGACCATTATTTAGATGTTCCCTATGACCTTTCTAAAATTTTGTTTATCCTTACAGCAAATATCTTGGACACCATCCCCAGTCCACTTAAAGATAGAATGGAAATTATTCATTTATCAGGCTATATTAAACAAGAAAAGATTGCCATTGCACAACGACATTTGATTCCTAAACAAGAAAAACGACATGGACTCGATAATACAAAGATTATATTCACAACAAAAGCGATTGATACGATTATTGATTTATATGCACGCGAATCAGGTGTTCGTGGATTAGAAAAGCAATTGATGAAAATCATGAGAAAAACAGCAGTAATGTTGTTAAAAGAAAAGAAAAAAAGCGTACGAGTTTTAACAAATAATATTGAAAAATTCCTAGGACCTCCTATTTTTAAAGAATCTCCTTTAGATAAAGCCGAGACACCTGGAATTACAACAGGACTTGCTTGGACAGCTCTTGGTGGAAGTGTTTTAAACATTGAATCTGTTGCCAAAATTGCCAAACCTTTTTTATTTAAACAAACGGGGCAATTAGGGGACGTAATGGTGGAATCTTCCAATATTGCATATAGTTATGTAATGGCCAATGCCAAACTATTTAATATTGCTGAAAATTATTTTCAACAAAGACAAGTCCATTTGCATGTTCCTGCAGGTGCAACGCCTAAAGATGGACCATCAGCTGGAATTACTATGGCAACGAGTTTAGTTTCTTTGGCAAAAAATATTCGACTCAATAAAAATATTGCTATGACAGGCGAACTTACTCTAACAGGGAGAGTTTTACCAGTCGGTGGTATTCGAGAAAAACTCATTGCAGCAAAACGAGCAAAGATTACAACAGTAATTTTGCCTTCAGAAAATCAACGAGATATTAAAGAAATACCAAAGCATATTACAGATGGACTCAACATTCATTTTGTGAAAACATATCCTGAAGTGTATAATTTATGTTTTGCAGAAACAAATTATAAAGAAGACACACCAGAATAATTTGTATTTTTTTTCAAAGACATTATAAAATTATTTGTATTTTTTTTCAAAGAAACAAGTTTTATTTATAAAATTAATCAGGAGAACTTATATGAAACGGATGATCATACTAGCCCTAATTAGTGTTCTAATGATGGGCTGCACAAATTATTTAGTATATCGTGGCGATTTTGACGCCAATAAGGCAAGATATTATACAGTACGACTTGAAACAGAAGATAATATCCAAAAACAAAGTATTGAAAAAATTGAAGATAAAATCGAAAATTTATTGCAATTGTGCTATGTTCTGTATCATCGTATGCCCATACAAAGAGATAAAGATCATTTACAAAAAATTAATTTAAAGCTTGTTCGATTAAATAATGCGATTGACACATTGGAAGATATGAGAGAATCATTCCACAAAGCATTTAAACTTATTTTTTCTAGAGAAGATGTGATTGTAGGCCCACTTCAATTGCAAAGTGCATTAGAAGTGCAATATCTTGCAGGATATTTTGATTATCTCCATGAATTGCGTGCTCGCATTATCTATATTGATGAATTTCGTAAAAAATGTATGTTAGAAGTAGGATTGCCAGAAGAAAGATTAGAAGGAGTTGATAAAGAATTGCTTCGTGTAGAAAAACTTCTCCACAATGTTATTTTAACAGACATTCCAGAATACCTTAAAAATGTAGGAATTGCTATTACTCGAGACCCAGATTTCCAATTTACTTTTACACATCCTGGGGAACCACAAGAAAATACAACAGATGCTGCACAAAAAGCATTGCTTGCCTCTGGAAATGAATCTTTATTACAAAATGTAAGCAATTATTATTTTTATTTTAGTAAAGAACAAGAAGAATTCAATAAATCTTTTAAATTACTAAAAGATAGTATTGATCGATTTACAAAAACATTAGACGATTACCAAGCAGAACTTTCTAAACACAAAAAAGAAAAAGTCAAAGCAGAACATCAAATTGCTAATCAATCAAAAAATATTACAGCAATTATGGATGCTATGGCCATCAATATTAAAGAAATCTATGAAGAAGCTATGACAGACATTCACAATTTAGTGGGTGCTGATATCGAATATGTTGATAAAAATTTATGGCCTAAATTAGGTGCTGAAGAAGATAAGGTGGCAAAAGTCAAAAACTTTGAATATTACAAACAATCTGTTTTAGAACTTAATGATTTTTTAGAAAAAGTCGTTCGCATGTCGCAAGACAGTAAATCTAAGGAAATTTTAACTCATGTTATTCTAATGGGTAAACATTTCACAGAACAAACAGGAATTTGGAGTCCAGGATATAGATTTTTATCAGCAGATTGGCAACAAAAATTGTCCATCACTAGCATTGAAAGTTCTTTAAATAATTATTTTACAGAACTTGAAAATCAAGCTGTTCAAAGCATTCGTCCTCTTTGGCGAACATATTCTGAAACTTTAAGAAAAAGTGGTACACAAGCAAGCCACAAATTAGATAATGCAGGATATTTAATCGTAGCTGAATAAGTTTCTATCAGAAAAATCTCACATATCCATATGTATGAATATGTGAGATTTTTCTACTTTATAAAAATTAAGGAATTGAATGGATTATAAATATTTATTAATCATAGATCTAGAATCAACATGTGATGACAATAATTTAATCACAAAACAGCAACGAGAAATTATTGAAATTGCTGGAATTATCGTTACATGGGACTTTACCATTGTGTCTCAATTCCAAACATTTGTCCAACCTATACAACACCCTATCTTAACTTCTTTTTGTCAAAATCTCACGCACATCACACAAGAAAATGTAGACAATGCACCTTTGTTATTGCATGCTTTGCAACAGTTCAATGCATGGTTAGAACCATTTCATCCTTTTTTATTCTGTAGTTGGGGTAATTACGATAAAAATCAATTAAAAAAAGATTATGAAACATTGGAAATTTCTTATCCTCTAGGCATAGAACATGTTAATTTAAAAACAAAATTTAGCCAAACACAAAATTTAAAACAGAGATATGGAATGGAAAAAGCTCTTCGCCTTTGTCAAATTCCTTTACAAGGCGTGCAACATCGTGCAATAGATGATGTTAAAAATATTCTTCTATTGCTCCCTTTTATTTTTGGAAAAGAAAAAATAAAAGTTTCTGAAAGTATCTTGTATACTAAGAAGAGAAAAGACAAGTCGAAAAAAACGGAGACTCTACATGTTCACTGAGAATTTTGAAATTATATTATTGTTTTTTGCAGTTATTTCTTTTTGTTTGTGGATGTATGAACGTTTTTATTGGGTGAAGAAAGTTTCACTCATTATGTTAATTTTATTTGTATGTGGAATTTTAGGAAATGTCGGTATTATTCCTACTAGACACGTTGTATATGACACTTTGAACAATTATTGTGTTCCATTGGCAGTAGTATTTATTTTATTGGGCGTTCGGATTTCAGATTTGAAAAAAACAGGATGGCCAATGTTGTGTACATTTATGTTGGCGTCTATTGCTTCTTTTATTGGTTGCCTTTTAGGCGGCATTTTTTTATACAATTGGTTTGAAAGTATATTACAAGCCGATGCATGGAAAGTAGTAGGTCCTTATATTGGAACGTACATTGGTGGTAGTATTAATTTTTTCGCTCTATGGCAAGGTTTAGAAATTCACGACCAAAATTTATTTGTAGCTGCCAATGCAGTAGACAATATTACTTTTTTCCCTATTTTTTTGTTTTGGGTTTTAGCCACAGAGTGGCTGAGTAAGTATATGTATTGTTCAGAAGAAGAAAACTATGATCAACAAGAGCAAGGAACAGAGGAAAAGTTTATTTTGCCACACATTATAAATTTATTTTTACTAGCTTTTTGTATTATATATTGTAGTAATTTCATAAAAACAACGTGCAATCGCATATTTCCTGATACATGGATAACGAAAATTCCTAGCATTTTATATACTACGACGTTTGCAATTATCTTAGCACAATTTTCTTTTATCCAAAAATGGCAAGGAACGAAAAATTTAAGTAACCTTGCATTTTATTTGTTTTTCTGTTCTGTAGGGGCTATGATAGATATTAAACAAGCAATTTCTTTAGCACCGATTTTATTTGTTTTTGTTTTGATCGTGATTGTAGTTCAAATTTTGATTGTTTTAATTTTTGGAAAATTATTTCGAATAGATTTACGAATGATTGCTACTTGTTCTATTGCTGCCAAGCTTGGTCCTTCTTCTGTGATGGCCTTTACAAATACAAAACAATGGCATTCATTGGTGCTACCTGGAATGGCTGCTGCATTACTTGGTTATGCCATAGGAAATTATTTTGGGTTTGCCGGTGCCTATCTTTTAAAATTTGTCATGCAATAATCTATTCTGATAATTTGTATGCGATCTTTTAAAATTTGTCATGCAATAATCTATTCTGATAATTTGTATGCGATCATCTATTTTTATCAGGAGTTATTTTCTCATGAAATGTTCCAAATGGAAAGTTCTTACTATTATTTTACCTATTGTATTGCCTCTCCTATTGTGGTGCATCCCTAGTGAATGGATACCTATTAAAAATTTAACTTTAGTGGAACACAGAGTTCTTGTTATTTTAGTTATGGCAGCATTTCTTTGGGTATTAGAACCTATTCCTATTTTTGCAACGTCTATTGTTTTAATTATGATGGAATTGTTGTTTGTATCTAATAAAGGACTTATTTGGTTCGTAGATAAAAATATTCCAAATTTAGGAAAGACAATTGAGTATAATTCTATTTTTGCTAATTTTGGTTCACCCATTATTTTATTGTTTATCAGTGGTTTTTTCCTAGCAATTGGTTCTTCTAAGTATAAATTAGACTTAAATTTGTCGCGAGTATTTACTCGCCCTTTTGGGAAACGACCTTCTTTAGTGATTTTAGGATTAATGCTTACTACAGCATTTTTTTCTTGCTTTATGAGCAATACAGCAACAACTGCGATGATGCTCGTGATTGTTGCCCCTATTTTAAATTTATTTCCTAAAGGTGATAAGGGACAAGTTGCACTTTGTCTTTCGATCCCATTTGCAGCCAATATTGGTGGTCTAGGAACTCCTATTGGAACGCCTCCCAATGCTGTTGCCATGAATTATTTGCCCAATATGCAGTTTGGTACTTGGATGTTGTTTGGAATGCCGTATGTTTTTATATGTATTGTTTTATGTTGGTTGATTTTAATTTGGTTATATCCCATTACATTAAAAGAAATTGAACTAAAAATAGAAGGCACTTTTGATAAATCTTGGCGAGCTCTTGTGTTTTATGGTGTTTTTCTTTTAACTGTTGTATTGTGGCTCACTGGTTTTTGGCATGGAATGAATTGTTATGTAGTTGCTATGATTCCTATGGGAATTTTCGTTGCATTGAAAATAATCACAGCCGATGAAATAAAAACAATGAGTTGGGATGTTCTTTGGCTGATCACAGGCGGTTTAGCATTGGGTCATGCTTTAGAAAAAAGTGGCCTAGCTCAAAATATTATTGAAAGTATTCCCTTTGAAAGTATGTCGCCGCTACTCATTATTTTAATTGCCACTGCCATTACATTTTTATTTTCTAATTTTATGTCACACTCTGCAGCAGGAAATTTATTGCTTCCCATTGTTGCTGTTTTAGGAACAACAGAGTCTTTGATTCCTTGGGGCGGAAAAACAATTTTAATACTCATTGTAACTTTTGTTTGTTCTCTTTCTATGGTTTTACCTATTAGTACACCACCCAATGCTATGGCACATGCTACAGGACGCATCAATACAAAAGAAATGATCAAAGCTGGTCTTCTTGTTGGTTTTATGGGTATTATTTTAATATATTTTTATTCTTATCTTTTAATTCCTTTTATCGGACAATAAAAGAACAAATGTGGCGTATTCTTTTTATAACATTAAATATATGATACAAAAAAAGAATTCTTTTATGAAACGAGGAAATAATGTTTGAATATTTACGAGGAATCGTTCACATTTTACAAGGAGATGCTATTGTCATAGATATACAAGGAATGGGTTATAAAATCCATGTTCCCAATAGCACAAAAGATATATTAAAAGAGGGCGATGAAACAGAAATTTATGTATATCTTTCTGTACGAGAAGATGCCATGAAATTATATGGATTTGCCAATAGAGCAGATAGAGATATGTTTGAAAAACTTTTAACTGTGAGTGGCATTGGTCCTGCTTTATCATTAAATATTTTATCACATGCCTCGACTACAGAATTATACCAAGCTATTTATGAAGAAAATATCAGTTTTTTTAGACGCATTAAAGGAATCGGACCTAAAACTGCATCTCGTTTAGTATTGGAATTAAAAGGAAATTTACCAAAATTAGAAACACAGATGCCAAAAAATTCTTTTAGAAATGATGCTATCAATGCTTTAATGGGATTAGGCTATTCTGAATTAGATGCGAGCGAAGCTGTACAAAAGGCATTTCAAAATAAAGGCAATTTTAAAAATTTAGAAGAACTTGTCATAGAATCTTTAGCACAACTGCGTTAATACAGTATCTTGGAACGCAATTTCGTTCACTATACAATCGTTAGTGCAATTGCACTAACATATATTTTAGAACAAGTGCGTTCCTATAAAATATTTATCGAAATTTTGTTATATAAAATAGAATAATTATAATAAATATAGCATAATATACAAAGGGAGTTGTATGAAAAAAATTTTATTTATTTTCATTTTTTTTTGTCTTAGCCTCTATAGTTATAGTCAAGACATTATTCCAACAAAAGTAGAATGGGAAGTAACGTCCACAGAAGTGCAAGTTTCTATCCATTTAAATATTCCTCCTAAAGTGCATGTATATGCATCAGAAGAACAATTTTTTGGAATCGAAGAAATAGAAGTACTTGGTTTAGGAGAAACAATCCAAATATTTCCAGCTACTACACAATTTGAAGATATAGATGGAAGTATGGTAGAAACATATGAAAATCAAGTTGTTTTCATATTAAAAAAAGCATTTCAAGGCAAAATTGGAACAGAATGGAAATGGAATGGTGTTTTTTCCTTTCAAGGTTGTGATAATGTATCTTGTTATGCTCCTAAAGATTTAGAATTTTCTCATCAAGGCATTATTCCTAATCCAGAAGAAAATATTGTCACAACAGAAATCCAAAAAAATAAAATACAAGAACATGAATCTTCTTCGTTAGAAATGTTGTTGCAAAAGTTTTCTATCCAAAATACAGGTTTTGGATATATGTCTTCTGATGATTTTTTAAATTTTTTAGAAAATAAAAAAGAAACAGACTCTTTTTCTGGGAAAAGTATATGGTTAATTCTCCTTCTCATTCTTTTAGGAGGTCTTGCCTTAAATTTAACTCCTTGCGTTTTGCCAATGATTCCTGTTAATTTAGCAATTATGGGAGCTGGAGTAAAAGCAAGTTCAGCGAAAAGAGGTTACTTTTTAGGTTTTGTTTATGGTCTAGGACTTTCTTTAGCATATGGTGCTTTAGGATTGATCGTAGTTTTTACAGGTTCTCAATTTGGTTCTTTACAATCGTCACCAATTTTCAACTTTGTAATTGCAGTTTTTTTTGTTATTTTAAGTCTCAGCATGTTTGATATAATCTATATTGATTTCAGTAAATTTCGTAGTGGAAATTCTTATAAAAAATTTGGACAAATTACAACTGCCTTTATGATGGGCATTGTTACTGCTTTACTGGCTGGTGCTTGTGTAGCTCCTGTTGTTTTATCTGTTTTGATTTATGCAAGTCAATTATATGCTACTGGTTCGCACTTAGCACTTTTTTTACCTTTTCTCTTAGGAATTGGCATGGCACTTCCTTGGCCTTTTTTAGGTGCAAGTATTCAATTATTTCCTAAACCTGGTGCTTGGATGAATAAAATTAAATATGGGTTTGGTATTTTGATTTTTTTATTAGCTTGTTATTATGGATATCTAGGCTACACTCTAATACCATCGAAAACAACGTTGCCATCCTCTACACACCAAAATATAGAAATGGCATTGCAAGAATCTTTAACACAAAAAAAGCCAATTTTTATTGATTTTTGGGCAACTTGGTGCAAGAATTGTTTAGCAATGGATACAACAACGTTTCAAAATCCAAAAGTACAAAAACAATTAGAACAATATATTTTTCTCAAATACCAAGCAGAAAATTTTCAAGATAAAGAAACAAAAAAAGTAGTGGAAACTTTTCAAAAATTTTTACAACTTCCTACATTTGGTCTTCCTACTTATGTCATTTTAGAACCTATAGCAGAATAGTTAAAAAATAATTCATAAAATATAAAAAAATATTGCAAAAATTTTATTATTTTATAACTTGTATTAAAATAGTGAAAAATAAAAAACTTTATTGTAGAATATAAAAAACTTTTCAAAAATCTTACCAACTTCCTATATTTTGTCTTCCTATTTATGTTATTTTATAGCCTATATTAGCATCGTTAAAAATATACCGTAGAATATAGAAAAAACAGAAAAAATATTTTACAAATGAGGCAAAAGATATGAATAAATTTAAATTTATTATATTATTCTTTTTATGTTGTTGTGTTATTTTTCCCCAAAATGAGGAAAAACGAATTTATATTCCTTATGATAAATTAGATTCTTTGGAAATCAGCAAAGATACGACCATCTATTTGCCCTATGCCACCTATGAAAAAATGTGCCAAGCATTAAACCAACAACGAAATTTAGAGGATCAAAATAATGTAGTGGTCACGCAAGCTACATACCAAGTGGAATGGAAAGAATCCTTGATCCATTGGAAAGCGTTTTTAGAAATTCATGTTTTAAAAGAAGGAAACCACATTGTTTTTCTTCCTTTTTCAAACATTACCATAGAACAAGCACTTTTCAATAATAAATCTGCGTTGTTGTTATTTCAAAATAATGTATATCAACTTCATGTAAATGTCCAAGAACCTGGGAAACATATATTGGAACTTTCGTTTGTAACTCCGTTAGAAAAGGAACAAACAAACATTCAAACAACTGTTTTACAAATTCCTCCCACTCCCATTGCCAAATTAACATTGCAATACAAAGCACCAGAAAATGTAGACACAGAATTGTTTCAAAAAACAAAGTTTGTCATTCAACCTAGTTTAAAAACAACTACAAAACAAGAAGAACGAAACATTGAAATAGAAACTTTATTAGGGAATACAGATTCTTTAAAAATTCAATGCATCACAGAACAAAAATACGCGACTCCTATACGAAATATTTTACATGTAGAAAATATTTCTCATTTAGAATTTGCTGAAAATTATTTAAAATTGCAAGCTCAATTATATTATGATGCGATTCAAGGACAAACAGAAGAATTGCAATTACAAATTCCCCATGATTTTCGCATTCTATCTATACAAAGCAACAAAGGCCCTGATATTAAAGAATGGACGATCCATGATCAAAACCTCGTAGTCCATTTAGCAGAACCTTTAAAAAATAGTGATCCCAATAGTGCAGATTTATTGCTTCACATTCAAATGGAGCAAATGAAAAATTCCATTCCAGATACTTATACTTTGCCTGTATTGCAATTTCAAGATATAGAACGTGAAAAAGGATACTATATTATTCAAGTTCATGATTTATATGATTTGCAAATGACAAAAAATACAAATATTTTACAAATTGATATACAAGATTTGCCCAACACAATTTCTAAAGAAAATATTCAATATGCCTATAAATATTTGAGTCCTGATTTTACGCTAACAGGAGAAGTTACAAAAAAGCAAGCAGAATACGAAGTATTGTCTAATATTTATATGTACATCGATGAAACTCAGGAAAAAATCGATTCCTATTTTACATATAATATAAAAAAATCTCGTATTTTTGAAACAGATATTTTCATTCCTCAAGGCTTTACGATTATGGATGCAAAAGCCTTTGATATGAATGCTGATACATTATATGACAGTAACACAAACCAAACATATTATGAAGAACAAATTAAAGAATACCAAGAAAAATTTATCAATGACCAACGTTGTTTGCATATTATTTTTAAAAAAGGCATTCGCACAAATCGTTTAGTTATTTTTCTTGTATTGCAAAAAAAACATGAGCCTATCCAAAATTCTATGACTTTAGATTTACCTAATTTACAAGTATACAATGCACAACGAGAACAAGGAAATATTGGAATTGGTGTAAAACAAAGTTTGACGATTCACAGCATAGAAAATACACAGAAAAATATTTTTCCATTGGACATCAAAGACTTATATAAAAAAGGAGAACGCCCTAATTATTCTGTATTAAATTTAGGATTTGATTATTACGGACATCCCATTGCTAGCCAATTTCAAATCAATAAACGAGAGCCTTATGTTACTGCTCAAGTGTACAACACAATGGAGATGGAAGAAACAACAGTAAAAATTGACCATACTATTAATTATACGATCCAATATACAGGAGTAAATCAATTTGTTTTTTCTTTGCCCAATTCCATTGCAAAAAAAATCACTACGAATAATATTTCAGACAATAAAAATCGAATCAAAGAAATACAACAAACAAAAGACGATGCCAACACAACATATACTGTGTTTACACAAAGTGAAATGCTAGAACCTTATACGCTACAAGTGAAATATGAAACAAAATTAGAAAATTTAGACAAGCCGCAGATCTATACTATGTATCCTCTTGTAACGAAAAATACAAAACAAGAAATCGGATTTTATACTTGGAAAAAAGCTAATGATATGAACATTTATTTTACAGATGTTCAAAATGCAGAAACGATTGATGTGAATGACGCTATATACCAAGCCCAAGATAAAACAAATATTTTAGCTTTGTTTAAATATACAGTTCCTAATAGTAAAGTTTCAGCTTATATTCAAAAAGTAACTTTTGAACCTGTTTTAAATACAGTGATTCAACGATTGCATATAACAACAACAGTCAACAAAGACTATACAAGCAAAAATGAAGCTGTGATTCTCATCCACAATAATCGAAAACAAATGCTTGATTTTAAAATTCCTGCCAATAGTCGCCTCACTTCTGTTTCTAAAGTCAAAGAATTACCTAATCCCAACAGCACATATCGACCTGATTTTGAAGCTTTAAATTATTTAGAACCAATGAATTGGTCCACTGTTGACAAAAAAGAAACATTTAAAGTCAATATTGCTTCCAATACACAACAAAATAAGCCTTTTATTTTAGTCATTAAATACGAGACAAATTTGAAAAAAGGTAACATGGATATTTATGGTGATTTCATTATTCCTAGCGTAGATTTTTTAGATGTTCCTGTGACGTATTTTACTTGGGAATTAGGATTGCCATCAGAATACCAATATATTAAATTTGATACTACGCATACAAAAAATTTTCATTCTGATTCTAGACAATGGCGTAATTTAGCAGCACTTTTAAATATTTCTTCTTGTACAGCATATATTAACGTCAATTCTCATGATACAGGAGTGATTCCTATTTATCCTGTGCAAGGACAAAAGTTTTGCTTTTATAAACTCAATGGAAATGGAATGATCCACATTTATTATATCCATTGTACCATCATGAATACTTTGCACATTATTGTGGCACTTATAACATTTTTTCTTATTTATGCACTTCCTAAAACAAAGAAAATCCGCCGCCTTACCATGATTCTATTTTTATTGTTTCTTAGCTTAATTTTAAGTACTTTGAATTTAGGAAATTATCAAACATTATATATTACTATGTTTGTTACCGTCATCATCACTACTGCTATTCTAGCACCTTTGCATGTAATCATAAAAATTGGCCAAAAACTTTTTTACAACAAGGAATAAGGTGAACAATATGAAAACATATATTTTTTTAGTTGCCCTTATCTTGTTATTTCTTCCTTTGCAAGCAGAAAACAATGTAGAAGTAAACAATGTAGAAGTACGCCATTATGTGCCTGTTCAAGAATGGCATAAAGTTTTAGAACAACATCCCCAAGGTGTGCAATGCACTCCAGAGCAATATAATGAATGGAAACAATCTCTCACTCCTAAAAAAGAGGGAGAAATTTTACTGGAACAAACAGTATACCAAGCTCATTTTCAAGAAAAAACATTGCACATAGAAATGGAAGCAACGCTACATTCAACTATAGAAGACATTCATATGTATTCGTTTCATTTAGGAAATTTTTATCCTGAAAAAGCCTTGTTAAATGATGAACTTGCTTTATTACAACATACAGATGAAAAAACATATTGCTTGCATCTACCAAAACAAGGAAAATATATTTTAAAAATCTATGCAACTTGTGCTTTACAAACAAAGAATCAAAATTTAATAACAACATTGCAATTTCCTAGTTTTAGCAATCAAATTTTCCATTTGCAATTGCCTGTGTCTTATGAATGTACTAGCAGTCTTCCTATGGAACAACAAATAGAAGATGAAAATCAAGTTTGTTACACTATGTATGTAGGAAGTCATAGGACAATGGATTTGTCTATTTTTCCTAAACAACAAGATGAAAAAAAAGCCATTAGCTCCGCAAATATTTTTGCTGCACATTTATTTCAACAAAATATATTGCAATCAAAATATGTTGTAAAAATTCATTGCATGCACCAAGCACAACAACAATTTATATTTTCTTTACCTTCCAATACTGAAATTCTGCATGTTTCTGAAGAGCATTGGGCTTTGGAAAAACAGGATACGCACAATACGATTGTTCTTTTATTGGAAAAACCATTATTAGGCCACTATACTTTTACTATCCAAACAGAACAAGAACTTACAACATCTCTTACTTCCATTCCTTGTTTAGAAATCTTAGAGCCAGATATGTATGTAGATACATGCCTTTCTATTGAAAAAACACAAGAACTTCTTTTGCAAATTGAAAAAATAGATCAATTGCGACAAATTCCTATTACAAATATGCCTAAACAATATAAAGACAGCAAAATTTTTAAACAAGAAGCTTTTGTTGCATTTCAGAGTTTACATCCTAAATATGAATTGCAAATTCAACAAAAACAAGCTGAACCTAAAGTACAATCCAATGTATTGTCCACGCTATATTGTTCTGAACATGAACTAGAATATAATTGTCAAGTTCATTACCAAGTGCAAGAAGGATATGTTAAACAATTAAATCTACAACTTCCATTAACATGGACATTGACACAATATAATATATATCAAAATAATCAACTCATTTCCAATGCAACAGTTCATGTACAAAATAATATCATGCAAATACAACTTCCTAATAAAATCCAAAAAAAAGACACAGCTACAGTTTGCTTAACACTACGTTCTATTCCTAAAGATTGGCAAAAATATTGGGAAACAGCGGACGTTTCTTTACCCGTGATTCAACCTTTATATACAAATCTACAACCTTCTTTTACAGGTATCCTTTTAGATCCTAGTTTTTCAGCAACATTATCCAATATACAAAATGCAGAAACCATTGATGTGCATCTATTGCATAACTTAAATATTAAAAGTCAAAATTTACAACATGGTTTAAAACTTTTAAATGAAAAAGCTACAGCCATGATTCAATTGCAAAGAAAAAATTCTCAAATTGCAGTCTCACCCATTCAATATATTAATGTACACCAAGATAAAATCCACGTAGCAGCCATTTTAATTTATGACATTCAAAATGCACCACAAAATCAATTAGAATTTACACTACCAAATGATTTTGCATACCATGTAAATATTTCTGATGAACAAAATAATATACAACAAATACAAACAAATACAAAAGACGACTTGAAAACAACTACAGTGTATTTGCATAAAAAAATTCTAGGAAAGTATATTTTATATATTGATTATCAAGTTCCTTTTTTGAAAAACCGCTTTATATATCCTTGTCTTCAATTTTTAAATATAAACCAAATTAAAGGATATATTGGAATTACAGGAACTACCAATTCAGAAATCACTACCATTGCAAGTCATAATATACGAAAATTAGCACAACATCAAATGCCCATTGTGTTCCATCCTAATTTTCCCATGCAGAATCATTTTATACAAACGTTTCAATATTCTAATATAAAAGTAGATTTAACATTAAATATTAAGATGCATAAAAAAATAACTATGGCACAAACCGTGATACATAAAGCAGATATCACTACAGTATTCTTGCATCCTAATAAAGAACGAGTCGTTTGCCAATATCAATTGACGCATACACAACAACCGTATTTTATCTTCCAATTGCCTAAAAATGCAAATTTATGGAGCATTACAATCAACGAAAAAGGGCAAAAACCAATCCAATATAAATCTGCTATATCTATTCCCTTGCCATTACAAAATACGCCAGTACAAATTCAAATTATTTATGAACGCACTATACCACCTTTAGCCATATGTGGTCAAAGAAGATTAGAATCTCCTCTTTTATCTAAAAAGATTCCTATTCTTTCAAAAAATTGGACAGTGTATACCCCAGAACAATATTCTTTAGATGTAGAAACAGAATCTTTAAAAGAAATGTTTCTTGAAGAATTGTCATCTATTGATTTTATGTATCTCTTTTTTGGAAAATATTCTATGAGAGCACCAACGGTCGTAGAAAAAATGGTAGCCGAGGATATACAAGACTTTTCAAGAATACGCCCTACTCGCCCTACTCCTCCTATGCCGAGTCCAGCTCCTAGTCGTAGCCGTGGACGCTACCCTCAAAAACCTATGGCCCAAGCAAAACGTCAAAAAGATAGATTTGATCAAATGATGTCGCAACCAAAAATAGAAGAGTATGATGACGAAGACAATAGTGTAGACGAAATGATGGACGATGAAGACGATAGTGTAGATGAGATAGAGTATGAATCTATGCCGCAAGAAGCAGAAGAAATGTACGAAGAAGAAGCAAAAGAAATGCCAAAACAAAAATCTATCTGGGAAAGACCTAAAGGATTGGAGCAACAATTAGGCTATGCTAAAAGATCGAAGTCTTATTCAAAAAAACAAGAAGGTGTGTTTACTGAAACAGGAAAAATGAAAAAATATCCTGCTCCTAAAAAATGGAAACCTCAAGATACTACAGTCACAAGCACTGTCAAAGCAGCAGGACTTCTTTCTTTAAATATTTCATTGTCTGATAAAGGAACAAAAAAAATATATCGAGAAATTCCACCACAAAGATCTACACATACGATTACATATATTCACACAACATTGCACCAAGTTATCTGTGCTGCAATTTTATCCTTGTCTACTTTACTCAGTTTATGCGTAATGTGCCAAAAACGATTTCCTAGATTGCCATGGATTCTCTTTTTTCTATCTATTGCGTTCTTGTTTCCTTATAATCCACAATATATAGCATATTTAAATTCTTGGGCTTATGGAATTTTTCTAGCAATAGGATTTCGTTTTATTTTTGTTGTATGGAAAAAACTTTTTACATTAAAAAACAACGCTGTTATTTGCTTATTCTTGATATTATTTTCTTCGTCTGCTTTTGCACAAGAACGAAAAATGCAAACAATGTCGACTGTTCCTACGTCGATTGTTCCTACAACAATTTCTACATACGTTCCCTATTATCCAAATTCTCCAGAAATAACAGATAAAACAATTTATATTCCTTGGGAACAATTCACAAAATATAATCTTACACGAACTCCTATAGAAAAATCTATTTCTTTTCAAACACAATATAAAGTAGACATCACAGAAACGCAAATCCTTTGTCAATCTATATTTCATATACAAACAAATAAAGACAATGACAGTGTTTTTGTTGGTTTGCAAAATTCTGCGATCCAATCTGCGTATATTTCCACAGAAAAAGACAAAAATCCACTTTCCTTACAACCTAGAAAAGATGGATACTATGCTTTGATTCCCTACAAAGGAAACTATACACTAGATATCACATATACACCGCAAGGAAATTTACAACCTAATCAAGGAAATTGCCAAATTCATTGTTGCACTCCTTGCTTATTGACGGTTTCTGCACCTTCCTATACACAAATTCACTATGACAATTTGCAAGATTACTACTATTTTCAAACAACAAACACACAAAATACATTAATTTGTCATCCTACTCAAAATATAGTAGAATTTTATTGGAGACCAAAACAGCACCCACAAGATGTGGGAAACAACATCCAAGCTAATACAAGACATATGCTTACATTGCAAGACAATACACTTACATTGCAAAGCAACATCCAGTACAATATTGCTTCGGGTTCTGTTTCTCAATTATCGTTAGAAATTCCTAAAGAATATGGTATCTTTGAATTAACAGGTACTTATGTAGAAAAATGGACACAGACTCCACAAAAAGACAATCATCAAATCACTGTGTTGCTTTCCAATAACCTACAAAAAAGGATACAAATACAACTCCTTGCTAAAAAACATATTGTAAACATTCCTAGTGTAGAAACATTTCCTAATATCCTTTTACACAACATCCAAAGAGAAAATGGACAAGCTATTTTAAAAACACATAACCATTACCAAATTCTACCAAAAGAATATAGTAACATTAGTAAAACAAATAGTAACCAAGAACAAGAATATTTTGTAGAAACATATAATTTTTATAAAAAATACGACTTACCATTTCAAATAAATTACCAACAAAACAATAGCATTTCTAAATCTAACCTACATTTGCAAATAAAAGAAGAAAAACTCTATGCCATTTACAATGCAAATATTGAAAACAAAGGAGCACCACTATATTCTATATCCTATTCTTTGCCGGCAGGTTATCAAGTTCTCAATATCCAAGGCAATAATATTAAAACAACACAGATACAAAATAATCTACTCTACATTACCTTTCACACACCTTTACAAAAAAATAGCAAACTCAATATTACATTAGAAATGGAACAAGAATGGAATAAACCTATTCCTTTTGAATTACCTAAGATTTTTTCACCAGATATCCAAAAGCAAACAGGTTCTATATTATTAACTACTACACCACAAATTCAAATCATACCTCAAAACATACAGAATTTAATTTCTGACGACACACTACATTATGAAATACAACATAATCTTATTCATCGCTATGCTTATATATTTGAAGATACCAATTACCAAGCAAACATACAAATTCAGCAACAACAACCTATATTACAAGCCACTCAAAATATACATTTATTATTGGAAACAGATTGGATTAGCAAATCCTATACTATCCAATACCAAATCTTACATGCACCCACAAACAAATTTCAAATTACTATGCCTAGTGAACTCAATCCACAGATACAAGGACATAATATTCAACGAACAACACAACAAACAGAAAATAAAAAAACAACGCATACTATATATTTACATACGCCTGTGCAAAATTCCTATACTTTAACAATATATCCCTCTCTTCAAGAAAATAAAGAGTCTCTTATCAACATTGAGTCTTTAGAATTGCATGACACACAAACATTAGGGACAACCATTCAAGTACAAAATCAATCAGATTACGAACTTGTAGTGACAAAACTCAAAAACTTAACAAACATGAACACAAACAATGCCAATATTATTCTTGCTTACAAAACACAAGACAAAGATTGGCAATTACAATTTTCACAAAATCGACAACCTACTTTTCATCCGATAAAAGCAACCATTCCCAATATTTACATTTTTACAATCTTAGATGAAACTAACCGCACGTACACACAAATTACATATCATCTGCAACAAACAGGTTTACAATTTTTAGAATTAGAAAATGTACCAGAAAATATATGGGCAATGTATGTTAATTTCCAAACAGTCACACCTATCCAAAAAATCACATTAGATAATCGAAAAATTCATCTCATTCCTTTGCAAAATACTTCCCAGCAGATTATACAAGTCATTTACACTGAAGTACATAAAACAAAAATTGAACCCAAAATTCCTACGATTAGCAATGTACCAGAAATCAATAATTTGTATTGGACTATTTCTTTACCCAATACAAAAAAATATACGTTTCAATCAAATTTAAATCCTATATCCTATGCAACTAATTTCAACCCTGCTTCCTATTTTGCATCTATTTCTTCCCAGAATATCGAACAATTACAAATAATACCAGAATCACAAAACATAAAAAATATAGAAAATGCTATTTTACAACAAAATAGAATTCAATTACAACAATCTATACCAACACATGAACCAGAACAATATGGAACTCGAAACTATTTAGATGCCGATAAAATTAAAAACACGAAACTACATACTAACATTCTAAAAGAATCCTATTCCCTAGAAACGCACCAACAATTTGTACAAAGACAATATCAAAAACAGCGTACTTCTCCTAAATCACAACCTACAACACAAACAGCATTATTACAACTTTCTGCACCGTCAAGCAATATATCGTATTATTTTACAAAAAAACAAAGTACACCTCAATTGACTATCAACATCCATGATCCTAACAATTGGCTCATTCCTGTAGTACAAATCATTGCATTTTTTCTACTCCTCTGCATTTCCTTATGGAAATATCCCAAAACATGGAAGAAAAAATTTATCCACCTTATTATTCTAGGCATTGTTTTATATATTGTTGTGCAGTACGTTCCCCTGATATATTATATATTATAAAAAATACAATGTATTATAAAAATACAATGTGGAATTGAAATGAAATTCCACATTGTATTTTTATAAAATCTTCTTTTCTTTCCTAAAAAATCTATTATAATAAAAACAAAATTTAATCTACATGTTGTCCATGCAAAAGCATGTAAAGCATAATACACATAGTACAAAGTTACAACAAATACGACAACATATCTAGGAAAGGGGTTTGCTCAGTTCATATGAAAGATTTATATAATCAGCTTTTAGAAGTCAATTCAGAATCGTCTGTCAAAGCTTTTACTATTATAGAAAAAGCAATATACGGCTTATGTGGTGATATATATGAAGGGATTGGATATTACTTTATTATTTTAAAAAATGGATCATTAAAAGTTTTTCCTTTTACTATGCTCAATACAAAATATGAATTTCAAGAATCATTTAATGATACAACAGGAAAATTATATCATTTTTTAAAAGTCAACAGAATCCATTCTATTTGCTTAAAAAAAGAAGTAGATATTAAATCTTTGCTTGATTTTATGCGTTGCGAAGGACCACGCCCCAATCATGTTTTAACAAATGTGTACAGCAAAGATTTTGAACAAGCCGAGAAAATTTTTGAAATTGTTTTATCTATCTTGCTCTATCCATTTGAACAACTCAATCAAATGATGCGTATCATCACAGAATATCGTCAAACAAAAGATGATAGCATCAAAGCCACACTACAAAAAATGAGAGGCGATTGGATCATCCTTCATAATCATCTCAATTCATACATAGAAAGCTTACTTTCACGATATTCTCAAGTTACTTTTGTTATTCGATATCCTTTGAGCAAAAGTAGAAATGATGAAATAGTACCGGAAGGTTTTCATATTTTCTTTGAAAAATCAGAACTTGATTTAGAATATGGAGAACTTCGTAAGTCAGAATTTTTTCACAAACCTCTTTATATTCCACGAGGAGAACGGAGCGATCGTTTAGACAGTCTTGTTTTAAAACAAGGTATAAACGTAGATGACCTATTCTCATTTATATATAAAATTCATGGTAAAAACAAACTTCTATTCACCCTTAAAACTGAATATCAACCTTATTTAGATAAACAACAGATCCCAGAACAATTAGAATCTAAATTTTTACATCACTCTCTTCCTGAAGATGCAACAGTAGAAGTTGTTCAAGCAGGAGAAAAATGGAATATTCGAGATGCTACAAAAGTAACAAAATATATCATTGAACGAATGGAAAATACTCTCTATGTATATCAAAAAATTGATGACATTCCGCATATTAAAATAAATCCCATTAAAATTGGCGTACTAGATATTGAAGATGAATTTGCAGAATTCATTGTGATTCATAAAAAAAATGACCAATTAAAAAATCTTGTATTGCGTTTAAAACACCATAACAATCAACTCCAAGAACTAGTGATTCGACTAAAAGAAAAAAATACACAGATCCTACAAGAAATGGAAGAAGAGAGAAAACGAAAAGGTGGATTTGAAGAAATTCAACAATTGCAAGAACAGATCATTGAATTAAAAAAAGAACAAAGAAAAGAAGTCCATAATCGAAATGAAGCTGTAAAACAACTATCTCAAGGAAATGCCATAGATATTGACCAAAATTTCTTAGAAAAAATGGCAAAAGATTTAGACCTTAGCAGTGCTGATGTTTTAAAATTATTATCTCCAGATATACTCGAAGAAGTGATCCGAAGACAGATCCAAGAAAAAAATAATGATGCAGGTATGGCATCTCTCTTAATCGAATCACAAAGAATGACACCTTTTATTGAAAAAGGATTGCGAGATGGTCATTTTTCTTTTCAAGAAATTCAACATTTTTTCGCTACCACTTTAGATCCTCTTGCTAAAAAAGAAGTGGCACGAGACTTTGCTAAACAACTTTCCACCATTACCCCATTGCCTAGTATTCCAAATTATAGATTGACTTCCTATGCTGATTACTCGCCTTCTCCTGGTGGTGATGTTTGCTTAATCTATCCTTATAAATACGGTCAAATTGTTTTTCTTATGCTAGACTTAGAAGGCACTGGGCTGGAGCAATCTTGTAATGTTTTTTATATTAAAGTGCTGTTTGAACGACTATTAGGTGAATCAGAATCTAAAACTCCCGACCAATTTATTACTCGTCTACAAGAAGAAGTGTCTTTATTGCGAAAATCAAATCCTGATTTTCATTGTTTTGCATGTTGCATTGGTATTTTAAATTATATAGAACATACCTTAGACTATGTTCGCTCTGCTTTGCCGTATCTTTTTATTTACAATCGCAAAACTTTTCAAGGGAAATATTTAGAAGAGTTAGGTACTCCTAGAGTTGGATTGAATTTAGAGACAGATTATTATGCTACTCCTGTAGAACATATTGAATTCAAAGATGGCGACATTGTATTTATACTAACAAATGGTCTACTCGATTGTTTGGACGGGTATGAAAATTTTCAAGCAATCATAGATTATATTCCAGAAAAAAACATCAAAGAATACTTAGAAACAAAAATACAAGAAGCTCAAGGCGGTCAGCCCATAGAAGATGATATTTACTTATTAGCTATGGAGAAACTCTATGATTAAGATCAGAGGAATTTTAAAAACAAAAAATATAAACACACCCGTAGAATATAGAGTCATAGAATCTGATAAAAAAATTCTTCGAGTCACGGATACAGAAACACAAAGCTGGTATGATTTACGCCCCATTTTAGAAGACACAGTCGCGTTTGAAAACATTTCCAAGGAAGTCAAAAACAAAGAACATCTAACGAATAGACATGGATACGGAATTGTTGCATCGCATGGTATTTTTTCATATGAAGATTGTGACTTTCTTGTCACCGACGCTTTTGGTGGCAAAAGTTTAGATACCTTTCTCAATACATTTTCCATTGAAAACAAACCTAAAATTAGTCATAACAACGTTCTTTTATTTATGGAAGAAATCACAGAAACCTTATCAGATTGGAAAAATTTTCATGGTTATGTCAATGGCAATACAATTTTATTAGACCAAACAGTCAGTCATAACATGTTTAAAAGTGGATTAATTTGTTTTCCAGAACGTTTTCCTATGGAAGAAATGGAATCATTTCCTGATTATTTTCAACCTTCTATTTATTTAAAAAAATTAGGCAACCAACAACTCATAGCAGATGATCAATATGCATTGGCAATCGCGATCCTTCAATTTATTTGCTTAGATATAGGATTAACAGAGCCTGTTTTTAGCAACGAAGTAATACTTCAATTTCAACATTATTTAAATGACCTTCCTATTTCTCGCTTCTTTCAAACAAAAATATTATCGTACATCAAAAAACTCATCGACGGTGCTGTTACATTTGAAGAAGTATTAAACTTTGTACAATGCACGAATTGGGAACTAGAGAGTGCAAAACAATTGGGCGAACACCTTCATAAATATCTGCAACAATCGCCCATTATTCTTCCTAAACTCACAAGAACAACATATTATTTGCAATTTCGTTGTCCCTATTGTCAAAGTGTAACCTTTGAACAACGCCAATCTACTGGAATCGGCACTTGTCCTATTTGTTTTCAAAACATCACTTTTGTTCGAAAACCAGAACAAAAAATTTGTCGAACTTGTAAAACAGAATTCCCTGTAGAAAATGAATTATGTCCAGAATGTACACCTTACTCTGATGTTTTTCCTGAAAAAAATCAAGAAACAATGAAAGTGTACGAACCTTTGGAAATATTTGAAGGTTCTGAAGAAATTGTCAATCCTTTGACAATTTTAGAAGGATTTGACAACAGTGGATCAGTGGAAATCAATGATCCTATAGATATGATAGATGAAGATCCTCAATCTATATACAATAAAACTATGGTTCGCCCAAAAATCGATCGAAAACAATATCGAACTTTTGCCTCCTTTGGTGAAGAAGAAAAAACAATACCAGTCACAGCAAAACCTGGAAGTTTTCATATTTCTGCCTTACATCAAAATGGAAAATTAACAGTAGAAATTGTAAAAGCGATTGCAGGACGTTGGAATTTTGAAGTTGCTAATGAAGAAAAAGGAGAAAGTTTAGTAGAAGGCGAATACGTCTGTACAGAAACAAAAAATATAAAATATGTTATTCCACTAAATGACGATGAACTTGGAACGTATATTTTCCTACGTGTTTACTTAGAATCAAAATTAATGGGCACAAAAAAAATAATTGCAGATAACCAAAATAAAACTCTCTTAGGAAAAATTTGGAAAAAATAAACAATATACTTCCCTAAGTGTTCTTTGAAAATATCATCCATATCTCTTTTCCAGGAATATTGCACAAATTTGCAAATTTTCAAAAGCTACCTAGGGTTACTAACTGCTTTAAATAATCTATAAAATTCTATAAAATAATATAAATATTTTATAGAATTATGTGGAAATATCAAAGCTGATTTAACACTAAAAGATAGAGTGTATATTTGTAATGAATGTGGTTTAAAAATAGACAGAGCTTACAATGCAAGTTTGAATTTACTAACAGAATTAAAAAAACAAATAGGCAAAGTTCTTGCCGAATTTACGTCTGCGGACTTGACGGCAATGCAATCAGATTTAGTAATAAATCAGATTGTAACCAGCAAGGTTGAAACAGAAATACAACAGAAATCTTATTTATAGATTTTTATAGCTATTTATAGGATTTTATAGGTTTGTAGGAACGGATTTACAAAGAAACTCTTCATGAAAGTAATGAGAAAATGGCAACAATACTTAAAGCAATTCGTAGTGGGAAAAAAATCATTGTTGACTATAAAATAGAACGTGCAGAAATAGAAGAAAAACTCTACTTATGCATTATGAACAACCAAGGTTCTGTCACAAGTCGTCCACTAAAAATGAAACCTGGAAAAGATCGTCTTTCCTTTAATTTTGGCGATGATAGTAATAAATATCGAAAAGTGTACATTGGGGATAGCGATAAAAAAATCATAGGAAGCAGTGTAACCATACCAGAAACTATGGACAGAGAACAATTAAAAAAATTATTTTTAGAATGTATCCTTCCGCCTATCCTTTTCATTCTTTTTATTATCATAGTTATAAAATTTACGATTATTAAAAATACAGAACTCGCATCCTTTAAAATTCACAAAGCTTTACAACAAGGACTTAATAAAATTCAAGTGCAAGGTGAAATCAAATTATACCAAGACATCGCACCTTCTATTGCATTTACTATCTATTCTGCCACAAAAATAGAACTTTGGGAAGGAAATAAACTACTACAATCAAAGACATTAGCAAATTTTGCTCCTAGTGCACAACAATTCTATGTAGAATGGGAAAATAAATATTCTCATGAAAAACAATATACAATTCAATGCACTTACAAAGATAAACCATTATTAGATAAACCTATCATCGTTCAACTCGATAAAGCATATCCCATTGCTCATTTGGAAGAATGCAACTTCACATCTGATAAACAAGTTGATATAAAAATCAATACACAATTTATAGGGGATGCTCAGTTATATATTCAAACTATGCCTGAAAATTTTTCAGAATTCACTGTAAAAAAACCTTTACAAAATCAACAGGGCAGACAACATACTAGACTAGGCCCCATGTCTGTTTATTCTCCTTTTTACAAAGTGCAATTATATGCTCAATTTTCAGATAAACAAAGTCTTTTAGACGAACAAAAAATTCCATGTACTTTTTCTAGTGCTACGATTATAACAGCTCAATTTTCCTCTTTAGATACTGTTTTATGCTCTGGGAAATGGGATGGACCTGATTCCCATGCTTCCTCTATTGTATGTGAAATTTTTGATGAGTCCACAAAACAAAGTGTAGCGTCACAATCTTTATCAGACAAACAATTCTTGATCTATCAAAAAGTCCCTACATACCATAACAACTACAAAGCACGCATTTTATACGATTCAGAAATTCTTGCTTCAAAAAATATTGTATCTACTATAGAACTCCTTCAATTCATAGACCTCAGGGATAAAATGATCTATTTTGCCCCCACAATAGACAACGTCGTACAAAAAATGGCCTCTGAAGGACTACAAGAAAATATTCGAACTGAAATCCTACAACTTTCCAACTATTCCAAAGAAAGTGCAGAAAAAATTAAACGACTATTTTTTCAATTCAGCGACCAGATAAAAAGTCAACAAATCCAAAAATACTATCACAATATACATCAATTCTTTCATTTTATTTTGCAAGAACACGACACCATAGCACAAAAAGATCAAAAAAATATATGGAAAATTATATGCAATACAAAAATACAAGAATTATCTAGAATATTTAATCAAATCGAAAATATGCTCCTGCATATACATCCCCAAGCACAAAATAAATTTCCATTTATAAAATCCACGATTGAAGAAGCCCGCCTACAACAAAAAATGCAAACATACCTAGATAATATTTATTCCTGTGTTCAAGAAGGACAACTAATATTAGCAATCGACATTTGCACACAATGTCTACAAATATATAATGACCATTGGGAATTTTTATATGCTCGTTACCATATTTACAAAGCTCTTGCAAATAAAAAATCATACACAGACGAAGAAGCCATGTACAAAAAATATGCAAAACAAGACCAAGAAAAACTAGTCCAACAATTAAACGTTGAATTTCAAAAACAAATTCTTATCCTAAACTATCCCCAAGCATATCTTTTAGGTCTTTACCTAGAACAAATTCAAGAAAATTCTGCAAACCTACAACGACAAATGAAAGATATTTTAGGGAAAATTACCTTAGAACAAAAAATCGAAGCATACCAAAAAAGCTTAAAAATCAAATTTACTTATGAAAACATATAAAAATTTGGAGTATCCATTATGAACAAAGAAAAATACTTATTCATTGTATCGTGCATTCTCAGTTTTTGGACTATAATGCATTACTCCAATATAGAAGAAATAAACATTTCATCGAATCAATACAAAACAAGCAACGAACATATACTCCAACATACATTATACACAGAAATACCCTATGCAGAAATTTTATGGGATACTAGCAACACAAATCCATTTGATCAAATGGTCGATCGCCAAAACATGCCGCCTGTGTATTTAGAACTCCCTACTATTCCTGATTCACTGAAGCTATTTCTGCCTCCAGACCCAGCCCCGAGACAAGAATATTGGCATACATTTACTATAGATAACATACTTCCACCTGATGACGTTTCTGTAGACTTAAACGCTATCCAAGAAATGCCCAAAAAACAGCCATTTGAAGAATATACAAATAACTTAACAAAACAAATTAGACCATATGATGAAATTATACTCTATGATGGAAGATCCCAGCAAGGCAAAATCATCCGCAGAACTAATACAAGAATTTTCTTCCAACAAAAAGGGAGAGAACACACATTAGAATATCCTATGGAAAATATACTCAAAATTATAGAAAAAGTCAGCATAGAACAAATTTGCCAAGAAAAAATTAAACATGCTAACTACGAAGAAAAAATACAACTAGCTCAAAACGCAAATAATCTAGGGTTAGCAAAGATGGGAGAAAAACTCTTTCAACAACTCATATTAGACTATCGCCTTAAAATAGAACCTTACATTGCCTATGCACAATTTTGTCAAGACAACTGCGACTATGCCAAAGCCATTGCCATCTTAGAAAAAGGCATACAGACCATAAAACAAAATAATGAAATCAAACTTAACTTAGCCAAAATATACTTACAATTCAATCTGCATGAACAAGCATTGCAACTTTTACAAGATTGTAATAATTTTGATTGCATAGAATGCATCGTCAAATTCTATTTACAACAACAAAACAAAGAAAAAATACAAGAATACTTAGATAAAGCAAAGCAAATTGCACAATATGAACATAGACCACGCCTATATAGCTTAGAAGCACAATTTGCACTACAAAATGGCAATCCTGTATCATGTTTAGAACTCTGTACCCAAGCTCCTCAAGATGATGTTGCCCTATACCAAGGAATTTCTCATTATTTACTAGGAAACTTAAGCGAATCCATCTCCTACTTTAAAAAAGTCATTCAACAAGGCGATATTCGAGGCATATATAATTTAGCTCTTGTATATGCCCAAGGAGACTATCCTGAAGCAGCCATCACCCTTTTACAAAAAAATCAAACACACCCATCATTAATTGCTGATCCATCTACATACAAAGCACTTTTAGGATACTTGCTTTTTCGAAAAAAATCAAAAAATGCCCTAGACATGATCAAATCAGCCCAAGGAAACAATCCACAAAATCCACTTGTCTACTATTACCTAGCTGAATTATATTATCAAACAAAAGACAACCTAGAAGAAGCTAATCAAAACTACCAAAAAATACTGCGATCTAACTTTTCTTTGGCACAAATTTTATGGCGTCTTGCTTTTCTTTCTTTTCAAGAAAACAACTTTAACGAAAGTATTAAATATATCGATGAATGTTGCCTCCATCCTTGGAAACCAGAACAAAAATGTACACTCCATACACTCAAAGCCATTATCTACTTTAACCAAAAAAATATAAAAGAAGCACGATTTCAACTACAACAAGCATTGCAACACAATCAATATAATCGAGAAGCTCTACAAGTCACACTTTGGTTTGAAAACCAAGCCAATCAACAAGAACAAGCACTTCAAACCGCTGAAATCATACTCTCTCAATATGAAAATGATCCCTACACACAAAAAGCAAAATCAAAAATAGAAATCAACCAAAAACTCATACTATGGCAAGATAACTTTCAACGTCCTGACAATCCCTATGTACGTGCTGGTTGGCAAGAAATCGAACAAAATGGATTAGAAATCTACTTAGAAAAACATCAAATTACATTTACTGGTCAAATGAACTTACAAAGGAAACCAGGTGCTCTCCTTCGATTAATCGACTATCCTAAACTCCACTCATTCCAAGGTGAATGCAATTATACAGAAGCTAATAAGACAACTGCAGGTCTTTTTATAGGAGTCTGGGAAAAAAAATGTCTGTACTTTGGTAAAAATGACCAAAAACAACTTGTATACGCACTATGTGACGAAAAAAAACCTTTGCAATGGACAACTATAGACCACACATTGCTTCCTAATATACATTCCCACATTCTGAAAATAGAAAAAATACAAGATCAAAAAGATAGATTCAACCTTTTTTGTGATGACATTCCTGTGATGCCCATTACTTTACCTAATTTTGAAAAAGAAAAAGTACAAGCTGGATTCTTTGCAACGTCGCTAGACGACCAATGGAAATTTTTTGTCGATAACGTAGAACTTCGAGAGATAAAATGAAATTTAAAAAAAGTATCCTATTCATCATCTTAGTTCTCTTAATATCGTGTTCACAAAAACACAATGATAATACAACCTACACAGAAGAACAAAATAAACTCATCCAACAACTTTCCTATGCTCAAGGAGAACAAGATATAGATCTATGGCCTCGCACAATTTCTATCCAATACAAACATAGAAATTGGATTACAGGCGAGAAAAAAACTATACAAAACACATATACTATACAACAAAAACCAAAAAAAATCATTGCACAACCTGTAGGAATTGCAGAAATCTTATATGCCATACTGCCCCATGAACGATTAATTGCCTTTCACAATACTATCCAAGACTCTAACACAAGCATTCTTGCAAAAAAAATAGATAACAAAAACATATTTTCCAGCAATCAAACAGAAATTGTCATCAAGCTACAACCAGACATTGTATTTGTTGCCTCCTACACAAGCCATGAATTCCAAAAAACACTACAACAAGCCAATATTCCCCTTATCAATGTTGGCGAAGCCAATACTATTCCAGAAATCTTACAACAAATATCCATACTAGGAAAAATTACAGGCGAACAAGGCAATGCCCAGAATCTTATCCAAAATATACAAAACATATTACAAAAATACATTGTGAATTCTGAAAAACCAGTACGCGTACTCTCGTATACACCTTTTTATAAAACGGTTGCTGGGACTCATACTACGTTTGACTCTATTTGCCAAACATTAAACATACAAAATATAGCTACACAAAATAATATAGAAGGATTCCATAGAGTAGAAGCAGAATGGATATTACAACAAAATCCTGATATACTCATTGTTACTACAGAACAAGAAAAAAAACTTATACAAAACGACATTCTACTCCAACAAACCAATGCCACAAAAACAAACAACATACATGCTATACCTAGTCAACACCTTACGCCTGTTTCTCAATACATTCTTTTAGGAATCCATGATCTCTATAAAATAATATATAAATAAAACTCATTCTTTATCACGAAACGCATTAAAAAATGCGAAAAAGGAAGACAACAATGAAAAAAATATTATTACTACTTCTTATAGCCATTCTTCCATTTACAACCTATGCACAAAGCACAAAAATACGAATTGCTACAGTAATCCCAGAAGGTTCCTCTTGGATAAAATGCATGCGTAACATTGGAGACGAAGTCCAAAGACTCATGAACATTCAATTCATTATCTATGCAGGCGGAACAGCAGGCGAAGCCAATGCCATCTTAGAAAAAATAAAATACGGACAACTTGATGGTGGCGGATTCATGGGTTCCACGATTAGCGAACTTTCACCTAAACTCCGCATCCTAGACTTACCTTATAAATATAAAAACTTAGAAGAATGGAAATACGTATTTAAAAAAATACGACGTGAGGCTACAAAAGACCTAGAAAAAAACAATTTCATAGCTTTAGGTTGGAGTTATGGTGGATTTGTAGATCTATATTCTAAACAACCTATTCGCACCCTTCAAGATTTACAAGATGCTAAAGTATGGTTTTCACCTAGCGATCCACTTATGGACGCATTCTTTAGAAAACTGAAAATTCATGGCGTACCTCTTAGTACTACCAACATCTATCCATCCTTGCAAACTGGACTACTCAACTGTGTGTACAACACACCTTATGGAATTATGGCTATGCAATGGCACACACAAGTGCAATACAAAACAAACTACCCTATTGTCAACACTATGGGGACTGTTATTATCACCAAAAAAGCATTTGAAAGCATCCCTTCCCAATATAGACGCCTTTTTCTTACAATATGCACCAAACACTTTAATAAACTTGCTGAAGAAATCGAAAAACAAAATCAACAAGCTGAACAAGATCTTGCTACACGATTTAACATTCAAACTATACAACCAGATCAAGAATGGTTAAAAGAAACAGAAAAAATTAGCAATGAAATCGCTCAAGAAGGAATCGGTAAACTCTATACAAAAGAACTCTACGAAGAAGTTGAAACCTATCTTAAAGAAATTAGAAAAAAATAAACAAAATTTGTTTTTTGGCTCACTCTACTCAGAGTTCTATATAAAAAAATCTAGAATCAACTCTTTTTACTTTGAGTGTCAAACAATAAAATCTGTTTTTTCAGAATCGATTTGCTCTGCTTAAGATTCAATAGCTAAAAAAAGTAGCTAGGCAACATAGCTACTTTTTTTTACAACATTACATTTTTACAATTATTTATTAGCAAAATCATTTCCATAAGTATTATATCGTCAGCTTGGGAATTGTACTCATCTTTACCGCAAAAAAAAGATTACTTACGAAACACTTCACATTGATATTGTATGGTAAACCTTGGAGTCGTACTCATCTTTGCCTCAAAAAAAAGATGATCTGTAGAAATCGTTCTATATTTTAATTCTCCTTGCAATTGAGCTTGTTGTATATATCGTAAATTGATGTCATAATGTATAATGCCATTACTAAATGTAGCTTCTCCTGCAATTTGTTGATTTCGTTCTGTATCTTGCATTTGGATAGTAGAATTCTTGATTTGAAACACTGCATAATTTTGATTGTTTTTTTGCATATCATGCAAACGATGTAGCCCAATAAATCCTTTAGTTGTATGCCTCATTCTGGGATCTAAAACACTAGCTATATTTTTTGCATCTACCTTCCAAGAAGTACCTATATCTAGCCTTCGAAGTGGTTGGTCTTTGTCTTTAAAAATATAATAATCTGACATATAAAACGCTCGTTCTATCAATTCTTTTTCTTGCAAACTCAAAATATCTGCTGTATCTGTAGTGTCAATACTTGTCAAACCCACTCCATCCTTATATGTGAGTCGAAACATTTTCCCTTCTAGCAAATTCAAACGTTTAGGATACCCTAAAATTTTTCCTTTCATAATAACGTGTTCTTTAAATGTTGCAAATTTTTCACGAAGTCCTAAATTAATTGTATTTTCTTCTATAGAGTCTAGTATTTGTAAAAGTTCCTCTTCTGTAAAAGAAAAATACTTCTTCACCAACATAGAAACAGTGGGCAACACCATATGCTCGGAAAGTTTTAAAATACGACTTCTCATTTTCAGAGCAACTCCATTTTGTGGCATCAAAGGTATAATATAATCGCTGACCATATCTATTGCCCATGTAGATTTTTCTAAAAAATATTTCCACCATTCTTCATTAATGTCAAAATAAAACCTTGTAGGAGAAAGAACTAAATTTTGTTGTACTTTGTCAAACTTTCTTGTTTCAATAATCGTATCTCCATTATTAGACTCAATTGTAGATGTATAATTAATCATATAAAGATATTTATATTGAACTTCGCCTGTAATTCCCCAATCTTTATTTTTCCCTCGTCCTTCTACAATAGCTGTTGTATTGCCTTTATATATATATCCTTGCTTTCTTGTTTCTTGAAAATCTTTAGGATTATTTATGGCTTGTGGGACTGGTTGTTTTTGAGGAACTTTAAAATGAGCAGTCAATTGAATATTATTATCTAATTCAAATTCTAAGGGCTGAATTCCAGAAGCTCCTTGCGACCATTTTTCAAAATAATAAGGTAGTATGGCCATTGGTTTTATGTATACTTTTGTACGTGCTGGAAGTTGCCCATCTTCATTCAATGGTGGTATGATTTCCACTTTTCCTGCACCTTCTGGTAAGATATTCACTTGGATAGTATACAATGGACTTTTTTTCTCTTGCTGAATATTTTCTATTTTTTGTTGCTCTTTAATACTTTCCCATTGATTTTGTTTGCCTTGTTGTTGACCTTGTAGATATTCTCCTAACTTTTTTGTAAAATCCGAACTAAACCCCATATCTCTTAATTTATAAAAAAGTTGAGGAGTGAGTTTTTCTTGTATTCCTTTCTCTTTAATCTCCTGTAAAATCTCTTCTTCTGACAAATTATATTGTTTCATATTTAAAATGTCATGCAACGTCCAATTTTGCCCATAAAGACAACTGATGAAAAAAAATAATAATATAAAGTTAAATTTCATATTATATTCTCCTTTATAAATATAAATCTGCTTTCTCCTATAAATTATATAACATTTTATATTAAAATTTTTTTTTTGAAATAAAAATTGACTACCTATACCAAAAAAATACAATACATATATTGACTCCCTATACTAAAAAAATACAATGCATATATATTCTAACATCATTCCATATAAGGAGACCTTCCCTATGAACAAAAAACCATTAGAGAACTTTATCCAAGCTACAGGCGGCGATAGATTAGTTGAAAAAGTCTCGAACCTTGTCCAAAATAACGAAACATTGCAAAAAACACTTTCCCAAGGCATGGAATACGCCTCCCAAGGCCTAGCCAAAGGCATAGAACTTGCAAATCAAGGCATTCAAAAAGGAAAACAATTTATCCAAAATATACAAAACAACGCACAGATAGAACATGCACAAGCACAATATGAACAATATTTACAAGACAAATACAAAGAAACACAATACAAAGAAGAACAATTTAAAAAAGAACAATGCAAAGAAACACAATACAAAGAAGAACAATACAAAGAAGAACAATTTAAAAAAGAACAATGCAAAGAAACACAATACAAAGAAGAACAATTTAAAAAAGAACAATGCAAAGAAACACAATGTAGTCAAGAACAGCAACCTTCAACACCGCACCTAATCGAAATTCAAGAAAAAACATTATATCAATTTTTTGATGAACTTTTCTATCATACAGAACAACATGAAGCAAGAAGAATAGAAAATAAAACATTGGCTCCCATCCTCGTTATCTACATCAAAGGCAACTTTGAAAATCGTTTTGTAGAACTACAACAAATCGGACAAGGAAATCATACTATCATCTTCCAAAATATCCTGAATCATGCACAACAACAACAATACCAAAGCATCTACATACAAGGCATGCGATATAACTCTATCATGCAAAAACAACTCAGTAAAATTAGCTCATCTCAAATCCAACAAATCTTCTTTGACATTTCTTAAAACCATCTTATCCTAAATATAAATACATCATAAAAACTCTCGACAAAATAATAAATTTAAGAGAGTTTTTTTATAGATTATGGTATACTATACAAAAATATAGACAAAAATTAGAACAAAATATCATCTAAAACAATTAAAAAAACACCATAGAAAAAGAGGAAAGAATGTCCGACGATTCACAAGAATTTTTAGGCCAAGAATTCTTAACTTGGCTCTGGTTTTATGGAGAAACAAATAATTGGTGCATAGACATACCCAACATGGGAGAAATTTACTATGGCATTGATAGTCTTCTTGTTATGGAAGAAGATGAAAATATCGGTTGCACACAACGACTTCACGGCCCTGCTCCCACAAATTCTCCAGAAGCTGATGCAGCCTTAAAAGACGGGAAAAAAATTACAACACTTCGAGTGATGATAGAATATGACGAACAAATATGGCACGCAACTTGGAAAGCAAAAACATTCAACTTTAGTTCCGTAAAACTCATGCAACCCACTACAAATGACCAAGAAGATAGATTCCAAGAACTTGCCTTAGGCATAGAAACGATATCTGCTATTTTTGATAAAATCTATGACATATTTTTACAAACACGCCTTTCCGATACATGGGGAAAAGAAACATTGCCCCAAATGCAACAATGGGTGCAAACTAGAACACCCATACAAAACTAAGGAGAAAACATGTCCGAACGAATGATAATTGAAGGCGGACATCGCCTCCAAGGCGATGTCTATATTAGTGGTGCAAAAAACGCTGCACTACCCATACTCGTTGCCACATTGCTCACACAAGAAGAATGCATCATAGAAAACGTCCCCTTTTTAGAAGACGTTAAAATCATATTAGAAATATTGCGAAGTTTAGGAGCACGAGTAGAACATCAAGATGACGGGACTGTTGTTACAAAAGTAGAAGACGAATCTGCTGTCATTGCTCCATATGAACTTGTTCGAAAAATGCGAGCCTCCATTTGTACACTTGGCCCACTACTAAGTAAACGAAAACGTGCACAAGTTTCCTTACCTGGTGGATGCGTTATAGGATTACGTCCCATTGATCTACACCTTAAAGGAATGCAAGCTTTAGGAGCAGAAATTGAAATAGAACACGGCTATGTTTATGCTTCCTCACCACAACTCATTGGTGCAGAAATGTTCCTAGGAGGTGCTTTTGGATCGACTGTTCTTGGTACAGCTAATGTTATGATGGCAGCAACATTGGCTAAAGGAACAACTATTATAGAAAATGCAGCATGTGAACCTGAGGTCCAAGACTTAGCACAATTCCTAAACAAAATGGGAGCTAAAATCGAAGGTGCAGGTAGCCCTCGCATGGTCATTCATGGCGTTCAAGAACTCCATGGTGTCCGTCATAAAATCATCTCAGACCGCATTGAAGCTGGTACATTCATTGCAGCAGCAGCTATCACGGAAGGCGACGTCACTATTCATAACACTAATCTTAGCCACCTACTTGCAGTTGCAGACAAATTTCAAAGCATTGGTGTGAAAATCCAAAAAGTAGATAGCCATCCTACAAAAGGTGATATTATCCGAGTACGAGGAAGCAAAACATATAAACCATGCTCTCTTACCACACTTCCTTATCCTGGATTTCCTACTGACTTACAAGCTCAATTTGTTTCTATTTTAACGCTTGTACCAGGAATTAGCATGGTCACAGAAAAAGTCTACCCTGATCGATTTATGCACATTGCAGAACTCAATCGAATGGGAGCAAAAATCACAAAAGAAGGATCTACTGTTATCATTGAAGGCGTGGAATCATTATCAGGTGCTCCTGTGATTGCTTCAGATTTACGTGCCTCTGCAGCTTTAGTTCTAGCTGGTCTAGTCTCTCGTGGAGAAACAATCATTGAACAAATCTACCACTTAGATAGAGGCTATGATAAATTAGACAATAAACTTGCACAACTTGGAGCTCATATTAGTAGACAATAACATAACAAACTTGCCAAGTTGGTGTCGCATAGAAGAGAATTATGAAACAAACTTGCTCTTCGTAGCAACATAGAAAAGAATTATAAAACACACTCACTAAGTCGACACCACATGGCAAACAACAATAAAATTTTTTGTAATTTATAAAATTATAAAAAATACAATTTATGCAGAATAGGAAATAAACTTGAAAAACAAAATTTTTCTAACCCTACTTATACTCTTTTTAGGTAGCTTTATCCTATATCCACACATCCAGAAACACATTCTTCCACAACAAAAAAACATTAACATCCTATGCAGTACATATCCCATTACCTTAATTACAAAAAATGTAACACAAAACTGTCCTACACTCCACGTTGACACTATGCTACCAGCGAATTTAGGATGTCCCCATGACTATATGCTCACGCCGCAAGACATGCTTAAACTCACACAAGCCGATATACTTATTATCAATGGATTAGGCATGGAAAACTTCCTGCAACTTCAAGAACTAGAAAATATTCCTATATTGGACAGCTCGCAAAACATCCCGAATATACTCTACGATGACACCACTCCTTTACACCTTACTACTCATAAACATACAGACAAAAAAACATGTGTACATACACATCAACACACAGATAACAATACATGCAAACACATACACCAACACATAAATAATGCAAATCCTCATTTATTTGCTAGCCCTTTAAGAGCAGGACAAATCTCCATTCAAATCGCAGAACAACTCAGTACAAAATATCCACAATATACAACACAATTACAAACAAATGCACAACAATATCAAAATAAAATGAACCAACTCCATAAAGAATGGCAAAACGCTATCTCTCAACTACAAAATAAAAAAATCATCACATACCACAACATCCTAGACTACCTAGCACAAGACACAGGTTTAGAAATCATCACAACATTACAAGAACATACAAATGCAACAGCCTCTCCATCAGAAATTCTACAAATCATACAAACTATACAAGAACACAATGTTGGGGCTATTTGTACAGAACCACAATACCAACCAACACTAGCCAACACCATTGTACAAGAAACAAATATTCCCTTAATACAAATTGATCCTGTAGCCTCAGGTCCAGACAATCCATCTTTAGACTATTACATCACCACTATGCAAGCCAATATACAAAACATCTTAAAACTACAAACTAATAGAAAGGAAAAATAAACAATGCTTTTTCTATACAATACTCCAGAAAGACGCAAAACAGAATTTCAACCACTCCATCCTGACAAAAAAACTGTAGGAATGTACACATGTGGCCCCACAGTGTATAATTTTGCACACATTGGCAACTTAAGAACATATGTTTTTGAAGACATACTTAAAAGAACATTGCTATACAATGGATACGAAGTAAAACATGTCATGAACATCACCGACGTAGGACACTTAACAGATGATGCTAGCGACGGTGAAGATAAAATGGAAAAAGGTGCAAAGCGAGAAGGGAAATCTGTTTGGGAAATCTCAGAAATGTACGCTGACGCCTTTAAAGATGATTTAAAAGAACTCAATATTCTATATCCTACGATTTGGTGCAAAGCCACAGATCATATAGAGCAACAAATCGAACTAGTAAAAAAACTCGAAGAAAATGGCTTCACATATACAATCGAAGATGGCGTCTACTTTGACACTTCCAAATTTCCAGATTACACAAAATTTGCAAACATACAAATCGACAACATCCGTGCAGGTGCTCGCATCGAAGTAGTCGAAGGTAAAAAAAATCCCACAGATTTTGCATTGTGGAAATTTTCTCCTAAAACAGGTCCCAAAAGACAGATGGAATGGGAATCACCTTGGGGTACTGGATTTCCTGGATGGCACATTGAATGTTCTGCTATGAGTTGCCACTATTTAGGCGAACAATTTGACATACATTGTGGTGGCATTGACCATATTCCTGTGCATCATACAAATGAAATCGCACAAGTCGAAGCTGTCACAAAAAAACAATGGGTAAAATATTGGTTGCATGGCGAATTCTTACTTATTTCTAAAAACAATGATGAAGCAGACGCAGGACGCATGGGAAAATCAGAAGGCAACTTCCTAACATTATCCCTTTTAAAAACTAAAGGATACCAACCATTAGAATATCGCTACTTTTTACTCAATGCACATTATCGACATCCTTTAGTATTCACAGAAAAAGCCATGGAATCTGCTAAAAATGGCTATAGAAATCTTGTACAAAAAATTCTAGAACTCAAATCAAAAGCAACATCTCCTATAGCACCTGAAGACAATACATATTCTCAACAATTTCGTGAAGCCATCAACGACGACCTCAATACATCACGTGCTTTAGCTGTACTTTGGAAAACATTAGATGATAAAGAACTTACACCAGAAAACAAACTCTATCTACTCTATCAATATGATCAAGTCCTTGGCTTAGATCTTGAAAATATCCAAAAAACACAAGAAGACATTCCAGAAGAAATCAAGGAACTTGCCATACAACGACAAGAAGCAAGAAAAAACAAAGATTGGACACTTGCAGATCAACTTCGAAAAAAAATCCAAGAACTTGGATACGACATTCTAGACACAAAAACAGAAAGTAAAATAATAAAACAATAATATGTTACATAAAAAAATAATTGATGATTTTTAAATTGATTCCTAAAAATACAATGCAAAAATCATCAATTATTTTTTATTACATTTTCATGCTATTAGAAAAACTCATAGCATTCTGTAATAGGAATTTTATTGATAAAGATGTGCTATTCTATTCTACATTTACATAAGATTTCTTTGTATTTTAAATCTCTTACAAAATATTGAAATATAAATAGACAGCAATCTTATCATAATATGCTACTTTGTTTTACTGTGAATTGTCAGAAGAAAGCAATTCTTGCACAATCTTTTGTGCCTTATCTAATCGAATGACACCAGATGACTTCAAACGTTCCACAACAGTATCCACAAGTGCTAAAGGAGCTCCAGCCATAATCGCTAAATTGCGAGCATGGAGTGACATATGCCCTTTTTGAATGCCTTCATTTGCTAAAGCACGAAGTGCACCAACATTTTGAGCTAAACCAACAGCAGCAATCACCTCGCCTAACTCATTCGCACTTTTAATATTCAAAATTTTCAAATTTGTACGAACAGTTGGATGACTTTTTGTAGCTCCACCTACAATTCCAACAGCCATAGGCAACTCAATAGTACCTACAAGATGACCTTCTCTATTCTTTTCCCAAGTAGTAAGAGAAGTATATTGTCCGCCTCGTGCTGCATACGAATGTGCACCGGCTTCCAATGCTCGTGTATCTTGCCCCGTAGCAAGAGCAACAGCAATGATACCATTCATAATCCCTTTATTGTGCGTTGCTGCACGGTAAGGATCTGCCTTAGCAAATTGATATGCTGCAATAATTCCATCTACAACTTCTTCCCCATCCAATGCTTCCTTATCAAAAACAGCATATGCTCTAGCAAGACGATGTACAGCTAAATTTGACAAAATACGAAGGCGTGACGTTGCTTGTGCAATCTCTGCCACAATAGGAGCTAGAGCTTCTGCCATAGTATTCACTGCATTGGCTCCCATAGCATCCTTGCAATTGACCAAAATATGACAAATAACCATCTTATCACCTTCTGTATCAATTACCTTGACTTCCCAATCAATAGCACCACCACCTAACTTTGTTAAAATAGGATCTTGCTCATTCGCAAGACGCAAGATCTTTTCTTTAGCTAATAAAAGACGGATGCGAGCACCATAAGGATCTTGCAAATTTGTCAATTGAATTTGTGCAATCATCACAGGATCTGTACTAGTCGTATAAAAACCACCATGAATTGCTGCAATTTTTGCCATTTTTGAAGCAGCAGCCACAACAGACGGTTCTTCAATGGCCATAGGAACGATATATTCCTTTTCATTAATCAGAAAATGAACACCTAAACCAACAGGCAATTCTATAGTACCTATTACATTTTCAATCATATGATTTGCTTGGTCTAAATTTAATCCTTGGCTACCTTGCAATGTTTCTTTTTCAGACTCATCTAAATTGCAAAAACGCACAACTTTATCTAGCCTCTCATTAGGCGAAAGTTTATAAAAATGACTAGCGGGAAATTCCATATATTTTTTGCTCCTTAATTATATAAAAGAAATACAATGAAATTATATTTCTTTTATATAATTGGTCAAGTCTTTTATTTTTTTCTATTTTTCAAAACTTTCTATGTACGTGTATTCCATGCTATAGAAAGTTTTGCAATACTACTTCATATTATTATTGCTTTTGTTATACTACAAATTTATTGATCATCATGTTTAAAAATTAGACAGTTCTATGATCTTTTCAGAAATCTCGTGTATATATTGTTCATTGAATAATACGTTTCTATAATATTCATATTGTTTTGTCCTAGCTCTATATTCTTTCTGTAATGCAGTCATATAATCTGTAAACTTATCTAGTATTTGTACAATTTTTTTTTGAATTTCAAAGGACGGAACTGGAATTTTTATTTGTGAATATTTTGAAATCCACAATCTTTTATGTTCTGTTGTATCTACTTTTATATTTTGCATGTAATGGTAACAATATCTTAAATTAACACCTTTTTTAGGCTTTAACATTTTCATTGCAGATGACTTTACTTTAAAACGAAAATCTACCCAATGATTACTAGCTGTAAAATCATCAAAGATAATGACTGGATTTTCTTCATCAGCCTCATAGATTCCATGTTTTTCATCAGTAAATCCCAATATAAACGTTTGACCAGCAGTTAAAACTGGAATACTATATGTATCATCATAATTCGTTGTTGTAACAATATATTTTGTTGGTTGTTCATAATCTATCAAAGAGGCAAGCTTTTTCCATTCTACTGTCTCCTTTTTTAGCAATTCAGAAATTTTACTCATTTCCAATCTCCTTGGGGAAATGTAGTAATTGATCTCTGTAATATTCATATTGTTTTTGTCGTAATTTTATTTCTTTTGGCAATCCATCAGAAATATCATGAACCAAAGCATGGAATATATCAAGAATAGAGACTATATATTTTTGAACTGGAATAGAGGGAATAAAAATATCAATATTTTTCATATTCGCTTGGTTTATTTTAGGAGAAATTCCTTTTACAATGGGAGATACATCTACTGTAGTTAAAAAATAATATATATATTTTAAAATGTACTGTGATGACAATTTCCCTAAAACATGAGCATGATTATTGACCCAAATTTTACTACTGTTTACCCAATGTAAAACTGGAGTATTATCTTTATTGATGACAGATCCATCTTCTCCCATTAAAATAAAAGATCCTTCAAAAATATAACTATCTACATAATCTTGGATTCCATTTGCTCCATAGTATGGATACTTACCTGTACTTCTCTTAGATTTTGCAATTAATTTTCTTTTATAATTTAAAATTTTACAAACTTCTCCTAGTTTCTTCCATTCTACTTTTTCATTTTTTAACCATGCAGAAATCTTATGTATATATTTTTCACTGAGTAGTAAGTTTCTATAATATTCATATTGTTTTGTTCTAACCTTATATTCATCTTGCAATATAGTAATATAATTTGTAAAACTGTCTAATATTTTTACAATTTTTTTTTGCATTTCTATAGAAGGAATAGGAATTTCTAATTTTAAAATTTTATCTGTATCTACTGTTGGTATATTTGCTATTCTCTTATTCTTTTTACAATATTCTGATATCTTTGAGAAATAATATCTCATATAATTCATATTCACTTTATTTTGAAATTGTTCTTTTGTAGAAAAAACTATAAATTGTTGATTTACTATAAAATCAACGTTTATAAGTGCATACTCTCCAATAGTTGCAGTTATGGAAAGAATTAAAGAATCTGCTTTAAAAGGTACTTTTTTAACTCCACTTTGAGAAATTTTTATATTTGCATCATGAAGAACTCTTCCTCTATCTCTAATATCTTCTATTGTAAACCAAGGCACTGTTCCATTTTTCCAAAATTTTTTATTTCTTTTAGGGGGAGTATATCCTGTCCTTACATGAAAAACTTCACCTAATTTTTCCCACTCTACCTTTTCCTTTTTCAACAATTCATTGACAAGACTCATTTCCAAGCTCCTTAGGGAAATCTAGCAATTTTTCTCTATAGTATTCATATTGTTTTTGTCGTAATGCTATTTCTTCCTGTAATGTAGCTTTCAATGCAGTAATGTAAGTTGTAAATTCATCTAGTGTTTTTACAATTTTTTCTTGCATTTCTATAGATGGGATGGAAATTTCGATATTTTTCATATTGGCTTGATTTATTTTAGGTGAAAGTCCCTTCACAATGGCCGATACATCTACGGTAGTTAAAAAATAATATATATATTTCAAAATATATTTAGAAGATAATTCTCCTAATACATGAGCATGATTATTGACCCAAATTTTACCATTGTCTACCCAATGCAAAACTGGGCTATTATCTTTATTGATAACAGATCCATCTTCACCCATCAAAATAAAAGATCCTTCAAAAATATAATCATCTATATAATCTTGGATTCCATTTGCTCCATAGTATGGATACTTACCTGTAATTCTCTTAGATTTTGCAATTGGTTTTCTTTTATAATTTAGAACTTCACAAACTTCGCCTAATTTTTTCCATTCTACGATTTCATTTTTCAACAATGTAAAAATTTTACTCATTTCCAAGCTCCTTTGGAAAATGTAGCAATTTTTTCCGGTAATATTCATATTGTTTTTGTCGTAATTTTATTTCTTCCTGTAATTCAGATTGCAATGCAGTCATATAATCTGTAAATGTATCTAGTGTTTTTATAATTTTTTCTTGCGTTTCAAGGGTGGGAATAGGAATTTTAAAATTTTCAATCATAGGCTTTCTAATAGAAGTTACTGTCGCAGAAACTGCATTTTTTATAATATATTTTTTAAAATTCTGTAACATGTAATGGTAAATGAATTTTGTCATTATATTTTCATGGATAATATGAATTCTATATGCTCTTTGATGTAGAGCATATTTCCCTTCCACATAATGAAAGACTTCTCCTATTTCACCTTCTCCTGGTATGACAATAGCAATTTCATCAAATTCAAATGTATTGATTCTTTTTATATGTTTAGATCTTACATAAAAAGGATATTTGCCATTCTTTATTTGTTCCTTTGTGTTAGATTTTCCAGTTCCTACTTCAGCAACTTCTCCTAGTTTTTTCCATTCCACTTTTTCATTTTTTAATAATTCATTGATGAGACTCATTCCCAAGCTCCTTAGAAAAATCCAGTAATTTTTCTCTATAACATTCATATTGTTTTTGCCTCAATTCTATTTCTTTTGGCAATCCCTTGAAAATATCATTTACCAAAGAATCGAATGTATCAAGAATAGCTACAATATATTTTTGAACTGGAATAGAGGGGATGGGAATTTTATACATCTTCACATCATGGTCGCTAATCGTTGGATAACTCGTTCCTTTCTCATATTTGGCAATATGAGATAAAAAGGAATTAGTAGATAGGCAATATAATATCCATTTTGGCAAAACTTTTATTTTATTTGGTCTTAGCACACAAAATCCTGTACTACAAATTTGTTGATCATATTGTTCAGAAATCAGACAATATCTTTGCAACAATGGCCTAGTAGTTCCAAATAATATATCATCCTTGTAAACGATTTGTTGTGCTCTGATAGGAGCATTGTTTTTATATATTATTTCTGTTTCTATGATCTTATTACTATTTCTATCAACGGAAGATAAATCAATATATTTAAATGAAGTTGTAGAAACATCGTTCCATTTAATTTTTTCAACATCTAGAACACATTGTTTCAATAATTCTCGCTTACATTTATATAGTTTTCTATCTACACTATCTGTTGCCATTTTTTCAGAAACTTTATATAAATATTCTTCACTGAGTAATAAATTTTTATAGTACTCATATTGTTTTGTTCTAGCTTTGTATTCAGCTTGTAATTCATGAATATAACTTGTAAATTTACCTAATATTTTTACAATTTTTTCTTGCGTTGTAAAGGAAGGGATGGGAATGATAAAATCTTCAATATCTTGTAATACAATATAGGATATTACTGCTTGTTTTTTCTTACGAAACAAATATTTTTTAAATTCCATTTTCATGTAATGCATTAAAAATAATGCATTTACATATTTAAATTTTTGCAGTACATATATCCTTTGATATGCATTAAATTTACCATGGAAATATTTTACATCACCAATATTAGCATTTCCTGTAACTAGTAAACTTTCTCCTTCAAAAGCATATGTATCAATATAGCTTATTTCTTTAGAGGTTGTAAAAAATGGATATGTTCCATTTGCTGTTTTCTCTTTTACATTAAGTCTACCTGTATATATTTTGCAAACTTCTCTTAATTTCTTCCACTTCACTTTTTCATTTTTCAACAATTCATCAAACTTAGTCATCTCCCAGCTTTTCTATAATTTTGTTTATGGAAGCTCTCAATTCATCTATTCTCTGGACTGTTTCTTGAATTTCTTTATTTAGAGCTTTAATGTCGATCACTTCTCTTGTATCTTCTTTTTCCACATACGTGGAAACAGAAAGATTGTAGTCATTTTCTTCTATTTCTGATGTATCGACGTATCTTGACAAATGTTTTATATTTTTTCTATTTCTAAACTCTTCCACAATAGTTTGGATATTTTTTTCTTCTAGTATATTGTTATTTGTTTCTTTTTTAAATTCTTTACTTGCATCGATGAAGAGTACTTTGTTTTTTGTTTTGTTTTTTGCCATAACTAAGATGCAAGTTGCTATGGATGTACCAAAAAAAAGATTTTCAGGAAGTTGTATTACACAATCTATAAAATTATTGTCTACTAAATATTTACGAATTGTTTTTTCTGCTCCTTTGCGGTAAAAAATGCCAGGAAAACATACAATGGCTGCACGTCCTTTGCTAGAAAGGTAGCTTAAAGAATGCATGATGAATGCATAGTCTGCATAGGATTTAGGTGCTAGTTTTCCAGCTGGTGCAAAACGTTCGTCATGGATCAAAGTAGGATCTGCATCACCGATCCATTTAATAGAGTAGGGTGGATTGGAAACAATGGCATCAAATGGTTTTTCCTTGTTATGCTGAGGATTGATTAAAGTATCTCCTCTTTTAATAGAAAAATTGTTATAATTTACGTTATGAAGAAACATATTCATACGAGCTAAATTAAAATTTGTCATGTTGATTTCTTGACCAAAAAAACCTTGTTCAATGATATGTTCATCAAATTGTTTTTTCATCTGTAAAAGTAAGCTTCCACTCCCACAAGTAGGATCATATACTTTGTTAATTCTTGTTTTACCATCCATCACAAGCCTAGCTAAAAGCTTGGAGACAGTTTGTGGAGTGAAAAATTCACCGCCTGATTTTCCTGCGTTGCTAGCATAGTTTGAGATTAAGTATTCATACGCATCTCCAAAAGCATCAATATCATTATCTTGAAAATCTCCAAAATTAATTTCTGCTATTCCAGTTAATATGTTGATTAATCTCTTGTTCTTTTCAGCTACTGTTCCACCTAGACGATTGCTAGTTGTATCAATATCTTCAAACAACCCTTTCATATCTTCTTCTGATGGAAAACCAATAGCACTTCCTTCAATGGCTTTAAAAATATTTGCTAAATCTATATTTAAATTTTCATTATTTTTTGCTTTTTTAACAACATTTTTAAATAGCTGGCTTGGTAATATGAAAAAACCTTTCTTTTCCACAGTATTTGGTCTAAAGTCAATGTTTGCTTTTTTATCAGAAATTTTTGCATAATCAAAGGTCAAATTGCCTGCTTGATGTTCTGCAATATTAAAAAACTCGGTAATATTTTCTGAAATAAATCTATAAAACAAAATCCCTAATATATATTGTTTGAAATCCCAACCATCCACTGCACCACGAACATCATCAGCAATCGCCCAAATTTTTCTATGAAGTTCTGCTCTTTGTGCCATTTCATGATTTTCTTTTAAGGAATCTTTCATTTTTTTACCTTTCAAGTTTGATCAAATTTTTCATTTTTATTTTTGTAATGTTACAGCTATTTTTACTCGCATTTTTGATCAATCTTTCTATATAATAAGGCTATACAGCTATTTTTACAACAATATGACTATTTTTTTGCTATTTTATTAAAAAAAAACCACCCTAGAGCATAAAAATATCTCAAGGAATGGTTTTTTTATTAGTCAAAAATTTCATAAACACATTTTTTAAATACTTCAGCACGTTCTACAAAATTTCTAAATAAACCAAAACTAGTGGCAGCTGGTGAAAGTAGAATCACATTATTTTTTTCTGACAATGTTTTTGCCATTTGAACTGCGTCTTTCATGTTAGCCACTATATGAATAGGAATGTTTTGAACTACTTTTTGCATTTTAGGTGCTGTTTCTCCCATAAGAATAAGGGCTTTCACTCTTTGTGAAATGCATTTTCCTAATTCTGTATAATCAAAATCTTTGTCGCCTCCCCCTGCAATGAGAATAATAGGCTCTGTAAATGCCTCTAGAGCAGCCATAGTCGATTCAGGAGTGGTGGCATCTGAATCTTCGTAAATTTTTCTGTCCTGGAATGTGCCTATATATTCTAATCTATGAGGCAGTCCTTGAAAGGTACGCAATCCTTGTGCAATTTGTTCTACAGATAAACCCCAAGATAAACATGCCATAGCAGCTGCCATAGCATTTTCTATATTGACTTTTCCACGCACAAGGAGTTCGTCTGTATTTATCAAAGGTTGAAATATCCCATTTTTTTGAAATACAATTTTATTTTCTTGCATTTGGATATTGCCATGGTTACCAAAATAATATTTTTGACCTTGTCCTATATTTTCCCAATCTTTCAATGTGATATTTAAGATGCAATGATCAGATGGTTTTTGAAATCGTATTAAATTTTGTTTTGCCCATGCATAATTTTCCATAGTTTTATGTCGATCTAGATGATTTCGAGAAACATTTGTAACTACTGCTATTTGGGGCGAGCAATCTTGGGCTCGTTCCAATTGAAAGCTAGATAATTCTAGTACAACAACGTCATTTTCTTTAATGTTCGGCAATTCTGCCAATAAAGAACGTCCTATATTTCCCCCCAGCCAAGTTGGAATCCCCGACTTTTCAAATATGTGGTGAATCATTCCTGTTGTTGTGCTTTTCCCATTGCTCCCAGTGATGCCAATAATTTTTGCTTTGCATTCTCGTAAAAAAATATTGATTTCTGTATCAATGATAGCACCACTTTCTCTAGCAAGTTGTAAATAACGAGATGTTTCTGGCACACCTGGATTGACTATCACAATGTCAGCACTTGTAAAATCTTCTTCGCAATGTTCCCCTAGACGCAATTGAATAGGTAAATTTTCTAGTTCTGCTAAAGATTCACGAAGATCTTCTTTGGAACGTAAGTCAGTGACAAGTACTTTGGCATTTTTTTGTACAAAATACTTCGTAACACCTAAACCGCCTCCAAATAGTCCTAACCCCATAATAGTTACTTTTTTTTGACAATAATCCATTGCTATGGTTGCTCCTTATTTATACTATATTTATATACTATGTTGCAGTATTTTTTAGTTTTTTATGTACATATTGTTAAATATGTGGGATATTGTATTTCGAGATTTTCTATATTGTGAAGAAGGAACAGTCATGTATATATAGAATCCTCGATTTCTAGTTCGAATTCCTGTTAATATAATATGTTCTTGTACTTTTTTCTTGGGATTAATCCCTGTGCCATGGGCTTGATGAACTCTCCCTAATTTTCTATATGACACCCTTTGTATGCTTTTATCTGTTAAAGTACATTTTTCATATACTTTTTGAATTCCTGGTATAATGCCTATTTTCAACATTTCATTTACACTAGAACCATCTATAAAAGTATCTATATCATCAAAAGTATAGCGATATTTTGCCTCTCGATAATAGATAACCATTTGTATTCCTGTTTGACTATCTTCAAAACGCAGTGCATTTATATTATTTTCTGAGATTTCTTGTTGTTGCCAATTTCCAAGAGAAGAAACAATATTTAATTCTTTAACATTTGTGTTAATTCCTGCATCTTTTTCAGATTTTGTTTTTTTCGTTTTTCTTGGTTTTTCAGAATCATTTTTTTTGATGTTTTGCTTGTTTTCGTTATCTTGCTTCTCTGTTTGTTTCAAAGACCGATCTTTCTCGCTATCTTGATTCTCTGTTTGTTTCCAAGGGCGATCTTTATTCTCGCTGTCTTGCTTTTCTGTTTGTTTCCAAGGACGATCTTTATTCTCGCTGTCTTGCTTTTCTGTTTGTTTCCAAGGACGATCTTTATTCTCGCTGTCTTGCTTCTCTGCTTGTTTCCAAGGGCGATCTTTATTCTCGCTGTCTTGCTTCTCTGCTTGTTTCCAAGGGCGATCTTTATTCTCGCTGTCTTGCTTCTCTGCTTGTTTCCAAGGACGATCTTTATTCTCGCTGTCTTGCTTCTCTGCTTGTTTCCAAGGACGATCTTTATTCTCGCTGTCTTGCTTCTCTGCTTGTTTCCAAGGACGATCTTTATTCTCGCTGTCTTGCTTCTCTGCTTGTTCGTTATCAAGAACTGTTTTTTGGGTAGGTTGATTGGGACGATCGTACCAGCGTTTACGTGAAACGTTTTCAGAATCTACTGTTTCTTGTTGTTTATCTTCTTTATCATGGCTCCAAAATTTTTCCTTGGGTGTAGTAATTTGTTCAGATTGGTTGGGACGATCATACCAATGCTTACGTGAAACGTTTTCAGAATCTACTGTTTCTTGTTGTTTTTCTATTCTTTCTTTTGTCTCTGTGGTTTCTGTGGTTTGTTGGAATGTGTTGGGCGTTTCTGGCTTGTTTTGTTGCACACGATCAAACCATAGAGAACCTTTTTCTTTTTGTATTGTTAGAGAAATTTCATCTTCTATTACTTGCTGTTTTTCAATTTTTATGCTGGTGTCATCAGAAATTTTTGTTTGCGATGAAATCTTTGTATCTATGTTTTGTTTATCTTGCAATGATAATGTTTTTTCTTGGTTTGTTTCTACAGTTTTTTTTGCTTTTATTACCTTTTTTGTTCCCATGCTAAAAAATACAAATATAAGACATACAATAATAATTCCAACTATCCCAATAATCATGTAAAGATTATCATTCCGAGGATGCATATGCGAAAGTTTCTTATTTGAACTCATTTTCCGTATGTTTCGTATTTTTGATGCCATGTTTTATTCCTTTGCTTGTTTATTTTGAATTTTTTATTGTTTTGTGGTAAAATTTATTATATGATTTTTTATGTATCAATTGCAATCAATTTTTATTTGAAAAAAGTATACTTTGTTTATAAGAAAGGGTTTTGTCTATGAGTTTTTGCGTAAAAAATATAGTACCGCGTTCTGATTTTATGTTAGGAATGTTATTTGTTGAAAACCTTCCTACTACGTTGCCTAGAGAGGTTTTATCAAAAAAATTAGCAGAGTTGCTAGATTTGAGAAGAACAAGTGAGTTGTCTCCTGAAGAAGAAAAGTTTAGAGATGCCACTCGTAAATTATTAAAAAATGGAAAGTATCGAGCTACTGGTCGTGGAAAACCATCATCAGAATATTTATTGCGAGAAGCTTGTTCAGAATCATTTCCTGAACTCCATGCTTTAGTAGATTTAAATAATTATTTATCTTTAAAATATATGGTACCTATTTCATTGTGGGATTTAGATTTAGCAAAAGGAAAAGATATTGTATTTCGTTTAGGAAAAGAAGGAGAATCATATATATTTAATGTAGGCGGTCAAGATCTAAAGTTAGAAGACTTGATTTGCGGTTGTGTAGTTCGTGATGGTATAGAAGTTCCTATTATTACTCCTGTTAAAGATTCCTTAGAAACAAAGTTAGTGGAAACGTCTACAAATGTAGGAATGGCAATTTATTATCCTTTAGCTGCAGGTTCTAGAGATCATTTGAAAACAATTGTGGAAGAAGCACGAAATTTATTTATGGATATGGGAGCTTCCTATATAGAAAGTAGCTTAGTTGCTAGTACATGTTAAATATGGAAAATATTTATGAATGTATTTTAGGGTTATCGAATATTGAATATTCAGAACCGAATTTTTATGAGTTGTTAGGTGTGGCTGAATCTGTAGATTCTTGTACAATAGAAAAAGCATTTCGTACGCAAATGTTGAAATTACAAGAAAAAGCAAATAATCCTAAGTATAAGGATGTTGTTTTATTTTTAAAAGGAAAGTTGCGTTCTGCACACCAAGTTTTAATGGATGTAAAAAGTCGACAAGCATACAACAAAAAATTGTTGCACCAACGTTGGGAAATTTGGGAACGAGATTGTCATTTATTACAAAAAAAAGGTTTTTTATTAGCACAAGAAAAACAATATTTAGAAGATTATGGACATTCCTTGCAATTATCAGATAAAAAAATGAAAGATTTTTTACTGTCTATACAATGTTTTTTTAATATGGATACACAATATATAAAAAAAAATAACAAGAGAAGAAGATTTTTTTTTTGTTTCTTGACAATCGTATGGATAATAGTTATTGTGCAGTATGTAGATGTTTTCTTTGAGAATAAGAACTTACAACAACAATGGCAAGATTGGCAACAAAAATATGGCATTTTATTACAACAAATGAATAAAGAAAAAAATAAGGGAAAAAAAGTTGCCAAAAAAGAAAAATTGCCTGAGTTTGTAGAAAGATTATCGCATTTAGTGTATGTGCCAGCTGGTTCTTTTATTATGGGTAGCGAAGATCAGGAAGACACGCAACCTGTGAGGCAAATCGAATTAGATGCGTTTTATATAAGTCGATATGAAGTAACGAATAAAGAATATGCTATATTTATACAAGAAACAGGACATGCAGTTCCCTATCAACCAGGGGAAGAAGCATTGTCCTTTACTTGGAATCCTTTGAAAAAAACGCACCCTGATAATTGGGAAAATAAACCTGTGGTATTGGTTACTTGGGACGATGCTAATGCATATTGTGCATGGTTGTCTAAAAAATGGCATTGGCATGTGAGTTTGCCTACAGAAGCACAATGGGAAAAGGCAGCTCGCGGTTATTTTGGAAATCGCTTTGTATGGGGCAATGAATTCCCTACAGCCCATGTAAGCAACATTGGGAATGCTACCATGTCGCTCTCTGATGTTGGAATGTATGAAAAGGATGTATCTCCTTTTGGTTGCTATGATATGACAGGCAATGTAGGTGAATGGTGTCTAGATGCATATAGCAGAGACGCATATAAATATACTACGAAAAAAAACCCATGCATAATAGACAATCAAAATATTTGGGGCGTTGTCCGAGGTGGAAATTGGACAATGCCTTCATTTTCGTTTTGTTCCACAACGTATCGACAAGTAATTCCTAAAAAGAGCAAAAGCATTCGATGGGGCTTTCGTTATGTTGTTGCAATCAATAAAAAATAGGCATGTCCTACAACTGATTTTTTATATTATCAAGTTTTTAAAATCATGTAATTTTTTTTATTACTAATCTTTAAGGTGAAAGGCATATATCATGGAAAACATTTTAATCACAGGATCTATGGGACAAATAGGATCTGAATTGATCTTATCATTACGAAATATTTACGGTAAGGATCGTGTGATTGCTAGTGATTTTCGCACTCCTTCTGAATCTACCAAAGAATTTTGGGAACCTTTTGAATCTATTGATGTGACGAATCGAGAAAATTTAGAACAAGTCGTAAAAAAATATAACATTGATACGATTTTTCACATGGCTGCTTTACTTTCTGCTGTAGGAGAGAAGAATCCACAAAAAGCTTGGAATGTAAATATGGGTGGATTATACAATGTATTAGAAGTAGCACGAGAATGTAAAGTAGCACAAATTTTCAATCCTACTTCCATTGCTGTTTTTGGACCAGAAACTCCTCGAGATCAAACTCCTCAAGATACTATATTGACTCCCACAACTATGTATGGTGTTACAAAAGTTTCTGGTGAATTGTTGTGCAATTATTATGTTCGTCGTTTTGATATGGATATTCGTGGCGTTCGTTTCCCTGGAATCATCAGCAGTGAAACTCCTCCAGGGGGTGGAACGACTGATTACGCAGTTGCGATTTTTTATGATGCAGTAAAAACAAAAAAGTATACTTGCTTTGTGAAAGAAGATACTGTATTGCCTATGATGTATATGCCCGATGCTATTCAAGGAATCATTCAATTGATGAAAGCAGATAAATCTCGCCTTAAACACTATTCTAATTTTAACCTTGCGTCCATGAGTTTTTCTGCAAAAGAATTGGAAAAAGAAATCAAAAAGCACATTCCAGAATTTGAATGTACTTATGCACCTGATTTTCGCCAACAAATTGCAGATTCTTGGCCTCGTTCGATTGATGATAGTGCAGCACGAGAAGAATGGGATTGGAAACCAAGCTATGATTTAGCATCTATGACAAAGGATATGTTGGAAAAATTAACAATTCGACATGAACAGGGGACGCTATGATTTTAGAAACAAAAAACATGGATATTTCTGTTGTATTGCCTATATATAATGAAGCTGGAAATATAGAAACTTTAGTTCAAGAAATCAAATCTGCGTTGCAACCTTTAAAACGAACTTTTGAAATTTTATGCATTGATGATGGAAGTAAAGACAATAGTGCAGAAGTTATCCAAAAATTGCAAAAAGAATTCTCAGAAGTTGTTTTCCTACAACATATACGAAATTTTGGTCAAAGTGCAGCACAAGGCACTGGTTTTCGATATGCAAAAGGGCAATGGATTATCACACTAGATTCCGATGGACAAAACAATCCTGCAGATATGCCAAAATTATTAGAACATGCTGGTGAATTTGATTGTGTTTGCGGTGTACGAAAAAAACGAAAAGACACATGGATTCGCCGTATATCATCTAAAATTGCAAATAAAGTACGAAATGGAATCACAGGTGATAAAGTTTTAGACGCTGGATGTACTTTTCGTGTGATGCGAAAAGAATGTTTGCGTGAAATTCCTATTTTTAATGGTATGCATCGTTTTATTCCCACACTATTGAAGTGGAAAGGTTGGAAAATTACAGAAATTGAAATTGACCACAGAGATCGAGTCTGGGGCGAATCAAAATATGGCATTCGTAATAGAGCTTGGCGTGGATTTGTAGATTGTTTTGCTCTAAGATGGTGGAAATCACGTTGCTTTATCCAAGAGAGGTGTAAAATTTGAACGAAATAAACCAATTGGGCGAAAAACGTGGCATAAAATATATTATTAACAATGTACTCCTTGCCTTTTCTTTTCCTCTTGTATTGTATGTGTGTTATTATTCACCACTCTATTCATATTTACAACAAGATTTTATCCAAAAATTTTTACACCAACTCTTAGAAAAGTATCAATATGGACATATCTGGTTACCTTTAGTATATACTTTATTTGCTGGATTGATTATTTCTATTGGAATGCCTCGTACAGCAATGAGTTTTGTGAGTGCTACGATTTTTGGTTTTTGGATTGGCATTCTTTTATCTGAAATTGCCTCGATCTTAGGAGCAAGCATAACATTTTGTTACATTCGATGGATAAAAAGTGCATGGATAAAAAATAAAAAATACACAGCACCAGCTTGGTATGAATATGTGGAAAAACATGCATTTTTGAGCATTCTTGTTATGCGGCAATTGCCTTTGCCTGGCTTATTATTTAATATTCTTCTCGGGGCAAGTAAAGTGCCTTTACGTACATTTTGTATTGCCTCTGCCATTGGTTTTTTCCCACAAAATTTAATTTTTAGTTTGTATGGTGCAGGATTTAAAGAAAGTTTTTATGTGAATACTATCTTTGCTTCTGTTCTTCTTGTTGTATTTACGTTTCTTACATATTTTCTTTGTTTAAAAGTGTCTTTTGTGAAAAATCTTTGGCAAAGAATCCATACAAAAGGAGCAAGAGCATGCTAGATCGAATTTATCAAAAGTGGATAGAATTTACAACAATTTTAGAACATGATTACGAAGAAAAAATTTTTGAACGCATATTTTTTTACTTTTTTCTCTTTGCCTTTTTTTGCTATCTATGCATTTTAGGCCTTCAACCAGTACGCAATACTATGGAAGCCCGCAATTTTAAAACAGCAGAAGAAATTGTAGAATCTAATGAATGGTTAGTACCAACATTAAATAATGAAGCTCGTATTTTAAAGCCTCCTTTTCCTACTTGGAGCGTGGCTGCTATAAAAATGTTATTTCATGATACGAGGAATTTATGGATCTTGCGCTTTCCGAATCTATGCATTGCTTTTTTTCTTGTATTTATGGTATGGAAATTAGCCAAAACATTATTCAATGCACGAACTGCTTTATTCGCTAGTATAATGCTAGCAACTAGCATTAATTTTTTAGGCGATGCACTTATTTCCCGTTGGGATATGTTTGCTTGTGCGTTTGGAATTGCTGGTATTTATAGTATTTTAAAGATGTATGCATCCACTACAAAAAAAATGGTGGTCAAATATTTTATTTTCTCTGTTTTATTTTTTACATTATCATATTTTAGTAAAGGACCAGCAGCTTTACTCACGCTGTTAGGGTCTCTATATGTTACTTGGTGTTTTATTTTACTATTGAATAAAATCAAGCAAAACAGTTTAACACAAAATATTATTGAAAATTATCATCCTTTTTTTCCAAAATCTTACAAAGGTTGGCTATTGTTGCTTTTAATTATTATTAGCACATTTCTTATAGGAAATATTTGGTGGATTGTCATTAAATTCCAAGAGCCAGAAGCATGGACTTTGATTTTTAAAGATATAGGATCTCTAAAAATTAAGCATGCTGAACCTTTTTATTATTATATTCTTTTATCTGTTGCTTATATTGGAATTTGGAGTGTATTTTTAATTTTTGCTTTTATGTATCCTATATTGCTTTTCATACAAAAAAATAAATTGTCAACAATAGAAAAAAAACAACAAGCATCTATTTATTTTACTTGGATTTGGTATTTTATTGGTATCATTTTTTTATCGTCTGTTTCAGCTAAAAAAAATCGATACTTTCTCATGATTTTACCTACTTGTTGTTTGATGGTAGCTGTGTATGCCGATTTCATTGTTTCTTGGATACAAGGGAAAAAAGAAAAATGGCACTATATTATATTTGTATTGCATAAATATCTATTGTCTTTTGCATTAATTTGTAGTGCCATTGCTTTAATTGTGGGAATATTTCTAGGTTGTAGTCTTTGGACATTACTTTTTATTCCTAGTTTGCTTATTCTCAGCTATATTTGCTATAAAGGAGAACTTCAAATTACAAAATTTGTAATAGAATATGGCTGGATAGCATGTTGGATTATTCTCATTGCTTTCACTACATTATATTCTGGTGGAGCTTTCCCGGACAGATATGAAAACGCAGAACAAGTTCAAACGATTACAAATGATGATCCACTATACATTGCATGCCAAGGCAATGATAAACTTCTCTGGGCTATTCATCGAGAAGGAATTTTTATTCATATCAATCAAAAATTGATTGAAAATTTACTGGGACAATCTAGGTTTTATATTTTACTTCCTAAAGAATCTGAACAAAATATACAATCTATTTTGCAAAAAGCTAAAAAAGTATTTACATTTTATGAAAAACAAACAAGAGAAACTATTACATGGAATTTATATCAATTTCAATAAACAACATTTATTCATACGTTTGTATAAATAGTTATTTATGAAGAAAGGACTCAATCATAGGAGAATATAATGGTTTTTACTGAAACTCATAAAGAAGGTTATTTTGACCGATTGAAAAAAGCAATTGGTGGCGTTGTTATAGGTTTAGTTTTATTTCTCGCTTCTTTTTGGTTATTGTGGTGGAATGAAGGAAATTCTTTAAACACAATAGCATCTATTGATGAGTTTAAAGATACGTATGTAGCAATTCCAACAGACAAAGTAGACCCTCAAAATGAAAAAAAACCGATTTATACAGCAGGAAAAGCAGTTACTTACGATATTTTGCAAGATTCTATTTTTCCTATCAGTATGAATGCGATGCAATTTTCTAGAAAAGTAGAAATGTACCAATGGGAAGAACATGAGCATAAAAGAAAAAAAGAAACTGTCAGTGGAAAAAAAACAACATATCAATACACATACCAAGGAGTATGGTCAGAAACATACCATGATTCCAATAAATTTAAAGATCCAGAATACAAAGGAAAAAACCCTCCAATGCCCATTCAATCCGATACTATCTATGCTACTAATATTGAATTGGGTGCATTTAATATTTCTTCTTTAAAAAAATCGATTCAAAATAATGAACATTATGCCATTCCTCTAGAATCTTATGAAACATGGCGTAAGGATTTAAAATCACAATATATTTTTGAAAATGGTGGTTTATATCGTCCGTTTTATAAAAGAGAAGCCATAACAGAAAAAAATAACTCTGATAAAAAAATTTCTGTACAAGATCATGAAGATCTTCCTATTTCCGCAATCCCAGCTGAAGCAGAAATTGGTGACATTCGCATCACGTTTTTTTTCACTCCTCCCCAACAAGATGTTACGATTATTGGAGAACAAAGTGGGAACACATTTACTCAATACCTTGCTACTCCTGGAAAATTAGTAGGACATTTAAGCATTGGTATTGTTCCAGCAGACATTATGATCAAAACTGAAAAAGATGCTGCCATTTTTACAAACTGGTATTACCGTTTAGGTGGTTTTATTATGATGTGGCTCGGTCTCTTCCTTATCCTCCAACCACTAGCTATGATAGTTTCTTTTATTCCTTTCTTAAAAGATATTATAGCATCAGGTATAGGCATTGCCACTGCTTTGATAGCAATTATGTTGTCATCTACAACGATTGCCATTGCTTGGCTTCGTTTCCGACCTTTATATGCTGTTGTTGCAGTATTCTTGATCATATTCTTGTCTTCCATTATTCGTAACCGTGCGAATAGAGCTCGTCAACAAAAAGAAAACATATAGAAGTAACATATCTCTTATAAAGACGGTTTTTTAACCGTCTTTTTTTTAAATTATAAAAAATATGTATACAAATAGGAACAGCCATAGGAGAATATAATGGTTTTTACAGACAATCAGAAAGAAAATTATCTGGATCGATGGAAAAAAACAATGCATCCCATTGTTTTTGTTTTTGGTTTATTTTTATTGATCGCTTCTTTTTGGTTATTATGGTGGAATGAAAGCAATTCTTTAGACAAAATAAAATCAACGGGTTTTTCTATAGACATTATAAGAAAATTGGAAAACCATTACGAAGAGGACATTTTTACAAACTGGTATTACCGTATAGGTGGTTTTCTTATGATGTGGGGAGGTTTATTTTTCCTCTTTCAACCACTATCTAAGATAGTATCTTGTATCCCGTTATTAAAAGATATAGCAGAATTAGATGCACCTTCTAGATATACTACTGCTGCCATGGCTCTTATGATAACGGCTACAACTATTACCATTTTTTGGCTTCGTTATCGACCTTTAGATTATATTGGTATAGTAGTTTTGATCCTATACATGTCTTATCTTATTCATCAAAAAGCGAAAAAAGCTCGTCAACAAAAACAATAAAAAAAAGAAAATATGTCGTTAATGCCAGATGATTCTCGTCAACAAGAAAAAAAATATGTCGTTAACACCAGATAATTCTTATCAACAAAAAAAAGTAGCATATCCTTAACAATAACAATGAAGGTTTAAACGACCTCTTTATAAATTAGAGAAAAAATATGTAGAGTAAAATTATTGTATAAAATACTAAAAAAAGGATAAAAACATGCACTCTGAAACTTCTGAGCCTGAATCGATTATAAGAATTCGACATTATGAAATCAAACATGAAATTAGTCGTGGTGGTATGGGAGTTGTGTATTTAGCTGAAGATACAAAACTTGCTCGCAATGTTGCTATAAAAGTTATTTTAAACACAAAACAGACTATTTTTTATAAACGTTTTCAACGAGAAGCTATGATGTATGCAAGTTTATCTCATCCCAATATTGTAAAAATCTACGATTTCGGCATATATCAAAATAAACCCTATATTATTATGGAGTATATCCAAGGAAAGCCCATTCTACAATATATTGAATCATTGCAACATGGAAATTATAGAGAACATGCCAATCTCATTTCACAAATTGCCCAAGCTATACACTATATCCACCAAAAAAACATTATCCACCGTGACATTAAATCAGATAATATTCTTGTCAAAGAAGATGGTACACCTGTATTGATAGATTTTGGCATTGCTAAAGATTTTTCTAAAGAAAAATCCCAAGCAAAATTAACACAAACAGGATCTATCTTAGGCTCAATCAACATAATGTCGCCAGAACAAGCACTTGGGAAAAAAGTAGATTATCGAACAGATATATATTCTTTAGGCACTGTACTATATCAACTTTGTACAGGACAATATCCTTTTGATATGAGTGATGCATATTCTACGTTATATGCTATCACATCTGACCAACCTATTACACCGTCTACGATCAAACCTGATATTCCAGAATCATTCGATCAAATCATTTTACGATGCTTAGAAAAAAAACCAGAAAATAGATATAAAACTGCACAACATTTGGCAAATGACTTGAAACAATTCTTTTACCAAAAAGATACAACAAATACGTTGTATGGTCTTCAATTAAAATACAAAACAAAAAGAAAAAAAATGTTTTTTATATTGTCGAGTTTTATTTTTATAATGTGCATAGCTGGATTATATTTTTTTCTAAAACAAATCGATACACCCCCAAAAACAACAGTCGATCTTTCTATGATCATTCCTTGGGAAAATACATTCTCACAATTACAAACACAATTTTCTATGCACAAAGACAATATACAAGAAGCATGCCACGAACCTAGCATATACACCAATTTATTTAAAAACATAACAGAAAGTACACAGTATAAGTATACAAAAAACAATGAACGATATTTACATAATCTGGAACAACGTCTCCAACAAACGCCTTGGGATGCTACATTGTATAAAGATAGTATGTTTTTGCTCACAGAAATAGCAAAGATGCATTTTGAAAATCATGAAAATGCAAAAGCAAAAGAATACCAAAAAAAAGCAGAAGAAAAATTGCGAAAATATTTTAGCATCCAGCCTTATGATAAAAAAATCTTTACTAAATTTGCAGAATCGTACATGTATATATTAGATAGTAGTACACTGCCAAGAAATTTATATATATC
>Ga0208195_1000297_pt1 | contig 68156 bp, 58 predicted proteins | sample AD_UKC077_MetaG_FD_184441 | JGI IMG/M metagenome (GOLD analysis project Ga0208195, IMG submission 184441) | Active sludge microbial communities of municipal wastewater-treating anaerobic digesters from USA - AD_UKC077_MetaG (SPAdes) (version 2) | ecosystem: Engineered > Bioreactor > Anaerobic >... | reverse complement strand
TTTCCCTGACTTTTTTAATCTGATAAGTTAAATTGCTATACTCCCGATTCACAACCATTATATTGCTATCTATCTCACTTACACCATACTGTATAATCCTATCTATATCATATTCCTGTCGCATATACCTGAAAAAATTCTCCTGTGCCCAGCGCGAAAACATGTAAAGAGCTATTAACACCATGGATAATTTCCTGTGAGTAGTCAACACACTGGTTTGATGCCCTTGCGCATTGAGCTTGCGCACTTCACGCATCTTTACTCCATCTATCTCTACCTCTTTCTCACTTAACTGCATCTTTACCTTATTATAATACCCTGACTTGCGAGCCGAATAGTAATCCCTATAACTGAAAAGGCCATTGGCTATAAGAAAAGGCAACAAAAATAAAACCCCTCCATATTGTAAACTTTGACAGGGTTCAAATATTACAGGACTCGATTTGAGCTCCCCAAAGGCTGCAGTATATCGGAGAACCATTGAAAAGAAAATACACAAATTCATCTTTCGAAAAAACTCCAACGTTGGAATTAATCATTCGAGTATCGGTCGGGAAAAATGGTAACGGAAGTTGCATATCAAAAAATTTTTGCCCGAAAATACGACAAATTGAAATACGGTGGTGCTTTTGTAAAATATTGATATGCAATTATAGGATCAGGAGTTCTGAATGTATTGGACAGGCAACCTGAAATATCGATTTTCTTTCATGATTCATGACATGGGAACTGTATCGAAATGGCAGTAATGAATGCAGGTTGGCAAAGTTTTACATAGAAAGGGATCGATAAATAATAGTTGATTAACCAATTGGTTAAATTGATTTGATTAATTTTGCTAAAAATTGAGAAAAAGGGAATGTTAAGTGTTTGCAGCTTTAGTGAACAAGCTATCATTGATTTTTGTGAAGTAACTCTCGACCACAATGTAGTGCATGATCCGGCATATATGAAATCACAGAGTAAAAAAGCGGTTGTGCCAGGAATGTTGATATTGTCGAAAGCGATTGGTTTGGCTGAGGAGATTATATACAAAGGTGCAAATACTTTTCAATTGTACTTGAACTCTATGGTAGGAGCCAATGAATTTTTAACCATTGGTTATAATATGATTGCAGAAACTCCTGTCAAGGCCGAGATTGTAGCCCGAAATTCGACCGATGCTTTGCGTCATAGAGGAAATCCCTCTACCATTTTCAAAAGGGATCATGATCCACAGTTTGAATACTTGGGGAATCGGCGTCATCTTGAAACCGATGCTGCTCAGGTAGAATCTTTTTCGGAGATAGTGGGTTTGAAGGGGAAGCCCTTAGGGGCTTTACTATTTAGCATTGCTTATGCCAGTCATTCTCTTTTTCGGGCTATCGAAAAACCAGTCAGCAGAATGGAAAGGGAAATTCGGGAGTACTTGAGCAAGGATGCTCGAAACGACAAACAATCGCCTTTCTATCAATCTATTTCTATACATTTGCCCGATAATATCTATGTTCCTCAGGGAGGATTTCCTCTCGATTTTCTCATTCATTTCGAAAGGATAAAAGAAGGTCGTACTTATAGTGCTCAGGTAATATGCACGCAAAATGACAGGGATATTTATTTTTCCAAATATGTTTTGACTGCCATTCCCGATCGTTTGATCATGCGCATGGCCCCAAATCTATGAATGCCCTGTAAGGTTTTACATGATTTTTAGTTTCAGGCATTTTTGATCGAAAATATAACCTTCGAGCAAATCTCCGCTTTTCACAGGTCCAACCCCCTCAGGAGTCCCGGTAAAAATAATATCTCCCTGCTTGAGAGTGATAAATTTTGATACATAAGTAATAATTTGAGAAAAAGAAAAGATCATATCCCTTGAATTGCCCTGTTGTATGGTCTCACCGTTTTTTTGTAGCGAAAACGAAATATTTTTTAAATCTTCGAATTCTTCTTTTCGAATAAAGGCACCCAGAGGGGCCGAAAAATCCCATGCTTTGGCAATCTCCCAAGGTAATCCTTCTTCCTTGCATTTCCGCTGAAGGTCGCGAGCAGTAAAATCTATCCCAATCCCAATGCTTTCCACATAACCAAGGGCAAATCTTTCGTCGATATGTTTGCCCAAACGGCAAATTTTTAAAACAAGCTCGCACTCATAATGAAGTTCTTTCGTAAATTCCGGAAAATAGAAAGGATGATGACGCGGCAGAAGGGAGGTTTCGGGTTTCATGAAAAAAATCGGATTCTCGGGAAGCCGATTGTGCAATTCTTCCACATGTGCTTTGTAATTTCTTCCTATACAGATGATTTTCATTTCGAGTTTGATTATTTAATCTTTAATCGATGATAAAGTAAACCAAAACGCCAACATTCGGATCGGTATGAAAAATGAATTTTCTATAGAATTCAATGGTTTGCAAATCTAAGAATAATGATGTTTATTGTTTACAAGATTTGACTGTTTTACTAAAACTAGAGGCAAATTTGATAATTATGATTTATTTTTGCTTATGCAAACTCAATGGAATGAGTGGATAAAAGGATTCAGGGCTTACTTGACTCTTGAGAAAGGTCTTTCAGCTAATACTTTGGAAGCTTATGTTCATGATGTCCAACTTTTAACTGAATATTTTGAAATAACTTCGATAGTAAAATCACCAGCTGAGGTCAGCAGAGAAGATCTTAGCCGTTTTGTGGAATACATTTATCAACTGGGGCTTGAAGCAAGTTCTCAGGCAAGAATTATTTCAGGAATTCGTGCTTTTTTCAAGTATATGTTGCTTGAAGGCACTTTGAATGAGAATCCGGCTGAATTATTAGAAATACCTCGTTTACAAAGGAAACTTCCTGTAGTTTTATCAGAAGAAGAAATCGATCGACTAATTCGAATTATCGATGTGAGTCGGCCTGAAGGGCAACGCAACAAAGCCATCATTGAAACGCTGTATGCGTGCGGTTTACGTGTTTCGGAGCTGATCGAGCTCAGGATTTCGCGTTTGTATTTGGAAGAAGGCTATATCCGTGTGATTGGAAAAGGCAACAAGGAACGTTTCGTTCCGATTGGAGAAGAAGCTATTCATAACATAGTGCTTTACATCGAGAATGTGAGGAATACATTGAAGGTTCAAAAGCAGTGGAGTGATATAGTTTTTCTGAATCGAAGAGGCGGCAAGATGAGTCGTGTAATGGTATTTTTAATAATCAAAGATTTGGCAGCAAAGGCAGGTATTTCGAAAAAAATAAGTCCACATACCTTTCGGCATTCATTTGCTACTCATTTGGTCGAGAATGGGGCAAGCCTCAGAGCCGTACAAGATATGTTGGGGCATGCATCCATCACTACAACTGAGATTTATACACATCTCGACAAGGAGTATTTACGTCGAACGCTGCTGGATTTTCATCCTTTTTACGTAAAAAAATAGACGCTTCCCGTAAAGGAAGCGCCTATCCTATGTCAAAAAAATATTTATTATTTTAGCGCTACAAAGATACAAAAAAATTGTGAATAACAATCAATACACCGGAAAAAATTAATTTTCGGAGGGGGGTAAGAGGTAAGCTTTTACTTTCGCTTCGGTAGCAATAGCATCGATTTTTTTACTACGAGTAGCCAAACCTGACAGACAGGCTGCAATAGTATTCCTTACATAATTCGTTTTTTTATCAGGAATTTCGTATTGTTTGATGGCAATATTCGCAATTTCCTTTGCAGTCAGAGGATGGGTGGCATTTTTAAGGGTATCCATAATAAAACTCGTCCAAGGAATTTTTATACCCAGCTCCTCACTTTGTTTTATCGTTTTTTTCGAGCTTTTTGTTTCAACCTTATCGGCTTTCTTTCCTGCTTTTTTTAGTTTTTTCGAGGTTTGAATTTCTATGTTTTCCTCCACAACCTCTGTAGGCATTTCTTGAGCAAGTGATTCGGTTTCAAAGGGCTGAGGTATGTTTTTTGAAACTTCAGTCTCTGGAGTTTCACCTTTTTCCAAAACAGGTTTTTCTTTTCTTGGACGACCTATTTTCTTAGGGGCTGCAAGGGCGGCTTCAGGCGCAGCAATGGCCTGACCGGCAGTTTGTTGATCTTTCCTTGGCCTTCCCCTTTTCTTTTTTTCGGTATATACTTCACCCGCTATGGGTTCATTCGTAGCAGTAACCTGTTTTGGCTTAATTTCGGTAATTTCAACAGGCGATTCGAATTTACTGAGAATCTGTTGGCAATGCGATAATCTGCGTTGCGCGCGGGCCAGTTCCCTCATATAGAATTCTTGCAGTTCACTGGCTTCCTGATCACTAAGAATTAATGTTTTCATCTGGTAAGGTGTTTAATAGTTTTGAGTGATAATTTATTTATTTTCAGAGAATAAGATAAATGTTTTGCAAAGAAAAACTTGTATCTGAATTCAGGCTACAAAAATATAAATAATTTTTAAAAATGCAATCTTTTGTAAAAAAAAATCATTAATTTAACTTTCTTGAACCGAAAGAAAATATAATAGATTTTTAATCAATAAATTATCTAAAAATATGACGCTCTAAATTTTTCATAAAAACCCATTCCTCTACTAATTGCCCTGTTCTAATTCTTGTTGTTTCATTGAAATTTAGTTTTTTGAAACCATTGTTTTCCAATACCTTAATTGAGCCAATATTTAAACTGTAAACTTTTGCTATGATTTCGTCGGTATTTAAATAGAATGCTAAATAATGAATAAAGTTCTTTACGGCATCACTCATAATTCCTTGATTCCAAAACGGGACTCCAAGCCAATAACCAAGTTCCCATGTGGATTTACCCACGAATTGTATGTATTGAACACCAATCGAACCAACAGCTTCATGATTTATATCGATGGCCAAAACAAATGCATCTTGTGCATTCAGGCAGAAATAAATATACTCCTCTGCGTCTTTACTGGTGTAGGGATATGGAAAGGAAGGCCGCAAAAAAGTCGCCACCCTTGAATCATTGGCATAATTTGCCAGTGATGTTGTATCGGCCCATGAAAAAGGCCTTAAGGTAAATTTGTTGAGTTTGATGATGATTCTTGGAATCATTCATTTGTTAGCTTAAGATGCTTTTTTTCGATTTTATTGAAATCGGGCATTGATCGAACATTCCATTTATCGATAATTACCCCGTTTTTTATTAAAATTAATCCAGGATTTGCCCTTACCATCATTTTGAGTGTGATATCGTCGATATTGAAAATTTCAGCCTGGATATCATATTTTAGTGCAAAATCCTCTATCTCTTTGTTGAGAGCTGAAGTTAGTATTATGCATGTATATCCCGAATTTTCTGCACTACGAATGAAATCAGACAACTTTTTCAAGGATTTATCAGGTGCTGAATGTAAATCATAAATTGTGGCAATAAAAAGAAAATCGGGATAATTGAGGTAGTAAAGGCTAACATCATTGCCTAAAGTATCACTAATAAGCAATAGTGTATTATCTGATGAAGGATGGCTTACTACTCTCGAACTCACGAATTCCCATTGGGACATCCATATAGAGTCTTTATACGGAAAATCATTGGAAGGGAATTCTCTTTCCTCTCCTGTGGTTTTATTCCTATATGTTACATAATATTCTGAAGATTGTTGACTTACCGTTGAAACGATATTTCCTTTTTTCCAAGGCAAAAAATCGATAAGAGGTAAATGGTAGAATGACCAGATCGAAAATCCGGCAAATATGCAGGTTACTGCTATGAATAAGGCTGTACGTCGAAAAAAGGGTGGTTTTGCGTTTCGGGATGTATAAAAAAGTATTGCTACTAAAGCAAGTAAAACGATATTTTTAAAAAAGGTTTGCCAATTGGTGAGTTTAATGGCATCGCCAAAACATCCACAATCGGAAACAGCATTATAAAGGGCATCATAAAAGGTAATGCAGGTAAAAAAAACCATGAAGAGCAAAATAAGCCATTGTATGAGTTTTGTCTGATAATTGAGAATTAATCCGGCACCTATTACAAATTCTGCCGTGCATAGAAGAATGGAAAGTGCGAGTGCAAAAGGCAAGGCCCAATCCCAGCCATAAGCAATCAAATAATCCTCTATCTTGAACATAGTGCCCAATGGGTCTTGGCCTTTAACAAATCCCGAAAAGATAAAAGTCATTCCTAAAAGCAGTCTGCTGACTTGATAGAGTTTTTTCATCATAAGTCAAAAGAAATTTTTATTCTTACTTGTTTTCTGATATCTTGATCAATGAGAAAATAGCGTAATTCATAATATCCAAATAATTCGATTCAATTCCTTCCGATACCAGTGTAAGTCCGCTATTATCTTCGATTTGCTTGATGCGTTTTATTTTCATCAGAATGATGTCGGTTAATGAGCTCAGGCGCATTTGCCGCCAGGCTTCATCGTAATCGTGATTTTTATCCAGCATGAGTTGTTTGGCTTTTTGCGACCACCTGTTGTATGAATTGAGATAATCTATATTGCTGGGGCTGGCATTCTCTGGCTCTGGGCCAAGTTCGTGCTGAATCAAGGCAATGAGTGAATAATTGTAGATGCCTATAAATTCCGGCTTAATCCCTTCGTTGATACGTTGTTCGCTTGATGATTGTAAAGTACGTATTCTTCTTGCCTTGATATAGATTTGATCGGTAATGGAAGGAAGCCGCAAAACCCTCCATGAAGGCCCATAATCTTTCAATTTTGCCTCGAATACCTTGCGGCATTCTGCCACCGCTTCATCATATTGCAATAAGGTATTTTGCATGATTTTCTTAATTTCGCACTATAAATCGAATACTGATGAATTTGGGCAGTAAAGATACAAATTCCCTTACAACTCGGGGCTTACTCATTGGCGAGAAAGGTATAATGATTCCTTTTCCCGCCGTTATGGGCATATTAAACATTACTCAGGATTCATTCTATGATGGTGGCAGATATCTAACTGAAGATCAATGGATAAATAGAACTGCACTCATGCTTCAAGAAGGTGCTTCCATTATCGATGTAGGTGCCGCTTCTACACGCCCTGGAGCTCAGGAAATACCCGAAATTTTTGAAATAGAAAAAATTAGAAAAGTCGTTCATACGCTCATACAACATTTCCCTGATATTATCATTTCGGTTGATACTTACCGCTCGCTGGTTGCACAAACCGCCCTGGATGAAGGTGCTTCCATTATTAACGATATTTCGGCAGGCGACTTCGATGCCAGCATGATTCCACTTGTAGCCAGCCGGAAAGTCCCTTACATCATGATGCATATTCTTGGCACTCCTGCCACCATGCAAATAAATCCTCATTACAATGATGTAGTTACGGATATTATCGACTATTTTAAGCATAGAATCGAAGTTTGCAACCGATATGGATTGGATAGTCTAATTCTCGATCCCGGCTTCGGTTTCGGCAAAACCTTGAAGCATAATTATACACTATTGTCTCATCTTTCCTCATTTATTAAACTGGGTTATCCGGTTTTAGTGGGCGTTTCGCGTAAAGCAATGATTTATAAATTATTAAATGTTCAACCCGAAGAAGCCCTTTTTGGGACTGTTGTTGCCAATGCGCTTGCTTTATTGAATGGAGCTCATATTATACGTGTTCACGACGTAAAACCGACCATTCAGGCCATAAAAATTCTCGATGAATACAAGGATTCCCTGACTAATCCTTAATAATTTATTTGAAGACAGTTTTAACTGGTTTTAATGAATGCTTGAATATTCTTTACATGTTTTTAGTAAACAAAATAACCGAAATTCGTATAGCAAATACCGAATTAATTTTCAAATAGAGTAAAAAATGAAATTTTGATCCATATTAACGATTAATGAATACATCACAAGGAAATGTTAATCAAAACCATACTCCCATTATTTATTACTTTTCGCTGGATAGATGCCATCGATATTTTTTTGGTTGCCCTGCTACTGTACGAATTTTATAATTTGGTGAAAGGTACGGGAGCCATCAATATTTTTATAGGAATAGTCGCTGTGATTATTTTATGGAAGATTGTATCGGCACTCGAGATGGTGCTTTTGAGCGAGATATTAGGTGCCTTCATCAGTGTAGGATTTATTGCCCTAATTGTGGTATTTCAGCCCGAAATCAGGCAATTTCTTTTGTTATTGGGTAATCCTTCGTTTATACAGGAAAGGAGACGAAAATTCTTTTTTTGGAGGATTCCGAGAGCCAATGATGAACGTCTTGCTATAGATAATGTTGTTTCAGCCTGCCAGAGGATGGGAAATTCGGCTACTGGAGCTCTCATAGTGATAGCCAAAACCAACGAATTGAAAGAATATGTTCAGTCGGGTGAAATCATCGATTCCTTGATTTCTGTGCCTTTACTGGAAACCATTTTTTTTAAGAACACACCTTTGCATGATGGAGCAGCAATTATTGTAAACAATCGCATCAAGTCGGCACGCTGCATTTTACCTGTATCGAGTAACAATAAGATTCCCATTGATTTAGGGTTGCGTCATCGAGCTGCTATAGGAATTACCGAACGAACCGATGCTATAGCTCTGATTGTTTCGGAAGAAACTGGCGAGATTTCGGTAGCCAAGGAAGGCACACTTGTACAAAACATTAGACCAGCTCAGGTGAAAGATTTCCTCGAAAAGGAATTTGCCCCTCACGAAGCTGCACCTCGAAAGAGAAAGGTTTCGAAAAAGGAATGAAACCCTATGATTTATTATTGCTGGTTTTTCTCCAAATTATTCTTATCAGCATCAGCTTGTAATATTTCAAGTATCTCGGCATTACTCATCCCCAAAAACTGTATCGATTTTTCGGCATCTCTTCTCAGGTCGTGATTGGGGAATTTTTGGATGAATAACATATAATTTTCACGGGCTTTGTCATAACGATAAAGATAGTTGTCGAAGACGAAGGCTTTCATAAACATGGCTTCGGCAGCTTTAGGAATCTCGGGAAATGAAATGATCAGGCTGTCGTAAAACTTGATAGCCTCTTCGAAGTTGCCGATGGCGGTACACAACTGAGCCGCTCTGAACATATACTCGGCAGAAAGGCTGTCGTGTGGATAATTGTGTATATATTCAGAGTATAACTCGATGGTTTTTTGTGCTTTTTGTGGCATTATTATGCCAGTAGTGTCATTAAAGAGCTGTTTTTCGATGTTGGTGATTTCGTTTTTTAAATGCTCCTGTTTGTTTGAACAGCCCCATATAACTACAACAACGATCAGGGCTAATGACAATACGTAAATATTTTTATTATTCATGGCTTTGTGAATTAATGGTTATCTCTTCTGTTTTTTTGATCTCGGGAAAATCATCCTGTATTTTGTCTCTATGTTACCTAATGCAATATTGTTGAGCTTTCTTGCAAGCATGGTTTTTCGCATAGGACTTAGGTAATCGGTAAAGAGAATTCCTTCTAAATGATCATATTCATGCTGAATGGTACGTGCTACAGCACCTTCGAACCATTCTTCGTGTTCGTCGAAGTTTTCGTCGAGGTAGTGCAAAAGGATGCGTTTTGGACGGCTTACATCTTCATGTATGTCAGGAATGCTCAAGCAACCCTCGTTGAATAGCCAGGCGTCTCCTCCTTCATTTATTTTATAGGCATTTATGAAAGTTTTCTTAAATCCAGTGGTTTCGGGATAGTTTTTAGCCAGAACAGTGGCATCGATCACAAATATGCGAATTGCACGATTCACTTGAGGTGCAGCCAAACCAATTCCATCAGTGGCATACATGGTTTCCCACAAATTTTTAATAAATTCTTGCAAATCGGGAAAATCGGATTTAATATCTGCAGCTTTTTGTCTTAAAATTGGATGGCCATATGCTACAATGGGATAAATCATAGTTTCGTTGTTTTAACTGTTTTTGGCTATTCCTCTTGCATCGAGCCATGATTGAAGAATAATGACGGCACTTATGCGATCGATGGTGGCTTTGTCTTTTCTGGCTTTCTTTGAAATGCCAGAGTCGATCATGGTTTGAAATGCAAGCTGAGAGGTAAATCTTTCGTCGTAGCGTTCGATCTTGACCTCGGGGAAAGCCTTTATCAATTGTTTGATGAAAGGAGCAATATAACGTTCCGATGCTGAAGGAAGATAGTCCATCGTATAAGGTTGTCCTACCACTATTACGTCCACTTTTTCATGCTTCATATAATCTTTCAGAAAAGGAATGACTTCAGTAGCCGAAAGTGAGACCAGGGAATTCGGTATGAGCTGAAGCTCATCGGTGACTGCTAGGCCGGCTCTTTTCTGTCCGTAATCTATGGCTAATATCCTTCCCATAATTTTCTGCAAAATTAGTTTTTTTGCGGTTAGGATAAGCGAATAGGGATTTCCTCCTAGAAAATATGGTGTTTTCGCAGTCAGAAACGTTGCTATCAGGATTTTTCATCGAAATATGTAAAAGAAAATAAATTTCAGACAAAATGCAAAGGCTTATTGAATTTTGCAATTAAATTTACATGATTCAAGAAATAATTCATTGAAATAAAACATTTTATATTGATAGATTCGGTTATTCTTCAATAAGGTGTTTAGTCTGGCTGTGGATGAGATATATGAATCGATTGGCCTTGCCATGAATAGCTTTTGTAACTTTGTATTTCAAAAACGAGTCGATGAATGGAAGCCTTAAAAGAATTGATCGAGAAAGTATGGGATAATCGAACATTATTGTACGATAATGAGTGTGCACAGGCTATACGCCAGACCATTCAGTTGCTTGACAAGGGCCTTCTAAGGGTTGCTGAGCCAATTGATGGAAGGTGGATAGTGAATGAATGGATAAAGAAAGCAGTGATTTTGTTTTTTCCTTTGTCAGGCTATGAAAGTTCGGTTGCTGGCCCGATGGAATTCTACGATAAAATTCCTCTAAAACGAGGATACAAAGATTTGGGGGTAAGGGTCGTTCCGCATGCCATTGCTCGCTACGGAGCCTATCTTGCCCGCGGTGTTGTTTTGATGCCATCTTATGTAAATATTGGTGCTTATGTCGATGAAGGGAGCATGGTAGATACCTGGGCTACAGTAGGGTCGTGTGCGCAAATTGGGAAGAATGTTCATTTGAGTGGTGGAGTCGGGATAGGGGGGGTACTGGAGCCAGTTCAGGCATCTCCGGTAATTATAGAAGATGGATGTTTTATAGGTTCGCGCTGCATCATTGTCGAAGGAGCTCATATTGGTCCTGAATCGGTGATAGGCGCCAATACGGTGATTACGGCAAGTACCCGGATTATCGATGTAACTTGGCAAGAACCAGTTATTTATAGGGGAGAAGTTCCTCCACGTTCGGTGGTCATCCCAGGTTTCTATGAAAAACAATATCATGCAGGTAAGTTTTATTTGCCTTGTGCACTGATAATTGGTCAGCGAAAACCTTCAACTGATCTGAAAACTTCGCTCAATCAGGCATTACGTGATTTCGATGTTCCGGTCTGAGTTTTGTATATTTTCGAATTTGTTTCTTTCGGTTTTTTTATATTCCTTTATATTCCGTCAGATTTTAGTTTTTGTTGATGAATAAAATTATCCTCATACAAACTGCTTCGATAGGAGATGTGATTTTAACCACCCCCGTGCTCGAGAAGCTTCATTACTATTTCCCTGAAGCTATTATAGACGTTGTAGTGAAAGAGGGAATGGAGTCCCTTTTCGCAAAGCATCCTTTTGTTGGCAAAGTTTGGACCTGGGAAAAGCGCAAGCATAAATACCGTCATTTATTCAGCCTGATAAAGCAAATTAGAACCGTACATTATGACCTTGCAATCAACTGCCAGCGATTTGCCAGCACAGGTTTTCTGACAGTTTTCTCGGGTGCAGTTATTACAACCGGATTTCATAAAAATCCTTTCTCGGCATTTTTTACGTATCGTATTAGACATCAAATTGGAAATGTGCATGAGGTTGAGCGAAATTTAAGCTTGATTGATTTCATTGGACCAGAAAAACGATTTTCTGTTCGCTTGTATCCTTCGGAGGCCGATTTTAACGAGGTCGTTCATTTGAAATATCGTCCCTATATTTGTATTGCACCGGCTTCATTATGGTTTACCAAGCAATTTCCCGAAAGCAAATGGATAGAATTTGTCGGGGCCTTACCTGAAGATTTGCAGGTTTACCTCCTTGGAGCTGCTGATGAGCGGGCTTTATGCGAGCGAATTGTTAAGGCCTGTGTTCCTCGTGGGGTGATATCTCTGGCCGGTGAGTTGAGCCTATTACAAACAGCTGCTCTGATGCAAGATGCTATATTGAATTATGTAAACGATTCTGCTCCTTTGCATATAGCTTCATCGGTCAATGCGCCTGTAGCTGCCATATTCTGTTCAACAATTCTCGAATTTGGTTTTGGCCCCCGTTCCGATAGATCTTTTATGATTCAAACTTCACAAACTCTTACATGTCGACCTTGCGGGTTGCATGGTTACAAAAAATGCCCTGAAGGCCATTTCGATTGTGCTTATTCTATATTGAATCAACAACTTATCCAATGTATATCCTATGTTAAATGCTATGAATGAGAGTCTGTTTTTTGAAGATGATGTCCGTCAAGCTGTTGCAGTGCTTCAAGGGGGTGGAGTAATCCTGTATCCCACCGATACGATTTGGGGAATTGGCTGCAAAGCTAACGATACGAGAGCCATCAGCCGAATTTATACCATAAAGCAACGTTACGAGAAAAAGAACTTAATAATTCTTGTAGATTCGGAAGAAATGTTGCGCAGGTATGTAACCGAGGTTCCTGCAGTTGCATCGGAATTGATCCATACTTATTCGAAACCTTTGACTATTGTTTATCCGAAAGCGCAAAATCTTCCCTCGATTCTGGTTGCTAACGATCAAAGTATAGCCATACGCGTGGTAAAACATCCGTTTTGCATCGAAGTCATACGTCGAATCGATGCTCCTTTAGTGAGTTCGTCGGCTAATCTTTCGGGTGAGCCCGCTCCGGCCTCGTATAGTTCGATTACCGATCAAATAAAGCAAGCCGTAGATTATATTTCCACCACCGATCGCGACAAATTATACAAACCTGCAGCATCAACGCTCATCAGGATTTTGCCCGATGACAATTTCGAGACCTTGCGCGATTAGGAATTAAAATCCTCATTTTTTTCAGATAAGAATATCCATCGAGTGATTTTTTCTTCTATAAGGGTTTCAATTTCTTTATATTTCTTACTTATTTCGAATAATTTTTCATGGTGTTGGCTATGTAGAGCCATGGTTTCGAGTAATTCATCCTTTTGCATTTCCAATGATTCGATTTCAATTTCCAGATTCTGTAATTCGTTCTTTTCTTTCCAACTAAGGCCCTTGCGTATTTTTTGAACTTCGGGTTGCTTGCTGGTTCTTGGCTGGTTTTTATTCGTGAGTTCGGTTTTACGTGTAGCGATGTATTGGCTATAATTACCTGGAAAATCTATGATTCTTCCATTCCCTTCGAATGCAAAAACATGGTCGGCAATGCGATCGATGAAAAACCTGTCGTGTGAAACCGCTAAAACGCATCCAGTATAGTTTTCTAAAAAAATCTCGAGCTGGTTGAGGGTAAAAATGTCCATATCGTTAGTAGGCTCGTCCAGAATGAGAAAATTGGGATTTTTAATCAGTGTAAGCAGCAATTGTAGTTTACGTTTCTCCCCTCCGCTAAGAGAAGAATAATAAGTGTACTGAGAAGAATACGAAAATCCGAAATACTGCAGAAATTGAGAAGCAGAGAGATTGCCCATGGGTGTAGGAATTTCTGCGGCCTGATTTTTCACTATCTCTATAATTCTTTGATCGGAATCGAGCTCGAGCCTTTCTTGTGTAAAGTACCCAAATTTTATGGTTTCGCCTTTCGAAATATGTCCCTTTTCGGGTTTTATTTTTCCCATGATGATATTGAGCAGGGTGGTTTTTCCTGCACCATTTGGACCTATAATGCCAATTTTTTCGCTTTTTTTAAAGGTATATGAGAAGTCGGTCATAATGGCTTTTCCGTCGAATGACTTGTGAATATGATGGAGTTCGAGAATTTTCTTCCCAATTCTTTGGGGTGAAGCCATGAAATTTGCTTGTGGGCTGGAGGCGGGTCGATTTATTTTTTCTTCCAAATCAAAGAATGCTTGAATTCTGGCCTTTTGTTTTGTTCCTCTTGCTTTTGGCATACGTTTCATCCATTCGAGTTCGGTTTTGTATCGATTTCGGACTTTCTCTATTTCAATGGTTTCGGCTTCGTCTTTTTCCGATTTTTTCTCCAGATAATAGGCGTAATTGCCTTTATAATGGAAAAGTTTACACCTGTCGAGTTCGATGATTTCGTTGCACACCCTGTCGATGAAATACCGGTCGTGGCTGACTAACAGCAGGCTAAGCTTCTGTCGGCTGAGATAATCTTCGAGCCATTCTATCATCTTGATGTCGAGCTGATTGGTGGGTTCATCCAATAATAGTAAATCAGCTTCGGCAAGTAATACTTTTACTAAAGCCAATTTTTTCGTTTCACCACCCGATAGTTCACCAGTACGCCTTTGCAAGTTCTGAAAACCTAATTTTCCGGCAATTTCCTTTAAGCGGCTTTCATAATCCCATGCTCTGGCTTCTTCCATTTCTCCGATTATTCTTTCGATTTCAGCACGATCGGGTTCTGCCGAAGCAACAAGCGATTCATAATGGTTGATCAATTCGGCCAGTTCGAGGTTAAAATCGAGTAGCCATTCGATAATGGTTTGTTGGGGCTCGAGCCGAACTTCTTGCTGAAGATAAGCCAATTTTGAGCTCTGGCGGAAAATTACCTTGCCTTCGTCGGCAGTGTCGAGTCCGGCTATAATGTTGAGCAAAGTCGTCTTTCCTGTTCCGTTTCGAGCAATAAACGCAGCTTTTTGTCCTTGCTCGAGTCCAAAGCTTAGGTTACTGAAAAGAAGAGTATCACATACTGATTTGGTGAGATTTTCAATAGAAATCAAATTCATGAAACAAACTTATATAAAAAAATAATTTTTATACGCCGCACAACAAAAATCAAGGCCATGATTGTTCTATAAGTAATCAACGTACTCAAAAGGTACAATTGTTTAATTAAAAACTATTGCCATATGAGAACAGTCAGTGGCCTTGACGTTCATAAAGATAGTATATTTATGTGTATCTGGGATGAGCAAGACAAAAAACAGAAGAAAAATTTGGTATGATCACCCGTGAAATAAAACGGATGGGTTCAGTCATGAAATCACATTTTGTGAGTGAAGTGTGCATGGAAAGTACAGGTATTTACTGGATACCTGTATGGCGTTTGCTTGAAAACAATTTTCAATTACGTTTGGTCAATGCCCAGTTCCTCAAACAATTGCCCGGACGAAAGAGCGATGTAAAGGATGCTGAATGGATAGCAACGGTTTTACTCAAAGAGTGGGCTCGCGACAACTTTGTTCCTGATGGCAATATTCAAAGCCTTCGTCAGTACGGAAGACGCATCAACGAGATAAACAAAGATTTAGTTCGTTGTCAGCAACACATCGATATGATTTTACAACGTTGCAACATTCGCTTGAGCAATTATGTATCCAACATGGACAGTAAAAGTTATCGCAAAGTGGTGGATGCACTTATCAAAGCTGAGACATCATCCTATGAGTTGGTTAAACTCGTTCATGGGCGCACCATCCATCGTTACTCAAAATCCATAATACAGGATGCTCTCGAGGGCGATGTTAAACAAAGCGACAGGGATTTGCTCCTGCAATACACACAAATGTTCGATTTGTATCAACTTCAAAAGCAGCAATGCATGGATTCAATGATTCAGAAGTGCAACGAACTTTATCCCAAAGCGTTTTTCCATATTATTGGGAATTTGCGGCATCGACAAACTTTCAGCAGCTATCATCATATCAGAAATAGGCGACAATATGAAACTGTTTGCCACAGCAGCAGCCCTTGTGTCATGGGCAGGACTGCGTCCACGCAACGATGAAAGCGCAGGTAAAATTCAAAGCCACAAAATCACTCATGGAAACAAATACCTTCGTAAAACTCTTATAGAATGTGCTTGGGGAGCCTCCAGAAAGAGAGACTCTGTCTTTTACTGCCGTTTTGGCACCTGAAAGAAATGAAGAAACATCATAATGCCTTTATTGTAGCTATAGCAAGACTATTGCTCACAATCATCTGGACATTGCTTTCAAAAGAAGAAAAATTTGATAATGAATATCATTTAAAGAAAAACATTCCTTCTATTACCTCAATAAAGGTAGAATAAGGAATGTGTCGGATGGTTTGTAAAGTCTTTAAATTTGTGGTAGAGAAATACCCCGTTTTCGCAAACTGACTATAGCAAACTCTCCGAATTGAACCCCGTGAAGAAACTTTGAGTTCGAAGAGGAAATGAATATTTTTAATGCGAAAGCCTTATCTCTTCAGCCAGATTGAACTTTGCTCTGAATATTCATAATATATTTATAATTGCTCATTATAAGCCATTTTTGAAAAAAGAATTATGAGATTTATAGAAAAAATTTAGCATGAATTGGCTGAATTGGATAGTTTGAGCTGTTTGTCAGAGAACAATAAGATAGGTGGAGAAAGAATTCCGACCGAAATAAGGAAAAAATTTTGAAATTAGCGCCAATAAATTATCCTAATCATTATGAGTAAGAGCAATCGCAGAGATTTTATCAAGATTACCATGGGAGGACTTGCTGCTGCAGGGCTTCTTAAGCATTCAGGGGGTTTAAGGTCAAAACCCATTCTTATGCAGGTTCCAGAAAGGAAGGGAAGCACGGTAATGGGTATGACGAGTAAGGCCTTACCAACTGTAAGAATCGGTGTGATTGGATTAGGTATGCGCGGCAGTGAAGCTGTTACGAGATTATTGCAAGTGGAAGGAACCGAAATCGTTGCATTATGCGATTTATTGCCCGAAAGAGTAGAAATGGCCAAAGAAGTGGTAAGAAAACAAAGAGGCACTGAACCTGTGGGCTTTTTTTCGGGGGAAGAAGAATGGGAAAAACTTTGCCGCCGCGACGATATTGATCTGGTTTATATTTGTACTCCGTGGGAATGGCATACCCCAATGGCCGTCGATGCCATGCGAAACGGAAAACATGCCGCTGTGGAAGTGCCGGCAGCCTTAACCATAGAAGAATGCTGGGAATTGGTTGATACTTCCGAAGCAACACGTCAGCATTGCATAATGCTCGAAAACTGCTGTTACGATTTTTTCGAACTCAATACCCTTGTAATGGCCCGTAGAGGACTATTTGGAGAGATTATGCACGCCGAGGGAGCCTATATTCACGATCTAAGATGGTTGAAATTCGATGAACAAAATGGATACTATCCAATGTGGCGTCTCGAATATAGTAAATTTCATACAGGAAATCCCTATCCTACCCATGGACTCGGGCCTATAGCCCAAATCATGGGAATCAATCAGGGCGACTGCATGGAATATCTCACCAGCATGTCGACTAATCAGGTGGGGATGAGTTTGTATGCAAAAGAAACTTTTGGCCCTGATAGTAAGTTTGCCAAACCGGAATACAGGCTTGGCGATATGAATACGACTCTGATTCGCACAATCAATGGCAAAACAATGATGATTCAGCATAATACGACTAGTCCCAGGCCTTACAGTCGTATTCATCTTATTTCGGGGACAAAAGGAATAGCGCAAAAGTATCCCGAAGAACGGCTGGCTTTCGAGCCCGAGGCGCATCGCTGGCTCAATGATAAGGAAATGAAAAAAGTAATGGAAGACAATCAACATCCCTTAATCAAACAGATAGGAGAGAAAGCCAGAAAAGTTGGTGGCCATGGCGGTATGGATTTTATCATGGATTACCGTTTGATTTATTGCCTGCGTAATGGCCTATCTCTCGATGAAACCGTATATGATGCTGCGACATGGTCTTCTTTGGTCGAACTTTCCGAAATATCAGTGAAAAATAATGGTCAGCCCGTTGCTATTCCTGATTTTACGCGAGGAGAATGGGAACATACACCTCCACTGGGAATCGTTACGCTTTGATTTTTATTGAAATCGTTTTTCTTCGGTGATGGTTTGTTCCCGATTTATTGTCATCACCTTGACTCATCTTGAGAAAACATATATGGTGAAACACAAAGTACAGGTAAACCGATCTTACTGCGGATGATTTTTGTCTCGGAAAGGCCAGGCCTGAAATGTAATGATTCCTCTTCTTCATCATTCATCAATACAAGCAATCCCGCCTTGTAACGTTTCGCATAATATGCCAATTGATTCGTATAGCTACCTTGAAGTAGATAAGAAGCAAAAGTACATTCGAGCCCGAAAGAGTTCAGTTTTTCACTAAAACGGTATCTTTCACGTTCGATCTCACTGGCGAACATAACGCTTGAGTGATTTTCTACAACGATTACCTGCTTCCCAAACCATTGACTCAAATGTGTTAATGCTTTGGCTTTTTTAGCCCATCCACGGAATAGATTCACAGGAAAAAGCATGGGGGAAAATTTATTGCATACATGCCTTGGGAAAATAATGGATGGTATAGGTGAAGCAGCAACCATGCGCATAATTTTTTCGGGTGTAAATTTTTGCAAACCTGGTTTCCCTTTCAAGCTAAAAGCAATTAATAAGGCATTACTTTCTCTGGAAATTTTCGAAATCACTTCGTAAACACTTCCTTCACGAATTACAAATTCGACATCGATTTCTCTTCCTCGTGTTAGCTTCTGAGAAAGCCACTCCATCGATTCTTCTATCCATTCACTGTCGAGATTGTTTTCGTGCAGATATGCCCGCGTGTAATGGTTTACTGCGTGTACCAAAAGCAAATCCTCGTGCAGCAATTCTGCTAAATTTGCTGCCTGAATAGCGGCCTCTAAGCTATTATCGGAAAAATCAACAATAATTAGGATGGGCATGGCCGTATTTTTTTGCAAGTAACAAAAATTTTTTCTATTGAAGTTATTTCTCAGAAAATATATTTGCTAATTATTTCGAGTCCTGTATTATCTTATGGTTGAATGAATTAAAAATAAGAGGCATGCATAGCATGGCATCTTTGATATCGGAAATATAATAATTTATCCTTTAGAGTGGGATTTCTCTCCTATCGTGAAAATTTGAAAAACCCTTCGAAAACGCAATAAGATGAACCTTAACAAGTGATACATTTTTTAATTTCATTCCTTAATACCAAGGGTTCATCGGATTTTGTCATTATTCGAGGAAACCTTCAATAATTCTCGGTCAATAATTCGAAAAATGCCTGAGGATGATCGCATCCGGGGCAACGCTGAGGAGCACTTTCTCCTACGTAAACGAAGCCGCACTTACGACAAATCCAGCGGACCTTTTGCTTTTTCTTGAAAACTTCTCCGTTTTCAATATTGGCTAATAACTTACGGTAGCGTTTTTCATGTTCGATTTCTACTTTAGCAACCGTACGAAATTTCACGGCAATCTGCTTGAACCCTTCTTCCTCGGCAATGCGCGCAAATTCAGGGTATAATTGCGACCATTCTTCGTATTCGCCGGTGGCTGCTTGTTCGAGGTTTTCCATAGTCGTGCCGATTACACCTGCTGGATAAGAGGCAGTAATCTCAACCATTCCTCCTTCAAGAAATCTGAAAAACTGCTTGGCATGCGTTTCCTCATTCTCGGCTGTGAGCTCGAAAATGGCTGCAATTTGTTCATACCCTTCTTCCCTTGCCTTTTTTGCGAAGAAAATATAGCGATTCTTTGCCTGCGATTCTCCCGCAAAGGCCTTTAACAGATTTTGTTCGGTTCGTGTCCCTTTTATACTTTTTGCTTCCATAACAAAATGATTATTAAGATGAAGATTGTTTTATTTTTCATTTAAGATTCAAGTTCGAGTCATCGAAATGTTTCAACATAGCTACAAAGATATACTTTTTTATATGTATATGGAAAAATGATAATCAGAAACCCAAATTGAAGTCTTTCATTGTTAGTTTTTATTCGTGATGAATGATAATACCATTTCCCTTTCATTCAGAATATCAAGAGAAAGTTTAGTGAAATGGGAATCCATGACTTTGATTTTTCTGGTGAAGCATATATTTTCGAAGATTTATAAAATGAGGTCAGTGGTGAGATGTAATAAGAAATCTTTAAGTTATTCAGAATATTTTACGAAAAGTTATACTTTTGCAGGCTTGTTTGAAAAATATTTCATGAAATTGAAAATCATTTGAATAATCAACCCAAATAATTGAAACTGAAAATGGCAAAGAAACTCAAAAAACACGTTTACCTATTCGGCAACAAGACAGCCGAAGGAAGTGCCGAAATGAAAGATTTACTCGGTGGCAAAGGAGCCAACCTTGCAGAGATGAATTTGATAGGAATGCCTGTGCCACCTGGCTTTACCATCACGACCGAGGTTTGTGATGCCTATTATAAATTGGGCCGCGAAGCTGTTATTGAAATGATAAAGGATGAGGTAGAAGCCGGAATCCGCTTTATAGAAAATATTATGGGCACTCGGTTTGGAGATCCTAACAATCCGTGTTTGGTATCTGTTCGTTCCGGCGCCAAAGCCTCTATGCCCGGCATGATGGATACCATTCTCAACCTTGGTTTGAATGTTGCCGTAGTGGAAGGTATGATCAAAAAAACCGGGAATCCACGATTTGTATGGGATAGTTATAGACGTTTCGTACAGATGTATGGAGACGTCGTTTTGGGCATGAAACCCGCTTCGAAACAAGATGTGGATCCTTTCGAGGAAATTATCGAAGAATTAAAGGAAGAACGCGGCCTACATTTTGACAATGAATTGACTACCGAAGATTTGAAAGAATTAGTGTTTCGATTTAAAAAGGCTGTAAGAGAACGTACAGGGAAAGATTTTCCCGAAAATCCATGGGATCAGCTCTGGGGTGCCATCATGGCAGTTTTTGATTCGTGGATGAACGATCGTGCTATCTTGTATCGTCAGTTGAACAATATCCCTGATGATTGGGGAACGGCAGTTACTGTACAGGCAATGGTATTTGGCAACATGGGCGAAACTTCTGCTACAGGAGTGGCTTTTACGCGTGATGCTGCCACAGGGGAAAAAATATTCAATGGGGAATATCTTATCAATGCTCAAGGTGAGGATGTAGTAGCCGGAATCCGTACCCCTCAACAAATTTCTCTCGAAGGTTCTAGAAGATGGGCTGCCTTAGCTGGCATTTCGGAAGAAGAACGACGCTCTAAATACCCTTCGCTCGAAGAAACCATGCCTCATATTTATCAGGAACTTCTCGAAATACAGCAAAAACTCGAACAGCATTATCGCGATATGCAAGATATCGAGTTTACAATTCAGGAAGGGCGTTTGTGGATGCTTCAGACCCGTAACGGTAAGCGTACGGGCACTGCTCAGGTAAAGATTGCCATAGATATGCTCCATGAAGGAATGATAGACGAAAAAACCGCTCTCTTGAGAGTTGAACCCAATAAACTTGACGAACTACTACATCCGGTATTCGACAATGAAGCTATTAAGAAAGCAGAAGTCATTGCCAAAGGTTTACCTGCTTCACCGGGAGCAGCGACAGGACGTATTGTATTTCAGGCCGATGAAGCTGAGCACTGGGCAGCTAGAGGCGAGAAGGTGATTTTAGTGCGTATAGAGACTTCGCCCGAGGATTTGCGTGGAATGAATGCGGCCGAGGGAATACTCACTTCTCGTGGAGGCATGACTTCTCATGCTGCCGTAGTTGCACGCGGAATGGGCAAATGTTGTGTATCGGGAGCAGGTTCTCTTAAAATTGATTATAAACAAAAAACTATCCAAACCAATGGAATGACGTTCAAGGAAGGCGACTGGATTTCATTGAATGGAAGCACAGGTGAAGTTTATAAAGGAAAAATTGCTACCCGTGATCCTGAACTCAGTGGTGACTTTGGTGAACTAATGCGTTTGACTGATAAATATTCACGCATGTACGTCAGAACCAATGCTGATACTCCAAACGATGCCAGAGTAGCCCGTAACTTTGGTGCGAGAGGAATTGGCCTGTGTCGCACCGAACATATGTTTTTTGGAGGCGAAAAGATCAAGGCCATGCGCGAAATGATCTTAGCCGATGACGAAGCCGGCCGCCGGAAAGCCCTCGATAAACTTCTTCCCATGCAACGCGAAGATTTCGAAGGCATCTTCGAAGCCATGCACGATTTACCAGTTACTATCCGTTTGTTAGACCCGCCTTTACATGAGTTCGTCCCTCAAGAAGAAATCAACCAGCGCGAAATGGCAAAAGAAATGGGACTTACTCTCGAACATATCAAGGCAAAGGTCGAAGAACTTCATGAAGTGAATCCTATGTTAGGCCATCGTGGATGCCGCCTGGGCAATACTTACCCCGAAATCTCTGAAACTCAATCCCGCGCAATTATCGAAGCTGCATTGAACCTTAAAAAAAGAGGAATAAAGGCAAGGCCTGAAATCATGATTCCGCTTACAGGTACACTTAAGGAAATGCAAATCCAGGAGGATATTGTTCGGTCAACCGCCGAAAAAGTGTTTGTAGAATATAACGACCGAATAGACTATCTGGTAGGAACCATGATAGAAGTTCCACGTGCTACCCTCGTTGCCGATCAGATTGCCCAATCAGCCGAATTTTTCTCGTTTGGAACCAACGACCTAACCCAGATGACCTTCGGCTATTCACGTGATGACGCTGGAAAATTCCTTCCGGTTTATCTAAAAAAAGGAATCCTGAAAAATGATCCTTTTCAAGTCCTCGACCAAGAGGGAGTAGGACAACTTATTCGTATGGGCGTTCAAAAAGGACGTCAAACACGTGAAAAATTGAAAATCGGAATATGTGGCGAACATGGTGGAGAACCCTCCTCAATCGAATTTTGCAATTCAGTTGATTTCGATTATGTAAGCTGCTCGCCCTACCGTGTACCTATTGCCCGCCTTGCTGCTGCTCAGGCTGTCCTGAAACAATCCCCCAAACCCGAATCAGAAGAAGAAACATATAAGAAGGATAAAAAGGGCAAGAAGGATAAAAAGGGCAAGAAGGATAAAAAGGATAAAAAGGACAAAAAAGATAAAAAGAACAAAAAGTCGAAAAAGGAAAAGAAGAACAAGAAGAAGTGATCCGATGATCTGAATTTTATATTGTAGAGCAGGATGCATAAGGGAATAATTCTATATACATCCTGCTTTTTTATAGAAAATGTATGGGACTGCAGGTGATATTAACATAAGTGTTGCGAGATACAACAGAAAACAAGAGACAAACAGAAAAGGAGAAATTCATTTTATACTTTAACTTTTTGCTACCAGTTGTTATCCCTTGGGTCACTTTGCAATTTCAACCCTAAAAAGTGGTAAGAGTCCACATAATAGTGCAGATTCTTATAAGACTTACAATAATTCCAACCTTGCACTAAGGTTTTTTTACTCCGTAATCTACACCTCGCACCCAGTTTCCTGTCGTTTCACACCCAATCGCTAAGCCTGCAAAGTCTCTATGTATTATATTATATGTTTTCATGCACTCTGTGACCCGCAACACCAATCCCTTATTACAAACTGATGGAAAAATACGGTAAATTTTAATTGGAATAGTTATTCGAGAAATAGGGTGGTGGGAAATATAGAAGTTGAAAAAATTGCGGAGAGGGGGGGATTCGAACCCCCGGTCCCTCTTACGTAGGACAACGGTTTTCGAGACCGCCGCATTCGACCGCTCTGCCACCTCTCCCTTTTATAACAATATTAGTTAGATGCATACATAAAATTCAGCGGAGAGAGAGGGATTCGAACCCCCGGTCCACCTTCCGGCGAACAACGGTTTTCAAGACCGCCGCAATAGACCACTCTGCCATCTCTCCAGCGGCAAAAGTACAAATTTTTCTTCTCCCATCTCAATTTTTATTTTTACGTTTACTCGAATGGTTTGGCACTAAAAATGTGTAATTTTGTATAAAATAGTATTTTGTTCTATTTTTCCTAAACTGTCCTCGAAATGAAGAAGTTTTTATACATAGTGTTGCTCTTGATTACGGTTTCTTATTCCACTTTTGCAAAAAAACTACAGGCTAGCCTCAATTATGCTACCTTCTATTCTCCAGTGGATGGCCCTTATATTGAAACCTATTTTTCAGTCAATGGAAATTCTGTAGTTTTTGCTTGGAATGAAAACGGATTGTTTCGGGCTACTATCGAAATAGCTATGATTTTCAGACAAGATGAAAAAATAGTTAATTTCAAGAAATATGAACTACTTAGCCCTGAAATACGCGATACCACTTCAGTAGCAGTTGACTTTATCGATCAGCAGCGCATACCCCTTCCCGTGGGTAAGTACGATTTTGAACTGAGCATTACCGATAAGAATAATAGAAAAGAGTCTTATGTTCATCATATTCCTATAGAAATTTATTACAGCGATACCAGCTTGGTTATTTCTGGAATCCAGTTAGTTGAATCATACAATAAAAGTGAAAAAGAGTCGATTCTTAATAAGAATGGATATGAGCTTGTTCCTAAGGTAAGTACATTTTTCTCTTCCGATCAGAACAAACTGATTTTTTATGCCGAGATTTACAATGCGGTGGAAATTTTTGGTGAAGGCCAGAAATTTCTCGTGCGAACTTATATCTCCAATTATGAGTCGGGATTTCATTTCAATCAGTTTAGTAAGGTAAAGAGAATGGATGCCGAAAATGTCAATGTAGTGTTCAATGAATTTAATATTACTCGTTTGCCCAGCGGAAATTTCAACTTAGTGATCGAAGCCCGAGATCGGCAAAATCGTTTGGTCAGTATTAACACCTTATTCTTTCAAAGGAGCAATCCGGGTTATATTCCCGACTTAACAGATATTGACAGTTTATCGTTGCGTAAATCCTTTGCCTCGCATATTAAGAACCCTGATACCCTAAGAGAATATATTAAATGCCTGCGCCCCATTGCTGCCGATTATGAAAAATTTTTCATCGACAAGGGAATGAAAGATGCACCCGTGGAAGTGATGCAGTCTTATTTGTATTCTTTCTGGAAGAATCGTTCGGAAACCGATCCTGAAGGTGCATTTAAGGCCTATCTGGAAGAAGTAGCCAAGGTCCAGACTTTATTTGGCACTTCTTATCTAAGAGGATATAATACCGATCGTGGTCGTATTTTCTTACAGTATGGCCCGCCCGATGTGATTAACGATTATCCCTTCGATGCAGGATTAATATCTACGCTATCGGATAATGAAATCAATAAAGACGTTGGCGGGAGCGTTCCTTACCAGATATGGCATTATTACCAAATTAAGGATCAGCGCAATAAATTTTTTGTATTTTATAACCCTCATTTGATTCCTAATAATTATCAACTCTTGCACAGTGATGTCAAGGGTGAGATCTATAATCCTGTATGGCAAAGTGAGTTACATAGAATTCCGTTTATAAATATCGATGCAGGCAATCCTAGTTCAAATCCAAACCCAAACCAGTAATCGCATGAGAATTTTATCTTTAATATAAACCTTATGCCTGCGAGGATTGCTATTGCTATACTCAACTGGAATGGGAAGGAATTTCTTGTCAAATTCTTGCCTTCCCTTGTTCAGTTTGGTAAGCTTGGTGTTGAAATTTACGTGATCGATAATGCTTCTTCTGACGGTTCGGTTGATTTTTTAAGAGAAAATTTCAAAGAAGTAAATATCATCGAAAATTCCGAGAACTATGGATTTGCCGGAGGTTACAATCACGGACTCAAATACATAGACGCAGAATATTATATCATTTTGAATTCCGATATTCAGCTTACCGAAGGTTGGATTGATCCAATGGTTGAATATTTAGATGGCCATGCCGAGGTTGCTGCATGCCAGCCTAAGATTCGATCTTATGACGAACCTGAGAGATTTGAATATGCCGGTGCCTCGGGTGGCTATATCGATTTTTGGGGTTATCCGTTTTGTCGTGGCCGTTTGTTTCAGGCTATCGAGAAAGATTATGGCCAATACGACGATATTACAGAAATATTTTGGGCTAGTGGGGCTTGTTTGTTTATCAGAAAAGATTGTTTTTGGGAAGTTGGTGGGTTTGATGAAGATTTTTTCGCACACATGGAAGAAATCGATCTTTGCTGGCGATTGAAGAATAAAGGCTATAAAATTGTGGTTATACCCCAGTCGGTAGTATTTCATGTAGGAGGCGGCACTTTGCCAAAAAAATCTTGGAGAAAAACTTTTTTCAATATGCGCAACAATGCGTTAATGTTGATAAAAAATCTGCCTAAAAAATGGCTACCCATAGTTTTGTTTGCTCGTTTGTTTCTTGATTTTGCCGCTGCTTTGAAGTTTCTGGTCGATGGTGGTTTTAAAAATTTTTGGGCAGTTTTTAAAGCCTATTTTAGCTTGATTCGATCCTTTGGCCGTACTATGAGCAAAAGAGAAAACTTGCCTTCCCGACAGGTTTCGGGAATTTACCGCGGAAGTATTGTGTGGAGCTATTATATAAGAGGTAAACGCTATTTCAATTCCCTGAAGCCTCAAAAATTTTCAAAATAAATTCAGAACTCCTGATTCAGTTTTAAACGGAGTTGTCATGGTTTTGATGATGGATAGATGGCTTTACGCAAAGTTCGCTAAGGATTTGAAGTGATTTTCTTAGCGTTCTTGGCGTCTTTGCAAGAAAAACATCGCTCGCGAAAGCGTAAAGGGCAAAAGAACGATGAGACTCGTTATTCTTGGGATATTCTAAAGCATGATTTATCCCCTCATTACTGAAGGAATCAATATGCAATGATAGGATCAAGGGTTATGAAATCCTTCCTTTATAGGAAGTTTGATATTAAATTCAAGCATAGAATGGTTCTAAAAATGATGGATTGACAATTAGTCACGGTTTCGAGCACCCATCAGAATCAGGACATAATACACCAAAGTAGCAAGTGATGCCAGAGCGGCTATAAAATAAGTATAGGCAGCCCATTTCAAGGCATCAAATGCTGCAGCTTGATTTTGATTATTTGTTATGCCTGTTCCCTTGAGCCAAACCAATGCCCTGTGACTGGCGTTTACCTCGACAGGAAGAGTAATGATGCTGAAAAAAGTAGTACTTGCAAAAAGAATAATGCCTGCCACCAGAAGTTGGGGAAAAGTATTTACCACCAGAATTCCTGCCAGCAATACCCATTGAACCCATCGGCTGGCAAAACTAACTACAGGCACAAGAGCTGAACGCATCTGAAGCCAGGCATAAGCCGAAGCGTGCTGTACGGCATGCCCAGTTTCGTGAGCCGCAACGGCAGCCGCAGCTACATTACTGCCATAATATACATCCCGGCTCAGATTTACTGTTTTATTCGCAGGATTATAGTGATCGGTCAATTGCCCTTCAACCGATAATACTTTCACATCATCTATCCCGTTCTGCCTAAGCATACGTTCGGCAATTTCTTTCCCGCTATATTGAATAGGCATTTTTGAATATTTAGCAAATTTAACCTTCAACTGATTGCTGATCAGCCAGCTAATTATTGCAAAAGCAATGAAAATGATATATATTCCACCCATTTCTACGATCTGAATTATTACGCCCCCATTATCAAGTTTTATGCCATCCGATAGAGAATACCTCATTTCCTTTCTATTCAATCTTCGGAGAAAACCATTTTTATTACCATAATATTCATGAAAATTTTCAGGATAAGAAGGAAGATAGAAATAAGAAAGAGCCCGCTTTTCATTCACATCTTTGGACTTGCTCAGCTCGAAGAACATATTTCGATTCGATCTAATTATTTGGCCTTCCAAATAAATAATGGAATGGCAGCAGTCGATTTTTGATATCTACCGAGAAATAATTTATTACAGATTATACAATAAAAAACTTTTTAAACGGGATCGAAATTTCAGCTCTTATATAATAACATACATGCCATGGGCAAAATCTGCGATAGACGAAAACGACCAAATTATGCAGCCAATAGTAACCTTTCACAGCATCAGGAAGATGATCCAATAGAAATTCGTAAACAATTCGAATATCGAAGGAAAAATGGAAGACTCATTGACGGATTTGAGACATTCTAAATTTTTGGAGAAGAGGTCGGGTAAATTCATGGCAGGGAAAACTGCATTTTCAATATAGCCCTTGAGGCTAAAAATACGGTATGTTGGGTTGAACACCCCGAAAAAAGGAGTCAATGTGTGGGAAATGCATCAGGGAATATTTTAATGAAAGGTTTAGCGGTCATTGAGTGATAGAAGATCGGGATCATGCAATTTTTTTTATATGAATGAGAGCTTCACTTCTTTGAGGAATTTTTCTTCGAGGAGTTGGGCTATTCTTTTAACAACGGTGCGGCGTATTTCGAGTTCGACAGGAAGGCTAGGGTCTTGGTGGGCAATGTTGATGCGAGTACCAATAATGAAGAAAATTTCGTCGCTTTCGAGGAGCATTTTTACGATTTTATCGGCAGGTCCGTTTCCAAGGCGAGTATTTGGCCCATAATTCAATAATAATTGGTTGACTTTTTCGAGTGTGAGAATTCCTTCGGTAACCAGATCGACTCCAGGCATGTAACTTATAGGAGGCAAGTCGGGGTCTTCAAATTCGAAAGAGTCGGAAATTTCGACTCCCAGTTCACGAGCAATGATATCGGCCGTAGTAGCTCCGCACAGAATTTTTTTCCCTTCGAAGGTTTTTACTGCCTCGGCATATTCTCTGTCTTTATGCTCGTCGAATGGAGGCCCTGTGCATATGAGAAGTTTTCGTGGTTCTCTATAATAGATCACAGCACAGCTTGTATCGTCTTTACTGCGATAGCCGTCATTAATGTGGGCAAAGTTGACGACTTTGGAAGCCAGTGTGGCAGCTGAAATTTGCGGGTCATTAGTAAGAAGCTGAACAACAAAATCCTGCACATTGTCTCTTCCCCAACCAAAGGGATATTTTTCTGACCCCATGCCCGATTGAGCCACCCCATCACTTATTAGAACAATACGATCTTCCTTGTGGTGATAAAATTGACAGGTCATCAATTCTTTACCTGCATTTTTTTCACTCTTAAGAATTACGCAATTCCAGTTGGGCTGAAAAGGGTCATTCCCCCTTAAAATAATACATTGAGGATTATCATATTCGAGGATTTTGGTTAAATCATCAATTTGAATATCTACGATGGAAAAGGTACTGTAACTGATTTTACGTTCACTGCAAACAGGCAAGGTGTTCATGATTAGCTCAGCTATTTTGTCCACATCCTTGTGTTCGATGGTGAAGTTCAATGCCATGGTGGCAGTAAGAGTAGCCAGAACATTGGCCTTCACGCCATGCCCCATGCCATCGGAAAGAACGGCAATGGTGCGGCCTTCTTCCTTGATTTTTCTCGATAGGAAAACATCTCCGCAGATTTTTTCTCCCTCGTGATGAATCTGCTGGCAACTTACTTCGATGTATATATTATTCTCCATAAATGAATCATCTTCATATTAGGATTTTGTTTCTCCACTTTTATTGCCGTTTTCCGATTGATATGCGCTGATGATGGAATTAAGCATCCTTTCGGTCTTACTGGCACCTTCTCCCAACAAAAAACCAATTTTTTGAACCATTTCGAGATTTTCGGTAATGGCTTCATTAATCCGGTTGATAATCTGTTCACGCCTTACTTCGGGCATTTTTAGATCGCGGACGACAGCCCCTACTATTTTGTTCGGCCTTATCGTAAATATTGAAACATTGAGTATATTGTCGTTAAAATTGACATCCCGATTGGTAATATCTTCAGCATTTTTCAAGACGTACGAAAACATATTGTAAAAATGATAGGGTAACAAAGTTTTTAAATCTGCTCCAACCAAGCCAGGAATTACTTCATCAATCAGGCGAGCGTCTTCTCCTAAAGTTTCTATGAATGTCTTATTCGCTTGAATGATTTTTAGATTTTCATCGACGATGACCACGCCCGAAGGGAGTTTTTGTAACATGATATTTACAATCTCGTTGGCTTCGCGCGCTAACATTTGTTCGCGGCGGGCAATCTTTTCCGATTCTTTCAGAGCAATTTCGGTTTTGGCAAGTTTTTCGTTGGTGGCTTTCAGTGTTTTAATATATTCGTTTTGGTTGCGAAGATTGTACGTAATGCACATTTCAGGTTTAGCCAATCCCGAGGCTACCGCAGTGGCAAATTCATAGCAAGACGAAAACCCGCATGCTCCGCATCCCATCAATTTATCGGCATCTACTCGTCCTATCACTTTCAGTACTTCGTCGATCTTTTCTTTGGGTGGAGATTGAAGCCTTTGGTCATCAGGGTTAAAACTGCGGGAAAGTGTGATTGTTTTGTATTTTTCGATGTTCTCCTGCCATGATTGGGAATCGAACTCTTTGAGTCTTTTATTGGCATATTCTACAGCGAGTGAACGCCTGAGGTATTTTTCTCCTCCTGGGCTGGTGCCAGGGCCCATTAGGCAGCCATGACAATAAAATATATTGAAATGCCTTCGGATCAATTCCGTGTAATCGTGGAATTGTCTGACCGAATCAATGAAATTATCCTTGCCTTCGATAGTAGTAATTGTCCCTGTGAGTAAGTTTTCATCGAGGCCGACCGCTTGAAGTAATCCATTGCTGATGGGAAACAGGGAACCAAGGTGTCCAATAGGGCTATCGAATTCTGAATACTCCAGCGTTTGTTCAGTGATACCCGCTTCCTTGAACATTTTTCGCAATTCAATAAAAGTGAGAATTTCGTCTATGGGATTCTCTTCTTCGAGCAACACCGGTTCATATTTGGCAGAAATGCAAGGCCCTATATAAACAACCCCTACTTCTGGTCCATACTTTTGCTTCACCACACGAGCAGTAGCAATCATAGGCGTAACGATAGGAGCCAGATTTACGGTAAGCTCGGGGTAGAAATAACATACATAAGCCGTAAGCGTGGGGCAAAGAGAGGTGATATAATATTTCCCCTTGAAATTTTCGAGTAATTCTTTATATTCATGAGCTACCAGATCGGCACCAAACGAAACTTCGTTCACGTATTGAAACCCCAGTTCTCTTATCATGCTTACAAATTTCCTGTAATCAGTGATATCGGTAAATTCTCCGGCTATACTCGGAGCAAGAATTGCAGCTACTTTTTCACCCGAAGCCAATAATCCTTTTACTCTGTCAATGGAATTTTTAAAGGAAAGCGCATTCGGTGAGCATACAGGTAAACAATCTCCACACCCAACGCACCGATTGTGTAAAATATGAGGATAGTTTTCGTTAATGGGCACTGCAATGGCTTTTACTGGGCAAACCCTGACGCATGCATAACACTCAATACATTTTCCCTTATCGAATTCAATCACCTGCATATCTTATCGCCTGTGTTTTCAATTGATTATAAATTAAAGTATTCTGATAAAACTTTGATTACCTTTTCGGTATCTACCTGAAGATAAATTCTATCAGCTATTTTTAATACCGGTCCGTTAACACACTCCGAAAAACAATGCGCCCCATGGAAATTTACCTTATCCTTCAGTCGCTTTTCTTTCAGCCAATCATCTACCACCTTTACCATGTGCTTATTTCCTCTCGAAAAACAAGAACTCCCCAGACAAATTACAATTTCAACCTTCTCATTCATTAGTAACTTTCGCTAACTTGAAATCTTTCTTCAAAAGTAAACTTTTTTATTGTCGTAAAACATTTTGTATATGAACTAATTTTATTGCCTTGAAAAAATTGACCTAAGGTTTCCAATTTTATGCAATATCTTGTTCCTTTGCCGATAATATGACTACTGAATTTCTTTTATACTCGCTGAATGCCTTATTTCGATGAATTATAATAAGGACGACGGAATTGCCATTACACTTTCAAATCTAAAGAATCTTGATCGGTTTCGAATAGTGGAAAAAATGATAAGCCTTCTTATTCTTTCAATTATCTGGTTTTAAGTGTATTAATTCCGTTGTTTTGTTTTAAATTGAATATTTTTTTGATGTTAAGTATTTCACAATGTTATTTCAATAACAATAAAAGAAATAATTCGTAATTTAGTGGCCTCAAGTAACAAACTTCTAAATGTTGTAAAAAAACATTCATAAATGGATAGAGTTCAAAATATAATCGATAGATACCTTGGAGCAGGGAAAGAAGCCTTACTCTCAGTTCTGCAGGAAATACAGGAGGAAGAGGGGTATTTGAACGCTGAATCTATACATAAAGTCAGTTATTGTTTGGGTATTCCCGAGAACAGAATTTATTCGATAGCTACATTTTACGATCAATTCAAGTTTTCACCACGAGCACGAAAGACGATAAGAATTTGCGAAGGAACAGCATGCCATATTATGGGTTCATCTTTAGTAGCCCGTGAGATTAAAAAACAAATCGGTATTGAACCCGGCCAAAGGACGAAGGACAACGAGTACGAACTAGAGTTTGTGGAGTGTATGGGTGCATGCAGCCAAGCCCCGGCCATGGAAATCAACGATCGATATTACAATAAAGTGACGCCCGAAAAATTGCGTCAGATTCTGGAACACTTATCCAATTTTGAAGAATAGACCATGAGCAAGGAAACAAAAAAAAATCGGAACCCATATATTGCCGACATATTGTTGATTCCACCAGATCAATACAGTCACCAAACGGCAGAAAGAGTGGCCTTGCTGAGGCGTGAAAAGGTTGAAAGGCCGACTATTTTCGTAGGTGCTGGAACATGCGGAATGATTGCTGGAGCAAGTCAAACCATGCTAAGCATTCAAATGTACCTGAATGATCATTTGATGAAGGCCGATGTGGTAGAGGTCGGTTGCATAGGTTTATGCCAGTTCGAACCCATTGTTGATGTTCAATTACCAGGTAAGAATAGGATATCCTTTAAGAATATTACGCCGGAGAAGGTCTATTCTTTGCTCGACGCTGTATTCAACAATACTATTGATTCAGTCGATGTTTTGGGGCAATTCGAATCTCGGCATTTAGTTCCCTGGGAAGATGTTCCTTTTATCAATCGCTTGCCATTTTTCAAGAAACAGAAACGTTTGGTTTTGGAAAACTGTGGTTTGATCAATCCTTCGAGCATTGAAGAATATCTGGCAAGGGGCGGATACAAGGCTTATGCAAAAGCAATTCAGAACTATACGTCTACGGAGATTTGCGAGATTATCGAGCAGAGTGGATTAAGGGGACGCGGAGGCGGGGGTTATGCTACAGGTAAAAAATGGATGATTGCCCGTCAAACCCAAAGTGATCAGAAATATCTGATTTGCAATGCCGATGAAAGCGATCCTGGCGCATTCATGGACAGGGCGCTTATTGAGGGCGATCCACATAAACTTATCGAAGGAATTGCCATAGCTGCATATGCAGTTGGAGCAAGCCAGGCTTTTATCTATATCCGTTCAGAATATAAAAAAGCCATACAAACTCTAAAAAATGCGATAGACAGTGCAAAGGAATTTGGGTTGATCGGCAGCAATATTTTGGATAGTAGTGTAAATTTTTACCTGAATATCAAGATGGGCTCGGGTGCCTTTGTCTGTGGTGAAGAAACTGCTTTGATCAACAATATGGAAGGAAGAAGAGGAACTCCCGAGCCCAAACCCCCATATCCGGCCACTCAGGGTCTTTTTAGCCATCCTACGGTGATAAATAATGTGGAAACTTTGGCTAATGTTCCATTGATTATCCAGAATGGTCCGACGTGGTTTGCCGGTTTGGGAACTCCGACTAGCCATGGCACGAAAGTCTTTGCCGTTACGGGAAAAGTTGAATACAATGGATTGGTAGAAATAGAAATGGGTAGGTCATTTCGTGAAATTATTTATGATATTTGTGGAGGGATAAAGGATTTTAAGGATTTCAAAGCCATGCAGATAGGTGGGCCTTCGGGAGCATGCTTAGGTGAGGCTTGTCTGGACCTCCACATTGATTATGAGTCGCTTAAGCAGGAAGGCGCCATGATGGGGAGTGGAGGATTGGTAGTTATGGATGAATCTGCCTGTATGGTGGATATTGCACGGTTCTTTATGAATTTTCTTCAGCACGAAAGTTGTGGTAAATGTATTCCATGCCGAGAAGGAACGCGTAGAATGTGGGAAATTCTCGAGTCGATAACCAAGAAACCCGTTGAAGGTCAAGAACATCAATCTCTCGAAAGATTCAAGGGCGTTCTTATGCTTGAAGAATTGGCTACAGTAGTTGCCGAAACTTCTTTGTGTGGACTTGGGAAAACCGCACCTAATCCCGTTATCAGCACTCTCAGATATTTTCGTGATGAATACGAAGAACATATTTTCGAACGTAAATGCAGAGCCAATGTCTGCAATGGACTCAGGACGTTCTATATTCATACTGAAAAATGTACCGGATGTACAATATGCTACCGCAAGTGTCCTACTTCGGCTATTATAGGCACTCAGCGCAATCCACACTTCATTGTGCAGGACAAGTGTATTGGCTGTGGTATATGCTATGATGTTTGCAAATTCGATGCAGTTTCTGTTCATTGAATCAAGGGTTTATATCTATAATTAAAAGAAGTTCCATGTTGTTTTCGATAGAAGTTAATAATAAGGTCATTACTGCCCAAAGGGGTGAAACCATCCTTGAATGCTTGAAAAGGAATGGGGTATTTGTTCCCACGCTTTGTCATATTGAAGGATATTCTCCAACGGGTGCTTGCAGGATATGTGTGGTAGAAGTGGAAGGCCGGCCCGATTTAGTGCCATCTTGTTCCCATCCGGTGGAAGAATGGATGAAAATAAAAACCCATTCACCTCGTGTTATCAGAGCAAGAAGAGCTATAGCGGAAATGCTTCTCTCTAATCATCCCGACGATTGCCTTTATTGTGGACGCAATGGAAACTGTGAATTACAAAACCTTGCTATCGATCTGAATTTAAGGGAAAAACGTTTTAGCGGAAGTAAGAATACTTTAAAGAATGATTATGCAAGCGTTAGCATCATGCGTGAACCATCCAAATGCATATTATGCGGCCGTTGTGTCAGACTTTGCGAAACCGAGCAGGTGGTTGCAGCCGTTGACTTTATTGGCAGAGGCAACCAGATGACTATAGGAACCTCATATAATCATGGATTAAGTTCGAGAAATTGTCATCATTGCGGGCAATGTATATTGATCTGTCCTACGGGTGCTCTCTCGGAACAGCAACACATTGCAAAAGTGCAAGAAGCTTTGCATAATCCAGAGAAACATCTGGTAGCGCAATTTTCCCCTGCATTGAGCGTGGGGCTTAACGAAAATCTTGGAATCAAGGCAGGTAAAACTGCGGATCATATTATAGTTGCAGCACTGAGTAAAATTGGCTTTTCTAAGGTTTTCGATACAGGTTTAGCTACCGACTTGAATATTTTGGAAAATGCTTCTTTGTTGGCCAAACAAATTCGTGAGGGAGAAAGCATGCCTATGTTTACTTCCTGCTGTCCTTCATGGTTGCATTATGCCGAAACCTTTCATCCCTCGATTTTACCTTGTATCAGTCCTGTATTGTCGCCCCAGCAGATAATGAGCGTCTTGATCAAGAAAATCTATGCCAGCGAAATGCGTCTGAGAGCGGAGGATATTTACACTGTTGGGTTGATGCCTTGTACAGCTAAAAAGTATGAGATATTGAGGCAGGAAATGTTGATAGATGACCTTAATATGACTGATGCCGTGCTTACTACGCGTGAATTAGCCAGGTTTATCAAGTTGTATGGAATAGATGTGAATAATATCGAGCCCATGCTGCCACATAGTCCGTTTCATATTCGAAGTACGGCTGCCAAACTTTATGGAGTATCGGGTGGAGTAACTGAAGCCATTTTACGTACGGTGTATTTCTTACTGACGGGCGTGGAGCTTGAACCTTATAAAATTGGAGAAGTCCGTTCAGGCAGCGGGCCCAAATTTTTTACCATGGAGGCAGGAAAATACAAAGTAAAAACTGCTGTGGTAAGCGGCATGAGTCAGGTTCAAAAATTATTGAAAGAAATTGAAGCGGGCAAGAAAAATTTAAATTTTATAGAAGTGATGGCGTGCCCTGGCGGCTGTATCAATGGAGGAGGACAAAAAATTGGCGCCAGTGATAAGGATATTAAAACCCGTAGTAAAGTTCTTTATGAAATGGACGAAAAGGAAAATATCCGTGTAGCCCACAAAAATCCTATTGTTCATGAACTGTACCAAAAATATTTTGATGCACCTTTGAGTAACAAGGCCGTTGAGTTTTTGCATAGAAGAAGATTAGAAAAAAAAATGGAAGGGAATGAGCAAATCCTATAAGAATCAATTGGTTTTTACGGTGAAGGATCGATGTAGGGTATGTTATACCTGCGTACGCGAATGCCCAGTGAAAGCCATACGTATAGTCAATGGGCAGGCTGAGGTAATGAGCGAGCGGTGCATAGGTTGTGGAAATTGTGTGAGAGTTTGCAGCCAGGGAGCCAAGATATTTTTACATTCTCAAGCCGAAGTAAAGGAATTGCTCGAGGGGAGCGATCCTGTTGCAGCATTGATAGCGCCCAGTTTTCCGGCCGAATTTGAAGAAATAAGCGATTACCATTTATTTATTGGTATGGTGCGAGCTTTGGGATTTGAATATGTATGTGAAGTGGGTTTTGGAGCTGATATGGTAGCCCGAAGATATGCCGAAATTATGAACAAACCTACCGACAAAGGCATCATCACTAGCGATTGCCCTTCGGTTACCTTTTATATCCGGCATTATTATCCCCATCTTGTGGATAGGCTGGCGCCTATTGTTTCGCCTATGGTTGCCTTGAATAGATGTGTAAAAGCTGAATACGGCGAAAATATCAAAACCGTTTTCATTGGCCCGTGTATAGCTAAAAAGGCCGAGAGCTCTGAAGTGGACGAAGCGCTTACCTTTACTGAACTTCGCGAGATGTTTTATGAGTACGACATTACACCTCAGAATGCAAGTCCTTCCGAATTCGATCCTCCTTATGCAGGGAAAGGAGCAATCTTCCCGGTGAGCAGGGGGCTTCTGCAAACAACGAATATCCGCGAGGATGTAACAGAAAGGAATATTATTATTGCCGAGGGTAGCCCAAGCTTTAAGGAAGCTGTTAGAGAATTCGACGATGGCCTCGTCAGTACTCATCATTTAGAATTATTATGCTGCAAGGGATGCATCATGGGAGCAGGTATGGGAAAAAATGGGAAGCGATACGTCAGAAGAACGCTCGTGGCCAATTATGTAAAGCAGAAACTGAATCAAACCAGTCAGCAAAAAAGAGAGTATTATGTAAAAAAATTCGATCAGCTCGATTTCAGTGCACATTTTACCCCCGAAGACAGACGTAAACCTTTGCCAACCAAAGAACAAATCGAGGAAGCATTGGTTAAAATAGGTAAGCTCTCGCCTCAAGATTATTTGAACTGTGGAGCATGCGGTTATGACACTTGCGAGGAACATGCCATAGCAATTGCTCAGGGCTTTGCAGAGCCCGAAATGTGCCTGCCCTATACCATCGAAAAGTTACATAAATCCATCAATGACCTGAACATCACCAACGAAAAACTTGCTCATGCCAAAGCGGCTTTAAAACAATCGGAAAAATTGGCACACATGGGTCAGCTTTCTGCCGGTATTGCCCATGAACTCAATAATCCTTTGGGAGTTATTACAATGTATGCTAATATTATGATGGAAGAACGGCCTGAGAATGATCCCCTGCGTAAGGATCTGGAATTGATTGTGGAGCAAGCCAATCGCTGTAAGAAAATTGTAAGTGGTTTACTCAATTTTGCACGTAAAAATCAAGTCAATCTGACTGAGACCCATCTGGAACAATTAGTTCAACGAAGCCTCGATTCGGTGGTTAAACCCGATAATGTGAAAACAAGAATGATTTCAGAAATGAAAGACCCTATCTGTTTCCTTGATCAAGAACAGATGATGCAGGTTTTGACAAATCTCGAAAAAAATGCGATTGAAGCTATGCCTCCCGAAGGCGGCGAAATTACTGTCACCCTTAAAGACAATCTTCATGAAGTTATTATTAAAGTTGCCGATACAGGCATAGGCATCGAGAAGGAAAATATGGACAAGCTATTTACTCCCTTCTACACTACCAAAGAGCTGGGCAAAGGCACTGGCTTGGGACTTCCGCTCATCTATGGAATTGTGAAAATGCACAAAGGCCAGATTAGCGTCATGTCGAATAACAATAAAGAAGAAGGGCCTACAGGAACAATTTTTACAATTACCTTACCCCGCAACCCCAATTCAGTTTAACAATTTCATTATAAAAAAATTACCATCATGGAAGCTCATAAGAAAACGATTTTTATTGTCGATGATGATCCCGATTACTTGTTCCAGTTGCAGGTATTGCTCGAAAAGAATGGATTTCGGGTAATTACGGCCGAAAGCCAGCGAGAAGCTCAAAAAATCATAGAACGCACCAAACCCGATCTGGCCATAGTTGATTTGATGATGGAAAATGAAGATAGTGGTTTTATTCTGAGCTATCAAATCAAAAGATTGTATCCCGATGTTCCTGTAATTATTTTTACTGCTGTTACTGCCGAAACAGGCATAAGTTTTGAAACAGAACTGGGCATGAATTCTCGATGGATCAAGGCCGACCTGTTTTTACCAAAAGGTCTGCGTCCCGACCAATTGATTCGGGAAATCAATAAATTGTTAAAATAATAAAATATTCAAAAATGGCAAAACTCAAGATTTTGGTAGTAGATGATGAGCCTTTCATTCGCTCAGGCATACATCGCATACTCGATAATTTCCAAGTGGATTATCCCTTTATGACCGAACCTTATGAATTCGAGATACTCGACGCTGTTACTGGCGAAGAAGCTATCGAAATCATCAATAACCATCAGCCCGATATTGTCTTGCTCGATAATAAACTCCCCGGTATCCAGGGTGTGGAAGTGCTTTCGTATGTTAAGAACAAAAAACTCGACATAGTAGTCATTATGATTACTTCCTATGCCTCCCTCGATCTGGCCGTCAGAGCAACTAAAGATGGGGCACACGACTTCGTTCCAAAGCCTTTTACTCCTCAAGAATTGAGATCGGTGATAGAATCTACGACAAAACATATTTTTCTCAAACGTATGACCCAGCAAATGAATATTGCCGGGAAACAAATCCGTTTCCAATTTCTATCCGTCTTGAGTCATGAATTAAAAGCTCCTTTGAATGCCATAGAAGGGTATCTGCAAATGATGAAGGAGAAACAGCTTGGTGATAAAATTGACGACTACGCTCAAGTAATCGACCGTTCGTTAGCACGTATTAAAGGCATGCGTACACTTATTTTAGACTTGCTCGATATGACGCGCATCGAAACGGGTGAAAAAGAAAAGAAAATCGAAAGACTCAATATTTGTGCTATAGCTCAAACTTCTATTGATACTTCAAAACCTATGGCTATACAGCGTGATGTGAAGATAAAGCTCGATTGTCCTAAAGACCTGGAATTTGAAACCGATGCCTCCGACATGGAAATTATTTTTAATAATTTGATATCAAACGCGGTAAAATACAATAAGGAAGGTGGAAGTGTTACTGTTAGAATACATAAGGATGAAAATAATTTAGTGATCGAAGTATCGGATACCGGAATAGGTATGACCGAAGAAGAAACCTCTCGTCTGTTTCAGGAATTTGTAAGGATAAAAAATGAAAAGACAAGAAATATCACAGGCAGTGGTTTGGGATTATCTATTGTAAAGAAGATTGTCGATACATATAATGGAAATATATCCGTGCAAAGTACACCTGACGTGGGGAGCACTTTCATCGTAACCCTGCCTGTTCAGTCCTTAACCGATATCATTCTATAAATCATTTATCTATGAAGATGAGCCACAGGTCTTTACCCGATAAAACCATTGAAAGATTGAGCCAATACCGACGAAATCTTCTTATATGCTTATCGCAGGGGAAGCATCATATTTTTTCACATGAGATTGCTCTGATTCATCATATTACACCGGTACAAGTGCGTCGTGACCTTATGCTCATAGGCTATTCCGGCACGTTAAGAAAAGGTTATGATGTAAAGGAATTGATAGATCTGATTGGTTTGATCCTCGATACGGAAGAAGGATTAAAAGTTGCCATAGTTGGAATTGGGAATCTTGGGCGTTCTCTCATTGGCTATTTTAGTGGTAAGAGATCAAAACTCAATATCGTGGCTGGATTCGACAATAACCCCGATAAGATCGGGAAAATCTACGCTGGTGTTCATTGTTATTCCAGCGAAAGAATGCAGGAGATCATCGTTGAGGAAGAAATTAGCATAGCTATTATTACTGTTCCGGCTGATAATGCCGCTATCGTAGCCGAACGACTCGTTATGGCCGGAATAAAGGGAATTCTTAATTTCTCCCCAAAACCATTAAATGTGCCTCCGCATGTCTATCTCGAAGAAATTGACATGATTACTTCTTTAGAAAAAGTGGCTTATTACGTTAAGAAACAACTATAATTTTCTGTATAGAATAATATAGGGCTCTTATTAGTCGTAAATTTGCAAAAGAATTTTAAATTCAATTGGTCAATGAAATTTAATCCAGAAAAATGCAGAATGAAGGATGAAAGAATGAAACCTTTCATCGACACGGATGAGATTTGGGATTTGCTCGATCATACCAAACCTGATCGGGTAAGAGTGAAAGAAACCATAGCCAAATCGCTCGAAAAAAATCGGCTGACACTTGAAGAGACTGCGCTGTTGATCAATGCGACCGAAACCGACCTTGTCGAAGAAATTAAGCAAGGAGCACGTGAATTAAAAAAACGAATCTATGGGAACCGAATCGTTTTATTCGCTCCTTTATACATAGGCAACAAATGCACCAATAATTGTCAATATTGTGGGTTCAGAACAAGCAACAAGGCTGCTGTGAGAAAAACCCTGACTGACGATGAAATTGTCAGGGAAGTAGAAGCCCTCGAGGATAACGGCCAAAAGAGGCTCATCCTGGTTTATGGCGAGCATCCCGATTACGATGCGAATTATATTGCCCATACGGTTCGTTTGGTTTGTGGAGTAAAAAAAGGAAAAGGCGAAATCAGAAGAGTGAATATCAATGCAGCACCACTCGATATCGATGGTTTCCGTACAGTAAAGCAAGCAGGCATTGGCACTTATCAGATTTTTCAGGAAACCTATCATCCTGAAGCCTATAAGACATATCATCTTGGAGGTAAGAAAACGGATTTCAACTGGCGTCTTACTGCCCTCGACAGAGCTCAGGAAGCAGGGATAGATGACGTAGGAATTGGTGCCCTGATAGGGTTATACGACTGGCGTTTCGAAGTGATGGGATTGGTAAGACATGCAAACCATCTGGAGGCTTGTTACAATGTGGGACCACATACTATCAGCTTTCCTAGAATTCAAAATGCTTCTTCTCTCGATATCGATGGACGTTATCTGGTGAATGATGCTGATTTTGCCAAACTCATAGCCATACTTCGCCTTGCAGTTCCTTATACAGGAATGATTTTAACCGCCAGAGAAAACCCAAGGCTACGCAGAGAAGTAATCCCCTTCGGCATTTCTCAGATCGATGGCGGAACACGCTTGGAATTGGGTACCTATTCTCAAAATCTTAATGCAGAACAAGACCTTAACCGTGAACAATTCAAAATTAACGACGACCGTTCACTCAATGAAATCATCGAAGAACTCATTCAAAACGACTTCATCCCCTCATTCTGTACGGCTTGCTATCGAATAGGGCGAACGGGCGAGCATTTCATGGAATTCAGCGTTCCCGGATTCATTAAAAGATTTTGTACACCAAATGCGCTGCTAACGCTTTCGGAATATTTAGTGGATTATGCTCCTCAAGATACTGCACAAATGGGCTGGAAAGCTATAGAACAAAATCTTGCTCATTTGGGCGATACAGCTAATACTCAGGAAATACGCCGACGAATCGAAAGAATCAAACAGGGCGAAAGAGACCTGTATTTTTAAAATTTTAAAATACTATATACAGAATAGGAATCGAATGAGCCTTCCAAGATTAGTATAAGTGTTTCATTATGAATATTTTGTATTAAATTTGAAAATCTTTGACAGATGAAAGAAATCAGAATCCTGGGAATTCTTATAACCGACCGCATAAAGGAAGCAGGGCAGACCCAGAAAGTATTATCCGAATTTGCTCATATAATCAAATCGCGTTTAGGCTTCCATGAAGTTACAGAAGCAGTCTGTTCGAGGCTGGGGATCATTATGCTCCAACTTGTTGGTTCCATAGATGAACAAGATAAACTGGAAAGTGCTTTGAATCAAATTGGGGGTATTCAAGTCAGGCGGATGCAATTCGAGGTATAAATCTACCAGAAGATGCTCATTCGGGTTTTTGGGCTCTCATCATCCTGTATTTTCCATTGAAGTCTTTTCTTGTTTCGATATTACGATATTTATGCGAAGAAAATATTTTTTGTATCATAGCGGGAAATCTTTCGTTGATTTCTACATAAATCCAGCCATCCTCATCCAGGAATTTTTGTCCATATCCAGCAATGCTGCGGTAAAAAATGAAAGGGTCTTCGTTATTTACAAATAAGGCCTCAGTAGGTTCATATCGTAAAACATTAGGATGCATATTCGATTTCTCCGACTGAGTTACATAAGGAGGATTCGAAACAATGACATGGAAAGGTTCGAATTGTGTTGATTTTGCATTGGAAGTAATATCATGGAGGACAAACTGAATGGCTGTTCCATGTTCTGAAGCATTCTCGCGGGCATACTCGAGAGCCATTTCTGAAATGTCGGTTGCCGTAATCTGGGCACCTTTCAACTCTTTTGCCAATGAAATTGCTATACAGCCACTTCCCGTTCCTATATCAAGAATTCTCAAATTGGGTTTGTCCAAAAAAATTTCGAGTATCCAACCAACCAGTTCTTCGGTTTCAGGCCTTGGAATAAGCACGCCATGGCCGACTTTTAGCCGTATATTCCTAAACCATGCATAACCTAGTACATATTGTAGGGGTCGATGATTCAATAAATCCTTGAAGGCGAAATGAATTTTTAGGATTTCTGATTCGGAAATACGCAGATCGGGTTCGGAAAGAAATTTTATTTGGTCAATTCCTAAAATTTCCTGCATCACCATACGAGCTATGGTGGATGCTTCTTCCGAAGGATAAATCGAAGAAAGTTTGTGACGATAATGCCGGTAAATATGGTAAACCCGATTGTTGCTTATTTCAAGTGTCATGCAGCAAAGTTAGTAAGTTTCCAGAACTATAATTGAAAGATATTCGAATTCGTATAATGAATAAACAAACCGAATATTTGTAACATCTGAAGTAAAAATTCGTCATAAATAAAATTCAAAAACCAAGAAATTCAAAATTTATAGCAATGAGAAACAAAAAGAAGAAGATTCTTTGGGCACTTAGCCTGATATTCTCGATTATTGTTTTTCCGGAAATCACGCTGGGTGATGATCCCATAGCAATTGATAGGATGATCACGATAACAAGAGAATTGCCCCCTTTTCATGGAGTTGAGGCGGGAGGCACTTTCAATGTGGTAATAAACATTGGTCAGTTACAGGAAGTGAAAATCGAAGTCGATGAAGATCAAATAGAAAATGTGATTACGGAAGTGGTGAATGAAATTTTATACATTAAAGGGAATAAACTGAAGAATCCTGTTGTGAATATATCTATCACCATACCAGAATTGAAATATCTAAACGCAAGTGGTGCAGCTACATTCAAGTTAAATGGGATGAATCGGGTAAAAGAAATGAAACTTATGGCCAGTGGTGCAGCCAATGTTGAGCTGAATGTTGAAATAGATCATTTGCTTTCGGATGTATCGGGAGCTGCCGATGTTAAGGTGAATGGCAGGGCGAGTTGGCACAAGTCGGATGTAAGTGGAGCTGGAAGTTTGAAAGCTTCGGAACTGGTAAGCGATACTTTGATCATATTTTTACGTGGAGCAGCCGATGCCTTTGTCGATGTAAAAGATTTGGCAATTGTGCAGAAAAGCGGGGCTGCAAATATCAAATATAGGACGAAACCTCGTATTTTGACAGATGTCGGTTATTCTACCCAGTACAAAATCGACACTGCAGATAAGGGTGTAGTCAATCTGGGAGGAGACTCGGTAGTTGTCGATCTGGGTAAATTGAAAATTAAAGTGGATGATAATGAAGGCGTAAGTACGATTAAAATTGGGAAACAGAAATTAATCGTCGATGATGACGGCAATGTGAAATGGAAGAAAGAAACGAACCAACATTGTTTTACAGGGCATTGGGGAGGATTCGATCTAAGTTTGAACGGTTACTTAAACAGTGATGGAAATATGGATTTTGCCGGTGCTGATCGTTATCTTGATTTGAATATGCCTAAATCCATTGGAGTTCACTTAAATGCCTATGAACAAAGTATAAAAATATCTCGTTCGGGAAATTTTGGTTTTATAACGGGTTTAGGCTTGGAATGGCATAATTACCGTTTCGATCAGGGAGTTTATCTTGACGAGAAAGCCTATCGTTTGAATGGTTATTTGATAGATGGTGTAAGAATAAAGAAGAACAAACTGATGGTAAGATATCTTACAGTACCTGTATTGTTTGAGTATCAGCACAAAGGAAATTCGAAGCTCGAATTATATCATTTTACGGCTGGGCTTTTACTTGGAGCTCGCATAGGTTCACATACGAAAACCGTGTATGCCGAGCAGTTGAAAGAATACCAGTTGATCGATCCCGTTAATTACGAAGTTTGGAAAACCATGACATCTCCCCGTCAAGAAACCGAAAAGGTTCATGATGATTTTAATCTCAATCCATTCAAGGCCGATGTAATGGTAAGAATGGGTTGGGGTTATGTCAATTTGTTCGGAACGTACAGTATTACAACATTGTTTCGGAATCATCGTGGTCCCGAGCTTTACCCATTTTCTGTGGGATTGACATTGATTGGTTGGTAGTTTGCGTTGGATTGGATGTTTATGGCTGCCCCCGGAACGGGGGCAGCCATTTTTGTATGACGGGCATACATTACTACTTGCAAGATGAAAGTTCTTGTACACGCCGAGTTGGGAGGAGGTGTTAGCGAATGGAAGGGTATAAGCGGGATTGATGGGATGGGAGTAGGAGAATTTGTCGAATGGTACACCCGTAATGGGGGCACCTTACGTCACTCCTTACTGAGTGGCAACTATTTGCCACAAGGTATCAAATTCATAGAAATCACTGAGCCTAACGGAGGGTTATGCAAGTTATGTATTCCCACGATCATCGACCGAGTCATCCAACAAGCGATAGCCCAGCACAGGTTATTTGTGAGCTGAATCCTGTATTACGAGGCTGGCTGATGTATTACGAGGCAGCGAAATGCGCCTCTTTTGTATGTGAACTTGAGGGATGGATACGTCGCAAATTGGGATGTATCAGGCTCAAGCAATGCAAACAGGTTTACATCCTACAGCAATTTTTGGAACGGCAAGGGGTGAAGAAGTGGCAAAGTTGGATACTTGCGTTTTTTGGGAAAGGATGGTGGCGAAAGTCAGGCACACTCAAAGCCCCACAGGCCATGGGGGACAGCATGGTTCAAGGAAGTTGGCTTATACAGTTTGTCATTAAACCATGGAGCATTACACTCTTAGATGAAACCGTCCGGTGCGAGAGCATGCTGGGTGGGGTGAGAGGGCGGGGGAGCAATCTCCCTACCTACTCGATGCTCTGGCTTCTTACCAGTTCAGATGGCGCTGAGAATTTTGAAGTCCTTATTTTTTTATCTTTATATCTTATCTAATTAAATGGTTGGATTCATCGAAATTTAATATTATAGAATATTCAATTACTGTTCAAGATATTGATGATCGAATTGGAAGGGGAGCAAACTTACTGCGGATGGAGCAATCCAAACTTTGGTACTTCCGCTCAGCATGAGAATACGAATAGGAGCTTGCTGAAGAATTTCATATTCTAATATTGCCTGGCGACACATTCCGCAAGGGCTGAGAGGGCGTGTGCCATCACTATTCGTTGTTTGAGAGGCTATGGCAATCGCACAGATTTTTTCACCCCAAAAGCAACTAGAAGCATAAAATAATGCTGTACGCTCGGCACAGCAGCCAACAGGATAAGATGAATTTTCCTGATTGCTTCCCTGTACTATTTTGCCATTTCCCATTCGAATAGCAGCTCCTACCTTAAAATTCGAGTAAGGAGCATAAGCTTTCGAAGCTGCCTCTCGAGCCTCGAGCAGAAGCTCCTTATCTTTTTCAGGCAATTGATCTACCGAGTCGAATTCCTCAATTTCTGTAATGAGTGTTAGGGTTTTCATGATACAATGATTTTGCGATTTCAAGGAAAATTATTCATGGTCTCCTTTTCTATCGAAAGAAGATATAAAAATAAGGAAAAAAATACATAATAAGTGATTCCGGCTTGCGACTCAATAGTATCTTCGTTGATCATAGAAACTGCCATGATGATTAAAAAGGCCACATAACGCCAGTCTTTGTATAATTGATTGATTTTAAGAGGGTAGAGTAGTATCCATAGAAACCATAGCAAACCAATAATGCCAAAAGCAATGGTAATGCTTAAATATTGATTGTGCGAACGTAGACTGGTATGGCTCAAGTCGGAATGCATAGCCATGAGCTGTTGTTTGAATGCTTGTGGAACATCGCCAGTTCCGACTCCGATCACTGGATTTTTTTTGATGATTTCGATTGAAGCTCGCCAGAGTTCGAATCTTTGTATAATACTATTTCCCCTGGTGCCACTTCCCTCTTTGAAATGTTCATATCCAAGGGCAAATTCCATAATCGTACGCTTTAGGGCATTGCTTTGCATATATTGAGCGTTGGCCACGCCTTTTTCTATCCATCCGATTTCTTCGTCTGATAACTGGGCGAGCCCTCGGGCATCCTTGCGTAAACCTTTGCTGTTGAGATATCTTACGATAGTAGCCATCAAGGGTTGGCCTGCAAGGTCCTTCCCATAGTAATCGAGTTTGCTACGTTTTGCCCAGGCTTGCGGAAGTTCGTCGGGGCAATAATATAAACCCACATACTGCCCAAATTCCTTCCCAAAGTAAACCGTATCATGTAAGTAAGCATGCCCATCGGCACTGAACTTTTCGAGGTTTGCAAAGTCGATTTTTTCTTTTGAATGATGGAGTATGAGTTGCAAAGTTTCCTTTATCAAGAATGAAAAACCTAATATTGAGGCGGTTAAAATGAAGGAATAGATAATTTTTCCCCATACAGGGCTGTGACGTATTATGAAAATACTGATGCCTATCACCAGAAGAATACCCAGAATAACAATGGCAGTTACTGAACCAAAAAGACTAAGATAAACGATATACCATGCAATGAGGAGGGAGGCTAAAATTCTCGGAATCAATTTTTTTCGATGGATGATGTCGTATAATAGCAATACAGCCGAAAGACAAATGTTCAATCCAAACCTGATATGGGAAATTCCTGGAGAATAGAGCCTGTAATTTACATATCCTTTTTGCCATGCCAAGTAAATGCCGATGAGGCTGGCTAAGAAAATTGCCAATGCATGCAACCAGACGATAAGCTGTAAAAATTTATTCGAAGGCCTGGGCATGGTAAATATTACAAAAGGCAATACCAACAAAGGCAACTTGGTTCTTAAATCCTTAATGGCATAAGCAAAATCTGTCGTATAGATTAGCCCAAGTATATGAAGAAGGTAAAATGAAATGAATACCCAAGCAATTTTTTTGTTTAGCAGTTGTTTTAAGCCGATTTTATAATGTCCATAGAATAGCCATGCACCAATCATAATAATCTGGGAAAGACTCATTACATAATTGGATGTGGGTATGGCCACTACCAGACTCATAAAACCGAGTAAATAAATGTAATAAAATAGTTTTTCCCTTGTCATGGAATTATGGATTAGCCGGTCGTAAACGGTTATGGCAATTAGGATGAGTCCCGGCAAGGATACTTTGATATGTAGTCATATCACGCAGCAGATTGGCAGCCTTGGTAATTTCGGGATCGTTAGTAATTAAAAATTTTATCCTATCCTGTGGTTTGGTGTATCTGCTAATGATTTCACTCATCAATGGAAATGAGAGATCTTCCCGTGTTTGTGAAAGAAGAATTGGTATTTGGTCGTAAAGCTGTAGTTCGATTTTATCGAGTGAAGACTTAATTTCGTTGTCCAACCGGTTTTGTGCCGAAAGTTGATTTCTCAATTGTTGCATCAGGTTTATATTTTCATAGTCCCAATCTTTATAGCGATCGGTAGTAAATTGAATGAAATCATTAAAGATCTTGTTATCCAGAGTAAACTTTTCCAAAGGATCGATGTGCGGATGTTGATAAGCGAACTCATTCACAAAATCGAAAATTATAAAATTCTGAAATAATGAATTGATAAGAGGATTGTTAGATACTGAATCAGAAGGAAGGTCGGGTTCAATTCCTCCTTGTTCGAAAACCATACGGCCGTTGTGGGTATAGAATACAGGTTTGGTTTGCACAGATGTTCGATTTTGGTCGTGTTTGAAATAATCGATGGCTTGAATACATCGCCCACTTGGAATGTAATATTTGGCAATGGTAATCTTCAATTGATTATTGTATGGGAGAGGCAAGATGTTTTGAACCAACCCTTTTCCGAAGGTTTTTTCTCCTATAACTACTGCCCTGTCAAGGTCTTGCAAGGCACCTGCGAGGATTTCAGAAGCCGATGCAGTATATTTATCTACAAGTACTACCAGTGGGATAGAGAGATCGAGGGGAGGGTTGGTCGTATAATAATTTCGGTTTCGGTCGATATTACGGCCGCGTGTACTTACGATCAATAATCCTTTATCGACGAATTGATTGACAATGGTTATGGCCTGATCGAGCAAACCGCCTCCATTCCCTCTAAGATCGATGATTAATCCCTTGAGATTTTTGCTTTGACGAAGTTTTTGGAAAGCCTCGTAAAATTCTTTGGATGATTTATCAGTAAATTGTTCCAGACGAATGCAGCCGATGTCGTCGCCTATCATTCCGGAATAGGAAATGTTGGGAAGTTGAATGTTTTCTCTCAGCAGAGTCAATTTCTCGATTTGATTACTTTTATATTTCATTATGGAGAGAGATATTGGGCTTCCTACTTCTCCTTTTATAAGAATGTCGATGTCTTCGTCGGTTTTATCTTTCAGGTCGATATTGTTGATTTTCACAATCAAATCGCCTGGTTTCAAGCCAGCTCGTGAAGCCGGGCTGTCTTCTTTCACGTCAATGATGGTACAATCGCCATTGGCTCTTTGCAAGCTTGTGATGCCAATTCCTCCATATTCTCCACTCATGAAGAATCTGTAATTCTGTATCTGGTCCTCTGGTATTAATATTGTATAAGGGTCCAGAGTATTTAGCATGGATTTGATCGCAGTAGAGGTCAGCTTACCGGGGTCGATCTGGTCGGCATAGTTGATCTGAAGCTCCTTGACCACAGAAAAGAAAAGTTCGAGGTTCTTCGAAATCTCGAAAAGATTGTCTTGTTGGGCTGATCCACTTAAAGTTATTATAACCGCAATGATGAAAGGTAGAATTTTTTTCATATTACTTGGAGTAAATATATTTTTTTCTTGAGTGATGAAACTGAGGAAATATGAAATTTCCTTTGGGATAACGTTGTAAATGTTGTTTGATTATAAGGAGAGTTGATTTTATTTCTCTTCGATAGGGGAGTTCTTATATTTTTCTGCTATGAGTTGCAGACTCTTGATCATAGCTTCTTCGATAGAGGAATAATTTTCGATTTCTTTTGCAATATACAAAAAACCTATGTGAATAGTAAAGTGAGTTGAATAAAGGAGATTGGAAATGATTTGTTTGTTATTCCGATAGGATTCTCTTAATCGGCGTCGAAGAAGATTTCGCTGAGTTGCTTTTCGAAAATTGCGTTGAGGGACTGCAAAAACTACTTGAACTCCTGTGTAAGCAACAGGATGAGCAGTAGTTAAATAAATTCTTAGAGGATAAACGACAAAGGATTCGCCTTTCTTAAATAGATTTTCGATATATTTTTTCGAGCAGAGCCGTTCATATTTACGGAAATTGGTGCGCATTTAAGTACGGTTAAAAACCGTTGGCAAAGTCTCAGTTCATGGCAGGAGATTCATGATTCTTCTTAAGGGGAGGCTCTGGATTGACATTTATATCATCGGCATTCCCTTCATCGATGTTTTCACTGTTGCAAATTTCATCATCGAAATTTTCGGCAGAAGGAGCAATTTCATCGTTATTGGAGTTTTCGCAGGTTTCGACTATCTCCTTTTTTTTAGCGGTTGAACGATTCTTGGATTTGGTTTTTTTATTTCCATTTAGAATATAATATTCAATAGCCATAGTCATAGAAGGGCAAGTAGCAGATGGTGCCTGAATATCAACTCTTAACCCATTTTCAAGGGCTGCTTTGGTTGTGTTATCTCCAAATGTACCAATCAGTTGTTTTTGCTGTTTATAATTAGGCCAATTCTTAAATAAGGATTTAATACCCATAGGACTGAAAAGCACGATGAGATCGAAGCTTTTAATATCGAGAGAATGTAAATCACGAGGAACGGTTTTGTAGATAACGGCCTTTTTGTAATTGATTTCCAATTCATCCATAAAAGAAGGAACCTCATTTTTTGATGAATCCGAGCATGGAATAAGAAATTTGTCGTCTTTATGTTTCTTCATCAGATCGGCAAGATCGCTCAGAGACTGATGCCCATGTAAGATCTTTCTTTTCCTGTATTGAATATATCGTTGTAAATAAAGTGCAATATTTTCGGTAGCACAGAAATATTTCATGGTTTCGGGTATCTCGACCCTTATTTCTTTAGCAAGCCTGAATAGATGGTCAACAGCTTGGCGGCTTGTCAAAACAATGGCATCATAATCGAGCAATCTGATCTGTTGCCGTCTGAATTCTTTCGAACTTACCCCTTCTACCTTGAAAAGTTTTTGATATACAATTTCAAAGTTGTATTTTTGGGCAAGAAGGTTGTAAGGTGATTTTTCTCCTTCGGCTGGGGCCGGCTGTGAGATAAGAACTTTTTTTATTTTCAATTCTTTTAAGTGTTTAAGTGAATAAAACGAATATTTTATTAACCTATTCTTCTTAAAATTAAACTAATAAATAGGCCTTTAATAGAATCAGCTGCAACAAGAATTCGACGGTGCAAAGGTACGAAAAAAAGTAAATCCCAAATGCGCCTTTCGTTTCTATAGCTGTTTGTGTCCATTTTATTATCTGAAACAAATAAAGTATAGATACTATTGCTATAGAAATCATCAATAAGATTCGTCGTAAATCTTCATTTAAATAAATGGCCAGTGCTAAGATGGGAAACAGGGAAACACCAATAATGGAGAGAATAAGACTGAAATATAAAAGCAATTTCTTTGAAAATTGACTCCTATGGATTAAGCTGCCGATCAAGCTTATGAATAATGATTTGAAAAGAAAGAAGATAAGTAAAAAAACCAGCAAGGAACCAAACAACTTTATATCCCATTCAAATACCATTTTTCTAAAATTTCCTTCTTGAAGTATCATGAAGACCAACAAGCCTAACATCAGCACAGCATTAAAAAGCAGGGTGTTTTTAAACGGATTCACTACTGATACGATATCCTTCTCGAGCTGATTGAATTTTTTCCGAGAAAAGAGAGCTTTGAGTATTTGCATTAAATTTTGACCATGAATCAATTTTGCTGCAATAAGCAATAGAATGCTCAAAAGGAAAACGAGAGAAATCCAGGGAGGGAGGCCGGCAATTGGCTTTTGTTCTCCATAATTTTGGGAAATGAGTGTATGAGAAGTGAAAAACGAAGAAATTGGTTTATCGCTGGTTGTATCGCTTATAACACTTAATTTCGAAACACAGATGGCGTCGAATCCCTTCAACGTATCTAAGGGATTTATGGCTGCAAAAGTGTCAGCAAAAGGAATAAGGATTGCTCGGACTGAATCTGGCGGCATAGTGAAGTTTACCAGCTAAGGTTTGCAAAATTACTTCGAAATTGGAAAGGCTGCCCTTCTATATGCAAATAGTTTGTTTAAGATTACCCCAGGCAGCCGGTAAAATGAACATAATGGAAAATTCGGTTAATAACAAGCGTCAAAATATTTGAAAATATGGAATGGTAATAAAGTATTTTTACTTCTGGATATCTGGATTCATCGATACATTTCGGATATTGGAGTAGGGAAATAGGTGAGTTTGACTTTTTTTCAGAAAACATTATGGGGGAAATGAGAGTCGTTTTTTTAAAGTTTCTAATTTTGCTTTAAAATTTTTGGAGCAGATTTTTCATCTATTATTACACAATAAATCAGCAATAATGAATTCATTTTTAGAAGGAGTCAGGCAAAGGGCCCGCCAGTTGAATAAATGCATAGTGTTGCCCGAAGGAGAGGAGGAACGCACTTTAATTGCAGCGAATGAAGTTTTAAAAGAAAATTTGGCTCGAATTATACTCATGGGCTATCCTGAGGTAATTCGTCAGAAATCGAAAGACTTAAATCTTGAGCATATATCAAAGGCCGAGATTGTTTTTCCGGATGCGTATGAAAAGAGGCAGTATTACGCTGACCTTTTGTATGAAATCCGGAAAAATAAGGGAATGACACCCGAACAGGCATATCGTTTAGCTGCTGACCCATTATATTTGGCAAGTTTATTTATAAAAGATGGGAAAGCCGACGGTGAAGTTGCGGGTGCCATCAATACTACAGGCAATGTTCTGCGGCCTGCCTTTCAGATTGTTAAAACTCTCCCAGGTGTTAGTGTAGTATCGGGAGCTTATATAATGATATTTAAAGACAGCCATTGGGGTGAAAATGGGATGATGATTTTTGCCGATTGTGCCGTAAATCCTGATCCTACAGAGTGCCAGTTGGCCGAGATTGCCGTCATGTCGGCTCGCACTGCAAGAATCCTGGCTGGCATCGAACCGCGGGTAGCCATGTTGAGTTTTAGTACGAAAGGAAGTGCCACGCATACTCTCATCGATAAAGTCTCTCATGCAACCGAGATTGCTAAGGAAATTGACCCGTCCTTGATGATCGATGGAGAGCTTCAGGCCGATGCTGCAATTGTAGAAGAAGTAGCGAAAAGGAAATGTCCCAATAGTCCTGTGGGCGGGAAAGCCAATGTTCTGATATTCCCCGATCTTCAATCGGGAAATATCTCATACAAATTGGTACAACGACTCGGCGGGGCTGATGCAATTGGCCCGGTTTTGCAAGGAATGGCCGCTCCAGTGAATGACCTTTCCCGAGGTTGCAGCTCTCAAGATATTACAAATCTCATCGCTATTACTGTTATTCAGGCAGGTGGTTTATAGCCTTTACAAAGAGATGCAATGGCTATGAATTTATCCTATAAAATTCTTCCAAAATCACAATTTATATGAATCTTTCGTTTCAATGCAACTGGTATTTTCTCTGAACTGCATAATACGACGAACTCTCATTCTTTTCTTTCTCGATCGGAATTATTTTTATAGAAATGATTCGGTTAATACAAAATGCCAACGTCCAAATTTGTTTCGAAAAATTTGATTTTTGATTTTTTAGCAATATAACCAATAAATTTGTAATTTTGCTACGTATTTCTTTTTTTATCTATGTGGCAGAAGTATTGGCCGATAAGCACATTATATCACAATAACGGGAAAGGTTTGTATTCCTGTTGGATGCTCTGAAAAATCATCAATTACGATTGTCAGGGTCTGCTATCATTGATTCCTTTTCAATTTACGGTTTTTTTTACAAGACTTTGTTCGACCTTTCTATTCTTGAAGCAGACTTATCTCATTTTCCGAATTATTATATCATTCAATTTGTAAATATTCCTTAGTTTTTCTCGATCTATTCTCGATAAATTCCAATGAAAGCTTTGATATTCGATATTCGACGGTTTTGTGTCAATGATGGGCCGGGCATTCGTACGACGGTTTTTTTCAAAGGATGCCCATTGCGATGTTTATGGTGTCATAATCCCGAAAGCCAGCTTAACAAGCCGGAGCCATTTTTACGGATGGATAAACTGGAAGGTAAATTCTTCGAGCATGAAGAACAAATCGGTTATGAAATCGATCTGGATGAATTATTAGAAATTTTATTTAGAGATAGGGCTTTTATGGAAGAAAGTGGAGGTGGGGTTACTCTGAGTGGAGGAGAACCTTTGTGGCAATGGAAGTTTTCAGCAGCCTTAGCACAGAAATTGAGCGAGTCAGGTATTCACGTAGCAGTAGATACTTGTGGTTATGTTCAGTTACGGGTTTTCGAAGCCATATTGCCTTATACCCATCTTTTTCTCTATGATTTAAAAGGCTATGATAACCACAGGCACAAAGAAAATACTGGAGCAAGCAATTCTCTCATCCTCGAAAATCTTGAATATCTCATTCACCAGAGAGCCAATATCATCTTGCGATATCCTGTAATTCCTGGTTATACCGATAGCGAAGACGATGTGAGAGGAATACTATCGATCATGAAGCGAAACTCTGATATACTGAGAGAAATACATCTTTTGCCTTATCACAAATTAGGACAGAATAAATACCGAGGCTTACAAGCCTCGAATCCCATGCCTGAGAATATTCCCGATGCAGATGAAAGTGTTGGTCATATTGAATCGATCTTTAAATCAAATCATTTTATTGTAAAAATTGGAGGATAAACCATGAACACAAAAATAACACAGCGGATCGAGAAATTAAGAGAAAAAGGTCTTAGAGCCGTAAACAGAATCTCAGCCGAACGGGCTTTATTGATCACCCAGTTTTATCGAACGGCTGAGCCTTACAGAGTATCGGTTCCTGTAGCCCGGGCTATGGCTTTCGATTATATTTTAAGTCACAAGAAGATTTATATTGATGATGGAGAATTAATCGTGGGTGAACGGGGTCCAGAACCAAAGGCTGTACCTACCTATCCCGAAGTAAGCTTGCATTCTCTCGAAGACCTTCGAATTCTGAATACCAGGCCGAAGGTATCATTTCGAGTGGATGAGGATACTTTTGCAGCTTATCGAGATGTAATCATTCCTTTTTGGAAAGGAAGAAGCAACAGAGAAAGGATAATGGGATTAATGGATGAAGACTGGCTCAGAAGTTATGAAGCTGGTATTTTTACCGAATTCCAGGAACAAAGAGCACCTGGGCATACCGTTGGAGGTTCGAAAATTTTCAATAGGGGCATGCTCGATCTCATTGAAGACATCCACCGAGTGCAGTTGAAACTCGATTTATATGAAGATTACCTGGCTTTTGAAAAAAATGAAGAGTTGAAGGCAATGGAAATAGCCGCAAGGGCTCTGATTCATTTTGCTAATCGTCATGCCGATTTACTCGAAGAATTATCAAAACAAGAAGAAGATTTACAGCGAAAATCAGAGTTAAAGGAATTGGCTCAAATTAGCCGACGCGTTCCTGCCTTTGCTCCTTCTACCTTTCATGAAGCCCTTCAACATTACTGGTACATTCATCTCGGCGTCATCACAGAAGTAAACCCATGGGACAGTTTCAATCCAGGTCGCCTCGATCAACATCTGTTTCCTTTTTGGCAAAAAGATAGAAACGAAGGAAGATTAAGCGATGAGAAAGCATGTGAACTACTTGAAGCATTTTGGATAAAATTCAATAATCACCCAGCACCTCCCAAGGTTGGGGTTACGGCTCAAGAGAGCAACACTTATACCGATTTTGCTCTTATCAACGTCGGTGGTGTGAAGGTCGATGGGAGCGATGCAGTGAATCCTCTCAGCTATTTGATTCTGGATGTAGTTGAAGAAATGCGAATTTTACAGCCAAGCAGTATGGTCCAGATCAGCAGGAAAAATCCCGACCAGTTGCTTCACAGGGCATTTCAAATTATTCAGACCGGTTTTGGGCAGCCCAGTCTTTTCAACACCGATGCCATTATTGCTGAGTTAGTCCGTCAGGGGAAAAGCATAGAAGATGCCCGCAATGGAGGTGCAAGCGGATGTGTGGAAGCCGGTGCCTTCGGAACGGAGGCCTACTGGCTGACAGGCTATTTGAATCTTCCAAAGATTCTCGAAATTACACTCAACAATGGTTTCGATCCTCGAACCAAGGTTCAGCTTGGCCCAAACACCGGAACTGCTGAATCATTCGAGAATTACAACCAGCTTCTGAATGCCTTTCAAACCCAACTCAATCATTTTATCCAGATTAAAATAAAAGGCAATAATATCATCGAAAAGCTTTTTGCTCATTATCTTCCCGTACCTTTTCTTTCTCTTATTATCGATGATTGTATAGAAAACGGGATGGATTACAATGCCGGAGGAGCACGCTACAACACAAGTTATATTCAGGGAGTTGGGATAGGCAGTCTTACCGATAGTCTCACAGCCATCAAATATCATGTCTTCGATAAGAAAACTCTTTCGATGAATAATTTGATAAAGGTTTTGGAAAACGATTTCGAAGATGATCTGTCTCTTCGTCACTTATTGGTTTATCAAACCCCAAAATATGGAAATGATGACGATTACGCTGACATTGAGGCTCAAAGGGTGTTCGAAATGTTTTTTGAGGCTGTAGATGGAAGGCCTACAGCAAGAGGAGGCAAATTCAGGATCAATTTACTTCCTACAACTTCTCATATTTATTTTGGAAGTGTTATTGGAGCTCTACCCGATGGACGTAGGGCTGGCCAGCCTCTTTCGGAGGGTATTTCGCCCGTGCAGGGAGCCGATCATCATGGTCCAACCGCCGTTATCCGTTCCTGTGCCAAATTAGACCACCTGCGAACCGGCGGTACTCTCTTGAATCAAAAATTTACTCCCTCCTTCTTCAAAAACCATGAAGCCATACAAAAACTAACTGCCCTAGTAAGAACATATTTCCGATTGGATGGTCATCATATACAATTTAATGTGGTGAATGCCGAAATTTTGAGGGATGCTCAGCGTGAACCCGAAAAATACCGCGATTTGATAGTGCGCGTAGCCGGTTATTCCGATTATTTCAACGACCTGACTCCCGAACTCCAGGAAGAAATCATCAGAAGAACTGAACACGAAACCATGTAATTCATTTTGTCGTTTTAATTATTGACCTGATGACAGCTTTTTCGGGGCTTTCGTATTTTCTTTATTTCCAAACTAATTTTGCATCATGGAATTCGAAGAGATAAAAACCAAAGCCGATGCAAAGTATCTGGCACTTGTCAAGGTAATCAAACCTTACCTGCACAGAAACGACACTGCAGTATTGCGCAAAGCATACGAAACCTCACTCGTGCATCTGGGAGAAATAATCAACGAAGCACGTCAACCCTTGGTTCTTCAGCAACTCGATATTGCACTCATTCTTGCCCATCGAATGGGAATGGGGCCGCAAACCGTGCTACCTGCGTTTGTGGTTGAAATGTTGAGATTTGGGAAAATAGAACCCACTCAGATTTCTTCGACCTTTGGCGAAGTTACCCTGAAAATTACTCAGGGATTGTTATCCATTGAGAAGCTTAACCTATCGAAAGTTTCCACCGGTTCGGAAAATTTCCGTGAACTTCTCATCAGCCTTTCCAATGATATAAGAGGCATCTTTTATCTAATGGCCAGAAACCTCTATGATTTGAACCATTATTCTTCTTTGCCTACGGCATCTCAACAATTGATCATACAATTGGCGAGAGATGTTTTTATACCCTTTGCACATCGGCTTGGATTGTATAATATCAAGACTCAGTTAGAGAATGATGTGATGCGATATTGCGAGCCAGAAATCTATAGAGATATTGCACAAAAAATGGAAGAACTTCGTCCGAGCCAACAATCCTTTTTTACCGATTTTATTATTCCCATTCGCGAAGCTTTATCGGAAGCAGGAATCGAGTGTGAATTCAAATGGAGATTCAAGACAATTCCCAGTATATATCAGAAAATAAAAAAGCAAAATGTTGATATCCAACATGTTTACGATCTCTTTGCCGTTCGCATCATACTTACAGGCCAACTCAGCGATGAAATAGCCGAGTGCTGGAGAGTTTATAGCATAGTAAGCAATATTTATCCACCCGATACTTCACGCCTGCGTGATTGGATAACACGCGCCCGACCGAGTGGCTACGAGAGTCTTCATACTACTGTAATGACTCCCGAAGGAAAGTTTGTGGAAGTACAGATTCGCACCCGTCGTATGGACGAAATCGCTGAAAAAGGTGATGCTGCCCACTGGCATTATAAGGAAGCAGGTAGAAAATCGGAGATAGATACCTGGTTACGGGAAATTCGTGAAGTTCTGGAATCTTATCCTGGAGAGGGAGCCGATCCCTTACATACTCATCAACCATTGCCGTCTTCTACTCATATTTTTGTGCTTACTCCTGCAGGTGATGTAAAAGAATTGCCTCAGGGTGCAAGTGTCCTCGATTTTGCCTTCGAAGTACATTCGAGCCTTGGAGCCAGTTGTACAGGAGCCCGGGTAAATGGCAAAGTAGTTCCCTTAAAACATCGATTGTCCAATGGCGATAAAATAGAAATTCTAAGCTCAAAAAATCAATTTCCTAAGATAGATTGGCTGCAATATTGTGTTACATCGAAAGCCAGAAACAAGATCAGAAGAGCATTGAGCGAGGACAAGCTTGCCGAAGCAGAAACAGGGAAAAGCGCACTGCTTCGGCACTGCAGAAAATGGAAGGTAAATTATAACGATGAGATGGTTGAAAAGCTGCTTAAGCATTTTAAAATGAAAACGGCTCTCGAACTCTATGCTTCATTTTCACATTCTGATATCGACTGGGCAGAAGTCAAAAGAATTCTTACCGAAAATACTTCGTCAGAAATCCATATTGTTCCACCGGTGAAAAGGAAGAAGCCCGTAAAGGAAGAGCCTGCCCCCAATGCCATCATCATAGGAGATGAATCGAAAAATATTCATTATTCGCTGGCACGTTGTTGTTCGCCTATTTATGGAGACGATGTATTTGGTTTTATTACGGTAAATCGCGGTATTACCATTCATCGCAAAAATTGCCCTAATGCCCTGACCTTGTTTTCGAAACATGCTTACAGGGTAGTTGAGGCTCGCTGGTTCGAAAAAGCTGGTGAAGGCCCTTATCAGGCTTTGCTTCGTATTACGGGCGACGATCGAATCGGCCTTCTGGCCGATATCACCCATGTTCTGACCAATGAACTGAATGTCAATATCCTCTCTGTAAACCTCGATTCGAAAGATGGATTCTTCGATGGAAAGATGAAAGTGCAGGTGACAAATGTTGCTCATCTCGATTCGGTTATTCATCGGCTTATGAAGGTAAAAAGTGTGGCTAGGGTGAAACGCTTCTATGATTAATAATTTTAAAAGGCTTAATTTTTTAATTTTGCGCCTTCAAACACTTATATTGTATGTGGGCTATGAAAAAAATAAACCTGGCTGTATGTATTTTGTGCTTAGGTGCATTAAGTATTTGTTCTTCTTCATGTAAACAAAACCCTAAGGCAAACTCATCGGGTGAAGTAGAGAAAACGAACCAACAAAAATCTCCCGAATTCAAATACGACGACCTTGACCGTATTGTGCAAAGAAAGGATTTTTCCTATAACCGTGATGGTTCTGTGCGTTATAAGAACCAGTACGATTATAAGTACGACGATCGAGGCAACCGAATCGAAGAAATTACGCAATCGTGGGATTTGAGTGGTAAACGCGTGGTCTATACCATTGCCCGTTTTCACTTCAATGACTTGAATCTGAAAATTGAGGCCATTTTTCAGTCATTCGATCCCGAAGGCCGTGAAATCTTATGGGTGAAAAATGTATATGATTATGATGATAATGGATATGAAATTCGTGACCAACAATTCGATAAACAAGGGCGGCCTCTTTCATTAGTGACCCGAAAACGCGACGAAAAGGGCAGAATTCTCGAAGAGACTACTACTATTTATAATCCTGATGGAAGCATAAAGGAACATAAAGGTGCCCAGTACGACATCAATGGTAGAATTTTGAAAACTTGGTAACATAAATTTTTTTACACCTGTTCCTAAATAACTGCAAAAATCAAACGAAATGAAATATTCAACATCAATGAATGAATTAATTGACTTTTCTTGTGGTTATGTTGTATTTCAGGAAATGAAAATATTAACTTCATTAAATTACCTATCATAAAAATAAATTTATGATTCTATTTTTGATTCATTTTGTTGAATTACCTGCTAATCTGGTATGAGAAGCATGGCATGTTCCTTCATTATCATTCGAACAACATGGTCGTTTGAATTCATGATGATTGATGCTTGAAATGGCATGAAAGATTTTTTCCGATAACAAAATAATTTCATGAATAAAAAACTTTTGATTTTTGTTTTCCTCACTTTTCAGATTATTGTTCTTCGGGCAAATTCCCAGATCGAGCCAGTGAAGCCCGAAAATTTGTCACTTCTCAAACGAATCGAATTTTGGTACGAAAAAAATATGAATTATGGAAGTATTACGATTTTAATGGCTATCGAAAGTTCATTCATTCCCTTTCCATCTGAGGTAATTATTCCGCCGGCAGCGTATATTGCCAGCAAGCCCGGAAGTGAGCTCAATATAATATTAATAGTCATTTTTGGTACTCTGGGAGCCCTCTTGGGGGCTTTCGTCAATTATTTCTTGGCTTTATGGTTAGGAAGGCCTTTAATGTATAAATTAGCCGACAGCAGATTAGGGAGGATGCTTTTATTAAGTAGTGCAAAAATTCAGAAGGCGGAGAATTATTTCAACCAGCATGGAAATATTTCTACCTTCATTGGTCGATTGATTCCAGGCATAAGGCAATTGATTTCATTGCCCGCAGGCCTGGCCCGAATGAACCTTCTGAGCTTCACTTTATTCACTGCACTTGGAGCTACTACATGGAATATCATCCTTGCCCTACTGGGCTATATTGCTCACGGTCAGGCCGATTTAATCGAAAAATACAACAAAGAGCTCAGTTACATTATTTTAGCAATCGTAGGATTGGTCGCCTTATTCTATATCCTCAAATATGTTAGAAAACGAATGAAATCTACCAAACAATTACCTTTATAAAGGCATTCAACTCGAGCACGATTTTTTCGAATATTCACCTTCGCCGAAAGACTTGAAAAATGAACATCCTCCATCATACTATTGTTTTGCTATCTTTGCTCGATTTATCCGAATCTTTTCGCGATTGCGGCTTTTCGAACTTTCGTTATGATCCAGAAAAACAACTTACGTTTTAGTATTTTTATCGTTTTTATAATAGACTTAATTCTTCTTTTTAGCTATTCTTCATCGGCTCAGCAAAAAAGGAGGATTCTGATAAAAAAGGCGGATATTCTTATCAGTGAAGAATGGCATGATACTACCGTCAACCTCTTGCGTGGCCATGTGGTCTTAGAACACGAAGGGGCCTTGATGTACTGCGATTCGGCTTTTATGTATGAACAACTCAATAGCTTCGATGCCTTTGGGAATATCCATATCGATGTAAGCGACACTCTGGATCTTTTTGGTGATGTTCTATTTTACGATGGTAATACCCGAATTGCCGAAGTTCACTATAATGTCCGTTTAATTGACAAGACAACTACCTTATATACCGAACATTTGTTTTATGATCGCAATCTCGAGATAGGGCATTATCCCGATAGCGGAAGAATTATCGATAAGGACAATATACTTACCAGTCGCAATGGATATTATTTTAGTCGTCCACGTGAATATCGCTTTAGAGAAAATGTAGTTCTCCGAAATCCCGATTATGTGCTGGTTACAGATACCTTGAACTATGATACTAAAACAAGGATTGCTTATGTGAAAGGACCTTCTACCATTACGGGGAAAGAAAGATACGTTTATGCCGAGGATGGTTGGTACGACACCCAAAAGGAGATGGTAAGCCTGAAAACGCATGTTTTCATGAGAAATAAGGATCGCACCCTGAAAGCCGATAGTGTTTTCTATGATGACAAAATTTCGTTTGGAAGAGCCTTTCGAAATATTACGGGCCACGATACCACTTACAGAGTTATTTTGAATGGTGATTTTGCAGAATATTCCGATTCATTAGGTTACGTTTTTTTTACTCGAAGAGCCAGAGTACTTTATTACGAAAAGAAGGATACCGATACTATTTATATCCATGCAGATACCTTGCGTTTGACCTTCGACACTGCCCAACAGGCCAAATTTTTTTATGCCTTCAACCATGCAAAATTTTACCGCCACGATATTCAGGGAATGAGCGATTCGATGCTATATAACTATCCGGATTCTATGTTTGTCTTATACAAAATTCCGGTTCTTTGGCAAGATTCCAATCAGCTTACTGCCGACAGCATAAAAATTTGGGTAGCCAACCAGAAGGTCGACAGTATGACCATGTATAATACGGCATTTATCATACAACGTGATGATTCTGGCACCTTTAATCAAATGCGAGGCCGGGATATGTTCGCTTATTTCGTCGATGGCGAAATGCGAAAAGTATTCGTGAAAGGCAATTCAGAAACAGTTTATTATATACGCGAAGAAGATGGAAGCCTTATTGGCATTAATCTGGCTGTTTCGAGCAATATGGTCTTGCTTATCGAAGATAATGAACTTACAGATATCATTTATTTGATAAAACCTGAAGGTGGCACGTATCCCGAGAAACAGTTTCCGGCCGATAGATTGAAACTGAAAGGCTTTGAATGGCACGAACAACGTCGCCCCCGAAAACCTGATGATATCTTCATCTGGTGAGTTTCAAAAAACTGAAAATTTAAGGTAACGACTCGGGTTTTCGCGAATATCGCGAATCAATAGCTCCAATTCCTTGGTAGAGCGCGAAAGATTGTCGTAAAGGCTGTCACTGCTTAGCAATAATCCTGCCGATCCTTCTCCTCGTTCGATCTTTATTAGTATTTCGGAAAGCAACTCCAGATTATAATCGAGTTTTTTGAAGGTTTGCTCAATGTGTACTTGTGCCAGCGTATCGCTTATGGTGTGAATATTCGAGATGACGGCTGTAAGCTGTTCGTTGTTGCTTTCGAGATTTGCCGAAATAGATTCTATGTTTTGAATAATAAAAGAAACCCTTGATTTATTGGAAAGGATTAAAGTATCGAGTGTAGCGGTAATCTGCTTGATGTTTCGTAACGAAAATTGAATGCTTTGAAGACTTTTCGAAATATTTTCCCTGTTCTCATGATTCAATGAAACTTGTAGAACTTTCATTGTTGAATCAATTGAATTTAAGGCCAGTTCGGCTTTTTGCATCACGGGTGTCAATTGCCTGTTCAATCCTTCCAATAAACCCGCATCTATAGCACCAGCAAGCGTATCACCTGGCTGAGCACGATGTGGAGAATCTCCAAGAATGATTTCAATGGCTTTTGCACCCATTAGATCACGATTGATAATTGTAGCCACTGAATTATTGGGTATGGGAAATTGATTTACGATGTTGAGTTTTACTACTACCGAACCATTCATATTTTTATGAAAAAACACGTCGGAAACCTTACCTACCTGCAACCCTCGAATGAAGACCGGTGATGTTGGTGCAAGCCCAACAGCCTGATCATAAACTACATAGTAAAATTTTTTATTATGAAATATTCCATTTCCTTTTAGAAAAGAATATCCCCAAATAAATATAATGATGACCCCAATAAAAGTTAATCCCGTTTTAAATTCTTTCGATATTTTCAAGACAGGGTAATGGTTTTAATTTTAATTCTGGTGCGAAATTACAACAAATTCGATCCCGAATAATTTCATTAACTTTTTCATCAGGGATTCAATCGTTGATCTCCTCGAAATGGAACCACGAAAGCATCTTTGAAACCCTGTTTTCGTAATGAGTCACGGTATTGGATTGCGTCATCTTCGTTGAAAAAATGGCCCGAAGTGTATTTGTAGTAGCCTTTATGTTTATATTCCCAGATATCTTTTAATCCCTTGAAGAAGGAATGGTTTTTACTAAGAGGTTGTGTAGAGGCGGTTATTTGTACCCGGTAAATTATGGGCGAACTTGTGGATGCGATTGTTTCGGTTGGACTGGAAGATATAGCTTGTGCAGTATTTTTTTGCTGAGCGAAGCTCGAAGTTTGCAAGGTTTTGTTCTGCTGGTCGGCCGTAGATGAAAGAAGCTCTGAATCGACCGTAATATCAGGTTTAACGGGGGCCATGCTTGAGATGGCAGGAATATTTTCGACTTCCATTTTGTAAGCGTTGAAAGCGCTGGCAAGCGACGTGGCCAATTTTTCCTGTCCGGCTTTCGATTTGAGGAAATTTTCTTCGTTTTCGTTGCTGATGAATCCTAATTCAACCAGCACTGAGGGCATGGTAGTATGATAAAGCACCAAAAAACCAGCTTCTTTCACCCCACGATCGAAACGTGAAGCTACTGTATTGAGCTGATTTTGAATGTTCGAGGCTAATAAAAGGCTTTGTTGCCTGTAGAGATTCTGGTACATCGAAAAAATGATTTCGGTTTCTGGGGTATTAGGGTCGAAACCATCATATCGAGTTTGGTAATTTTCTTCGTACAATACGGCAGCGTTTTCGAGTTTAGCCACCTCGAGGTTGGCCTGGCTTCGATGAAGGCCCATCACAAAAGTCTCAGCCCCGTAGTGGATACGCGATTTGCTGGCATTGCAGTGGATGCTGATAAACAAATCAGCCTTATTTTTATTGGCAATATCGGCCCGTTTGTATAATTCTACAAAACTATCGTCGCTTCTTGTGTAAATAACTTTCGTCTCGGGATGATTTTTGGTAATATATTGCCCCAGTTTGAGAGCTACCGACAGGGTAATGTTCTTTTCGGCGCTTGTCTTTCCTAAAGCGCCGGGGTCTTTACCGCCATGCCCGGCATCAATGACCACAGTACGAATTTTCCCATCTTTCGATAAGGCTAAAACTTCATCATTCAGAGAAATAATCATGCTTGCAACCATCACCAGACAAAACAAGCCCCTGAAAGTTGAAATTAAATTTTTACTTTTGGAGGCCCAATATTTTTTAGGCAATTTGTTTTTTTTCACAATCGTTTTATTCAAAATACACTTTCAGCCTTTAGATTCCAAAAATACACTTACTCATCCGCTTTTTAATCACAAAAGATTGAAAGTTTTTCCAAAAGATATTAACAATTTGGTGCATATCCTCGTCGGCACACACTTTTTGGGAGATTTGTCATCTACTTTTTGGAAAAATATTTTCATTTTTATTGTATTTATTCTTATCTTAGGGAACTCCCTTTCACCCCAAAATATTGTCAGGGATACCTTAAAAAACGATTCATTGATTTTATTCGATACTAAGAACTTCATTAGCCCTATTGGGGATACTTTGCCAGAGAGAGACAGCCTGATCATAGACACCAATCAGGTCGTTCCGAAGCCCAAATCGTCGAAAAATGTCCTCGAAGATATTGTTAATTACAAATGCAATGATAGTATCCGATTCAGAGTGAAGGAGCAAAAGGTTTATCTATATAAGGATGTAGAGATTGCCTATCAAAAGATGGGACTTACTGCCGATTATGTAGAGGTGAATTTTAGACTCAACGAGATTTTTGCCTCGGGATGGCCCGATTCTACTGGAAAGATAAGGGGGACTCCCGTTTTTACCGAAGGAGACCAAAGTTTCAAGGCAAGCAAAATACGATTCAACTTCAAGACCAATAAAGGATTGATCGAGAATGTAATAACTCAAGATGGGGAGGGTTTTCTTCATGGTACCATCGTAAAACGAATGCCCGACGATGTGATTTATCAAAAGGGTGGAATGTACACAACCTGTAATCTCGATCATCCGCATTTTGCCTTTCAGTTCAATAAGGGGAAAGTGATACCGGGAGATAAAATCGTTACCGGCCCTGCTTATTTAACCATAGAAGACGTTCCTACACCACTGTTCGTTCCTTTTGGTTTGTTTCCCAATAAAAAAGGCCAACGTTCGGGTGTAATCATTCCCAGCTATGGAGAATCGGCCAATAGGGGATTTTATCTGGAAAGAGGGGGTTATTATTGGGCCATAAACGATTATATGGATTTTACTCTCACAGGCGATATTTATACTCGTGGCTCATGGAAAATAAATCCACAATTACGCTATGCCAAACGATATAAGTATAGTGGTAATATCGATTTTGCGAGAGCATGCAATATCAGTGGAGAACCCGGTGACCCGGGCTATTTCAATAGTCGCGATTTTCAATTTCGCTGGTCTCATCGCCAGGATCCCAAAGCTAACCCCAACAGTAATTTTTCAGCTAACGTGAATATCGTCAGCAATAAATACAATCATTTCAATCCCAATCAAATGAACGATTATTTTTCGAACACCTTCCAGTCGAGTATATCTTATCAAACAAAAATTGGGCAGAATTATAACCTTACCATGAATGCCAATCATTCTCAAAATACTCTGAATAAAACAGTGAATATCAGTTTGCCACAAATCACACTAACGGGTAACCGCTTCAATCCATTCAAAAAAAAGAATCGAATTGGGAAAGTAAAGTGGTATGAAAATATTACCATGTCGTATTCTATGAATGCGGAAAACCGTATCAATACTTACGATTCGTTGCTTTTTAAGCACGAGACATTGAAAAATATGCAAAATGGCATTAAACATAGTATACCCATAAGCAGTTCTATAAAGGTTCTCAAATATTTCAACTTGACTAATTCAATCAATTATACCGAAAGATGGTATTTCAGAACCATTCACAAAGCCTGGGTCGATACTACCGACTGGAGCCACGACACGGTTGCTTCAGGATATGTTCGTACCGATACGGCCTATGGATTCAAGTGTGCTCGTGATTTCACTTTTAGCAGCAGTTTGAATACCCGTATTTATGGTATGTTTACTTTCATGAAGGGACCTATCGTTGCAGTGCGTCATGTGGTGAGCCCCAGTGTGAGTTTTTCGTACAATCCCGATTTTAGCAGTTCATTCTGGGGTTATTACAAACCTTACCAGAAAAATGCGAAAGGTACTATCGATAAATATTCCATATTTGAGGGCGGAATATACGGAAGCCCTATAGGATCAAAGGCAGGCCGAATTTCATTTTCAATTAGCAATAACCTCGAAATGAAAGTTAGAAACCGTAAAGATACCCTTACGGGGGTAAAAAAGATACCCTTGATCGATAATCTTACCATCAGTACTTCTTATGATTTTATGCGAGATAGCCTGCGGTGGTCGAAAGTGCAGATGAGCGGCCGCAGTACACTTTTTAAAAACATTACCTTGAATTATTCCAGTTCGTGGGACCCTTATATTCTGGATAGTACCGGAAACAAAAATCTTAACCAATACGAATGGAAAGTTAATCGAAGACCCTTACGACTGGATAATACAAACTGGAATTTATCATTAAACTGGAATTTTTCTTCCAAATCGAAGGGTAGTGGAGGAAAACCTCCGTTAAATCCCAATGACCCCGAATATCAGGATTATTTGCTCAATCCAGATAGTTATATCGATTTCGACATTCCATGGAAACTCAATTTGGCTTATACGCTCAATTATACAGCTAACCACAAGTATCCTTATTACAAGGAAGAAGTTATCAGAAAAATTGTTCAAACCTTGAATGTTTCAGGTGATATCAGCCTTGCTCCACGCTGGAAAATAGGTTTTTCAACTGGATACGATTTCGAAACTAACAAGATATCGCAAGCTTCACTCAATATTTACCGCGACCTCCATTGTTGGGAAATGCGGTTCAACTGGATTCCCATAGGCTATCTGAAAAGCTGGAATTTCCAAATTAATGTCAAATCGCCAATGCTTCAGGACTTAAAACTCACAAAGAAGAAAGACTTCCGCGACAGGTGATGCATAGAATCTATAATCGAGAATAGAATCCTATTTCTTGCCCAATTTTTTGAGAAACATTGTAATTCCATTGGCAAAAGTATGCCAGGGCGATAAGATCCATACTATTCTGGAAATTCGAGTAAAACCGAAATCTCTCTTTATACCACATGTAATGGATGACCCTATCCGAATTATGAAAAAAACCTTCGGATGGTGAAACCGTAGTATTGACCCCCTCTTATGATTGTGACAGCCATAGCCTGCTGATCTCTCCAATTCTTCACGCAGTTTTTTGTCGAAGTGATGAACTGATCGTTCGAATACTTACCCACTTTTAGGTACAAGATCTTCGTCGAAGAGGAATATTCGATATTTCTA
>Ga0208195_1000293_pt1 | contig 68647 bp, 70 predicted proteins | sample AD_UKC077_MetaG_FD_184441 | JGI IMG/M metagenome (GOLD analysis project Ga0208195, IMG submission 184441) | Active sludge microbial communities of municipal wastewater-treating anaerobic digesters from USA - AD_UKC077_MetaG (SPAdes) (version 2) | ecosystem: Engineered > Bioreactor > Anaerobic >... | reverse complement strand
GTGCGAGTTTTTCTTCCAAGACCAGCTTCATCAACTCTTTAGTCGGAGGACTCATGTCCTTGTATCCTTGCCCGAAGGGAACTACGGTAAAGCCCATGTCTTCCAAGTTCTGGCTCATTTGCACCGCCCCCCAGCGATCAAAGGCAATTTCACGAATGTTGTATTTCGTGCCTAAGTCTTCAATAAATTTCTCGATAAAACCGTAGTGCACAACATTGCCTTCGGTCGTAAGAAGGAAGCCTTCTTTTTTCCAGATGTCATACGGCACATGATCTCGGCTGACCCTAAGCGGTACATTCTCTTCCGGTATCCAAAAATACGGAAGGACAAAATTAGGCTCATCGTCCGTTTCCGGAGGAAAAACCAGGACAAAAGCGGTCAAGTCGGTCGTGCTTGAAAGGTCAAGCCCGGCGTAGCAGACACGGCCGAGAAGTTCTGTTTCGCTGACCGGAAAACTGCAGGCATCCCACTTTTCCATCGGCATCCAGCGGACAGACTGCTTCACCCATTGATTGAGCCTTAACTGCCTGAAGATATTCTCCTCAGCGGGGTTTTGCTTGGCGCTGTTGCAGGCAAGTCGAAGTTTTTCAATATCAACGGTAATGCCAAGCGAAGGATTGGCCTTCTTCCAGACTTTCTCATCCGTCCAATCTTCATCCTCATCCGCTCCGAAGATGACAGGATAAAAGCTTGGATCTCGCTTTCTCCCTGCAAGGATATCCTCCGCTTTTTGATGGACTTCCCAGCAGATGGAATGCCTGTCCGTTCCCGCTGTTGTGATCAGGAAGTAGAGCGGCTGCTTTCTAGCATCGCCCGAGCCTTTGGTCATAACATCGTAGAGCTGGCGGTTAGGCTGAGCATGAAGCTCATCAAAAACAACTCCGTGAACATTGAGACCGTGTTTGGTATAAGCTTCGGAGGATAAGACTTGATAAAAACTGTTTAGAGGTTTATAAATAAGCCGCTTCTGTGATATCAAAGGCTTGATTCTTGCCTTCAGTGCCGGGTTTTGCTCCACCATCTGCACAGCGACATCAAAGACGATGGATGCCTGCTGGCGGTCGGCAGCGCAGCCGTAGATCTCGCCGCCATATTCAAAGTCGCCGCAGGTCAGGTATAAAGCAATGGCAGCGGCAAGTTCGCTTTTACCTTGTTTTTTCGGTATCTCTACATAAGCAAAGTTAAACTGCCGATAGCCGTTCGGTTTTACGATGCCGAAGAGGTCACGGACAATCTGCTCCTGCCAGTCAATCAAATCAAAGGGCTTGCCGTACCACTCGCCCTTGGTATGTTTAAGAAGATTGATGAAGGTCACAGCACGATCCGCCATATCCTCATCGGAGTGGGATGTGGGCAGCATGAAGTTTGTCGGTTTATAGTTTTCAAGTTTTCTCATGCCGTCCTCCTCTCCAAATAAAAAAACGACCCCTTAGGCCGTACTACGAGCAAAAGCCCCTAAGGGCTGATGCACTTTATTTTTCAGTTGTAACTAGGCGTGCTCAAAGCACCATTTGATGGCGTGACCGCTGTCTTTAAACCGCTCTTCCGGTTCCGCTATTAGAGACAATCTTGCATCAAGCTCGCTCGGAGCATCTTCAAGGTCGATCATCTCATAGATTCTTGCTAGGTAGCCGCCGTTTTTTGCAGGACCAGCGAAAAACACCTGGTCATTCCACCGTACGACTGCTGCAAAATACTGGTCTCTATGCTTGCCAAGTTTTCTTAATGTTGTAAAGTCTCTCATTTCTTGCAGCTCCTTTTGAGGTATTCGTTCCAGCTGATTTCGCCGGCTTCATAAGCGGCTCTTGCAGGATCCTTTTCCTTTGCTAAACGCTTCTTTTCTTCAAGTCTCTTTGTCGCTTCTAAAAAACTCTTTCTTTTTAATTCCTTGTTTGTCATATCCTTGACCTCCCTTGTTTTTGTACGTACATATTCGCCCTAAAAGAGGTAAAAGCCAAGTCCTAAAAGCCTTTATTTGCAAGGTTTTAAGCCTACTTATGCACAAATTATCAGCAAGATTACTTGTCGCTATTGGACAAGTATTTCTCATCACCTGTAAGAATAAACCTGCCGTAATCGGCTCTGTTTTCCTCGATGAAAATCACCAATTCGTAAAAGTCCATCTCATTGGCGATGCGCTGCACCATATAGCTGTCCAGCATATTGGTCTTGCCGCTGTCACGGATAGTAATGATTTGTTCTTTTAAGCTCATTCGTCAATCCTCCTTGCAGAATCTTCACCATAGACGACATTGAGTCCCGAGCCGTTGTCCCAGTGGACAAGGATGCTTCCAATATCATCCACGGCAATGACCGTGCCTTTCGTACCTACAGGAGGTGCCTGCGGATCATCCATCTTTAAAAGCTCCACTCTGGCCCCTCTTGGATAGGATTTCCTTAGTGCTTCAAGAGCATGTTTGTTAATCGTTCTCATGGCTTTCCTCCTTAGAATGACGGTAAGCGGAAGAACCGCTCAGGTTTTGAAGCAGCATTCTTCTTGCGTCCTTGTATTCCTCACCGATGTAGCCGAGTCTTAAGAGAAAACAGCGAAAGCTGTACTTATCGTTGTCCGTTACGGTTTCCCGTTCCAGAACCCTCGTCTGTTCTCTCGCCATCTGGCAGAGCTTGGAGACAAACTCCGTATAAACTTTTGCTTCGTCCGCTCCAAGGATGCGGTCAAACCAGGGAAAGTCCACCGTCTCGATGTTTCGTTCCGCTGTGGTGCGGTCGGCGTTCAAGGCTTTCTTTATGAGCGCCCCCTTGGATTCCAAAATCCGATCCAGTTTCTGCACGGTTTCTGTTGTAAAGTACTCGGCCGGAAAGGAAATGGTAAAACTGTCTTTTACAGTCTCAAAGCCCTGTGCTTCAAGTTCTGCGACAATCCTCTCAACATCATCTCTCAAGAAATTAACGCCCCAAATCATCGTGCCGTCTTTTTCTAAAAAAGAGTTCCCAATGCGGTAGCTCATGGACGGCATGCCAAGGTAGTTCACTTCCGTTTCGAGTTTCTCCGCCAGTGTTTTGGCGAGGTCTTTTCTTTTGTATCCCTCAAGGGAAAATCTTGTTTGCATGGTTTTTTCCTCCTTCTTTTTGTAGGTACATGTTCGCTCTAAAAGGAAGATAAGCCAAGTCCTAAAAGCCTTTATTTGCAGGGTTTTTAGAAGATTTATCCGACAAATTTACAGCTTCTTGTTTGTTAAGATTTGACGGTCTTCACAAGTTTTTCGTAAGAGATTTTTTTGCCGTCCCGCTCCACAAAAACATCTGTTGCATCACCGTTTTTATACTCCACATATCGTCTTAAAATCACAGAAGCATACTTGTCATCAATCTCCGCCATGTAGCAGATACGGTCGGTCTGTTCGCAGGCAATGAGGGTAGAACCGCTGCCGCCGAACAAATCAAGAACGATGCTGTTTGCCTGGCTTGAGTTTTGAATGGGATAGCTTAAAAGGTCAATCGGCTTTGAGGTCGGATGGTTCTCGTTCTTCTTAGGCTTGTCAAACTGCCAGACTGTCTTTTCCGCACGGCCCGCATACCACTTGTGCTTTCCTTTTTTATTCCAGCCAAAGAGAATCGGCTCATGCGACCACTGGTAAGGTGACCTTCCGAGAACCAGCGAGTCTTTTGCCCAGATGCAGACACCGGACAAATGAAAACCGGCATCTTCAAAAGCTTTTCTAAAAGTGAGGCCTTCCGTGTCCGCATGAAAGACATAAGCGGATGCTCCGGCTTCGGAAACATCAATCATGTTCTTAAAAGAGCTGAGGAGAAAGTCATAGAATTCATCCGCTTTAAGATTGTCGTTTTTAATGGATAGGCCAGATGCACTCTCATAACTCACAGCATAGGGCGGATCGGTCAGGATCAGGTTCGCTTTTTTTCCGTCCATGAGCTTTTGGACATCTTCACGTTTTGTTGCGTCACCGCAAATAAGCCGATGCTTTCCGACCGTCCAGACATCGCCCGCCTTCACAAAGCTTGCTTCCTCCAAAGCGGCAGTCAGGTCGAAGTCGTCTTCTTCCGTTTCGATTTCACCTAAGAGCTTATGAAGCTCGGCGTCTGTAAAACCTAAAAGATCAAGGTCAAAGTCCGCTCCTTCTAGTTCAGAAAGTTCTATTGAAAGCATATCTTCATCCCAGCCGGCATTTAATGCAAGCCTGTTGTCTGCCAAAATATAGGCGCGCTTTTGCGCTTCGGTCAGATGTTCCACAAATACACAGGGAAGCTCCGTCAAACCTTCTTCTTTGGCGGCTAGAACCCGGCCATGCCCTGCCAAGATGTTGTAATCCTTGTCAATCAAGCAGGGATTGATGAATCCGAACTCACGGATAGAACTTCTAAGCTGCAGAATTTGCTCCTTGCTGTGCGTCCTGGCATTCCTCGCATATGGGACGAGTTTATCGATGGGGACTTTCTCGAAATGTTCTGTCATTTTCATAGACTCACCCCCGTATGAAGCAAAAGACCTGCCAGGTCATTTTCCCAAGGCAGCCTGCCGTCACCGAAGTGCCCTGTGACAGCAAGGGAGGCATAAGAGCCCCGCCTGAGGCGGAGATATTGAATCATGGGCAAGACAGACAAGGGGAAAAGCGTCTCGCATTGTTCCCTGATGGTTTCAAGATCCTTTTTCTCCGTACCGAAACAGTCGATGTCCCAGTAAAGAGGATCGGGCTTGCCGATGGCATAGGCTATGGAAACTTCACATTCTTTTGCCAATCCTGCAGATACAACACTGCGTGCAATGAGCCGCGCCATGTAAGCTCCCGACCTGTCCACCTTGGTCGGATCTTTCCCGGAAAAAGCTCCGCCGCCGTGCTTGGAAAGCCCACCATAGGTATCGACAGCGAGTTTTCTTCCGGTAAGCCCGGTGTCTGCCGCAGGCCCGCCTATAACAAAGCGTCCTGTCGGATTGACGAGGATATCTTCTTCGTCAAAGGGAAGAATATTGTTAAGCACCGGATGGATGACATGCTTTAGGACTTCTTTTCGCAAATCGTTTGTCGTGATGGATTCATCATGCTGAGTAGAGAGAACCACCGAGTGGATTCTTGAAGCTTCATCTTCTTCGTACTCCACGGTCACAAGACATTTTCCGTCGGGCTTCAGCCCTGAAACGACACTGTTTTCTCGTACTTCTTCAAGTCTTGATGTGAGCCTTCTTGCCAGCACCAAAGCCAAAGGAAGAAAGCCGGGCGTTTCATCCGTCGCATAACCGTAGACGATTCCCTGATCGCCTGCACCGAGCAGGTCTTCCGAACGGTTTACGCCACGGGCGATATCGGGGCTTTGCTTATGAAGCCGCACCTTGATGCGAAATTCCGAAGGTGTATATCCGGCAGAGCGAAGCGTGTATTTTACAACTTTTCGGATATGTACTTTTGCCGTACTTGTTACTTCTCCCGCAACTAAAATGAGTCCCTTAGTTGCCATGACTTCCACAGCGACTCGGGACTCGGGATCTTTTTGCAGGTAGCTGTCAAGTATGCTGTCGGCGATATAATCACAAAGCTTGTCCGGGTGCCCCTTGGTCACAGACTCCGCTGTTTTATAGTGTTTCATCTTGATTTTCCTCCGTTTCGATAATGTGTATTTGAACCCGCCTTAACTACTCGGAAAGTCAGTTCGTCGGTCATTCCTTTTTCTTTCGCAGGAGCCACTCCATCATGTCGTCTTGAGGAGTGGAGATAAATGCGGTCGTTGTGTTTTGCTTCACGATGTCAAAAATCTCATACCAGATGAGATTTGCCTGTTTCTGAAAGTTCTGGCTCATCGAAACAAAGGGACTTGCTATTGCGCCGCCGGTGGTCGGATGTTTTCCTAAAAGGCCATAGGTGCTGATTGCTTCCTCGCATTGAATGAAACGTGCGAAGGCCTGAGCGTAAGATTCAATGAGCCTGGGGTTCACGAGCTTCTCGCAGCGTCTTTCCTTTAACCAGAGCCAGGTTTCCTCGTAAATTTCATCTGCACCTAAGGGCTTGCCGTCTTTTTGCCTTGCGGAAAGGTAGTCCGACGGCTCGGGCATGTCTTCACCGTGTAAATCCGAGATGCCTTCCGGCTCATCCGGAGCAAAAAGGGCCTCCGGGTCAAAATCGTGTGTTTCTAACACATTTGCTTCTTTTCCGGCGGCAATCTTGTCAACTAAGGCTTCCGGCTTGCTGCCGGCCTTGACACGTCTGCCGCCTCGGTATGTTCCGTCTCTTGCCACAAGGCACCTCCTTTCCTGAAAATAAAAAAGGGGGTTAATCCCCCGTTTGAATTGAACTTTTTTTGCACGGCGCCCACCGCCCGTTGATCGCTTAAGGTGCTGTAGAGATTGATATCCCCCTACGGCATTAGGTGGTAAACTAAATAAATAATCATTATCAGGAGATAAAAGTATTGAGTAGTGATAAATGGTGTAAATTCAATCCGAAAGCGAAATATAATGAGGATGCGAAGTTTGATAAAATTATCGAATTCTATCTTTGGTCTTGTCCGGTTGAAAAAACAGCGTATAATGCTACTACCTTCGAACAATATGGTTGGGTGACTCCCGCTCAATTTAAAAAATTGAAAAATATGTTATTGAGCGTTTCTTCACCTAAAATTGATTTTATCGGTACCTTGAGATCTGATTTCGAAGAAGAGTTAAAGAAACAAAAAATGTATGATTCAAAGGTGTTTGAAGAGAAAATTGTCATTGTTAATAAAAATGCTACTATAAAAGACCTATTTAGATTTATAAGAAACTCACTTGCACATGGTAGCTTTATGGTTCATAAGAAGATTAAAACAGATGATTATTATTATTTCTTTGAGTGTCGAAATCCTGATAAAAATTTTCAAATTAACGCACGTATCGTTCTTAAAACATCAGCTCTTGTTCAATGGATTAACATAATAAACAAGGGGAACCTCTAACTCCAACGTCCACCTTCTTTGGCGGTAATCCGAGAGTGGCAGGACTTGCAGAGCGCCATCAGGTTTTCGTAATCATGCGTTCCACCTTTAGACAGCGGTGTGATGTGATGAACTTCCTCGGCGGGTGTGTACCTGCCTTGCTTCCTGCACTCCTCACAGAGGGGGTGTGCGGTAAGAAAAGCCTTTCTGATCTTTCGCCAGCGTCTGCCATAACGTTTCGCCGTCTTGGGGTCACGCTGATGGCGGTTGTAGTGGCGGTCAACTTCACTTTTGTGTTTTTCGCAGTACCTGCCCTCCACCAGCTCGGGACAGCCGGGGAAGGAACAAGGCCGCTTGGGTTTTCTGGGCATCGTCCACCTCCGGGCATAAAAAAAGACCCGAAGCAAAGTCGCCGCAGGTCTCTATAGTTTTTCGTCAGTATAAGAATAACAGGTTCTTTAGTTGCAAAGCACTCTCAAACATTACCTGTTTTCTAACATTCATTACCAATCATCAAAATCATTCTTCAAAGCTCTGAATGCTTCACTTCGATCTCTTGAAATCGTCATCTGACTAATGTGAAGCTCCTGCTCTAGTTCCTGCCAGGAGAGTCGCCTGACATATAAGCCGTAAAGAATATCCCTTTGACGCAGTGGTCTGCTCCTGATAGCGCAATCCAACTTCATCAGCTCCCGCAAACGCATTCTGGCATGTTCCATACGTTTTTCAATCTGCTCATCACAGACAAAATCCAAAGAACTCTGGATTTGCTTTAAAACCTGTCCCAGTTCATACAGGCTACCGTCAGGTTCCGGGATAGAAAGCTCAAGCATTCCTGCTAGGGCACAGATGTCCGCTTCCAGTTCACATCTGTACTTTTCATAAGATTCAAATCGTTCCTGTATTGTCATCGTCAAATTCCTCCTCGTAAAATCCAAAGTATTGATGCTGCTCGGCAAAAGTCTCCGCCATGAGTTCAACCGCTCTTGTCTTCTTGCGGTTAAGCTCCGAGCCGCTGATATTAAACTTCTGACAGACCTCGCCCCAGCGGTGGTCTTCCAAAATCTCAAAGGTCAAAAGGTTTCGGTAGTGTCTCGGCAAAGCCCGGATGCCGTACTTCACGAAGTCCACCTCTCGGGCGACCCTGGCATAGTCCCTGGCCATTTCTTTTTCCGATGCGTGATTGATCAGCCAGGTGAGCCGCTTATAGGACGTGGCGATGTAAAAGAGCCGGTTCAAAGACCGCTGCTTTTGAATCCGAACCTGATCATCGCTCTTGCCGGGGAAGTTCAGCATCTCTAGGACTTCATTCGAGGTGATGGGGACAAAGTCCGTCATTTCCTGCTCCAGCCGTTTCATTTCTGAGAGGTTCTCAGGATAGTCTTTCAGCATCTGCCGAATGCGCTCAACATGTGCCATCGCCGACCCTCGCTTTCACAGCCTGCATCAGGTTTTCCTGGGTCAGGTCTTTTTTCGTCAAAGCCCGGATGACATCCCGGTCAATCGTGCCCTCGGCGATCAGTCGGAAGATGACCACCGTGTCCTTTTGTCCCTGCCGCCAGAGTCTGGCATTGGCCTGTTGGTAAAGCTCCAAAGACCAGGGCAGGGAAAACCAGATCACGGTAGAGCCGCCGTGCTGGAGATTGAGACCGTGTCCCATCGAAGCCGGATGGGCAATCGCCACGGGAATCTCGCCGCGGTTCCAGGCCTGAAAGTCCTCCGGTGTTTTAATTTCCCAGGCTTCTTTGAAGCGTTTTTGAATCCGTTCTTTGTCATGGCGGTAGTTGTAATAGATGAGGACGGGTTTGCCGTTTGCCGCTTCAATCAAGTCTTCCAGGGCATCAAGCTTGGCTGAATGAAGCTCTGCCACCGCCTTGTTTTCGTCATAGACCGCACCCGATGCCATCTGCAGGAGTTTATTGGTCAGTACGGCTGCATTGACCGCATCCACAGTCTTTCCCTCAAGTTTCGCCACCATCTCCCGCTCAAGCTCTTTGTATTTTTCCTTAGCGGCAGGAGGGAGCTTGACTGTGACATCCCGCTCCAGGCGTTCTGGCATGTTGAGAAAGTCTTGACTTTTCATGGAGACACAAAGATCTGATAACCGGCTATAGATCCACTCCTCTGCATGCGGTTTTGGCCTGTAGGAATAAACGATCCAGCCGTTCATACGGTCGGGCACAAAGAAGTCCGCCCGATAAGTGCTGAGCGTCTTACCCAGCCGCTTGCCCTGATCCAGAAGATAAATCTCCGACCAGAGATCCATCAGGCCATTCGTGGACGGCGTGCCTGTCAGCCCCACGACCCGGTCAATGCCGGGACACTTTCTCCTCAGTGCCTTGAAGCGTTTGCTCGAGGCGTTCTTAAAGCTCGAAAGCTCATCGATGACCAGCATGTCAAAGTCCCACTCGCCAAGTTCAGCAAGCCAGGCGACATTCTCCCGGTTAATGACATAGATATCGGCAGATTTCCTTAAAGCTTCAAGCCGCTGGGCTTCCGTGCCGAGAACCTTGGAGATTCGAAGATACGTCAGGTGATCCCATTTTTCCAGCTCCTCCGTCCAGGTATTTTCGGCAACTCGAAGCGGCGCAATCACCAGCACCTTGCTGATGTCAAAGTAGTCAAACATCAAGTCCCAGATGGCGGACAGGGTAATCACGGTCTTGCCAAGACCCGGCTCTAAAAAGAGACCGCAGGCTTTCTGCTCGATGATTTTTTGCTTGGCATATTCCTGATAATCATGTGCCTTGTATTGCATTTAGTATCCCTCCAATCGCCTCCGGGTTATCTAGGACAAAGACCTGAAATCCCAAGTCCCTTAATTGTTCATGTCGGTATAGTTGCTGTGCGGTCGGTTCTTTGCCGGGGGCTTTGACTTCGATAAAGCCTGTCTTGCCGTGGGGCAGAAGCACCAGTCTGTCTGGCACTCCCGCCGTTCCGGGAGACGTGAATTTCCAGCAAAGTCCGCCCCGCTTTGAGACTTTCTTCACTAATTTATGTTCGGTGGTTTTTTCTCTCATATTTTTCTCCCTTCAGATGAACAGGCGTACAAGCTGAACAGGAATTTCCTATATTTACTACGCGCGTGTACGCCTGTGCCATTTACTCTTTCTCTAGTGTTTTCTCTCATATGATTAACTAGAGAAGTTGTTCAGCTTGTGACTTGTTCAGTTCGGACATAGACTCGCTGTCGTCCGTAAATGGGAAGCGTCCTGAGTTTTCCGGTGCGCTCCCAGCCATCGACCTGGACCATTAGGGCGGCAATGGCATAAGAATCAACCGGCTTTAAGTCAGCAAGGTTTCTGCCGAAGCACTCACACCAGATCTCGGCATTGCTGACCTCGGTGCGCCTGATGGAACCTTTGCACGATGTGATATCGCCTTCGAGGAAATTACGCCTGTCGTAGGCATCCATATCCGCCCAGTTGTCAGGCAGGAGCCGGGAAAGATACTCCTCAACCAGACCCTGACGCTCGTCGGCTTCCATCGCGCTTTTCTGGGCATCCTCCGCCGCCCGCAGAAGGTCACCTTCGAGATAGAGCTTCTCGCCCTGTTCGTAGTAGTACTTGGCTTCCGCCCAGATCTGATCCCGCTCCTTGGGTGTAATCGTCCAATCCACACGCTGTTCCGTCTGGTGGCACTTAATGATCCAGAATCGGCGGTTGCCTGTGATGTCACGAAGATAGCCCCGCTCACCGTTGACCGTAGCGACGATGATGCACTGTCTGGGATGGCTTTCCACAACCTTGCCGTAGCTTGGACGGTACTTGTCGTCCGCTGTGGAAAGAAAGGACTTGACCTTTTCGATGTCCGCCTTCTTCATTCCGGCAAGTTCGCTGATCTCAATAATCCAAAAACCCTGAAGTTTCTCAGCGGCAGACTTGTCGCTCATGTCGGTAAGGGAGAGGGAATCTGAGAAATAGTCGTCTCCCGCAAGCGACCGCCACATGGTGCCCTTGCCGATGCCCTGTGCCCCATCGATGACCGTCATGCTGTCAAACTTAACGCCCGGCTCATAGATGCGGGCAACGGCTGCAGCTAAGGTCTTTCGGGATACCGTGCGGACATACTTCGTGTCGTCGGCTTTCAGGTATTTAATAAAGAGGGTTTCCGCCCGCACCTTTTTATCCCAAGGAGGAAGGGAGTCCAGATAGTCCCTGATAGGGTGAAATCGTCTGTCATCAGCCACCTTGGTAAAGCTGACATTATGGTTGCGGTCGGAAAAAGGAACATAGCGAACATCCAGCAAGGCTTTCAGCTGGGCCGTGTCGGCGTCCCGCCAGAACTTATTATCTGTCGGCCGATCCCAGGGAACTTCGCCTGTCAGCTGAACCCGATGGGCCATCTCGTTGTAGGCGAAGCCGGCAAAATCAGGGTCATTGTTTAGAATCAACATCTCGTTCCAGACACTGTTTTGCAGGACTGTGCTCCGGGACATATACTGAAGGTCTTTCTGCCAGTCCGTATCCTCGTCACTGAAATCTTCTCCGGCCTGCTTTCGTTTTTCTTCCATGCCACGGAGCTTCATCTTGTCAAGGGACATGGCAAACTCGCACATCTGATTGAAACTTTTCTTGTCGTCATCACCAAACTTATGCAGACGGACGAGATCAAAAGCATTGCAGAGTTTCAGATAGGCGATATCTTTTGCGTGATGGCTATAGACGAACTTACCACCCTCTTTAATCTCAACACCGGGCAGGCTGTCCGACCCAATCAAGTGGTAACGGTTCGGATTGTCCGTCGCTTCATAGATATCCGGCAGTAGCTCCTCCATTGCCGTGCTGATAGGAAAATAGGTACGATTGAAAAGACCGACCACACCTGTTTTTGCGAGTGGGTCTTGTACCTTTTTAACTTCCGTTGAATTCGCTCTGCTTTCTCTGGAGGAAGTTGGCAGTTGTGCCGTATCTTTCCAGCCCGGATGTTTGGCAAGGATATCGTCCGGATCAAGCCAGTCTTTATCCGCTTCTTTGAAAATAAACTCACCGTTGGAAGGCGTACTTGGCCAGTACATGAGCTGGTTCGGAAGGTAGGAACAGGAATCAAAATAATCGATGCCCAGCCTTTCTGCCAAAAAGCGGGCAACAGCAACAAACTCCTCAGACGTTACATCTCTGGTAAGCGGATAGATAATCCTGATTCTCGGGGCTTCCGGCGTATGGCTATGTGTCGTATAAAAGCAGGACGCATAAGGTGTTAGCGACTCAAAGTTCTCAAGAAACTCCGGCTCAATATAATCACCGTCAAGCGCAATCATGGAGCGGGAAGCCACAGTATTGGAGAGCCTTCGTCCTCCGACCAGAACCCCGGCAACAAAACCGCCGTGATCTTTAGCCGTCTGCCGCTCAGCTTTCGTCATGCGTTTGTATTCTTCAGCGGACTCAGGTGTACGGATGGTGACCTTGAGCCGCTCCTTTAATTCATCAAAGGTGATGGTCTTATTGGACCATTTCTTGGCGTAGCAGCTGCTGCCATAGGCAATTGGCAAATCTCTCATACTCAAACCTCCTCCGTGCCGATGTAGCGAACAGGAATGTCGAGCTCCTGCGCCTTCTTGATTTCCTGCCACATGCCGATGGTGATTTCCCGTCCGAAGACCCAGAGTTCACTGCACCTCTGTAAGATTCCAAAGTTCATCTCAAGAGCCTGCTTCCGCTCCTCCGACTCGTTGTCATCCAGGAACTGAGGGAATAGAAGATGCGGTGCGATGGGGATGAATCCCTTGTCCACGACGTGGCGGCAATACCGTCTCGCCCGTTCTGTGTTTGTCTCGATCTCGCCCCGGTAAGGCGAGCAGACAAAAATCATCTGTTTCATCTAAAAAAGCTCCTTTCGGATTATTTCGAGAGGAGCCATCAAAAAAGGATATTGAAAGTTTCCTCTCAATATCCCCTTGGACAAGATGTGCAGTTTTGAGTAAGAGATTAACGGTTCCTTCAGCATTTACGAGATAGCCTCTTAAAACCCCGTTTGCACCCAATTTCACTTGATTATTTTTCTCTTTTTGAGTAAAATAATTATCGAGAAGAGTAGCAGGAGGAGCTTATGCCATTCATATATGATCGTTTGTGGAAGCTGTTGATCGACAATCAAATGAAGAAAACTGATTTGATAAATAATGTCGATATAACACCTACCACCCTTTCGAAGTTAAGTAAGAACCAAAGCGTGAGCATGCTGACGCTGGATAAATTGTGTTCTTTTTTTTCTTGCAATATTGAGGATATCGTTGAACATCAACGATATTTACCGCGTGAAAAACAACAAGTAGGAACTTTTCGACCAAATCATACTCAGGCAATACATAGGTGGTATCCATATTTAGAGGGATACTCAAAACAGTTTGTTGAAAAAGAAATCTCTGAAATGGAAGATGTTAAAAATGTTCTTGATCCTTTTGCGGGCAGTGGAACAACCATGCTGGTATGCTCTTTAGCGGGGATAACCACGTACTTCGCTGAAATAAATCCTGTATTAAGCTTTGTAAGTAACACAAAAATAAACACAGTTATAAATATAATAAAGGAGAACAAGCTAGATTTATTACTAGACTCAATCAAAAATTTACTAATCGAATTAAAGGAAGCATCTGTCGTTGTTATTAATGATTTTGGTGGCTTTGAAAAGTATTATTCTCAAGAGAATTTATCTGCGATTGTCTCATATAAACAGCTAGTGAACGATATCAGTGATGTTGATATTCGTGACATTTTGACGCTCGCACTGATTTCAGTTGCTGTTGAAACTTCAAAAATGATTAGACGCGGAGATTTGAGATATGCAAAAGGCCAAGAGATCAATAAGACAAATAAAAACTTTTATGACTCAATCAAACAGAAACTTCAAGATATTTATGAAGATATAAAAACTGTTAAGAACATCCAAATGAGTCCAACCATTAAATTATCAGATGATGTTAGAGGAATAAATCAAAGCGATCTCGTGGATGCCGTTATAACCTCACCTCCATATTTAAATGGTACAAACTATAGCCGCAACACAAAATTAGAATTAAAACTACTTGATTGCATTACTCATGAGAGTGATTTATCTTCCTTTCATTCCAAGGGAATCGTTGCAGGAATAAATAATGTATCAGCAGCAACTACAGATGGAACAATACTTGCCGAAGTTCAGCCCTACCACGATGCTCTTGTTCAGGTTGCCTATGATAAACGTATACCAACGATGGTAAGTGAATACTTCAATGATATGCAGTCTGCCATCAAACAATTATCAAGGGCAATAAGGAAAGATGGATATCTCGTAATCGATATCGGTGATTCGCAATTTGCTGGGGTACACATTCCAACACATGATCTGCTTACCAAAATTGCTACAAGAATCGGTTTTAAGCCTATATCTGAAACGGTAATTAGGAAGCGAACTTCTAAAGATGGATCCCAATTAAGCCAAAGAATATTGCGTTTTAGGAGGGTATAATACTATGAATTACAAATCCAAAGGTGTAGATTTTTCGAAGAAAATGGAATACAAAGTACCCCCTTACTCAAAACGTAATTGGGGACATCCTTGGCATTCTCTTTGCTCATATCATGGAAAAATGAAGCCTGCGATAGCTCATATTTTAGTACGGGATTTCACAAACCCAGGAGATATAGTATTAGATCCGCTATGTGGTGTTGGTACAATTCCGTTTGAGGCCTGTTTACAAGGGAGAAGAGGTATTGGTAATGATTTAAGCAAAATGGCTTATATTGTATCGTCTGCTAAGATGAACTACCCTACTCTTGAGGAAGCAAAGAAAACTATTGCAGATTTGCGAGCTGTTGTTAAGGACAAACAAACTGGAGATGTGGATCTATCTCAAGCCGATTTTGGTCTAAACAAGAAAATATCAGATTATTTTGAGATAAATGTACTTAAAGAAATTTTAATTCTCAGAGAGTATTTTTTATCTTTAGACAATATGACACGCGGAGAAACATTTTCTCTTGCATGCTTTCTTCATGTATTGCACGGCAATCGTCCATATGCTCTTTCAAGGACATCGCATCCTTTAACCCCTTACGCCCCTAGAGGAGAATCCATTTACAAAAACGTCGTTGATCACATTGAACAAAAGGTCATACTGTCATTCCATAAGGAACCTCATCCAAATTGGGAAAGAGGAACAGCATATAACTTAGACTATAGAGATCTTCATAGTGTGGCAATACCAGAAAAAACAGTTGATGCAATTATAACTTCACCTCCATTTTCAGATTCACTGCGTTTTTACAGTCAAAATTGGATGAGACTGTGGCTAACGGGGTGGAATGCAGAAGACTTTAAAAATGTAGATCAGAGATTTCTTGAAACTCAGCAGGATACAAATTTAAATATTTATATTGATTTCTTTGATGAGTGCCACCATCTCTTAAAAAGTGGCGGGAAATTAATTCTTCACCTTGGAAAAACTAAGAAATGCGACATGGCAAATGAGCTAGAAAAATTAGCAAAGCCATTTTTTGATACGGTTTTGTTGACGAATGAAAATGTCCAAGGTAATGAAAAGCACGGCATAAAAGATAAAGGTGGCACAATTGAACATCAGTACCTTTTTCTACAAAATCGCTAATTCGAAATTAGGTACTGGCATTCATGTATAAATTTGTGAATATGGTTTGCTTTTAAAGCAATTCATCTGCTTTTCTAATTATGGTTGCTGATATTTTTGAGGATGTCTTAAAAAAATCAAAACCTGTGTCAATGAGGATTCTGTTTCTAAGGGCAATCAACTCATCCATATAGGCCGCATACTTTACCAGAAGATTATCTACGACTTCAGGTGATTTCAACTTCTCAATTGCTTCTGGATTATAAGTCGGCTTACCAGATAAGAGTGAATAATCAATGCCAGTAATTACGGATAATTCTTTTAGTTTTTCCGTACTGTAAAAATTTGATGGCCAACTACCTGATTTTTGACCATTACAATCTCTGCACAATAGTGTTGCGTTGTCTGTTCTCAATGGCCACAAATAATAAACCGGCAATGTATGATCCAGTGGTTTTTCTTTGGCACTGGTACATTGACTTAGATCTTTTCCACAGTTGAAGCATTTATCATGAAATTTTTTATAGATGGTTTTACTTTCAATTTTGCCCACACCAGCAACATCGATTAAAAGTCTTCGTCTCTGAGCAGCTTCTCGATGCTGGTCTGTAATTCTTGTACCATTTTTTATAGCATTGTATATTCTTTTGCATAGTCGACATTCACCTTGGCGACCAGATTTTCTGGCACTATGCTTATCAAAAAATCCAATTGGCTTCATTGTATTGCAGACAATACAATATTTGTACAATTGGGCTTCAGCTATATATTCATCATGCTCAACAAAGAATTCACCTTCTTCTTTTATCTCATATTGCCCCTGTTGATTTTTAACTTTCATTTGATAGTCATAAAATTTTGTGTGGCCGCCAGAAAAAATTTCTTGGCCACATTTGGGGCAAGTAACAAGCCAATCATCTACGTCAAACAAAGTTAACGGCACAAATATGAATTCCGTGCATTCAGGATTAATACATTGAAATCCTTTCCATAAGATATCGCCTTTCCCTTTTACATGATCCGCTCGAATCATATTTTTCTTTTCTAACTTGCTATATGGTTTTCGCCTTGCCATAATAACCTCCTGTTTGCAACTTAAAGCTATTTAATATTCATCATCATCTCGTAATGCTGTCCCTGCCCCATCAAGCGGAAAATCATCTCAAATGTCTCTCGGCATTGGTCTACACACATGCTTCCAGACACATAGTTAAGTCCATCACTTATTACATTTACTTCGCTCGATGCAATGTAGGAGAGCAAGCTACTAGCAACTTGGTACTTCGTAATATCAGATGTGCCGTCTTCCAGCACTTCAATGAACTTCTCTTTGTTTGTCACTAGAATTCTATCCCGCAGATCTGTTCCTTCGTAGCCACAAAGCTGAAGAAAATAATATTCGAGAATTCGTCTTACCACGTTGACCAGCGGAATTTCAGAACTTACTTCCTTGTACTCACTCCAAAGAGCGGCATAAGAATTGAGAACCGGATCATAGTTTTCCAGAACTGTGGGAGCTTCAGATTTTCTCCGAGTGCACAAGCGGACATTAGATGAGTTGTCCGTTTTTTCAACCAGATAGAAAGAAACGAAATGATATTGACCCGCCTGATTATACGTAATCTCTCGATGGAAGTAGGTATTATGAGTCAGAACGAAAATTTGTTTAATATAGTCGCCCCGTCCTGTATTGGCCAAGTATTCTGCATTGTTATGGCACACCTCGACCATCTCTCTAACCAGAGCACTGACAATAAATAAGGTACTGCTGTCCATGCTTGAAACGGGATCATCTATAACAACTATTTTGGACCTCATTGTGCCATCGGAACTTAGCGTCCCTTTGACAAGCTCATTAAAATATAGAAAAGCAATGAAGTTTCCTTCGCCTTCGCTTAGCTTATCCGCAACTGATCCGTTTTCCCTAACTACCTCATAAACATTGGGCACATTGTGTTTTTCTCTTAAAGTAAACCCCTGAAATCCCGAATCACGTAGTAGTAAATTAATACTATCAACAGCCGCAGATGTGTTAATAGTCTGTCTGTTCAATGTTGCTATTTCACTTTGTATCATTCTGGTGGCTTTATCAGCATCCGAGTTTGTTTTTTCTGTAGCCTTTAAATCTTTTTCCAGCCTTGATTTGCTATCCAAATAACTTGACACGTCAGCGTCCAGTAGAAATGCAATATGCCCCCATACTATCTTCTTACATTCATTTTGTTTCTGCTGTTTGGCGTTTACTACATCATTATTCTTTTTAATTTGCTGATTAACTATTTCGATAATGACGGAAAGATCATTCAACAAAACAGATGTGTCCTGAAGTTCAACAGCAATCGTCGGATCGTTAATCTTATCGGAAATAGCTCTTCCGTTTTCCTCTACTGTCTTTACCAGTATAGTTAATTTGTCTTTGTACTCACCGTAGTCAAACTTGGGGAATGGATCGGCAAGATTGTTTTGTAAAGCTTTGATTATACGATCCGCTATTGCTTCGTAATTCTGCTTATAAGTTTTTAGTTGAGTGAGGTTGTCCTCGTATGCAGAATCAAAACAAGCCGCCAATTGGGCTTCAAAATCTTCCGGCAGTTTTTGTTGACAATAAGGGCATTGATTTTGGCTCAATTGATGATAACGCTCATGCCCTTGACGCACCCAATTTGATGCATTGATTTGCTTCATAAAATCAGCAAAGGGTGTGTTTGCAGAGTTAACAATAACTTTTGATAAAAGCGCTGATAAGGGAAGCTGATCAGTCGGGAAAACAAGCATGTTATACGTCCGGGAAGATGCATCAAACGCAGTATCGTAAAGCTCACGCATTTCTTTTTCATCAGCCTTACCTTTGACTGGCGTTTTGCTGACACTAATTACAGCATCAGCAAAAGTTCTTTTCTGCTTTCTGCCGTCCTGTGTTTTTTCAAATCCCTCTCGGATATTCCTCGATTTTTCCCAAATATCATTTTGGAATGTATTTCTTAGCGCCTCGAGTTCAGCTTTTATCTTGTTGATTTCTTCTCCCGATGTTTTATGTAAATTCTGCTGAACCGTCAGTTCCCCTCTCTTTTCAGAAATTTGATTTTGAACACTGATGTTTTGTTCGCTTATGGTAAAGACCCCGGCGAGGTTTTCATAATTCTGCAGATTTGCAGTACGAAAATCATCATCATAAACAAGGACATCGTAGTTCTCTGGAGATTGTCCAATGCCCCATTCAATCCCTACTCCATTTGCAATAGCACGAGCAATGGTTGATTTTCCCGTGCCGTTTTTACCATAGAAAAAATTGATTAGCGTAGGAGTAAAGAAAGCTCCACGGTAGGTTGCAGCATTTAACTCGATATGCTCTATTGGAGCTTTCATTTTTTCTTTCATTTTCCACCCCTCGTAATCAATCTTTAATGCGCCCTTCACGAACCCATTCGTCTACTTCAGAAAGTTTAAACTTATACATCTTACCTGCCTTATAGGCTGGGAGTTTTCCGTTACGAACCCAAGCACGTATAGCATCCTTACTCATGCTTAAGTGATCGGCTACATCTTCTAAGTTCACCCATTTTTCTGATTCCGGTGTCTCGGATATATTTATATGATTGTTTTCCACGTATTTATCTCCTTCGTTAAAATGGGAAAAGACCTTCATCTTTTAGAACTTCGAACAGGCTAATTCTTTTGATTGTCCAGTGAGTGCGATTAAATTCGTTTAAGGAAGATGCCCCTTGGATTGCCAACTTTTCTCGACAGTCATTTAACCTTTGTTGAGGTACTTCCCAGAAATATGATGCGCAAATTCTTATCCCATTATCTTGAATAGTGATACTTGTTATATATCCCAGCCTTGCATTATGGTCATCGTCGGTTTTACCATAGTGATGATTCTCGGTAGCAAAAATGGCTGGAAAAGTTTTTATTTCCTTGATGGCTTCCTCTGATAAACAAGCATATTTTTCTTTTACTGGTTGAGAAATACTTTCGGTTAATGCTCGATCACTTGGAATAATGAAACGACCGGACAATGCATCTTCAACGACGAACAGGTGGTAAAGATCGGTATTAAAAGACTTGGGTGATGAAATGTCACCTGATTGTTCAGAAATCGGAGTGCAGATAATCATTGTATGGTTAAGATTATCTACACGTCCCACCTGCAAATTTCGATCCCCGATTTGCACGTTTGCATTCTCTGGAATAGCAAGAGCTTTAGGATTATTCTTCATTATTTCATTGCTCATCATCGTTACTCCATAGGTCTTTCATGTTTAATGTATCCACATGAGCTATCTGCACATTGTGATTTCCCTGTTGTTGAAATATCGTAGGATTGTATATGGTCTGTTGCGGAGAGCCTTTGAAGGCATTCTCATCTGAGCCCACCTGGCTGTCATCCCACTGTTTATCATCATCTATGACTTCAAAATCGATGGTCCCGTCAGTAGTAGGATCAGCATCATTCTCTGAAACGCCTAAAACTACAAGATTAAAGTTGCGGCTCAGGTTTTCGCCTAAATGTCCCTCATATGATCTTTTCCCGCCACCTTTGGGAGGGCATAGAATATCAAAAGTTTCTCTTCCAATGGTGTTTCCTTCTGGTCGCATTACAGCGAAGTGCCAAACACCTAATAGAAAAGACTCAAGACATATGTTGCTGGCAAGCAAAAGTTCTTGTTTTGTAGAGGTGCTACCATCTTTGTTAATAAAGAACTGCGTTACATCTGAAATCGAATCATCATGATCTATCAAGTCGACGAGTGCTCGAACTAGGCGCTCGTCTTTTTTCATGCTTCCACTTACTTCAAGGAAAGAATGAACGAAATTCTGCATTCGATGTAATGCAGCTTGATAATTTTCTTTTACAACAGAATCAAATGAGAATCGAGCTGCAGAATCAGCAAAGTGAAAATACTGCCCTCCCTCATTTTTACACGTTTTGTAGTGATAAACGTCTCCTTGTAGGGTTTTCTTCATTGTGGGGAGTGGCTCTATTAAATCAGGTACAAGAATCTTAGCTAAGCCAATTAATGTATTGAGTTCGGAGAGGCCGTCCGTACAACCTGCATAGTATTCCTTCGCAGACAATCTCTGTTTGCGGGCTTCCAGTAGTAATAAGAAAAACGTCCCTCCACATAATCTTAAACTGTCACGTTTTTTCATTATTTGTCCTCAAAAACCAAGTCCACTAAGTGAACTAAGTATGGCCTGCCAACTGAACTAACAATCGGATGTCCTTGTGAGCGATCACAGGGACATTTTTATGTCGGCAGTTAAGTGCGATAAGTCATACCAAATACCAGTAAATCGCATATAACAATTATATAACGAATGGGCGCATAAGTACAGAATTTTCCATTCATGCCGACATCAGACCTCCTTGCGATGGCTCGCAAAAAGCCAATCCAAGGAGGATTTTTTATGAAAAACTTTGACAACCTTAGTCAACCCAAGAACCAGCGCTACTTTCCACTGCGCCATCCTGACGACCCAACCAGTGTCGACCTCATCCCTGTAACTGAGGATCAGTACCAGAAATTGATGCGTGACGTTTACCGCATCAGAAAACGTGAGCAAAGAGCGGGCCGCTGTTTCTGTCCTAAGAAGTACTTTTTCACGTGCGATGCAAACTGCGACCTCTGTCATTACCACCGAAACGACACGGTATCTCTGGACGCTCCAATTTCAGATGATGACGAAAGCCTCACCTTAGCTGACACACTTGTTTCCGATACAGACATTACCGCTGAGTTTGAGGAAAAGGAGCGTCGCCAAGCGATACATCTTGCTATTTCCTGTCTCAGCGGCCGTGACCAGAAAATCGTTCTGTTGTTTATGGATGGACTGAGTGAACGGGAGATTGCTGATCAAGTCGGCTGTTCTCAGAAAACCGTGAATAACCGCAAGCGTGTCATCTTCGCTGAATTGCTGGACAAGCTTTCCGACTGGATCTAGCTCACTTTGCCCTGAAGCCTAAAAAGCTTCAGGGCTTTTTACTCAAACCCAGCCTTTCTGTCCAAGGGGGAAGTGAGGGAGACACGATACCAGCCCTCAGAACAGGAGGAAATGCTTATGAAAGCACGACAAGCAATGGACATGGAGCTAATCGGACTTCTGACCACCATCAGCATCCTGTCCAAGCGAATGGCAAATGAACTGGTCAGAAAACGACAAACGAAGGAGGCAAGCTATGAGTCGCATCAAGTTACTGAAAGATGTCGCAGACGACATGAACCAACTGGCGGAGAGCATTGCTGTGCTGGCTAAGGCCATCGCAAGCGACAAGGAAGAAGCAGAAGAACCGGTGCCCCAACTTACCTTATCTGACGTGAGGGGCGTGCTGGCCAAGAAATCACAGGCAGGGCTTACCAAAGGCATCAAGGCACTCATCCAAAAGTACGGCGCAGAGCGTCTGTCTGATGTGAAGCCCGAAGACTATGAATCCCTTTTGAAGGATGTGGAGGGACTGGGCTAATGGCAAAGCACGCAACCTTATCCGCATCCAGCGCCGAACGCTGGCTCCACTGTCCGCCATCGGCAAGGCTGAACGAAAAGACAGCGGACTTTGCTTCAGAGTATGCCCGTGAGGGATCAGAAGCCCATGCCCTTTGTGAATTCAGGCTGAAATTGGCACTGGGAGTGGAGACAGAAGACCCGATACATGGCCTTTCCCTGTATTCACAGGAGATGGAAGATGCCGCAGAGCAATATGTCGACAATATCCTCAATGCCTTGGAAGCGGTCAGGAAAACCACACCAGACCCCGTTGTCCTTATCGAACAGCGGCTGGACTTTTCCGACACAGTTCCTAGAGGTTTCGGCACAGCAGACTGCGTGATTCTGGCAGACAGAACACTTCATTTATTTGACATGAAGTACGGAACAGGTGTCCTTGTCGATGCGAATGAGAACCCGCAGCTCATGCTCTATGGACTTGGTTGTCTCCAGCTTTTTGACGGCATCTATGACTTTGATGAAGTTGCTATGACCATCATCCAGCCCAGGCGTGACAACTACAGCTCTTTCACGATGAAGAAAGACGCCTTGTACCAGTGGGCAAATGAGACGGTCAGACCGATTGCCGCGCTTGCCTTTGAGGGCAAAGGGGATTTCTCGGCTGGTGACTGGTGCAGGTTCTGCAAAGTCAAAGCAACCTGTGCCAAACGAGCCGAGATCAACCTCGAGCTGGCCAAGCTGGAGTTTGCCAGACCGCCTCTCCTCTCCGATAGGGAGATTGAAGAAATTCTAGGACAGCTGGATGAGCTGACCGCATGGGCAAATGACATCAAGGACTATGCCCTGACCGCCGCCAAGTCGGGCCAGAAATGGCACGGCTTCAAGCTGGTCGAGGGCAGGTCAAACCGCAAGTATCTGGACGATGTGAAAGTCGCCCAGGCAGTAGAAGAAGCCGGCTTTGATCCCTATGAAAAGAAACTCTTAGGCATCACAGCCATGACATCTCTCCTTGGACGAAAGCAGTTCAGTGAAATCCTGGGAGACCTCGTCATCAAGCCGCAAGGCAAACCGACGCTGGTACCGGACAGCGATAAAAGACCGGAAATGACAACTATTTTAGATGAGTTTAAGGAGGAAACCACTCATGAGTAAATCTAACCCGATGAAAGTTATCACAGGCAAAGATACACGCTGGAGCTATGCTAACGTGTGGGAAGCAAAATCCATCAATGGCGGCACGCCAAAGTTCTCGGTCTCGCTTATTATTCCGAAATCAGACAAAGAGACACTGGATGCCATCAAGAAAGCCATCGAAGCCGCCTACAAGGAAGGCGAAGCAAAACTTAAAGGCAACAGCCGCACCGTACCGGCTTTGAACGCCATCAAGCTGCCCCTTCGTGACGGTGATGTGGAGCGTCCAGATGATGAAGCCTATGCGAACAGCTACTTTGTAAACGCTAATTCAGCCACAGCTCCCGGCATTGTCGATGCCGATGTCAATCCGATTCTTGACCGTTCTGAAGTCTACAGCGGCGTGTACGGCAGAGCATCCATTACCTTCTATGCCTTCAACTCAAACGGCAATCGGGGCATCGCCTGTGGACTGAACAATCTTCAGAAAATCCGTGACGGCAAACCGCTCGGAAGCCGTGCCAGCGCCGAATCTGACTTTGGCGATTTAGACGACAATGACGACTTTTTGTCGTAAGGAGGAGCTGGATGTTTGCAGAACTTTTTAAGGAAGTTTATATCGTCTTCAATGCCTTTATCTTAGGCGGACTTGCAGCATTCCTGCCATTCTACGCCCTCTATCAATTCGGTAAAGCAGTCTGGAAACGAGTCAAAGAACAGCAAAAATAACTGCCGGGGGCGGGGTCAAAAGCCTCGCCCCTTTGCTTTGAGAGGTACTTATGAAATATTTATCCTTAGACATTGAAACTTTCTCCTCTGAGAACCTTGCCAAGACTGGCGTGTATCGCTATGTCGAGGCTCCTGATTTTGACATTCTCCTGCTCTCTTATGCCATTGATGGCGGCAAGGTACAGACGATTGACTTAGCACAAGGTGAATCCATGCCAATAGACCTCATATCAGCTATTTTATCCGATGAAGTAATCAAATGGGCGTTCAATGCCCAGTTTGAGCGGATTTGTATATCTGAATGGCTGAAGCGGAAAGGCTACCATTTTAAGTGGCCTCTACCGTTTGGCGATGATCCTAAAAGTCTGAATTATCTTAATCCCAAGAGCTGGCGATGCTCAATGGTCTGGTCGGCTTATCTGGGGCTTCCGCTTTCCTTGGAACAGGTCGGCTCAGTTTTAGGTCTTGAGAAACAAAAACTAAAAGAAGGCAAAGACCTCATCCGCTACTTCTCCCTTCCCTGTAACCCTACCAAAACAAATGGCGGAAGAACAAGAAATCTGCCGAAACACGACCCGGAAAAATGGCAGCTTTATAAAGCCTATAACAAACGGGATGTCGAAACTGAAATGGCCATCCAAGCAAAACTCGAAAATTTCCCCATGCCGGACATGGAATGGGATAACTATCACAGAGATCAACTAATTAATGATCTTGGTATTCGGATTGATCAGGAGCTTGCCAGACACGCTATCCGCATGGATGAAGAAGTTCGATCTCAAGCCTTAGAAAAACTTCAGAAATTGACCGGTTTGGAAAACCCCAACTCCGTTATACAACTGAAAGACTGGTTAACTGAGCAAGGTATCGCAACGAATTCACTCGATAAAAAGTCAGTTAATCAACTGCTGAAGACGGCTTCCGGCAAAGTGAAAATCGTACTGGAGACAAGACAGGAGCTTGCTAAATCCAGCGTCAAAAAATATCAGGCTATGATGGACTGTGTCTGCAAAGATGGCAGAGCGAGAGGCCTCTTTCAGTTTTATGGCGCAAACCGTACCGGACGATTTTCCGGGCGCTTAATTCAATTACAGAACCTGCCAAGAAACAAGATGGATCATCTGGAAGAAGCGAGAACGCTCGTCAGGCAAGGCGAACTGGATGCACTGGAACTGCTCTTTGACTCCGTACCGCAGGTTCTGTCTGAACTCATCCGTACTGCCTTTGTACCAAGAGAAGGAAGCATTTTTCTTGTTGCGGACTACTCCGCCATTGAAGCGAGGGTTTTAGCTTGGCTGGCAGGAGAACGCTGGCGTATAAAACTCTTTGCCGAAGGCGGAGATATCTACTGCCAGTCAGCCAGCGAGATGTTTGGCGTGCCGGTTGTGAAACATGGTGTGAATGGTGAACTCAGGCAGAAAGGCAAGATATCAGAACTGGCCTGTGGCTATGGTGGCTCAGTCGGTGCCCTTAAAGCGATGGGTGCATTGGAGATGGGACTGTCTGAAGACGAGCTGCCTGGGCTTGTTCAGTCTTGGCGAAGCTCCAATCCCAAGATAGTGCGTTTCTGGTGGGATGTAGACAGCGCCGCCAAGATAGCTGTTAAAGAACGACGAAATACTGATGTCCAAGGTATCGGCTTTCGTTATCAAAGCGGGATGCTTATCATCACACTTCCTTCCGGCAGAGAGCTTTTCTATGTCAAACCTCGCATCGGCGAGAACCGCTTCGGCGGTGAATCCATCACCTATGAAGGCGTCGGTACTGGCCGTCGCTGGGAGCGCCAGGAAACCTACGGCGCAAAACTTGTAGAAAATATCGTTCAGGCCATCTCCAGAGACATCCTCTGCTCAGCCCTTCAAACCTTCAACTATTCCGACGTCGTCATGCATGTCCACGATGAGGTTGTAATTGAAGCCGATCCCCGTATGTCGGTTGAAGTGGTCTGCAGACAGATGAGCCGAACACCAGAATGGGCTTCCGGATTAAAGCTTGATGCCGACGGCTTCACCTGCAACTTCTATCAGAAAGACTAATTACTCAAAAACGCAGGTTCTGTCCAAGGGGAAAGTGAAGGGAGTCCTCCCTTACATCAAACCTTGGAGGAACAAATCATGTTTTATACGAAACAACCTATCGGAGAAGACAGCGAATTCATCACCTACATCACGGACGAAAACGTCTATACCACCTGCCCTCGCTGCGGATCAGAAGTACCCGTAAACCTGGCCGATGTGTTTCGTGACGAGGACAGCGATTTATACGGCACGGCCGTCTACTGTGACAAATGTGCCAAAGCGTGGCTGCAAGAGAAGCTCGGCGGTGCGAGATGAACGAGCAAGAACGGGAAGCCATTGCTTTACGCAGAGAGCGTGGTGAACCCATCAATAAAATTGCAAAAGCGCTGGGCTTGAACTATAACACCGTGAAGTCGTTCTGCCAGAGACAAAATATCTCTATTCAGAACGATGATGCAGGTGTATGTGAAAACTGCGGTAAGACACTACCCATCTATCAAGGAGGAAGACGGAGACGCTTTTGTTCGGATAAGTGCCGTCATAGTTTTTGGAGCAAATGGGAGAAGTCCTATCAGAAAGAACATATCTGTCCGACCTGCGGTGTGACCTTTAAAGCAAGATCAAACCGCAAGTACTGCTCCCACGCTTGCTATATCAAAGACCGCTTCCGGGGTACTCGAAATGAATGAACCTTGGAAACAAGAAGCAGATTATCAACTGACAGATGGCATCCTGAATACTTTACTTAAAAGAGGGCTTCTTACCATCTCAGAGTATAAGCGCTGTTTGCGTGAAATTCGTAAAGAAATCAATCCTCCTGTCACGCTTCTTCGCAGTGATCAGAAAGTCTAAACTGCCGGAAACATACCCGTTAAATAGCTGAAAAGCCTTGATATAAGTGCGTTTACGAGCAAATATGTGATGGAAAGGAGACACTGAAATGGACGTTACAAAAATCCCGGCTAAGCTGCCGGGAAACATAGAAAAAGAAAAGGTTGCGGCTTATGCCAGAGTCTCGACCAAGAGCGATGCTCAAATTCATTCACTGGATGCTCAGATTGATTATTACAGGAAAAGGATCAATGCACGTGCTGACTGGAGTTTTGTCGGTGTCTTTGTTGATGATGGTCTCACGGGCACAAGAAGTGATCGCCCAGGACTCGAAGACCTTTTGGATCATTGTCGTAGAAAAAAGATTGACTTTGTCCTGACCAAATCGATCTCACGCTTTGCCCGAAACACTGTCGACCTTCTGGCCATAATCAGGGAACTAAAAGAACTTGGCATTGCTGTATTTTTCGAGCGGGAGAAAATCAACACTCTGACTGCCGACGGAGAACTGATGCTAACGCTCCTTGCATCCTTTGCCCAAGAGGAAAGCCGTTCCATGAGTCTTAATAAACGATGGAGCATTCATAGGCAGTTTTCTGAAGGTGAGCTGGCAGGCATGGCTCATCTCTATGGCTATGATGTTGTCGATGGAGAGCTGATCGTAAACGAGCATGAAGCAGAGATTGTCCACATGATGTACGAGGATTATCTAAGCGGTATGCAAAGCTCGGAAATCGCAGAAAAACTTAACCGCATGGGTGAACCCAGAAAGCGTGGTGGTAAATGGAAACCGAGAGACATCACAAATGTCTTCAGAAACGAAAAACATACCGGGAACGCCCTGCTGAATAAGCGATATGTGCTTGACCCTATAACGAAGCAAACAAAATACAACCATGGTGAACAGCCTCAATACTATATTGAGAATTCCCATGAAGGCATTGTTTCACAGGAACTTTTCGATGCCGTACAGGAAGAAATGAAGCGCAGAAGCCCTAACAAGGAAGCACCAAAACCTCATAACAAACCATTCACGGGCATGATCTACTGTGCCTGTGGAGCGAAGTTCCAACGTAAGAAGTCACCTGTTCGGGTGTTTTGGCGCTGTGGAAGAAATCTTGGCTCATACGGTGGTCACTGTTCCATGAAAGGCATCCCCGAAGAAACCCTCGAGTCGCTTTGCTGCGATGTTCTTGGAATATCTGAATTTGATGCAAATACCTTTAGAGAATGCGTAGAGCGGATCAATATCACAGGAGACAACGAACTGACCTTCCTTTTGAAAGACGGAAGGGAGATTCAAAAAACATGGAAGGACCGCTCACGCTCAGAGTCATGGACACCAAAAATGAGAGCAGAGGTCAGTCGCAAGAATAGAGAGAGGGCAAAACATGGCAAATAAGAAAATAACAGTCATTCCGGCCAAGACTCGCCCTGAAACGATCATCGGCTCAGCTGAGATTTTACCAAAGAAGCGAGTTGCAGCTTATGCCCGTGTTTCAACCGATATGGACGAGCAGCTGAACAGTTATGAAGCCCAAATCAGCTACTACACCGAACATATTAAGAAAAACCCCGAGTGGACTTTCGTTAAGGTTTACACCGACGAAGGTATATCGGGGCTGATGACGAAAAAACGAGAAGGCTTTCAGACTATGATCAAAGATGCCCTTTCAGGCAAAATCGATCTCATTCTGACCAAGTCCGTATCCCGCTTTGCCAGAAATACAGTTGATACGCTGACCACCGTCAGGAAACTAAAAGACAAAGGCATCGAGGTCTATTTTGAGAAAGAAAATATCTGGACAATGGATAGTAAAGGCGAGCTTCTCATTACAATCATGTCGAGCCTTGCCCAGGAAGAGAGCCGTTCCATTTCAGAAAACGTAACCTGGGGGCAAAGAAAGCGTTTTGCAGATGGCAAGGTTTCTATGCCTTACAAGCAATTTTTAGGCTACATGAAAGGTGCTGACGGCAGACCCGAAGTTGTGCCGGAAGAAGCAGAAATCGTCAGGAGAATTTACCAGGAGTTCCTGCTTGGCATGACATATACAGGAATCGCTAAGGAGCTTGCTAATGACGGGATCTTGTCGCCGGGGGGCAAAGAAACCTGGAGCAGTTCGACAATTAAGAGCATCCTACAAAATGAAAAATATAAAGGCGATGCCCTTTTACAGAAACGCTTCACCGTCGACTTCCTGACGAAGAAGCAAAAAGAAAACGAAGGCGAAGTGCCGCAATACTATGTGACGGGCAGTCATGAAGGCATCGTCAGTGACGAGATCTTCGACATGGTTCAGGTGGAAATTGAGCGCAGGAAGAAATACAAGATCAACGGTTCCTCGCAAAACTTCTTCTCTGGAAGGATTCTCTGCAGCTGCTGCGGCGAGCCATTTACCAGAAAAGTCTGGCATTCTAACTCCAAATACAAACGCTACATTTGGCAGTGCGGCAAGAAGTATGCGGGAAAAGAACCCTGCGCCACACCACACTTTTATGAAGATGAAATCGAGTATGCCTTCTTTAAACTGCTGAGCAAACTTTACAGCCATAAAAGCGATGCCCTGGAAACCTGCAATGTAGTAATTAGCAAAGTGCTGGATACAAAAAAAGATAAAAAGCGTGCTATAGAGTTAGAAGCAGAACTTGACGACGCCTATCGTGAACTCAGCGAACGCCTCCGCATCATGGGACGACATGCCGAGGATACAGAAGCAGAGCGAGCAAGCTATGAAAATACTTTGCAAGACTACGAGCAAAAATCAGTAAAGTTAGAAAAACTGAAAGAGCGTATATCCGATAAGGATAAACGCCGCTTCAACTGCATCTGTTTTATTGAAAAACTGAGCAAACTCGAAGAAAATGACATAGCCTTTAACGAGAATCTCTGGATCAGCCTTGTAGATTATGTGACAGTGCCCAGTGATGATGAGAAAGCGTTAATATTTCATCTGAGGAGCGGTGAGGAGATCACGATCTTGATATGCTAATGTGTTTGAATTACCTTGATTCAAGGAACTGTCGCAACAAAATATGTTCGGCAGTTTTTTGCTGTTTGCACCCTCTTTTCCAAAAATGCACCCATGCTCTCAAGATTTGCACCCATGATTTTATTTTTGCACCCATCGTCGAGTAAATTCAAACAAACCACTCGAAACAAAAGTGTTTCGTACCGCTAGTATATGAAAAATCGGCACAAGCAGAAAAGAACAAAATCCCAAGCTCCAAGCTGCCGCTTTGCACCGTTTCGTTATTTTCTCTGATTAAGAAAAAGCCTTGAATATCAGGTGTTTTCGAGCAAAAAAATACTCCGCTACGATTGTATCCGTAACGGAGTCCTTTTATGGAGGCACCATCCGGATTTGAACCGGAGAATAGAGGTTTTGCAGACCTCTGCCTTACCACTTGGCTATGGTGCCCTATAGCACGATGACCGGCAGTGAACTGTCCGGTCATCCTTCTTGGAGCGGGATACGAGATTCGAACTCGCGACTTTCACCTTGGCAAGGTGACACTCTACCACTGAGTTAATCCCGCGCAAGCATGTCGTCCGGGTGCGTAATCGAACGATCAGCGCCACGTAATCTTAGCAAAGACCACTCCGACTTGTCAAATCGAATATCCAGCCGTTTAGGCATTCCTTCAAACAAACAGCTCGTTCAACCCCGGTTCCAACACAGCTCGCTTAACACCTTCAAACCGTCTCCATCCCCTAAGCCTTCCAAATAGCCTTCTCAATCAACATGCGAGCGGTGAGTTTGCATGTTGACGGCTTTAGGGTGGTTGCAAAATTGGAGGTACGGTTCGCAATGGCTAAGAACGAGGAATTGATCGCCTAAGTAGGGGATGGCTCTCTTATCGTGGCTGACTGTTACGATCGTGCGATCGTTGCCCGTTTTTTCGTTGAGGATCTGCAAGGCGTACAATAGTTGTTCCATGCCTTCATCATCAAGACCGACGGTCGGCTCGTCCAGAAACAGGACTTCAGGTTCGTTGGCAATGATGCAAGCGAATCCAAGTTTTCTTTTTTGTCCTTCGCTGAGACTGAGAGGGTGACGTTCTAGCATATGCTCAAAGCCGAAGAGTCGTATCAGCTGTGCCACGAATTCGGGAGAACTGGCATTCAAATACAGCTCGTCTTTGACGCGCGGCATAAAAAGCTGGTAGTCAGGGTTTTGCAGGACGTAACCGATTTTTCTTTTGTTACGCTTTTTGCTGTACGGTGAAACGATCGCGCCGGAAGTCGGTCGTACAAAGCCGAACAGCAAATTGAGCAAGGTCGTTTTGCCGCAACCGTTTTCACCGAGAATAACCCATTCTTCACCTCTATTTATCTGCCAGGAAAAGTTTTCAAACAAGACTCGATCACCGACTTGATAATTAATGTTTTCAACGGAGAATACCTGCTTCGCGTCGGCAGCCACATTTGTTTTTTCCCGTGATGTGCGGTCGGAGAGAGATGAGAGGTCACACGCATAATCTTCCGCTTTGTCTCGAATTTCCAGTGTCATCTCCACGTTTTCGTCGGTGCTCTTCACACAGAAAAAGATTTTGTCGACGTACGGTAGAACGAGTTCCTGACGATGTTCCGACAAAATGACGGTGTAACCATCCTCGTCAGATAATCGCTTCAAAAGTTCTAACAACTCCTTTGCCGAGCGGGCGTCCATATTGGCTAAGGGTTCGTCCAAGAGCAAGATCTTCTGTCCCATGCCAAGAGTGCACGCTGTCATCAATTTCTGCTTTTCGCCGCCCGACAGGGTATCTGTTTGGGCATCGGCCGACAAACCTGTCATACTCAATAATGAGTTCAGCTTGTCGCGCATTCTTTGCGGCGTTTCGTTGATGTTCTCCATCGGGAAAACAATTTCGTCCGCCACTTGATCGAAGATGATCTGTTCTCTTGGGTTCTGGAATACGCTGCCGACCGCTTTTGTGCGCTCTCTGACAGGGCTGTTCGTCACGCAGTGTCCGTGAATGTAAATGTCGCCTTGTACATCGGCTTTTTTTAGATTCGGGATGACCCCATTGATCATGTTGATCAGTGACGATTTTCCGCAGCCTGAATGGCCTGTAATCATAATGAAATCGCCTTCCGTGATTTTAAAGTTCAGGTCTTTAAAAATCCATTGCTTTTCTCGGTTTGTTTTTTCTTCCGAGAAATCATATGACAGGGACAAATTGACAACTTCTACGGCGCAGCTCATTTAACGCCCTCGCAGAAACAGATAAACATAAACAGTCAGACACGTAAGGAACAGGATTGAGAAAGCGAGATCCCTGCCTTTAAAGCAGATGACTTCAAACGAGCTACCCTCCGAATCCGTAGAGAAACCTCGTGTTTCAAGTGACGTCGCCAATCCCTCAGAAATACTCAGCATGCGAACGGTAAGAGGGATGAAGAAGGCTCTGCTCCACAAGGCGGGCGTTGAGGCGAATCGAATGCCCCGCAGCGCGATGGCCTGCCTGATACGCCTGATCTCTTCGCGAAAGATCTGTATGAACCGAATGACGATTAACAGTCCCAAGCTGATCCAGCGAGGGACGCGCAGCTGATTGAGGGAACGAACGAGACGGATCGGCCTGATGCTCATGCTGAGCACACCGGCCAAGCCTAGGGCGAGTACCCGGTAAATGGCGTACAGTGCGTCTTGCATGCTTCCGTTTATAAGCGTCAAGCTTCCCATGACGAGACCGAAAACGAGTACGAACGGAATGAGTTTGAGCATCAACTTTTCGTATCGGAACAAAAGAAAAAGAACGGAAAAAGTAATGGCGTACATCCAAAACCAAGTCTCCTTGACAAACAAAAGTCCCATTACGAACAGCAAAAGGCTGAAGATAAGTGACAAGATCGGGTGGATGTCTCGCGTTCTCTTGCACATGCGGAACCTACATTTTACCTGCTTTTTGAAGTTCGTCGGCGATTTTGTTCCCGATCATGGCGCCTATGAGACCCAATGCGATGGCGCCCAAGGTAAACAGGGCGAACGTAACGGGGTTCCCGATTTGTTCTGAAATCGATTTTCCCTTCGCGAGGATATTGACGACAGCTGTCGAAGGAAGCGTGAAAAAGGCGAACAAACCAGAGCTCATGAGGACGGTTTTTCTGTTTTCATAATTCTTAAAAAGAAGCAAGGCGAGACTCTCGGAGAAAAGACTGCCTGTGAATTGATTGAAGAACATAACGGGCGCCATCAGCAACAAAACGAGCCCGGAAAAGATGCCGATGATGAGCAAAGAGCCGCTCTTTTTGACTTTGCGCAATCCGATCGATGTGACAAGCGCAAAAGGCAATGCCATGGCGAACGCCTGCGGCCCTATCTTCGACGCGGTCATCACGATCGGCGCGAATGGGCCTGATGCCAGCAACGTGACGGCCGTAATGACGGCCAAAAACACGATATCTTTTACCGTAAATGCTTGAAATCGAAAGCTTTTCATTTTCCCTCCTGCCGTTGTTTATGCGTATGGTTATAGATTGATCGCTTCAAACGTCTATCGGACCGCATTATGCGGGCATCGCGCGATCACTGTTCTACATATCGATCACGCGATCACAAATCTTGAAACAGCTTTCACGGTGGCTGACCAAGATCACCGTCTTGCCGTCGCTGTTGCATTTCAGGGCGTCCAATATGATGTTTTCGTTGAGCGTGTCGAGGTTGCTGGTCGGTTCATCGAGGAGCAGGATTTTGGTGTCTTTTAGGAAACAGCGCGCAAGCCCGAAGCGCTGTCTCTCACCTGCGGAGAAGTTGTCGCCCAGCTCCGCGAGGGTCGTATCCAAGCCGTGCTCCAAGTTGTCAACGAAGTCTAGGATGGCGGCTTTATCAAGAGCGTCACGCATTTCCGCTTCTGTACTGTTCTGTTTAGCGATCAGTAAGTTGTCCCTGATCGTGCCCTCGAAAAATTCAGTGTGTTGCGTCATGTAGCTGATGTTGTGCCACAGTGACTGCGTGTTTATTTTCTGAACGGAGTGTTCCGAAATAAGAATCTCGCCGGTCTCCAAAGGCCAAAAATACATCATGAGTTTGAGCAATGTCGATTTCCCACAGCCGCTTTCTCCTCGAATACCCAGAAATTCACCTTGTGCTACTTTGAGATTAAAATTCTCAAGGACGAGCCGGTCACCGTATGAAAAGGAAAGGTCGTTCACGACGATCAGCGGATCGGTAGCGAGTTCCAGATTCAACTCGATACCGTTCGTCACTTCATCTGCTACGGGCTTTTCTTCGAGAAGATTTAGGACGCGTTCGCCACACGATAACGACTGTGACAAACCGTTGCCGAGCGATGCGACGTTGGCGATGGCGGGGAAACTGAAGAAAATGCCGAAAGTTAGAGGTAAAAGGATGGCAGGAGCGAGTCCCGTCCAGATACCGATCAAGATCACGGCACAGATCGTCAAGACGACGATGACGTCTTCCAATGCCAAGAGCAATGCCAGCTGCTCGATCAGTACGGCCTGATGCTCCACCAGAGATTTATTTGTCTTTTCGATGACACGAATCGCTCTCTTACGATAGGCGAATTGCATGATCTCCGTGATACCGCGCAACAGATCGAGGAAAATATTATTGAGACCGCCGATCTTCCGGCGAAGGATGCGTCCAATGTTTTTCGACCATTTGGAGAAGAGGATCGGCAAGCCGACGCCCATGATGAGATAAGAGATCAAAGTCACCAAGGCGATGGCGGGCGAATAGAGCGCAATCAGCACAATATATGTGATTCCGCAAATGATGGCAATCGAGATCGGGGAAATCGTATGCGCGTAAAAGACTTCAATGAGCTCTATATCGCTCGTGATCATCGAGATGAGGGAGCCTTTATTGCTTCCTTCAATTTTTGCCGGCGCCAGTTTTCTGACGGCGGAAAAGACTTTGTCGCGCAACGTACTCAACACGCGAAAGGCGACTAGGTGGTTCATGTATTGTTCCAAATATCTGGTAATTCCTCTTATAAAGGCGAGTACAGCCATCCACATAATGATTTTTGAAAAGGGTACGTCTATGAATCCGCCCACGCTGACAATCAAGAGTGCGGCAAGCACGGCGATCCCCGTACTTGAGAAAAAGGATATGACGCCGGCAAGAGTCGCCGTCACTAGATCGCGTGTGTGAACCTTTGCCAGAATCATTAAGTCGAGCATGATCTTGAGCGAGCTTCTCTTTTTCATGAGTGGACCTCTGATTTCGATGACGTATCGTATAAGCTCTGCCGATCTTCCGCTTCAAAGCGCGTTTGTGCTTGCCATAATTGTCGGTACACGCCTCCGCGCTCGAGCAGTTCCTCGAAAGTCCCTTCCTCCACAATCTTGCCGTTATCCAGAACGTAGATCTTTTCTGCGTCTTTACCAGCGTAGAGGCGGTGCGAGACGAGAATCACGATGTGATCTTGCGCCATGTTTTTCATGGCTTGCAGGATGACAGACTCGCTCTCAATATCGATGTTGGAAGTCGCCTCGTCGAAAACGTATACTTTGGCATTGCGTAAAAGGGCTCTGGCGAGCACGAGTCGTTGTTTCTGTCCGCCTGATAGATTGCTGCCGCCTGACTTGATCTCTAACTCTAACCCCCCGCGGTGTTCAATTTCATCATAGAGGCGAACTGTCTTGAGTGCGTCGATCAACTCGTCGTCTGTGGCTGTTTTCTTACCCATCATTAAATTACGCCGCACTGTTTTCTCGAAGAGATGGGCATCGTGCGAAATGCGAATCATGTTCTCTGCCACCGATTGCTTTTTATACGTCGAATAGGCACGATTGCCCCAGTAAATCGCTTCTTCGCCGCCGTCAAGTTGTCCCGCGATGAGTCGAACAAGCGTGGATTTTCCCGATCCGGAGGCGCCGACGATTGCTGTAAATCCGGGTTTCCCAAAAGTGGCGCTGACACTTTCCAAGACACGGCGCTCGCTTTTCGGATAGGAAAAAGTGAGATTGTTGATGGTTATATCTTCCGCGTCATACCTGATCTCGTTCTTGTCTTTTTCGTCTTGCTCCGGCAGAGCGAAAAAGTCGATTAATTTCCTTCCCGCCGCGACCCCCGTCATGGCGACATGGAAGCTGGACGTCAAAGTTGACATCGGACTGAACGCTTCCATGGACATGAAAACGAGCACAACCATCGCCGTGACGTTTCCGGTCGTGAAAGAAATACCCGGCAACCCTACGGCCATCAAGGCAATGCTTCCGCCGTAAGCGATCCACTCGATGAGCGTGATCGATCTCAACTGCATCCGCAAGATGTTCATCGTTTCAATGCGAAATATTTCCGATTTTTTGTGAATTTCTTCCGCTCTCTTCTCATCGGCCGAGAAAATTTTCAATGTCGTCATACCCTGCAGGCTATCTAAAAACAACTGCCCCACATCTTGGTAAGTGCCCCAATACTTTTTCTGTTTGCGTGCGACCATTTCCAAGATCGCTTTTAGCATCAGAGGGATGATAGGCGCCAAGATTAAAAACAATAGGGCTGAGGAGAGACTGAGCGGAAGCAACACGATGAAAGTCACTAGGCTCATGCCGAAACTGCCGAAAAATTGCGGAAGAAAACGTCCGTAATAATTCTCAAGCTGTTCAATCGTGTCGGAACCCATGTTGATCATGTTTGCCGTCGATGTGTAATACAAGTAGGACGGACCGATGCGCATGGTCTTTGAAATCATCTCAGTCCTGAGAGTTGTTTTGACTTCTCCCGTTATTTTTGTCTGGTACCGCGTGACGAGGTAGAGGCTGCCTGATCTTAGAACGAAGCCGAGCAAAAAGATAAGAAAAGCGATTATATAGTTGACCGACGTTTGCAAGAAGAGACTCTGAATGATTTGTCCAAGTGCAAGAGCGATGGAGAAACTCCCGACAACTTTCAACATCATCAGCAAAACGCTGACGATGATGTACTTCTTTGCGTTGCCGATGTATCGAAAAAGCAATTTATCCAGCATAGATCACCTGTCCGCCATCTGTGGTTAGACTTTGCTAACTCTGGAAAGTAAAGATAAGTTAGCATATTCTAACTATGTAGGGCAAACGTGATAATGGAGGCTTTTAAGAAGGTGATTGGCAAAGAAGATGGTGTTTCTGTCTATAGATATGTCCTTAAATGAGTTGGAGCGTCAGGGTTACACATGCTGTTATTGATCATTCTCTGAAACAAATGATCGATCTCCGGACAGCTCGACGTTAGATGCCGTCATTCACCGTATTTTTTTACCAGCTCGCGGAAGACGATGTGTAAACCCTCGTTTGTCTCGTTAAAAACTCCGTGGATAGGATAAAAGCTTTCGCGAACTCCGCGGAACGATACGGAAAAAGAGTCTGTCGTCTCGTCATAGACGACACCGGGATACCCGCCTGTTTCGTTTGAATCGTCTTTCCTGCCTATTAATGCGTAATAGTAGCGGTCGTGGACAAATGCACGGACGAGTCGCTCGCTGTCGGAGTCGTCTATCTCGACGTACTCACAACGGTGCTGTCCCGCTTTGTCGGTGAAAGACCCTGCCAGATAACCTTGACCCGAGTCAATCATCAGTGTGAAACTATACGAATCGATGGGCGTCATGTGCGATTGACTCAAGTGGATCGTTTTAATCAACTCTTCGGGGGTCGTTGTGCCTATGATGTCACTTTGATCGCCGTCTTGCGGCGACTCTTTCTTGCCCTTCATCGCACGGGTCATATCAGTTGACAGTGCATTTGGTACAACATTGGATCAGCTTTGTTCATATACTTTCCCCGAAGGAGGTACTTATAATGTCAAGTTTAAAAAGAGTTTTAGGTATGGTGAAACCGGGAACGAGCAAGTTTGAAGCCAGCGTTGACGGTTACGATCTCATTATCGACTATCCCGCTGAGGGGTATCAGCCTGAAGGGCCGACGCCGGGAGCCATGGTGGCCTTTGCGTTGGGAGGATGTAAGGCTCTCGTCTGTTCCGCGTACTTTAGCGCTCGCAAGATGGATGTGACGGTTGGAGTTGAGGTCAGTTTCGACGTTCAGCGGGATGGCCGCCGCGGACCTTACTACGCTGACTACAAGGTCGCGCTGACTTTTTCCGGTGACATAGACGAAGCGGATCTGCCCAAGATTAAAAAGGTTCTTGACGGCCAGTGCACGGTGCAACACATCCTGCTTAGCACGAATAACACGGTAGAAACGACGTATAGCATAGGGTAAAACTCCACATGTCCGTTAAATTCGTTCGGCGAGAAATGGAGCCATATAGATCGGCAGGAATTTAATTGCTCCTTTTCGATTTATCTCTTTCTGAGAAAGCAAAATAATATCCTCAACCGATTGTGAGAATTTTTCTTTGAACTTTGTTAAGGACTTGTACTCGCCCTGCCCCGATGATTTGACTTCTATTGCCGATACTTTGGTGCCTTTTGACAACAAAAAGTCGATTTCGTAGTAATGGGTGCTTTTTTCCTTTTCCCAAGTGTGGTAGTACAGCTCCCTGTCGCTTGATGCAATGACTTGGGCAACAGCATTTTCATAGAGATATCCTAAATTGGCGGGCAATTTATCGGATAGCATTTTAGAATATAGATTGTTCTGTATCTCGGGACGATCAGTAAACATAAGGGTCAAAAACAATCCTGTATCCGCTAGATACAATTTGTAACTATCTAATGACTTTGTGCTTGACAAGCTTACCCTTGGGTCTGTTGTGTTGTGTGATATTAGGACTGTCTTACTGTCAACCAAGTCATAGATTAAGTTTTCGTCGCTCTTATTTTTTCTCTTTCCAAGCGCATCTGATATCAGAAATCTTTTTGTATCACGCGATAACTGTGCAGGAATGGAATGGAACATGGCAGAAATTCTGCCCGAAGGATCGATCTTCCTGAAGTCATCTTCGTACAGTTGTATGATGCTACACTTTACCTTATCAATTTCAGAAAAGCTTCGTCCTTCTACGAAGGCTTTTACTGCCTGCGGCAAGCCTCCCACCGCCATATAGACTCTAAAGTCGCGCATCCATTGTCGATTTAGTTTTTGATCCACATAGATATTCTGCATGAAAAACGTCTTGCTATGCTCGTAAGTCTTGCTTCCTATAGCAAGAGAAAACTCCTCAAAATCCAAGGGATATAACGAAAGTTTCATCTCTTCGGACGGTACTAGGATATCCTTAACATTTTTCTTGATGGAAATCAGCGAACCCGTTTCGATGTAGTGAAATCGTCCATCCTTGACCAAATATTTTATCGCTTGTCTCGCCTTGGGGAATAGCTGAATTTCATCAAAGATGATGACGGAATCATTCTTGATTAAATCAATGCCTGTTGCCGCTTGCAGTCTAAGAAAGAACATATCCAAGTCGTGTACGTCATCGAAACAAGAGGTTACAGTATCTGAAACATTGGCAAAATCAAGCAAAATATAGGAACTGTACTCATTTTTCGCGAATTCCTCTGCGAGTGTTGTCTTCCCGACTCGTCTTGCTCCTTCAATCAGTATCGCGTATGAGTCCGCGTAATCCTTTTTCCAAGCTAAAAGCTGATCATAGGCTTTTCGTCTAAAATACATACCCTGTCTCCCTTTGTCTTCAGCCAATATTTTATCGCTTAGCGTGCATCTCTTCAAGTTTTTTGCAATCTGATTTCAGCTTCTCTTCAAAGTTTAATCTACGCCTATTATACACTTCTTCAAGGTATTGTGATGGAGAATATTGCATTGTTTCAAAATTTATTTATTTAGAGGGATGCATTTCTTCAAAGTAATTTGCATGAGGCGATGCATTGTCAGCTCTTTTTCTGTAACGAATTCCCTATATTCATCTCTTGTCTCGCAAGGGCACTTCGCTCACGCCCTTATGTATGCAAGGAGTAGAATGTCTCTCTCGTGATTTCGTAGTAGACGGCAGTGCGCCAAGCTCCTGTCTGATCTTGCCATTCATTTTCGACGATTTTCGTCTTTGTCGCGCCATAGACCGAACGAGTATACGTCGCGCCATATGTCGTGGCTGTCTTGTGCTTGTTGTTTTTGTACGCTCTTCAAGGTCATGCCCAACTTTACCATAAGACTCGCTGACTGTTTCAAAATGAATCATCGTTGGCTCCTACGTCTTCCGCGTCAAGATACTCAAGGAACCTGAGGCGTCGTTCGCGCTTACCCTGTTGTCTCCTATGTCTTCCGCGTCAAGATGTGCCAGATGGTCTTGTCGGAAAAACCGCATTGCTCGTAAAGTTTTTCCGGTTGTGTCTCATTGTTTACACGACCGGAGACGGTCACGAAATCAGCTTTTCCCTTAAGCCGAGATAGAAGCTCATTGACGATACATGATCCGAGCCCCGTGTACCTGTAATCGTTCGACACTTGAATCCACTCAAGGGTGCCTTCTCGAATGTCGCGATCGAGTTCCGCGATGCCGCTGGCGACAACGTCCATGCTCGATGTATCGCGGATGCAAATCCATAGATTGGCGTCATAGACGGGACGGGCTTGGTATTGTTCGAGTTCTTTTACTGTCACTCCTTCGCGTTCGTAGCAGGCGTTGATGTGGGCGGCAAATTCCCCTGTGCTGCCTTGTGTCATGACAAAGCCTTCCGGCAATTCAATGGTGTCGATTTTCTTTAGATCGTGCAGGAGCTTGAAATAAGGCTCATCGGTATAATCATGAAGCAAGGCTTCAGAAAAGTCGTCGTCGGAGACAACCCGCATATGCGCAGGGATGTCGAACGCGTTTGTCTTCCAAAAACTAAGGGAAGAGGCTCCCGTAGGGTTGAGTAAGTACGTCTGTTTATCCATGTGATTCTTCTTCCGAAGTTTCTTTTGAAGGCTTGAAGCCGAAACAACTCTCGATGGCGCCTGTCGGGCATTCGTGGATGCAGTCGCGACAGCGGATGCATTCGGGGCTGTTCGGCGTTTTGACGGGGTCGACGCCCATTTTACAGATGCGCGCGCATTTTCCGCAGTCGATGCATTTGTCGTTGATTTTGAATCGGTAGAAACTGACAGGCTGTAAAATCCCGTAAAAGGCGCCGAGAGGGCAGAGGTAGCGGCAGAAAACGCGGTAGAGAAAAACGGAAAGCACAAGGATTGCTATCGCCAGAGTGACTTTCCAAACAAACAGCGATCCAGCCGCCTCCCGCATGGCGGGATTGAGGACGACAAGCGGAATGCCTCCCCCGATTGTCCCGGCGGGACAGACGTATTTGCAAAAATACGGATCGCTCATGCCGAAGCTGTTGCGCGCGATGAGAGGCAACAACATGACAACGCCGATGAGCATCACGTATTTCCCGAAGGAGAGTATGCGGTTAAGTTTGGCAGGGACTTTGATTTTCGGCGTCGGAATTTTGTGTAAGAGATCCTGCAGCAGACCGAAAGGACACAGATATCCGCAGAAGAAACGACCGAGTAATATCCCGAACAAAGCGATGAGCCCGAACACGTAAAAGCTGAAATTGAACTTTGCGCTGCTTGCGATTGCTTGTAAGCTGCCGATCGGACAGGCGCCAAGAGCGCCGGGACAAGAGTAGCAATTGAGAACGGGCACGCAGATGGTTTTTAAGTTCCCCTTGTAGATGTTCCCCGAGATGAAGCCCTTGAAATTCCCGTTGAAGACGACGGCGCCGAGAGCTTGAATGAGATGGCGTCGGTTGTGCGAGATCTTCTTTTTCGTCTTTTTCTTATCCAATGCCGATGCACTCCATGCAGATATTAATCGCCTTCATCAGGAGTGTTTTTACCTCATCGCCATTCGCGCGCAAGAGGCCGATCAGGATAAAAGCGATCGCGACGGAGGAAATCAGAAGCGACCATTTGTTGAGTCGAAAGAATCGGAACAATGTTCCTTCGTAAATCTGTTTTTTATTGCGGTTACCGTTCATTACAAGACTCTTCTCTCTGACGTTAGATTGCTATGCTAAACATTATCGTTAAGCGAAAAAAAGCTGTCAATCGAATTGTGGAGCCGATTCGTACCATTTGATATGTTTCCCGCCTGCGGAATCAGTATGATTTGAGCTGATCATGTAGTCAAGGAGGATTTTTCGATGAAACGAAAATTTAGAATAATACTTGTTTTGACATTGACTCTTGTCATGCTGTTGAGCGCTTGTCAGCCTCGCGATTTGCCTTCGAACGGCGACAAAAAGACGACGTCCGCGGCGGATTCTGAGTCGGGAGATGAGCAAAATCCGTCCGTTCCTCCGAAATCTATCGGAGAAATAAAAAACTGGAAATTCAGCACGGACGATATTGATGGCAATCACGTCGACGAATCGATCTTCAGCGAAGCGAGACTGACGATGGTCAATATCTGGGCAACATGGTGCGGACCGTGCATTGCGGAGATTCCACACATCGGGGAACTCGCAAAAGATGAATTTGCCGACATGAACATTCAAGTCATGGGGATCGTGAGCGATGCCGAGTTGGGCGGCGACAATGAAATGGCGCTGGTCAATGCAAAATATATTTTAGAAGTATCCGGAGCCTCGTATCTAAACGTCCTTTTTAATTCTCCTGATATGTATGAATCGCTTCTCAAGTTTGTCGGGGGGTATCCGACGACTATTTTTATGGATAGTCAAGGGAACGTTGTCGGCTCTGAAATACTTGGTATGCGCTCGAAAGAGGTGTTTCTCGAGGAGGCACAACAGCGACTCGACATGCTAAACGACTAAACCCTAATTCCATGTTCAGCCAACTCGCGCAGCCGGTTGAGCAGTTTCGCCACGTATTCCGCTCAAGCACGGCTGTGTTATAATTCGTGGTGTCGAAACACTGACATAAGCAGGCGTTTGGGAGCGTATTTGTGCGTTGTCATCGGTGTGTTCGCCGGATTGACGCGTACCGCCCGTTTTTCGCATTTGCGTGGCTTCTTCTATCGGAAAGAAAGGTACAAACGGCTATGAGTCATGTAGCGGGTGTCAAGCTAAGAGATCTTGTCGAGCATTTTGATTATCACGTCATTCGAGATTACGGGAAGATCGACAGGACTGTGATTGCGGTTGCCGACATTACGCGACCGGGGTTGCAGTTGGCGGGTCATTTCAAGCATTTCGGCCCCGATCGAATGCAGCTTATCGGCAATATGGAAATGGCATACCTGAAGACGTTGACGCCTGAAGAGGAGTCGGAGTGTCTCAGTCGCCTTTTTGCGACGGGCATTCCCTGTCTAATTCTATCGCGGCGGCATGAGCCTAGCGAGGTCATGTTGTACTGCGCCGATAAATACGAGATTCCCATTCTGCAAAGCGATCATTCGACGTCGTCCATCTACAGCTCGCTTGTCAAACACTTGAATGTCGAGCTTGCCCCGCATATTTCGATGCATGGTGTGCTTGTTGAGGTTCTTGGGGAGGGCGTTCTCATTCTGGGCGAGAGCGGCGTCGGTAAGTCCGAGACCGCGCTTGAGCTCGTCAAACGCGGGCATCGCCTGATCGCCGATGATTTGATAGAAATCAGACGCGTATCCGATACGACGCTCCTCGGGCGCGCGCCCGAGAATATCCGACATATGATTGAAATTCGCGGCTTGGGCATCCTCAACGTCAAAGAGCTTTACGGTGTTTCATCCGTTAAGGTGCAGGACAACATCAACTTTATCATCAACATGGAGTTTTGGGATGAGAATAAAGTCTATAATCGGCTCGGCATCGAAGATGAGGAAACAACAATTCTCGGCGTTTCCATCCCATCCGTGACAATTCCCGTGCGCCCTGGGCGGAATCTGGCCATTATCGTTGAATTCGCCGCCATCAATTTTCGTCATAAGAAGATGGGGCACAATGCGGCGAGAGAGCTTGAAGAACTGGTTTTTAACTCTAATCATTGACTTGTAGGCACTCGCGATCTTTTGAGGAAATTGATGATGACACGCAAAGGAGAGAACAAGTGAGCAAAGATGGGATGGATGCCTATGCCGTTGGCGATGCCGTATCCGTTCTCCGTAGCATAAAAAACTTATCAGTTACGTGCGACGTGCCCATGGCGGAACTCACGCGCTTTCGCGCGGGCGGGTGTGCCGACATCCTTGTTCAGCCGCATACTGTTGAGAGCGCGATAGAGCTGATTAGGGTTGTGCGAACAAGCGGTTTGCCTTTGACGGTCATCGGATGCGCTTCAAATATTCTTGTTTCCGATCGCGGTATTCGCGGCGTGACGTGCCGGTTGTATCCTTCGCTGAATGCCATACGTCAAGACGGTAACAGTCTGTTCTGTCAAGCTGGCGCTCTGCTTTGCGACGTCGCGGCTTATGCGGCGAGACGTTCGCTCGGCGGAGTCGAATTTGCAGCGGGGATTCCCGGTACGGTCGGCGGCGCCGTCTTCATGAATGCAGGTGCGTTCGACGGGAGTATGTCGGCTGTTGTGTGGAAAACGACGTTCATTGATGGTTTCGGCAACATCGGGGAGATTGCCGGCAACGAACACGATTTTGGATATCGGCACAGTTATTATATCTGTTCGCCGGACGCCGTGATTCTTGAGACGGAGCTTCGTTTAGAGCACAGGGATCTTTCACTTATCTATGAAAAAATGTCGGAGAATGCACATAGGCGTTACAATACCCAGCCGCTCGACGCGTACTCCGCGGGCAGCGCTTTCAGAAGACCGGAGGGATATTATGCCGGCAAACTGATTTCCGATGCCGGCATGAAAGGATACAGGCGAAAAAATGCCGGCGTGTCGGCCAAGCACGCGGGGTTCATTGTCAATCACGGCGAGGCAACGGCGGAGGAGATCGCTCAAGTCTTCAGAGATGTCCGCAAGGCCGTTTATGATATGAAAGGCGTGATTCTCACGCCCGAAGTGAGACCGGTCGGCGAATGGGACGACGATCCTTTTGCTTTCGAGCGCTGAGAACACGGATTGCCCTTATTTCGTGTTATCACGCTTTCCCATTGAAACCTTACACACCTACGAACGTATGGCGGAAAATGAAAGGGATGTTGGATGGATATTACGATTGTCACCGGTTTATCGGGGAGCGGAAAAAGCTTAACAGCAAGCTTGTTGGAGGATATGGGGTTCTTCTGCATCGATAACATGCCGCCACAGCTCGTTGCCGAATTGACGCGCGTTTTATCGGACTGGCAAGTGACTGCAGAGCTACCTACCTCCGATATGCGCCTCGCGCTCGTCATGGATACGCGAACGCCCGGTTTTGTCAAGCATCTGCAACCCGTTCTCGATTATTTGAGAGACAGCGATGTTCCTGTTCGCATTCTTTTTCTCGAGACATCCGATATGGCGCTGATTAGCCGCTACAATCAGACTAGGCGAGATCACCCGTTGTCGTATGGACGATCTCTTGTAGAGGCGATTGCTTCGGAGCGCGATATGTTGGCGCCGGTTAAAGCGCTCGCCACGGACATCATAGACACGACAGGTCTGTCGAGCCGCGATCTGAGACAAAGACTCCAACAACTTTTCAGTCATGCCGGATTGCACGATGAAATCACGATTTTCGTTCAATCATTCGGATTTAAGTACGGTATACCGCCCGATGCGGACATTGTATGCGATGTTCGCTTCCTGCCGAATCCGCATTACATTGATCACTTGAGACCGTTGTCGGGGCTTGATCAACCCGTCATCGATTATTTGGGGCAGTACCCCGAAGCAGATGAATATCTCGATCGACAGTGTGAGCTTTTTTGTTACACAATCCCGTTCTACATCCGCGAAGGAAAACAGCGGCTGAATATCGGCATCGGCTGCACTGGGGGACGTCATCGCAGTGTTATGTCCGCGGAGAGGATTGTCGAGCATTTGAAAAGAGCCGGTTTCAACGCCATCGCGTTACATCGTGATTTGCATCGAGATGTGAGACAGCGGCGCATCGATGAGATGGAATCAGCTGAATCGTTTTCATGACTTTTTCCGCAGGTATTCGCAGAGAATTAGTCGATCGTTTTTCGGCGAGAGAAAAATCGCAAGAGTGGGCGCTCGCGTCGTTTGCCGTGTTTTCCGCTCTGTCCGGTTCCATCGACCAAAACGAGGAAGGATGGCGCGTTACCATTCGTGTTACGGGCTCTCACATCGCTTCGATGCTTGAGGATATCGCCAAGTCGCTCTCCCTTCCGATTTGTGAGAAAAAGACGGGAAGACGCGATATAAGCCTGACATTTGTTGTTTCAGTTGAAAGACGTGCGCTCCTATTTTTCGATTTTGATCGATGGTGGGAATGGACGGGCGAACAAGGTCTCGAGGTGATTTTTTCATCCTTTTTTCTCGCATGCGGCGTGATGTCGGATCCGACGACAGGACGTTATCGTCTGGCCTTTTCACCCTATTCAGCGGGTTCGATTTCCCTCATGAAGCATCTGTTCAGCTGCGCCGATCTGAATCCGAGAGAATCACGACATCAGGGTAAACAGTTGTTATTTTTCTCAAAGGGGGAAGACATTGCGCAATTTCTATTGTTGTGCGGCGCGCACCTCACCTTGTTGAGATTCGAGGAACTGCGGAGCGAGAGGGAATTGCTCGGACAAGTGAACCGTCTTGTCAATTTTGACGAGGCGAATGCGAGTCGCCGCGCTCAATCGATTTCGGAACAGCTTAGCGCCATCGACACAATTGAACGCATACGCGGTCTCGACTCACTTGCTCCGGCTCTTGCAGAGGCCGCCAAAGCGAGATTGGAGAATAGGGGCGCTTCGCTTGAGGAACTGGGTGCCGGCATGGTGCCTCCCGTGAGCAAGTCGGGTATGAGTCACCGCTTTGCAAAAATCCGTTCTCTCGCTCATGTTCTTGAAAGCAAGGAGCGACGTGAACAATCGGAGCGGTAGAGAGTGGTATACTTAAAGGCGATCAACCCACCGACGCTTTCCGTCAAATGGTGATCGATTGATGCGTAGTGAAGATGCATCAGTCGCAGCGACGGCGGCGATCGGCTCGTAATGCTTTTACACAAGGCGATGGCGGTGTGGTAAGGATATGATGGACTACTTAGAAGGCTTTCTAATAGGATCGATATGGAGTGACACGGATTACCGAACGCGTCGACACTATCATGCGCATGTTTTTCTCGCCACTTTGATGGCCGCCGCTTTCGCGTTTTTTCTCTTTTTCCCGGATAGGATGTCAAAGTGGGTTGTCGTTTCGCAACCGCTCTCCCTTGTTTTCCTTATTTTTCTGATGTTGGCTACGCCGATTATTTCGAGTATTTATTATCGCGTGCCTTTTTATGTCAGACCTGTTCTTTTGCTTTTGTACATCATGAAGTACGTGTTGCTCTTCTATACGCTCGTCCATTTTTTCTTTCCGCTTGTTACGGTCGATCGGGCAAAAATATCCGATCTCTTGTTCGCGCGCATCGATGACCACATGACTCGTTCGCTCGATCGATTCAGTGATTCCGGCAGAGTTCTTACGACTGTCGCGGGTGTGATTATCGGAGCTTTTTGGATTATTGCCGAAGGACTTCTCGTCGTGCTTATTCTGATTGCCGTACCGCTTGCCGCCATTTGTCTTCTGAAAGGCATACGCTATGTAATTGACATTGTCCTATACGAGCTGATCGATCGTTTCATTCTCAAGGACGGCCCTGCAATGGCCGACGAGGCCCCATGGCTTGGAAACGTTGTTGATGATGAAGAGAGCTTGACCGTAAGCGCACCGATATTGTTTTCCGGATCGGAAAAGCGACAGAAAGAAACTGTCGTTACTAAAAAGAAACGGGATGTTGCATACGATGGCGGTATGATCAACAGGTTCCGCCTGATCCTGAAGGATAGATTTCGATCTATCCAACGCGGACTACGCAACACTTCTCCACGCGGGAAGAAACGGGATGACCGCATCCGAGTAAAGAGAGTGGCAAGAACGAAAACGGAAGAATAAATGATCGGAGGTTTTCGCACTGTAATTTCTCGTCGACAAAACGAGTTTGTGCGGCAAAATTCTCATGAACAACGAATACAATCCACATCGACACAATTCCTCAAATCAGAACGAGGAGGAGCATAGCCGTTCAGACCGGCACTCTCCCTATACTCAAGGAGATCGCTCGAACTACGGAGAGGCGTCACCACCTAAAAAGGGCACGAGCGGTCTTGCGCTCGGGGTCATAATCTTCGGGTTGGTGGCCGTTTTGCTGTTTTCCGCCGTCGCGGGATTTCTCTTTTTTCTCTATAAAGGTTATGACAGACTACACCGGATTCAAGAGCCCGCGGAGGTGACCGAAAGCTTATTGCCCGATAAGCCAATGCCCTCGGAGTCTCTATTAGATGATGATCCGCTGCCATCCGGCAGTGAAGGCGTCGATCCGCACTTCAGTTTAGAGGATTTCGCGCGCCCCGCGCCGCAAGAGGGCAAAGAGATTCTCTCAATCCCCGAGATTGTCGAGAAGGCGAAACCAGCCGTCGTCGCGATCTACACGAACGTAGTGGTTGACCGCGGCGCATATTTCGGACTGGTCGAAAATACGGTTGCCGGGTCAGGTTTTATCATCACGGAGAACGGTTACGTCGTAACCAATGCGCACGTTGTCGAAGATGCCCGAAGCGTTATCGTGTACCTGGAGGACGAGCGCACGTATGAGGCGAAGGTCATCGGTTCGGATGCCTATGCGGATATTGCTGTCTTGAAAGTTGATGCGAAAGGTCTTCCGACGGTAGAACTCGGCGATTCGGATAAATTACTCGTCGGCGAAATGGCGATCGCCATAGGAAACCCGACGGGGAATTTGAGGGGGACAGTGACGTCAGGCATCGTCTCGGCAGTTGATCGCGAGATGCAGGAGTCTCCGATTCCTCTCATTCAGACGGATGCCGCACTCAATTCCGGCAATTCGGGCGGCGCGTTGCTCAACGCATACGGCGAGGTGATCGGGATTAACCAACTGAAAATTGTGTACGCAGATTCGGGGAGAAATGAGCCGATCATCGGGATCAGTTTCGCCATCCCGTCCAATGCGGCGAAACCCATCATCGAGAGTCTCATCCGTACCGGTAAATATGAATGGCCGATGATGGGCATTACCGTGTCAACGGTACAGCAGGAGTTAGCTGAGCAACAAGATATGCATTTCCCCGGCGTTGTGATCGTCTCCGTTGAGAAAAACGGACCGGGTGATAAAGCCGGGCTGAAAGCGGGCGACGTGATTACGAAAATAAACAATAAGAGAGTGACGACGACACGGGAATTGTCAAACGCCAAGAACGAATATAGGGTAGGAGAGACGGTCACGCTCGAAGTATATCGAGCTAAACGCGTGATTGAAATCTCTTTAACGTTCGGCTCGTCTCGGTAATATCGACTGCAAGGAGTGTCAATGCGAGGTCGCGGTTGGGCACGTGACATTATTTCTCACTTTTTAATCGTATCTCTTTTAGGGGTAGGACTTCTTTTGTTGCACAAAAAAGCGATGAATACGCCCGAGTTGAAGGATGAAAGCTGGATTTCAACTGTTTTTACCATTGCTTTCATCCTTTTGATTCTGATGGTTATCGTTTTTATCGGACAGGTCTTTACGCGCGTGAGATTGGAACGTTTTCGTCCCGGGAACGCTGAAAGCCTAGCTCGTCTTGACCGTATGCGGCGCTTTCATTTGCCTGAACGATACCGAAAACTACAGGAGACATGGTATGACGCACGGCAGGATCTTTGTAGGTTTTATATGGGTAAGGGGTGGTTCCCCACCGATCAAAAGCCATTTGACATCGTTTTGCAGCGTCGTCGCAAGATCCCGTCTTTCAGGCAAGAACCTTACGTTGATCGCCTGTTTGTTTTCTACCACCCCATGCTTAACGTTCTCATCGTCGATCAGACGCTGAACCTGTGTGAACGCCTGATCAAAAAAAGCTACAAGACGGCGCCCGCCCCGAGAAACGCAATCGTGTTTCTGACCGATATGAACAACGCGGAGGAAGTCACTTCCGCCGCCGCTGGTATTGTCAACTATCTCTGTCGACTTGGGAAGAGGACGAGTCTCTATCCGCTGTTAATTGATTTCAACGGCGGGAGATTATACTACCCGATCGATACGACGCTCGTTCGCAAACCTCACCGCCTGTTTTTCTTTAAAGCGCGCCTTGAACTGACGCGCTTCGTCCGTCGGCAAGTTTCGAAAGAAACGCCTCGAACGAATCCACGGACAGAGCATGAGACGAATTATCGTCACTCGCCGAGGAAATAATTCGCTAAATTCGCGTTCGGGTCGTGTCTGCCGACGAGCAAATCACCTTCTGAACAACTGAGTAGCGCCGTGACACCGGGACCGTGTCCGGAAACGATGCAGTTCGAGTGAACGATGACACCGAGTGTGCATGCCCCCTTTTTGTACTGGCGGCCGAACCTGTTGTCGCAGTCTTTCAACAACACGAGATCGCCGAAGCGTAAATTATCTAGGCCGTATTCCTTCAGTGCGTCAAGGTCGCCTGTCATAATATCGTAGTCGCCAGTGTAGGCAGACGCGGCACCGATGCCCGAGCCCATGAGGTAGGGCGGTACTTCAGCGACGCAGGGAACGACGAGTTTCCCGTCAACTTCCTCGGGAGCGATCTTCTCTAGAAGCTCCGGCGACAAGCTGAGACATGCGATGTCGGGATAATCCGTCAATTTTAGTCCCAGTCCTATTGCGCGAATTAGGATCTGATCTCCGATTTTCATTTTGTCGAGCGCATCGGCCGGGAAATAGCAAATCGTGTGTTCAATGCCTCCATGTTTCCCGGTGACGAATCCCTCTGCCCCCTTGGCATCTCCATCAACGACAATGGCGCGGTTGCCGATGCAGGCGATATTCATGAGGCTGTCATTTTCCGGCTTGACCTCGTTGCGCAGGCTGACGCCGGGCTCAATATGGTCGCCGGCAAGCTTCATGCAGCAGTCGCCGATCCGGTAGTTATAAACGATACCGCCAACACTCGGGAGCACGCGTGCGAACCCCCTTTGATCGATTTTATATTCTTTTTTCCATGTAGGTGCATGGATTCTCGCCTGTAAAGACATTTCGACGAGATGTTCTTTATTCGTTTTCATGGATCCCCTCCTTTACTAAACATGCATGATTTTTCCATGCGTTCTTTATCATACCATTTGCTTTTGTATTTGCTTTCGTGTGCAGTTTTTCAATTAATTTTGAAATATTGGATTTTGCTCCTTGCACCAGTGTGCAGTTTTTCAGTCAATATCGAAATTTCGGATTTTGCTCCTAGCGTCCGTGTACAGTTTTTCAATTTAAATCGGATTTCTGTATTTGAGGCTCAGAACCCGTGTGCAAGTTTTCAATTAAAACAGAAATTCTGTAATTAAGGTTCGGAACCTGTGTGCAATTTCTCATTTTTAATTGAATTTTTGGACTTTGCGCCCTCAGTTTCCTGAAAAAGGAAGGGGCTGTACTTTTTGCTATGCTGCCCTCTTCGTCAAACTGTTTTTATCACGTGTTGTTGCGACCACGGGTTCGGTTAATCTCTATAAAGAATCTTGAGATCGGATGCTCTAGAAATCCGCTCGACGGAATGGTTGCGTACGCGGCCGATGACGGCGCCGCCCGTTCCGTTCATTTCGATATCCAGCTCGTCAACCGTCAAGTGTTTTGCGTCGATGTCGCCTGAGCCGAAAACTGATATCTCAAGCCGTTCCGCTTCACCGCTCAGAATGGAGACATCACCCGATCCGGCGATCCTGACATACCCGGTTTTAGACAGTTCTCTAATCTTAACGTCGCCGGATCCCGCGATGCTGATTGACGCATCTTCGACTTCGCCGAAATCACAGTCTCCCGATCCGGCTACTTTCAACTGAAGTGATTTCACGTTCCCCAAGGTCGTGTTGCCGGATCCAGTGATCGTGACATTCGCTTCTTTCACGTCGATCGCACTTCTGATGTCGGCGGCTCCCTTGATCTTTGCGTTCAAAGACGTGAGAACCGGGTGGGCGACGGAGAGACGCATAGTACCTGAACCTTGTGAGTTCCCAAAGCCGATGCCGAAAAACTTATTGGACTTATAGCTATTGAGGCGTATGGCGAGTGTCGAGCCTTCTCTTTCTATGGAGAGATTTTTCATGAAAGACACGGGGCCGTCGGCTTTCCAGTGTGTTTTTCCGTCTTTGGATTGATCGATCATTATGTCGCATGCACCGGCGAGATCAAAATCCAAACTGTCTATACCTGTGCCTTTCTCGTTCTCATCATCGTTGTTTTGGCTGACGGTGCCTTTATCGCTTTTCCAGTCATTTGTGCCGAAATCGTCGCTTGTGCGAAGTAAGATATTGCCTTTTCCACGATTGATCACGACCATTTCTTCGAAATTGGCTTCACTGCCATCATCGAATCGAACGACCGAACCATCGATTTTCCCTTCCATATCGGCGTAGCACGCCCTATTATTTAACTCTGCAACGAGTTTGAGGTTGCCATGTTCGACAGGGAATGAAAAGTTTTCTTCCTCGACCGCTCCGATAGGTGTCATGTCATCGCAAAAAAGGTCGTTTATAGTGACGCCGAGTGCATCGGCGATCACCGGCAGTAATGCGATATCGGGACAGCCTATACCGGTCTCCCATTTAGAGACTGCTTGAGGGGAGACGCCGAGCTTCTGCGAGAGTGCATCCTGCGTCAGATTTCTCTCTTTTCTTAATTGGGCAATCCGTACGCCCAGTTTTGCCACATCGTATGCCATTTGTTATTCTCCTTATGTGTTGACAACTGTGACGTGTTCTCGTTGTTTCACGGTCGTATCTTTGTTTTACGTGAGTACGACTGTGAACTTATACGTCTGCTGTTTTTAGTAGTTGCCGTGCCTCTGCTTCAGGCAAGCGCAACATTGAAAGCGACATATGACCGGTCGCTCGACGCTTCACTTGATGGCGTGCCTCAGAGTTACGGTCACTTTCAGTATGACGCCGAAAACGATGAAATCAATCACCGATCAGTTGAATCAAGCGCTTTTTGACTCAACGTATAGTTGTTCAACGGTCAGTTGAGATCTCGCATGCAGATTATATGCCTTTTTTACGGGAAGATGGAATCATTGAACAGGAATTTTGACCGCTCTTGTGCTTGGTTCAAAACTCTACAGCTAGGCAGTTCATATGAAAATCAAAAGCCGCTGGAACGACAACGTTTCAGCGGCTTAAAACTTGGTGGGTGATATGGGACTTGAACCTATGACCCCCTGCATGTCACGCAGGTACTCTAACCAGCTGAGCTAATCACCCGAACCGAAGACTAGGATACATGATTTTACATCGCGGTGTCAAACGGTATTTTTTACTCGGGTTAGAGAGTTCAAGAGCTGAATGCCAAGAGAGTTCAGCTGCGAGAGCTAAGCTGAGGCAAGGTTAGAGAATTCTACGATGATTTTTTGAAATCGAGGTAAAACGGCGTTTTTTCGACCGGTACGTCATCGTTGAAGATTTCCTCAACCGAGACAGCTCTGATCGGGTTAAGTGCGAGTTCCAGCTTTAGTCCGCCTGCTCCGAGCGTGTAGTAACGCCAAAAAGGTTCATCTTTCGGGACGATCCGGTCGGTCAGATGGAGGATCGGACCGCCGTGAAAGACGAGCGCGAGAGGGAATTGTTCCGGCTCTGATTGCGCAAACTGTTCGATTTTTTCGAGTAGAACTCGCATACGCGCGCTGAATACATCAAATGGTTCACCATCGGGCGGCGTGATTCTTCCGAAAGAATCAAGAAATTCCCTGTAGAGAGCGTTATTGAGGAGTTCGGCATGCGTCATGCCGTCCCAATGACCGAATTCTCTTTCCTGCAGTTCAGGCACGAGTTCATATTCTTTTCCGGGAAAGTAGAGCTCCGCGGTGCTACGCGCTCTCTTGAGCGGAGACACCCACAAAGTCTTGATTGCGGGAACGGCTCCACGCTGCTCTCTTTGTTGAATGAGCATAGCGCTCTCGGGGAGGATGTCATTGTTCTGTATTGAACCCTGATATTCGCGACAGAGGTTCTGGAAAGTCAGTCCGTGGCGAATAAAGTAAACGGTTATCGTCTTTTCTTTCATATTGTTTTCCTTTTACATATTTGCTCTATATAAGCGTATCGTATGCAGAGATCGGTTCGCAATTGTGTAACATTTGAGTTTTGTTCTCTTACTGTAAAATCCGTCGTGTGCAAATGCGAATACGAGCGGTGTTTCAACCAGTCTCGCTGTTTGGTGCGGATACCGTTCACTTTGTTTACTAATTATCTCGCAGACGAAAGATTTGATGGTTAATTGCAGACATAAGCGTACCTTCACGTACCTTCGCGTATCTTTGCGCGTATCTTTGCCGAAGTAATAAATGTTGTCGGGTTGACAGTTTTGGCGATGGCATTGTACAATCATCTGGCTGGCGACCCGATAGGGCGCTTATTTCTGGGATCGCATACGAGGGCAGAGGGTTTCTCGCGCGATTGCCATGAGAGGTGAATGAGATGAAAGAAGGAATACATCCTAAATACGGTAAAAGTGTTGTGCGTTGCGCATGCGGCGAGACGTTTGAAACAGGTGCGACGAAAGAAGCGATCAACGTTGACGTCTGTTCCAAGTGCCATCCTTTCTACACGGGACGTCAGAAACTCGTCGATACGGGCGGACGCGTTGATAAGTTCAGAAGGCGCATGGAGCGGAAAGACTAAGGCCGCAGGGGGAGCTCAACTGCTCCTCTTTTTTTGATGTGTTTTGTGTAAGCGTTTGAGATAATATTCGATATGAAATAAGATCCATGTAACCCTAGGCATTCTCTGTGTCGTTTGGATTCAGTGAAGAATAAGTGATTCGATCATAGAATATGGAAAACAATCAGGCAGATTATTTAGAAAAGGCGGAGGGAACCGGTGTTTGTAAAAAGACGTCGATTGGCGGTCAAGCGCTGATCGAAGGTCTGATGATGCTTGGCCCTGACAAACAGTCTATCGCCGTCAGGAATTCGGACGGTGAGATTGTTCTGACAGTAAAGGATCACCCTTCTTTTGCCAATCGATTTAATATCCCGTTTCTCAGAGGGATTGTTCGTCTTGTGACACAGTTGAAAACAGGTGTGGGGGCGATCAGTTACTCCGCCGATATCGCCATGCAGGATGAGAAGACGAGTGAAGACAAAAAGAAATCGCGCTTCGATCAGTTTGCCGACCGACATCCGCAGCTCGTGATGGGGTTTACGCTGGTATTTTCAATCGCCCTGTCCGTCGCCATATTTATCCTGTTGCCAAGTGCCTTGACCGATCTGATTCGCAAGGTGACGGGATTCGGTAGCGGCCAACAGAAAGGAGGCGTGGCGCTTGCCTTGTCCTTCATCGAGGGGTTTGTCAGGATTGCCATCTTTATTATGTATTTGTGGTTGGCGTCTCTCAGCAAGGATATCAAGCGCGTCTGGATGTTCCATGGCTCGGAGCATAAAACGATTGCGGCGTATGAAGCCGGATTGCCTCTGACGGTTGAGAATGTTCGCCCCATGAGCCGTTTTCATCCGCGTTGCGGAACATCGTTTCTGTTCTTGGTGATGATGATCTCCATTCTCGCTTTCGCCGTGGTCGGACGCTATGCGCTTTGGATCAATATTGTGATTCGGCTCGCTCTGTTACCTTTGGTGACGGGCATTTCTTATGAAATAATTAAACTGGCGGGCACATACGACAATGCTTTGACGCGAGTGATATCGAAACCGGGGCTGGCTCTGCAACGCTTGACGACGGCGGAACCGGAGGACGACATGCTTGAAGTCGCGATCTCCGCCATGAATGCCGTTATTCCCCAAAATCCCGACAGCGATCGATGGTAATCGCTAACCTCGTGAGTGCAAGTCGACGGACATTTCTCGATCAGGCAACGGATCGTCTCCAAAAAGCGGGGATAGAAGAAGCGCGTAAAGAAGCGCGCCTGCTGATTGAGGCTGTCGCCGATATTTCAATCGCTCATCTGCTTGCCTTCCCCGATATTATGCTCAGTGACGAACAGCTCGTTGCTCTCAACGAAGCGCTTGCGTTGCGAGAAGTTCGCATACCGCTGTCGCAAATTGTCGGGAAGGTGTCATTTTACGGGCAGACTTTTGCGGTTACAAAAGATACGTTGACGCCTCGGCCGGAAAGCGAGTTGCTTGTCGATGCTGTCATTGAGAATACACGCGGGTCAGCAAGCGTATCCTTGCTCGATGCTTTTACGGGCACGGGTGCGGTAGGGATATCGGCTGCGCGGTGTCTACATGAAGCGGGAAAAGAAGTCACCTTGACGATGACCGATAATTCACGATACGCCTTAGAGGTCGCAGGACGGAATGCGCGCCGCCTCATTCCTGCAATCGACTGGCATTTGGAACACGTCGACATATGGCCATCGACATGCCGTCCTTATGATGTCATTACGTCAAATCCACCGTATATCGCGACAGATGAAATAATGACTCTGATGCCTGAGGTAAGCCGTTCAGAGCCTCGTTCGGCTCTCGATGGCGGACGAGACGGGTTGGACTTTTATCGTCGGTTGTCTGAAGAGTCCGGGCGATATTTGAGCGACGACGGCGTTCTGATTATTGAAATCGGCGCTTCACAGGAAGAAGAAGTCGTGCGTTTGTTTTTGGATAGCGGTGCATGGCGTGAAGCGGACAGAAAAATTGATTTGGCAGGGCATACGCGCGTTCTCGCTTTTTGTAGGGTTGTTTAATGGACTGTTTGGTAAGATAAAGTGGAATAAAAAATTTGGAGCTGCTATGGACATCGGAGAACTGACAAAATTGACGACGAGCGAAGATCGTTACGACGAGCTGACGGAGATGCTCGCCGATACGACGCTTATGCGCGATCGCGAGGCGTATGTCCGTCTCGTCAAGGAGCATGCGGAATTACAGCCGCTCGTTCAACTTGTCCGCGAACTCCGAGAGGTTCAGGAAGAGTTGGCGGTGAACCGAGCGCTTCTCTATGAAACGGACGATCAGATTCTCCGCGAGCTCGCTCGCGACGAAGTCGCCGAGCTCGAAGAAAGAGAAACGTCTCTTGAAGCCGCCATCATGGAGGAAATCGAGCCGAAAGACGAAAACGATGAGCGTAACGTCATTATAGAGATACGCGCGGGTACGGGTGGCGAGGAAGCGGCATTGTTTGCGGCAGATCTATACCGTATGTATGTTGCTTATGCGGAAGCGCGGAGTTGGGAAACGGAAATTGTCGATTTCAACGAGACGGAGTTGGGCGGTTTCAAAGAGATTGTCTTCATCATTGACGGCAAGGGCGCTTTCAGTCGATTGAAGTATGAGAGCGGCGCGCATCGCGTACAACGTGTACCGGAGACCGAGGCGGGAGGGCGCATTCACACTTCCGCCGTTACCGTCGCCGTCTTGCCTGAAGTTGACGAGGTTGATTTCGAGATTGATCCGAAAGACCTTCAGATCGATACGTATCGGGCGTCGGGTGCAGGCGGGCAACACGTCAACAAGACGAGTTCCGCTATTCGCATCACGCATCTTCCGAGCGGCGTTGTGGTGACGTGTCAGGATCAACGATCGCAACATAAGAATCGCGACAAAGCGATGGCGCACTTGCGCGCGATACTTCTCGACAAGGCCGAACAGGAGCGCGCCGATGCGATCGCGAGCGAGCGCAGAAGTCAGGTGGGCTCCGGAGATCGAAGCGAAAGGATCCGAACGTACAACTTTCCGCAGTCTCGCGTGACCGACCACCGCATTGGCTTGACTTTGTATAAACTGGATCGCATTTTGGCGGGAGAACTCGACGAAATCATCGATGCGCTACAAATCGCCGCGCACGAAGCAGCTCTACAGGCGTAACGACAAACTGGGAACAAGTATGGACATGCGGATCATTCTCGTTGAACACCCGATCGATGAAAGCCTTTTCGAGGAAGTCGGGGAAGCGCTGGCTACGGGTTCCATCGTGGCTTTTCCAACGGAGACCGTTTATGGGCTCGGGGCGTCCGCACTCCTTCCCGATTCGATTCGCGAGATCTTTCGCTTGAAAGGCCGGCCGGCAGACAATCCGCTGATCGTCCACCTACTGTCTGACAAAGAGTTGGACGGCGTCGTCGCTTCTATTCCGGATGTTTTTCACGTTCTGTACGAAGCTTTTTCTCCGGGTCCTTTGACTTATGTTATGCCACGTGGGGAACTGATTCCCGATGAAGTGACGGCAGGTCTTGAAACCGTCGCCGTACGATTCCCGTCACAGCCTGCAGCGCGCGCCCTGCTTGCAGCCGCCAAAGTTCCCGTCGTCGCGCCTTCCGCGAACGTGTCGGGCAGACCGAGTCCGACGAGAGTGCGTCACGTCCTCGATGATTTTGCCGGGCGCATTCCATGGGTTATCGATGACGGACCGTGTGAAGTCGGTCTGGAGTCGACGGTGATCGACTTGACATGCAGTCCAGTCAGAATACTGCGCCTTGGCGTCGTGACGGCGGAGATGATTTTTGAGAAGACAGGCATCGAGGCTGTCTTTTGGAAAGACGTCGCTCAAGACGAAGTTGTCGAGCGACCCGCTTCGCCGGGCATGAAATATCGCCACTATGCGCCAAGAGCGACGGTGCGTATCGTTCTTCCTAAGGAGGGGCTTTCGATGTCCGATCAGCTGATCGAGCTCATGGATCCTGATATCTCTATCGGATTGTTTTTCAGCGAATCGAGCTGGGATGAATTTCGCTCGAAAATGGACGCGTTTCCTCCGGGTCTTTATGTCTACACGTACGAGGGAGCCAGCGACCTTTCAAAGGCGAGTCATCATTTGTTCGATGCGTTACGCACGCTCGACGAACAGGGTGTCGAACTCATTTACGCAGAAGGTTTTGGGGGAGAGAATGCCGCCGCGTACATGGATAGACTGACACATGCTTCAGCCACGAATGAAGATGCTGAAATTCGTCAAGTATTGTTCGTTTGTCAGGGCAACACGTGCAGAAGCCCGATGGCGGAGGCGCTGTTCAACGATCGTTATGGCGATACGGGATGGCGTGCGATTTCTGCAGGTCTTTCCACGCTTCCCGGGTGGCCGGTCTCCGAACATTCGGTGGAAGCTCTGCGTGAATTCGGCATCGATTGTCGCGGAATGACCTCCAAACCTGTTAACCGGAGGATGTTAAGCCAGGCGAGCCTTGTCGTTACGATGACGACGCTACAACGCGAATGGCTGAGACGGTCGGCACCTGAATTGAAGGACAAAATTATCGCGGTGGCGGATATATCGGAGCAATCACAGGACATAGCGGATCCTTTCGGTGAAACGCTTATTTCCTACCGACAGGTTCGCGATGAGTTAAGCGAGATTATGGATGATTTGCACCGCTTTTTACAGCAATCGGATCATTTGTAGTCAATGATTTTTGAACGGCAAACAACCGCTGTAATCAGGCAGATTTCGATTTAAGCGAAATACTTTACAACACTACTTCGATACACTTGATGAAGCAGGAAGATTAAGCGGTTGAAGGCAAAATCAGCGAGGTATTACGTAAAACCGCGTGACTTGACGGGGGTTCCGTTTCCGTGCTAGAGTGTGACTCGCCTGTGAAGACGGGCGTAGTCCTCGCTCTGCAAAGTGCAGAGCCGTACAGTCCGGGAGGAGGTTAATAATCCCATGACGAAAAAATATGAATTGATCTATGTCCTGAATGGAACACTTCGGGCGGATGAACTGAGAGCGCAGATGGAGCGGGTACACGGTATTGTTGAGGCGTCCGGCGAGATTGTCGACATCGTTGAGTGGGGTCGACGTCGTCTTGCATACGAGATTCAAGATATCCGCGAAGGATATTATGTCCTCGTGTATTTCAATGCCGCTCCCGATGCGCCGCGTGAGATTGAGCGTTTGCTGCGCATCTACGATGCGGTGCTCCGTTTCCTCATTGTGGTCGCGGAAGGCGATTTTGTCCCGACAAAACGCACATTGGCGGAAGAAGAGTCTGACGAGAAAGCGACAGAAGATGTAGATGATTCCGAAATTTTGGAAGTCGAAACGGAAGATGCAACTGAGTCGGAGTCAGTGGCTGAAGCTGAAACTGAAGCTGAGGTGGAAGTCGTAGCGGAACCTGAAGAGGAAGTAGTGGCGGAAGTAGAATTGGATGAGGAAGCTCCCGCTGAACAAAGCGAAGATGTAGTGTTAGAAGAAGAACCGGTAGAGGAAAATTAAAAAACCTCTGATTTGTCTGATGACAGAAAGGACACATGAATGAACAGAGCAATCTTAATGGGACGAATGGCAAGAGATCCCGAGATTCGGACAACGCAGGGCGGGATTTCCGTCTGTAATTTTACCGTTGCCTGTGATCGTCGCAGTCGTGCGGCTGACGGGACATGGCAGAACCAAGCTGATTTCATCCCCTGCGTCGCATGGCGCCAACAAGCTGAATTTGTCCATCGATATTTCAGCAAAGGTGACCGGATTCTTGTTTCCGGTTCCATTCAACCGAGGAGTTGGGATGACGATAAAGGAAATCGCCGCTATACGACGGAAGTGATCGTCGATGAAGTCGAGTTTTGCGAATCGAAGCGCGGAGGCGGAGGTCGACGCGATGATGCGGATTACGACCGCACGGATCACGCGTCGGCATCGACAGTGGACAGCGGGGGAGACGGTTTTCTCCCTGCGCCGGATGATGACACATCGCTGCCGTTTGATTTTTAATTAAACTGAAACCGTGAAGGAGTATTGAATATGTCAGAAACAAGAAGACGCGGAAGCTATCAGGGGCAAAGGCGCTACGGCCGAAAAAAGTATTGCGTGTTTTGCGCCGATCACATCGACCACATCGACTACAAAGACGTCAACACATTACAGCGTTACACGGCAGAGAATTACAAAATTCTCCCGCGTCGCATGACAGGTACATGTGCACGTCACCAGCGTAGCTTGACAAATGCCATTCGTCGCGCGAGACAAGTGGCGTTGCTTCCGTACACAACGGAGTAACTGTTATCTCCGAACAGCGGCCTCCGCTTCGTCGATATGCGAAGCGGAGGCTTTTTTATTGGTGCGATTTTAATCACACCGTCATAATCGGACACTTTTAGGGTATCATGGAGTTCCGATACGTATCTAAGGAGGAAGGCATGAAAGTAATACTTCTAGAAAGTGTCAAAGGACTCGGTCGTGCCGGAGACGTCGTTGAGGTCAAGCCCGGCTATGCGAACAATTACCTTTTCAAGCGCAAGCTTGCGGTGCCCGTAACGAAAGACAACTTGAACGTCGTCGAGATGAAACGGCGCGCAAAGATCGAAGAGCAGGAGACGCGTCTTGAGCGCGCCCGTCAAATAGCGGCTGACGTACAGGGAAAACGTTTCGTATGGGTAGCGAAAACCGGTTCCGCCGGTCGGCTGTACGGAACGGTGACGAATCAGAATATTTCCGATATGCTCCTGCAAAACGGGTATCAAGTCGATAAACGCGACATCACGGTCAGTGAACCGATCAAAACGGTCGGTAGTCATCAAGTGACGCTCCGTTTACACCCCGAGATTTCTGTTGATTTCATACTTGATGTAAAGGCCGATTTAAATGGATAGTGAACGGACATTGCTCCCCGGCAAGCCTATAAAATTATCGGAACGTTTGAAGGGGCGCGCCTTGCCTCACGATGTCGCGATGGAACAGTCCGTTCTCGGATGCGCGATGTTGAAGCTTGAGGCTTTGTCCGCGATGATCTCGAAACTCAGATTTTCCGATTTTTATGATCCGCGCCATCAGCTTATCTTCGAAGCGATTGAGATGTTGCACATTGATCAAAAGCCGTGCGACATTTTGACAGTGACGAATCAACTTATTTTGAACGAGAATATCGCTGCGGTAGGCGGCCGCGAATACGTCTCGTCGCTTCCCGGATCGGTGCCATTCGCCGCAAACTACGCTTCGTATATCGATACGGTGAAAGGGCTGTCGCTGAAGCGGCGTATGATCATGGCGCTTGACGGTGTTATTGAACAGGCGTTTTCGACTGATTTGGAAGCTGAGCAGCTTATTGAATTGGCGGCGCAGAGGATCATCAATATTCGTGAAGAAGGTAGTGAAACGGGGCTCACCAAAGTCGGTAAAGTGCTTAGCGATCGTATCAATGAGCTTTATCTCCAGTCGAAGGGCGTGAGGGTTCCGTTGCCGAAGACCTGCTATCCGGGGCTTGATCGTGTGTTGGGCGGCCTTCGCAAGGGCGCGCTTTACATCTTGGCATCACGACCCGGTATCGGAAAGTCGGCGTTTTCTCTAAACATCGCGCACAATGTTGCGCGTTTCTACGACGGTGTGGTCGCAATCTTCTCTTTGGAAATGAGCAAGGAAGAAGTCGCGACGAGGCTTCTTTCCTCCAAGACGGCCATGTCGTCCCAACAGCTTGAGAGGCTCGACGAGAAAGATGTAAGGTCATGGGATATGATTGCTGCCGGCTTGGGCGAGCTCTGCGATGTTCCGATCTACATCGATGATCATTCGTCTGTCAATGTTGTTGAGATACATGCGCGCTGTCGTCAATTACAGTTGAAATACAATAAACTCGACTTGGTCGTCGTCGACTATTTACAGTTGATGGGTACTGCCTCGGGACGCTCGAGAGCCGAGAATCGTCAACAACAGATCGCGGAGATTTCGCGTATGTTGAAGGTGATGGCGCGCGATCTGGAAGTTCCTGTCTTGGCGCTGTCACAGCTCAGTCGTGAAGTGGATAAGAGTGATCGCAAACCGAAACTTGCCGACTTGCGTGAATCAGGAGCGATCGAACAGGATGCCGACGTTGTCATGTTCTTGCATGATCCGGAGGGCAAGAGTGATGACAAAGCGTACAGAAACGAAATTAGGGAGATCGAGTTGATCGTCGAGAAAAATAGGCAAGGAGAGCGTACGCTCGTCAAGCTCGAATGGAATCCTGAAATTCTCACGTTCACTGAAGAGGGCTACGGTGGAGTGCCCGAACCTCCGTCCGTTTGATACCGTTCAATGACACAGCCAAAAGAGACATTCGAACTATTTCGAAAAATAACGTCGACATGTGAGCGATGGAACATGATTATGCAAGATTCCGTCGTCGTAGCGGGCGTGTCGGGCGGTGTCGATTCGATGCTGATGCTCGCCTTTCTCGATTTTTATCGAACGAAACATGATTTTTTTCTTCTTGTCTGTCATCTGAATCATATGATTCGCGGCGAGGATGCCGATTTTGACGAACTCCTCGTCGAGTCGTATTGTACAGAGCGTTCGATCCCCTATGTTTCGGTGCGTCTCGATATCCCTAAACTCGCTGAAGAACGTGGTGTCAGTCTTGAGCAGGCGGGAAGAGATGCCCGGCGCGATACGTTGATGCGTCTCGGTATGGAGTACGCCGGCGACAGCATGTCATTTCGCATCGCGTTTGCTCACCATATGGATGATCGCGCCGAGAGTATTCTCATGCATGTGGGGCGCGGTTCAGGGCTGGCGGGGTTAGTGGGTATTCGATACGTCGACGGTGTTTTCATTCGACCGCTACTCGATTTGCGCCTTGACGAGATTGAATCCGCGGCAGGCATGCTCGGTTTGCCTTGGCGCGAAGACAAGACAAATCGATCGGACGAATTCCTCCGCAACAGAGTGCGTCGCAATCTTATTCCCGCATGGCGCGATGTTCTCGGATATGATCCTGTGCCCGTTCTCGTGCGGCTCGGCGATGCTGCTGAAGGGGATGAGCGGGCGCTTGCGCTATGGGCCGAATCCTCGTATCGTGCGGCTCATTTGCCTGACGGAAAATTAGCCGTGTCGTCGTTGGCAGAATGTCCGCCGGCGATCACAAAACGCGTGCTCACGCGCTATTTTGACGATTCGATAATGAAACTTGATGCCGAAAATTCACGTGACCTTTCTGTCCCCCGTGAGCCTGCGTTAGCTGATGGAGGCGTCCCGGCTCAATCAGCGTCAAAACTATCTCTTGGTGCCGCGCATCTCGAGCAACTTTTGATCGGTATTGAAAGGAGCGCGAGCGGTGAAGGGCGCGAAACTTCATTCTCACTACCGGGCGGAATCGTTGCGCGGATCTCCGACGGTCGTCTCTTTTTTATCTTTCCTAGAGTCGAGGAGTAGCCTTCACGGGAAGCCTCGTCCGTCAAATTGTCGTCGTTTCGCTTCCATTGTGCCGTGCGTTTCAAATCATATGCCTGCTACCCAATAGAGAATGGCTGTGATAAAATGCAAATAATTGCAGATGATATTATGTTGTTTGCCTGCGATTTGCGCGTTTGATCGCGTATAATTGATTTTTCACTCCAAACAGAAAGAGAAGGTTAATAATTGCCTATGCCTTACAGAGAAAAAAAGATCGATCACATGTTAGTCGATCGTGAGACAATCGATGCGTTCATTAAGCGTCTCGGTAAAGAAATTAGCCGAGATTACCGCGGGGAAGAGCTTTTCTTTATCTGCGTGCTCAAAGGTTCTTTCATGTTCGCTGCAGATCTCATTCGGGAGATCGATCTTCCGTGTCAAATTGATTTCATGTCGGTCAGCAGCTACGCTGGGGAAAAGACGACCGGGGTCGTGAAGATCAATAAAGACCTTGACAGCAGCATCGCCGGAAAACACGTACTCATTGTGGAAGACATTGTCGATACCGGACTGACACTCAATCATCTAAAATCCTTGCTATCGACAAGAAATCCTGCAAGTATCGGCATTGTAACCGCTTTTGACAAACCGATGCGTCGGAGAGTCGATATTCATGTAGACTACGTAGGGATGGAAGTGCCGAATGAGTTTATTGTCGGATACGGTCTCGACCTTGATGGGTATTACAGGAATTTGCCCGAAGTTGCCGTTCTCAGCGACAAAGAGTGATCGCTTTTTTAATCGGGCGTAAATGATTAGCTAGAATAATAGGGTATTAAACGCAACATGGAGCAACAAAGAAGATCCGGCGGTTTTTCTTTTTATATCATCTTGATGATCGCCATTTTGGTGACAACGTTCTTGCTGTCCAAGTCAGACAACAAGGATATCACTCTCTATGAAGTGGAGCAGATGATTCAAAGCGGGCAAGTCGAGTCGGTTACGATTGACGGGGCGTCGCTCAATTTAAAAATGAGCGAAAACGCGGTCAAGGCCGGCAATCCCGCTATCGTGAAAAAAACCATTCCGTCTGAAACGATTCCTTTGTATCTCGAGCTTTTGCGCGACGCGAAGATCAACGGCAAAATTGCCTCATTCGATTACAATCGGCCAACTGACTTCGGAAACATTATGAATGCAGTTCTCCTGATTCTCATGATGGTTTCGCTCGGTGCATTCGTTTTCATATCGTACTCGCGGAGGGACAGCGACGGGAGAACTGCGATGTCGTTCGGAAAGAGTCGCGCGACGCTCGCCGATCCCGGTCAAAGCAAAGTGACATTCGAGGATGTGGCAGGCGCGAAGGAGGAGAAAGAAGAATTACAGGAAGTCGTCGATTTCCTGAAAAATCCTAAGAAATACACGGAACTCGGCGCAAAGATTCCGAAAGGCATTTTACTCGTAGGGCCTCCGGGAACCGGTAAGACGCTTTTGGCGCGAGCAGTCGCCGGGGAGGCGCACGTCCCGTTCTTCACGATCAGCGGCTCCGATTTTGTCGAGATGTTTGTCGGTGTCGGCGCGTCACGCGTCCGCAACCTCTTCCTCAACGCGAAGAAAAAAGCCCCTTGCATCGTTTTCATTGACGAGATTGACGCCGTAGGGCGTCATCGCGGCGCCGGTCTTGGCGGCGGTCATGACGAGCGCGAACAGACGCTTAACCAACTTCTTGTCGAGATGGACGGTTTCGGACCCAACGAGGGAGTCATCGTCTTGGCGGCGACGAACCGTCCAGATATTCTCGACAATGCTCTCCTGCGTCCGGGACGTTTCGACAGGCGTATTTTCGTCATGCGTCCAGACCTTTTGGGACGCGAGGAAATTTTGCACGTTCATGCGAAGGACAAGCCGCTCGCCAAAGACGTCGACCTCGCCGAGGTTGCTAAGATGACACCCGGTTTTACGGGGGCAGATCTTGCGAACTTGCTGAATGAGGCAGCTCTCCTTGCCGCGAGACGCAACGATACGGTCATTCACTATTCGGATATTTCGGAGGCAGTATTTAAAGTGACGATCGGTCCCGAGAAGAAGAGTCGCGTCATCAATGATGAGGAGAGAAAGCTTACGGCCTATCACGAGTCGGGGCATGCGATTGTGTTGCGCGAGGTCTCGCAAACGGATCGCGTCGAGCGCGTCTCGATCATTCCTGCCGGAGGTGCCGGCGGTTATACTGCATACAAGCCGAACGAGGATTTTTATTTCAAAACGAAATCTCAATTATTGGGAGAAATCATGATGGCGCTCGGCGGTCGTGCCGCCGAAGAGATCGTCTTTGGCGAAACGAGCACGGGAGCCAGTTCGGATCTCAAGCACGTCAACCAGATCGCTCGCAACATGGTGACGAAGTACGGTATGAGCAGTCGTCTCGGCAACCTCGTGACAGCCGAGCAGGACGAGGTCTTCATAGGTCGCGACTACGGGCACGTTCAAGGGCATAGCGACGTGCTGCAGGCGACGATCGACGAAGAAGTTGCGAGAATTCTCGAAGAAGCTTACGACCAGACGAAGAACATTCTCAAGATCAACCGTACGTTGCTTGAAACATTGTCGCAAGTTCTTTTGGAAAAGGAAAAAATCGAATCGGAGGAGTTCGAAGCGATCTATCGCGCACACGCGGTCGAGCCTAAACCGTTGCCCGGTGACGATGCTCACAAAGTAACCGTTGAGCCGGAGGAACCATTCTCCGGAGCGGACAGTGGTGCGGTCGCTGACTAGGCGTGATTGCACTCCGAATCAATACTAATAAGGGGAAAGTGGCATGTCTGATGATAAGTTTTTGCTGGAAGATTGTATTGCGTTCATAGCATGTCGCGATGCGAAACGCCTCGCTGATTCTGTTGAACGAAAACTGACGCCACATAATATAACGAGGGTGCAGTGGAATGCACTGTATTATATCGACCTTCAAAAAGACGAAACGATCACACAAAGGGAACTTGCCGATTGCATGGGTCTGCGTGAACCGACGATGGTACGATTGATTGACCGCATGGAAAAGAACGGTCTCTTGAAACGCGTAACGTCAAAACAAGATCGACGCCGGAACAATCTCGTTCTCACAAAAAAGGGGAGCGAGATCAATGAAAAGCTCTGCGGTATCGTCAATAAGTTTAAAGCTGATTGTGAGAGCGGTATCCCGGAAGACGACCTTGCAACATTCAAGCGCGTTTTCAAGCAGATTGTTGAAAATTGCGCTGACGACCATTTCTAACCGTTCTAAACGACCGGTTTCATGTGATCGGTACGCCCCGTCAGGCGATCTCCGACATTTCTTAAATCAACACCCATGATGAGGAGCACATCGCCCGGCTCAATGATTCGGCGCAAGTGCTCCTCCAACATTTCATTCGTCGGGTAGAACTCCGCCTGTCCGCCCAATTCATTGATGCGATCGCAGATGTCCTTGGAGCTGATCGACGTATCCTTTTCACGGTCATCGTAGATTTCCGACATCATGATGGGTCGAACGTCCAGCATCGAGTCGACAAAGTCATCGAAAAAACCGCGAACGCGGCTGTGCGTCAGCGGTTGGAAACAGATCCAAAGACGTTTCGCCGGCAAGTGGCGCGCAGCCTCGATCGTGACACGTACGGCGGACGGGTGGTGTGCATAATCGACGATCACTTCGGCTCCGTTGTAATAGCCGGCTCTCGTAAACCGTCCTTCCGCACCGCGGAAAGATCGAAGCGCGGTTTTAGCCGCTTCAGGCGTTCCGCCGGAAAGATCTGCAGCGACGATGGCACCCATCGCATTCTGAATATTGAATTCGCCCGGAACGGTCAATGTGATGTCCGTATATATAGTATCTCCTTTATATACATCGCAGCACGGCTCGCCGCGATCGTTGTAGTGGAGATCGGTATAGTAGTAGTCGGGTCTCTTACCGTAGCGGTTTGTCTCATTCTTTTCGCCGAACCAGATGATTTTGAGCTTGTCGAGATGCCCGGGGCGAACCGTCTCGACGAGGTCGAGCATTTTATTTATATCTTGGTCGTACGTAGGCAGGATGAGTACGGATCCGACAGGTTGAATCGCAACGAATCTCGCGAAAGCATCAATCAAGTCGTCATGTGTCTTATAGCAGTCGATGTGATCGTGAACGAGATTCAAGACGACGGTCGCCGTGCCGCTGTAATTGTAAAAACCGCGTTTGAACTCACATGCTTCAGAGAGCAGGAAATCGCGTTGTTTCGTTTTGCTGAGTCGAACGGTTGTTTTAAACTCGATCAGTTCGGCTCCGAGATGCACGGTCGGATCGATTCCCGATTCCATCATGATCAGGGCGCACATGGCCGTGCACGTCGATTTCCCGTTCGTCCCGCTGATGTTGATCACGCGATCGAATAACCGATTGATTGCACCTAGAAAGATTGAGCGCTCGACACAGGGAATACCTAGCTCGACGGCACGCAAACGCTCGGGGTTATCGTCAAAGACGGCTTTCGAAAAGACAACGAGATCCGGGGCGGTGCGGTCAATCGACTCGGCGGCATGGTGGTGGACGACAGGAATGCCGAGCGTTCCTAAATATGCCGTTCTCGCATTCGGATGCGGATCTGAACCGAAGCACGAGACGCCCTCGTGATGGGCTAACTCCGCCAAACCGCACATGCTGATTCCGCCGATACCGACGAAGAAAATCGTCTTCCCCGGCGCGATCTGCTCCGCTATTCTCCCAAAATTGATGACTTCCAGTCCCGTGATCGACGAGGCAAGATCATCCGGAGTCCTTACGACAGACGGATCGGAGAAGCGCGGAAGTTTCGCTTTGGGATGGTCCGCTCTCTCAAAATCATTTGTTTCGATCGTCATGGTTTTAATCCTTATCTTCGCGACTTCTCGGAATATGGTCGTCGTCTTCGATGTTAGACTGCATACATTCGGTATTTTACCATGCACGAGGTAGAGGTGAAAGGCGTCATCGACAAGATCGTGCCCATGATAGCGGTGTCCAAGGCTACAGCGTCCAAGCGTCCAAGACGCTGAATGCCAAAGTAACTTGGACAGTAGAGTAGTTATTCAAGAATTGACTCAAACGTTGCCCTGATCGAAGTTTAGAATTGTATTGAATGTTACCAAAAGTGAGTAAAAGCTGGTAGAATAGAG
>Ga0208195_1000289_pt1 | contig 69180 bp, 59 predicted proteins | sample AD_UKC077_MetaG_FD_184441 | JGI IMG/M metagenome (GOLD analysis project Ga0208195, IMG submission 184441) | Active sludge microbial communities of municipal wastewater-treating anaerobic digesters from USA - AD_UKC077_MetaG (SPAdes) (version 2) | ecosystem: Engineered > Bioreactor > Anaerobic >... | reverse complement strand
CGAACGGGTGCAAAAACTCATCGCCATCACCGGCGTCGGTACGATTACGGCGTTGGGGGTGCTGGCCGAACTACCCGAACTGGGCACGCTCAACCGCCGCCAGGCGGCGGCACTGGCCGGACTGGCCTCGCATCCGCGGGAGAGTGGCCAATGGCATGGCCGCCGGCGCATCGGAGGAGGCCGCGCCCCCGTGCGCCGCGCGCTATACATGGCGGCACTGGTGGCGGCGCGCTCCAACCGCCAGCTCAAGGCGTTCTATCAGCGCCTGCGCGCGGCCGGCAAACCCGCCAAAGTCGCCCTCACCGCCGTCATGCGGAAACTGATCGTCCTCATGAACCACACCCTCAAAAATCCAAACTTTGTCCCCCAAAATTAAATACCGTTGCTCCCCGTTCGAGGCGGAGAGGGAGAAGCGTTCGCGTGGTCTGCGTAGTTCGCGGTCTCCTTTGCGATTCTGCGTCTTTGCGTCTTTGCGTCTTTGCGTTCAACGCAGGCAAGACTCCCGCGCTACATCAAGCCCTTCGCTCCTTGATATCCGCCAGAATCTGCGCGATGACTTCCGCCTTCGGCTTTGCGCCTTGTGGACCGCCGTGGTGCAGGCGCACGGAAACATTTCCCGCTTCCATGTCCCGCGCGCCAATGATGAGCATGGTATGAACGCGCAGTTTCTCCGCGTCCGCAATCTTCGCCTTGAACGGTGTGGCGCTGAAGTCCGAATCCACCCGCACCAGGTTCGCGCGCAACTCGTTCACGATGGGTTGGGCGTAGTCAATCAACTTCGCATCGTCGTTGAGCGTGATGACGCGGACCTGATCGGGCGCGAGCCAGAGCGGAAAGTTGCCCGCGTAATGTTCGATGAGGAAACCGATGAAGCGTTCGTGTGTGCCCAGCGGCGCGCGATGGATGCACAACGGCGTCTTGTCCTGATTATCGCGATCGCGATACGTCAGTCCGAACCGCGCGGGCACGGCAAAATCCACCTGGTTCGTGGCAATGGTGAATTCGCGGCCGATGGCGCTCCACACCTGCACATCAATCTTCGGCCCGTAGAACGCCGCTTCATTCGGCACTTCCACGTAATTGATCTGCGAATCAATCAACACCTGTCGGACCATGGCCTCGGTCTTGCGCCACAGCTCCGGTTCGTTGACGTATTTCTTGCCCATGCCTTCCGGCGACGAGGTGCTGAAGCGCATTTGATATTTCTGCAGCCCGAACAGTTTGAAGTATTTCAAATACATGTCGTTCACCGCCTTGAACTCGGCGGCGAACTGCTCCTCGGTGCAATAGATGTGCGCGTCGTTCATGTTGAGCGACCGCACGCGCATGAGGCCGAACAACTCGCCCGACTGCTCGTAGCGATAGCAGCAGCCGTATTCCGCCAGGCGCAACGGCAGGTCGCGATAACTGCGCGGCTCAGCCGCAAAAATGCGGTGGTGATGCGGGCAGTTCATGGCTTTGAGGTAGTAGCGGTCAATCGGAGTTGACTCGGGTGAGACATCCGAAACCGCGGCAGAATCGGCCGTGCTGTTTCTGGTTTGGGGAGCACACGCGTCTCGCGTGTGTCCCTCGGCGTCCCGCCGAGGGGAACCGGGCGTCCACAACCACGGATAATCCTCGTCCGGCTTCGCTAGTCCGGCATCCCATGGATTCCGACAAATATAATGGAATTTTTCCTCCAAATCCGTCGCGCCGCGCAGCATGCGATCAAACGATTCCTTCTCCCAAACGACGTTGCCGGACATATTTTCCGCGTCATTGATTTCGTGCGCGGTGAAAGATTTTATCGAGTGCAAGATATCTGACACTGACCAGAATATCGCTTTGCCTTCCGCGTCCAACGCTTTGACTTGCGGCTCAAAAAGCAAATGAACGTGATCCGGCATCACGCACGCCGCATACAGTTCATAGCGTCGCTGCTCATGCATGAACAGCAGACTGTTCAAGACGATGTCCCGGGCTTGGGGCGAAAGCTGTTTTCGTTCAGCCGTACTGAACGTAACCATGTATTTGGCCCAGGGACGTTCGAAATGCGGCAGATTACGCTTGGAATACTTTGTGCCTCCTGATGTTTCCGGCGAGACGCCGGAAACCGCACGCGAGACGCGTGCGCTCCCCTTTACTTCACTTTCGCGCAGCTCCATCGGTGGAAACATTGATTCCGCGTAATACGGCAGGTGGCCGGAGGTTTTGTACATTTTCTCCTTGGCCAGATGCGGTGTGCGCACACGGACGAAACCGGCGGCAAATTCGGTTTCCTTGGCCAGCTTTTCCAGTTCCTCCACCAGCACCGTGCCTTTGGGCAGCCAGAGCGGCATGCCGGGCCCGGTATATTCCGGATCAATCACGTAAAGCCCCATCTCCTGTCCGATCCGGCGATGGTCGCGCTTCTTTGCCTCCTCGAGCATTTTGAAATACTCGTCGAGTTGCGTCTTGTTTTTGAACGCCGTGCCGTAGATGCGCTGGAGCTGTGGGTTGTTTTCGTCGCCTTTGTAATAGGCGCTGGCCACGCTGGTGAGCTTGAACGCGCCGATGTTGCCCGTGCGCATCACGTGCGGCCCGGCGCAGAGATCAATGAACTCGCCATTCCGGTAATAGGAAATCGGCTCGTGCTCGGGGATCTGCGTCAACAGGTCCAGCTTGAATTTGCTTGGATTATCCGGGCGCTCGGTCAAGCCGCCGAGGCGTCCGCTTTGCGCGTCGTTGATTGCCTGAGCCCGCGTCACCACGATTTTTTCAAACGGATGATTGGCTTTGATTTCCTTCTTCATCTCCGCCTCGATTTTTTCGAAGTCCTCGGGCGAGATACGATGGGCGCATTCCAGATCGTAGTAAAAGCCGTTCTCGACCGGCGGGCCGTAGGCGAATTGGGCATCGGGCCAGAGGCGCAAGATGGCGGTGGCCATGACGTGGGCGCAGGAATGACGCAGCCGTTCCAGCTCGGTCATGGCGTGGCGTTGATCGAGAGTTTTCCGTTCGTTTTCCATAAAATCGTCTTTCGCTTAGCGGCGTTGGTTGCTGCTAATTTTCTGAACCAATGTACTCGGACCGGATGAACTGCTTCCATCCCAAACTGTCCCGGGCCGCTAAATTGATTAAGTCGTCAACCGGCGGTTGGGAGATGCGCTGGTCGTTGGCCAACGCATCGGGAAGAGAAAACCGCGGGTCCAGGTGCGATTGCCATATTCACTCGGTAAACCATTTTCGCCAAGCTGCGGCTCAGTTCGTTCTCCCTTGCCCCTCTTCGAAAATTCCTTTCCGCACCATGGATTAAACTTGGATACGCGCTGAAGCAGGCCTAAAACCAAAAACGCTCTGACCCGGTGAACGCGGGCGCTGGCGTTTATCCCGGGCGGGAGAACGCTACGCCGTGGCCGTGCTGATTTCCCGACCCAAATCCATGCTGGCACGATACGCAACCCAAGCCAGCGCCGACAAACCCGAAATCGCGGAAACCGGGCCCGCCCGGGCCATTACAGCAATTCCACCACGCGCCGCAACTCATCGTCGGTGTTGTAAAAGTGCGGCGAGAGCCGGATGTAACGTTGCCCGGCGCGGTCGGTGCGCAGCGAGGTGATGATATTGGCGGCGGTCAGTTTTTCGTGCAGCGCGGCCATGTCCTGGCCGGGCTTATGAAACGATACGATGCCGCTGGCGTTCGCCACAGGGACATCGGCGTTTAACACGACGTAACCTTTCGCCTGCAAGGCCGGCACGAGCCCGGCGCGTTTGCGCAGTAATTCGGCGGCAATATTCTCGACGCCGAGCTCGAGCAATAACTCCAGCGCCGCCTTGAGACCCACAATGCCCAGCAGGTTGTAGGTGCCCGGCTCAAACCGGCCTGGCCCGGTGCGGAAGGTGATTTGTTCCTGGGCCGCGTAGTTCGGGCACCGCACGTTGTTCCATCCATACGTGCCCGGATGCAGTTGTTCCTGCAGCGGTTGGCGCACGTATAGCAATCCCGCCGCGCACGGGCCGAGCAGCCACTTGTGCGCGTCCGCCGCCGCGAAGTCCACCTGTTCCATGGTGGTGGGAAAGGCGCCGAGGGTTTGGATGGCATCCAAGGAAAACCAGATGTTTTTCTCGCGGAGTTCGCGGCCAATGGCGGCGTATTCGAGCCGGAAACCGCTAATGAAATGACAGGAGGCCAGCGCCACCAAACGCGTGTTTTCATCCACCTGTCCGAGCACTTCGCGCGGCCGGATGGCGCCCAGTCCCCGGGTGTTCAACAGCCGCACCTCCACGCCGCGTTCCGCCAACGCCATCCACGGATACACGTTCGAGGGATAATCATCGAAATAGACCAGCACATTGTCACCCCGCCGGAATTCCAGGCCGCCGGCGATCAGGCTCAAGGCCAGCGACGTCGGCCCGACCAGGGATACTTCCTCCGCTTGGCAATGGAGCAGCCGGGCGCCCAGTTGCCGGGTGTCGCTGAGAATTTGCGGATAGATGTGGCGCTCCTGGTCGCCGGTCGCGGCGAGCCGGGCATACGCGGCGATGGCCTCCGCCACGCGCCGGGGCAGCGGACAATCGCCGGCATGGGCCAGGAAAATGTTTTGGGTTGTCACCGGGAACTCATGGCGGCGCAGTTCTTCGTTTGCGAGGATTTCGGGAATCGTCATGGGTCACAGATTAAACAAACCGGCGGGACCAGCAAGGGGACAAGTCCGGACAGAACTGGGAATGGTCCTTATCCTCTTACGCAGGTGCGGCGGACGAAAAACCAGAAGCCGCCATGCGATCAGGAACGGAATGGTTTTCCGTTATTCCGCATCCGGAAACCGGGCGTCCTGGGTGCTTTCGGGGAGGCGGTTGTGCTGGGCGATGGGGCGCGCCGGGGTGAAGGCTCACTTCCGAGTGGAATCGGGCGCAGTCACTTTTCGCCAGCGAATTTCACGCAGGGCGGCGCCGGTTTGCCACGCGGAAATGCCCAGCGGCGCCGAGAGCTCAATGTCGCCCGGGCGCAGCGAGAAATCCCGGTCGGCCCGCGCCACCGACACCAGTTTATCCTGGTCAATCCAGGCCTCGAGCCGTTCGGCGGTCACCCGCAGACGGATGCGATACCAGCGGCCCGTGTCAAAATTCATGAACCGGGTGGTTTCATTTTCCGACGCGTCATATCCGTCGAGGTTCGAAAGCCCCACCAATCCGCCTCCCCATCCGCCGACGATGAACGTGCAATGCGAGTTGCCCACCGGCACCGTAAGTCCGCAGAAGAAATCCGATCCCAAAGTCCGCATGGCATCAAAGGCGATCTCATAACCATCCGTGGGAAAACTGTTCGTCCACCGAACACCCGTAAACGGGCTGCCCATGTCCAGCAGGAGACAGCCGGATTCCACGCGCACTTCGCCGCGTCCGGCATAATTAATTTCCCGCCAGTTCCCGAGGTGCTGGCCGTCAAAAAGTGATTGCCATCCTTCGCCAACAAACGGCGCGGGAGGAACGGCGAGAGCTTGGGCCACCTGTTCGGAAAGGGCGGGGGGTGCGTCCGCCGCCGGTACCGCCGGCAACGGGGCGTGCCCCGGTGCGGCCTCATCGCTTTTTATGGCGCATCCAGCGCCCCACCCGGCGGCCGCCATCGCCAGAATCAGTTTAAGCACCAGTTTGATGTTCATAGATCATGCCTCCGAAACAGCAGGCGCACTCCGCGCTCGCGTCCCAACCAGGACCGGCTTACTGTAGCCGGGCGGGCTGTGGGCGGCCAGAATTCATTGTACACGATCCATGAATCTACCGGGTTATTTGAAGGAACAGGCGGACGGGGTGTTGCTGGCGGTGAAGGTTCAGCCCCGGGCCTCGCGGAATGAAATCGGTGAGGCCTTGGGCGACGCGTTACGGATCAAGGTGACCGCGCCGCCGGTGGACGCCGCCGCGAACGAAGCCCTCGTGCGGTTGCTGGCCGAAAAGCTGGATTGCCCGCGTCACTGCGTGGAACTCCGGCGCGGGCACGCGTCGCGCCACAAATTTCTGAAACTGCACGGCATCTCCGGCGCCGTTGCGCTGGCGAAACTGCGCGCGGGGCGTTGACGGCGGATTTGCCAAGGGGGCGCCCGCTTGTTTAACTCCGCGCGTTGAACGGGTTTGTCACATGGATCGAACGCGCCGGCCCGGGCGCGCCGTGGCTGTTTTTGCTGCTGTTTGCCGCGGCGTCGTTCCTGATGATCTGGCGTTTGGAGGCCATGAGCGGGCGCGGCGTTGAGGGTACGGTGCTGGGCACGCTGGTCATGCCGTATTGTTCGGGGATCGGCAATCTCCTCTTCGTGTTCGTCGTCGCCCGTCGCGGCGGTCCGGGGGCCGAAGTCATCACCAACGCCCTCGTCAACAACGTCACCAATCTCACCCTGCTCATCGGTTTGCCCACCGTGTTGTGGGGCTTGGGCGTGATGCCAGCCGGCCGGGGCGGACGCGCGTCCCGGGCGGCGCGCCCGAGCAAAATCCACCAGTTGAACCGGCTGTCCTTGCTGTTGACGCTGCTGGCGGTGCTGTTTTTTTCCGGCGCTTTGTGGGCGTTGGCGCGACGCAGCGGACAACTCGGGTTCACGGATGGTCTGGTGTTGGTAGGCTTGTTTTTGTTCTGGCAATGCTTCCATACATTCGAGGTGTTGAAGAACAATGTGCGCCAGGGAAAACGCCTCAGTCCGATGCTGGGGGTGGATCTGGTGTTGTTGGGGGTGGGGGCGTGGGGCACTTATGTGAGCATTGACTGGCTGGTGGGCTGGGTGGCGACCGCGCCTGGCGGGTTGATCAGCACTAAGTACTTGGGGTGGTTGAGTGGCTGGTTGATGATTTTGCCCAACGCGTTGCTCGCGCTTTACTACGGGTGGCGCGGACAACCGGAAGTCGTGTATGCCTCACAGGTCGGCGATGGGCACATCTGCATTCCGTTGGGCGTGGGGCTTTATGCGCTGATGCAACCGCTGCCCGTGCCGGCGTTTTTCGACTTTGGCTTGCTGGTGTTGGGCGTCGCCACTTCGGTGCATTTCGCCTGTGTGGCGGTGCTGGGGCGGTTGCCCCGCTGGATTGGTTGGGTGCTCCTGGCCGGGTATGGTTTGTTCCTGCTGGCCGGCCTGCCGTAAACATCACCTCTCCGTCACCACCCGGCTGGGTCGTATCGGAGGAACCGGAACAGACTTTTACGCTTCGAGCACGACCGGGCTCGCGCGGATTTGATCGGCCAATTCCACGAACGGCACTTGCGCGCTCAACCACTTTGGATCACGCGCGAGGTCGTCCATGGAATGTTGGGTGTTGTTGCAGAACAGATAAAGGTCGCGGCCCAGCACGAGAAATGATTCAAAGCCCGTGCCGGATTCTTGCCGGGTGAATTCGAAATCGCCCACCGCGTATTTTCCGGAGATCCATTGGGCGCGCAGGGCGGCAAAGTCCCGGGTGAAATTCTGGGGAAACTCTTCCGCGCGCGGGCCGGTGTAGGCCAGCACCTGCGGCTGGGACCGAGCCAGCGAGACGACGGCCCACTCGTCAAAGACTATCTTCCCGTACAAGGTATTCATTTGCCGGGCGCAGGATTTGATCAGGCGATTTACGTCGTTGAGTGTCATGTGATGTCACAATGTCGTGGCGAGGAAAGCAGGTTTGCCCCCCGCAAACAACCGGAAATTGAGACCGGCAACGACGGTGGGTGCAACTTGACATCCACATTGGGGTGGTGGTGTCCAGTCGCGCCCACCGTGTCGAGGGTTTGTAGAAAAGCGTTGGTGGGCGCCGAAGGCATGAAACTGTCCACAAGGCCAAGCTGAGGGTGCGTTGTGGTATGCCTACCGTTCGGACCCATTTCAGCTCATCCCGTTCAAAAAGAGTTTTGCAGAGGTCTTATTTCTTCCTTCCCCACTTTCCGATCTTGTTTTCTGGCGCCAACGCCGCTACCCTTGCAATCCAGATGAGCTAAGATAAACCTCAATGGAATCCGCCATCTCCTACAGAACAGATGACCGGCTGCGCATCACTTGAAATCAGTTGGCCTCGTGGCGTGAGACACCCGGCGCGCCGGCCCTCCCGGCGGCGAGCTCGCGATACGGAGACCTCTGTCCTTCCGACGCTGGGGACGGTTTGGACATTCTCCGGAAAAAACCCAAGACCCTTTGGCGACCGTCTCGGGCGGACGCATGATGCATGACGCCGGAAACGCTCATTCCTTTTCTCGCCGCACTGTGTGGATTTGTGTTGGTGGCGGGAGCGTTGATTTACCGGCCGCGGTCGCTGCGGCAATGGTTTTTCCTGCTGGCGATTCTGGCGTTGAGCTTGGAAGCATTGTTCCGGGCGGCCAGTTTCGATGCCCGCTCCCGGGAGGCGATGCTGTTCTGGCAGAGTGTTGCGACCGTGGCCACCGCCTTCCTGCCGGGAATCTGGTTGGTGTTCAGCCTGGTTTATGGGCGCGGCGAACCCCAACGCTATCTCCGCCAATGGCTGCCGGCGCTGGTGATCGTGGGGTTGACGCCGCTCGGCTTGGTGCTTTGGCGATGGAATGGTTTTTTGACCCAGGCGATATGGACAAGCGACTTGGGGGTATGGGCCTTTCCGGTTTCAGCCGCGGGCAAGTTGTTGCACTTGATTCTGCTGCTGGCGGCCGTGCTGGTGGTGACCCAGTTGGAATGGACCTTTCGCGGCGCCGTGGGCACCGCCCGCTGGAAGATCAAATACATTGTCATCGGGGTGGCGCTTCTTTGCGGGGCGCGCATTTATTCCAGCAGCCAGATCATTCTTTATTCCGCCAACCATGCGAATCTGGTTATTGCCGACTCACTGGCTTTGCTGCTGGCGGCCGCGTGTTTTGGGGTGGGTGTCTATCGTTCCAAACTGGTTTCCGTGGATATCTATCCCTCTTCCACGGCGCTGCACAAATCCTTCAGCATCCTGTTGGCGGGCGCTTATCTCATCCTGGTGGGCTTGCTGGCTCGGGGCATAGCGCGGCTGGGCGGCGGCACGCAATTTCCGTTGGTGGCGATGTTCATCCTGGCCGCGCTGGCCGGGCTGGGGGTGCTTTGTTTTTCCGATCGTGTGCGGCACACCACCCGGCAGTGGGTCAGCCGCTATTTCAAACGCCCCGCGCACGATTATCGCCGGGTCTGGTCGGAATTCACCCGGCGCACCGCCGCTGTGTTGGACCGGCAGGAATACATCCGGACCGTGGTCCGTTTGTTATCCGAGACGTTCGAAACGCTCTCGGTCACGGTCTGGTTAACGGATTTCGCCAGTGGCCAGTTGACCTTTGCCGCTTCCACCAATCTGGAACCCACCCGGTCCGAAGTCACTTTGCTGCCTGAAACCGTCATGGCGGGACTGAAGAGCCGCGCGGTGGATCAGCCACCATTGGATTTGGATTTGGCCCGCGAGTCGTGGTGCGCGCCGCTGCGGCAGGTGCATCCGGCGGTCTTTCCCCAGGGCGGCCACCGGTTTGGCCAACCGCTGCACTCCGGCGGCGAAGTAATCGGTTTGCTGGTCTTGGGGGACCGGGTGCGGGGGATGCCGTTCTCGCTCGAAGATTTGGAATTGCTCAAGTGTTTGGGCGATCAGATCGCCGCCGGGATCCATAATCTGAACCTGTCGGAAAATCTGTTGCGGGCCAAGGAACTGGAGGCTTTCCAAACCATGTCCACCTTTCTCGTGCATGACCTGAAAAACACCGCCTCCGCCTTGGGCCTGACGCTCAAAAATCTGCCGGTGCATTTCGAGAATCCCGCCTTTCGCGCGGACGCTTTGCGCACACTCTCCCGCAGTGTGACGCACGTCAACGACCTCATTGGCCGCCTTACCTCGCTCCGGCGGAAACTCGAGTTGCACCGCGCGCGTGTGGACTTGAACGATATTATTACGGCGGCGCTCACCACCGCCGGCGACACGCCGGATATCACGATCCAGCGCGAGAGTCCGCCCGTTCCGCCCGTCATGGCGGATCGCGCGCAAATGGAGTCCGTCGTGCTCAATCTGCTGCTGAACGCCCGCGAGGCCATTCTGCAAGCCGGCTCCCGTTCCCGTCCGGGCGAGATCCGCGTTGCCGTGGGACACGATTCCACGACCGCGTGGTTGACCGTCGCGGACAACGGCTGCGGCATCAGCTCGGAATTCCAGCGCGAGTCGCTGTTCAAACCCTTCAAGACCACCAAGAAAAACGGCCTCGGGATCGGCATGTTTCAAAGCAAAGCCATTGTTGAGGCTCACGGTGGCAAAATCACCGTGCAAAGTGAACCCGGCCACGGCGCGCTTTTTCAAATCCGGTTGCCGCTGGCCGCAGCATCCCCTCCCGCCCCATGAAACCGACCATTCTGATTGTTGACGACGACGAAGAAATCCGCTCGCAGTTGCGCTGGGCGCTGACCGAGGATTACGACGTTTACGAGGCCGACGACCGGCCCTCCGCCCGCACCGCCTTCACCCAGAACAAACCCTTGGTCACCCTGCTCGATCTGGGACTGCCGCCGCAACCCGCCGAACCCGATGAGGGCTTTGCCGCTCTGAACGATTTGCTGGGTCTGGACCGCACCGCCAAGATCATCATGGTCACCGGGCAGGGCGAGCGGATTAATGCCCTGCGCACCGTGGGGGAGGGCGCGTTCGATTTCCTGAGTAAACCGGTGGACATGGATGAACTAAAAATCATCCTGAAACGGGCCGTTCACGTGGCGCAGTTGGAGCGCGAATACCGGCAGTTGCAACAAGCGGTGGCCAGCGACGCCTTTGAAGGCATGATCGGCATCGGCCCGCGCATGCAGGCCGTCTTCAGCACCATTCGCAAACTGGGCGGCACCGACGCCCCGGTGTTGATCCTCGGGGAAAGCGGCACCGGCAAGGAAGTCACCGCGCTGGCCATTCATCGGCAGAGCTTGCGCTGCAACGGCCCCTTTATCCCCATCAACTGCGGCGCCATCCCGGAAACCCTGCTGGAGAGCGAATTGTTTGGTTATGAAAAAGGCGCCTTCACCGGGGCGCACACCCAGCGCAAGGGCCGCATCGAGAGCGCCAACGGCGGCACGTTGTTTCTCGATGAAATCGGCGAACTGCCCGTGGCGTTGCAGGTCAAATTATTACGCTTCCTCCAAGAACAAACCATCGAGCGCATTGGCGGCCGGACATCGCATGTGGTGGATACCCGCATCATCACCGCCACCAATGCCGACCTCAAAAAGGCGCTGGCCGAAAACCTGTTCCGCGAAGATTTGTATTACCGGATTGCCGTTGTGGTTTTGCAATTGCCCCCCCTGCGCAGACGTCCGGAGGACATCCCGACGTTGGCGCGGACGTTTCTGCGAAAATACGCCACGGAGGCCAAACGGCCCAACCTGACCTTCAGCCAGGCCACTTTGCGGCTGTTGCAGCAACATTCCTGGCCGGGCAACGTGCGGGAACTGGAAAACCGCATCAAACGCGCGGTCGTCATGGCCGAAGGCCGCTACGTCACTGCGGCAGATCTGGAACTGACCTTGGAAGCCGCGGTCCAAGTCAGGCGCACTTTGAAGGATGTGCGCGAAGCGGCTGAGCGTCAGGCTGTGTTGGCGGCGCTCAAACGTAACAAATGGCGCATCGCCCCCGCCGCCAGTGATCTGGATGTCAGCCGGCCGACCATTTATGAGTTGATGGAAAAACTGAATATCCAAAAACCCGAAGCCGACGACGATGCCTCCTGAGAAAGTTAATCCAAGCGTTGGCTTGAGGCGCTTTTTGAAGCGGGATGCGCGGGGCGCAGTTGCGGGAAACGCTTTCGGCTTGAGCGACAGTGCAGGACGTAAACTGCGAAGAACAAAGGACGATCGGTTGCCGGGCTTCCCCGGTTCACTCTGATGGTGCGTCCACGACGCATCCCTGCTCCCGCAATCGCTGCAATTTGTAAACCAACGTGCGCCGGCTGATCCCGAGGGCTTTGGCGGTTTCGGTGCGGTTGAAATGGTTACGGCGCAGGGCGGACAAAATCGTCTGGCGCTCCACCTCTTCCAAGCGTTCCCCGTCACTGGTTTCCAGGGGCCCGACCGCCGAAGCGGCCCCCCGCACGCGGGTGGGCAGGTGTTCGGGTAACACCATCTCGCCCCGGCACAACAACGCGGCGCGCTCCATCACATTGCGCAGTTCGCGCACATTTCCCGGCCAGGGATAGCGGGCCAAGATTTCGCCGACGGTGGCCGAGAACCGCGCCCGACCCTGGGTGAACTGGGCGATGAACAGACTGGCCAGCGGCAGAATGTCCTCCCGCCGTTCGCGCAAAGGGGGGATGTTCAGCTCGACCACGTTGAGGCGGTAAAACAGATCCTCGCGAAATTGTCCCCGCTGCACGGCTTCCTCCAAGTTGCGATTGGTGGCGGCGAGCAGGCGGGCGCGCGTGTGAATCTCCGTGTTCGAGCCGACGCGCTGGAACCGGCCATCCTGGGTCACGCGCAACAGTTTCGCCTGTAACGCCGGGGACATTTCGCCGATTTCGTCGAGAAAAATTGTGCCGGCATTGGCAAGTTCAAACCGCCCGATCCGCTGGGCGACCGCGCCGGTGAACGCGCCTTTTTCGTGGCCAAACAACTCGCTCTCCAGCAGGGTTTCGGGGATGGCGGCGCAGTTGACTTTTACCAGCGGCCCCGCTGCCCGTTCACTCCAAGCGTGAATGACTTCCGCGAGAATTTCCTTGCCCACACCGCTTTCGCCCGTAATCAGCACCCGGGTTTCGGAAGCCGCAATGAGCGCAATATCACGGAACAACGCCGCCATTTGCGGGCTGCGGGCGATGACCCCGGGCGGCAGGGGACGGCTTTCCGTCAGGGCCAACTCGCCCCCGCTCAAGCCCGTGACCTGCCGGACGATGGCCAGCAATTCTTCCAGATCAATCGGTTTGGTGAGGTAGTTGAGCGCTCCGTCGCGCATCGCGCCGACCGCTTCCTTCACGTCCGCGTAGGCGGTGACCAACAGCACGGGCAGGGTGGCGTGGGCCTGGCGCGCCTGGCGCAATGTTTCCAAGCCGGACATGCCCGGCATGCGCACGTCGGAAATCATCAGGCTGATGGAATGTTCCCGCAACGCCGTCAACGCGCGTTCGCCCGATTCAACGACGACTGTGTGAAACCCCTGTCCGCGCAGAAAGGAATCGAGCAGGCTGCGCTGACCGGCGTCATCGTCAACAATCAAAATGCGCGTCACCGTCGTCATGAATGAGGGTCATGCTAGTCCCGGCGCGCCCGGCGACAAGTTTTTCATCCCACCATCTCCCTTGCGTGGCTCGTAGCGGCGTAGTGAATTGCGGGTGACGCAAACAAAAACGCCGCCGGACCGGCGGCGTTGCCAATGATAAAATCCAATTTCTGCCAATCAACGTCCCTCAAACATCTGCGAGGGCAATCCCGTTTCCCAGCCGCGCGGCGAGTTCCACGGCCGGGCCGATTCGTTGGCCGGATCGGTGGATGCGCAACCCATGAGCCAGAGGCTCAAGACCGCGAGCAGCAAACTGGTGGTCCAACGGACGTTCATGATGCGGGATGCGCGGGGATGACCAGGTCGCCTTCGATGACGTCACCCAGTTTCCATCCAGGCATGACATTGGCGATGGAGCGGCCTTTTTCCACGGTGCGCACGACAACCTTGGCGACGAGTTTGCCGTCCCGGTTGACAAGCAATTCCCCGTGTTCGAGCACACCCTGATCTTCACCGATGTCCAGAATGACGAAATCCCATTTGGGATCGGTGACCAGAATTTTACCCCGCAGCTCGGCGGGCAGCGGCACCTTGTAGTCCGGCACGATGAACCGGGCCAGTTCATTGGTCAGGCGCGTATTGGACCGGGTGAGGATTTTGATTTCATCCTGCAGCACGAGGCGTTGTTCCTCCAGTTGCTTGACCTGAGCAATGACCAGCTTCACCTGATCCACGGAAATTCCCAACGCCCCCCACGCGGCGAGTTCCGCTTGGGCGGTTTCGCGCTCGGCACGGGTCTTGTTGAGTTCTTCGTTGAGCTGGGTGGCCCGGCGGGTCTGCGCGGTGGCGTCGGCCACGGCTTTGTCGCGTTCCTGCTGGGTGGCGGCCAGCTCCGATTTGGTATCCTTGAGGTCTTTCTCGGTCTTGGCCAGCGTGTCGCGGGTTTCGGCCAGCTCCTGCTGGGCCGTTTCCTTGAGACTCCGCTCATTGTTGCGGTCGGTTTTGATGGTCTCAATTTTCTCTTGGACCTGGATGAAACTGATGGCCGCCGTGGCCAGTCCGGCCACAATCGCCACGATAAGACTGATTCGCATCAACATGGTTGTCCTCTACTCAATTACCACTCCCGCAGCCTAAAGACCGGGCGGGAGTGTGTCAACGCCCTTTGTCGTGGCTTCTTTTGATCGCGTCAGCCCCGAGCAAAACCACTTTTCGCTGGGAAAATTGGGGCTTTGCCATGCCCGCCCTCTTACCGCGGGGTTCTTTTCGTGGCGACGTGCCAGTCGAAATACAGATAGTTGCGCAAAGCCGGGGTTTTCGGGCCATGAACCGGTTCTTTGGCCACGTATTCCTGGTAGGTGGCCGCCGTGATTCCCAGAGATTCCAACAACTGCAGGTCACAATCGGTGAACGCCCATGAATCGGCAGGCCGGCGGATTTCCGTGGTCCGGCGGGTGGGGGCGTAAGGCGTGTTGGGCCGGCCAAACGGATAGAGCACCACATCGTTGCCCACCGGAAAATCATTGGTCACCGTGGACAGCGAAAAATAGCTCACCGGCACCCGGAGCGGCGGCACAGCGGGGACCGGGGGCAGGCGGCGGTAGGACGCAGGGCAGATGGCGACTTGGGCCGTGCGTACCAACGTGCTGGGCGCCGGCAGCGCCAAATACGTCGTCAACGAGGCGGTCAACGAGCCGTTGTATTTATTCGGCCCCTCCACCCCCGGCGAGGCGTCCTGATAGGTGAAGAAAATGCCGGTCCAACTGGGCCCGGGTAAAAAGTCGTTGTGATCGCCGGCATACATCTGGATGGCGTAGCCCAACTGTTTCAAGTTGCTCGTGCAATTGGCCTGCATCGCCTTGGCCCGGGCCTTGGCCAGGGCCGGCAACAGCATCGCGGCCAGAATGGCGATAATGGCAATGACCACCAGGAGTTCAATCAGCGTAAATGCTTTTCTGGAATTTTTCATAATTCAATTCACGATTCCAAGCCGGGGGCCCGGCCTTGGCACGGGAAAACATCTCCGGTCCGGGAAAGAAACTCAAGCGAGAAAGAACCTGGCGTGGGATATTCGTCGGCCTGAAGAATGACAACCATTCTGCTTCTGATGGGGGAAAGGATGGGGAGACGGACGTCTCTGTGACCTCATTTTCCCGTTTCGATTTTAATCTGGCTTTTCTCCGTATGCCGATTCTTCCCGTCCCGAACGAGGGCTTCCGTTCGGCCTATCCGCTTGACCGGTGCGGCGCCCCTGCCAGACTGCGGCCGTGGTTGAACCCATCATTGACCTGCACAGCGACGAGCATTTCATGGGCGAAGCCCTGCGCCAGGCGCGGCGGGCGTTTGCGGCGGAGGAAGTGCCGGTGGGCGCCGTCATTGTGCGCGCGGGCCGGATCATCGCCCGGGCGTGCAACCAGGTGGAGTTGCTCAAAGACGCCACCGCGCACGCGGAAATGCTGGCCATCACTCAGGCGGAGGAAGCGGTGGGCGATTGGCGGTTGACGGATGCCACCCTCTACGTGACCAAGGAACCGTGCCCCATGTGCGCGGGCGCCATCGTGCATGCCCGGCTGGCGCGGGTGGTGTTTGGGGCGAGTGATCCGAAAGCCGGCGCCGCCGGCAGCGCCTTGAACCTGCTCCAGTTCCCCTCGTTAAATCATCAATGTGAAATTACGGCGGGCGTGCGCGAACCCGAGTGCCGGGAATTGCTGCGCGCGTTCTTCTCCCTGCAACGTCGCCGGTCCAAGCCGGTTTCCGGTGACGCCGCCGCTCAAAATTGAGCCGCCCGCACGGGATGCGGGGGATTGCGCCCGGGCGTACGCCCGCGTTTAACTGACCGAAATCAAGGACGCCCGGCCATGCTCTTCATGGCGGGCAATGCCGTTGGCCTTGGGATCCAGGGTGGCGTGGCCGTCCACGTAAAAAACGTATTGGTGATGACCGTGCGTCAACTGCAGTTGGATCGCCCAGGCGCCATCCGGCTGGCGTTTCATCGGATGCGAAGTTTTATCCCACTGATTGAAATCACCGGCAATGGTCACTTGGCGCGCCTTGGGCACGGAGCAGACAAAGTTGACCGGCTTGGCCATTTTTTTGGCCGAATACCGGTTCATCGAGATTTTCCAGTCGATGTGTAAACGATGCATTTATTCCAATTCAAAACACTTAAATTTGTCCCGTGAGTCACAGGCGCAGGTGCGAAAGAAATCAAAGAAAGCCGACCGTGGCAACCGTAAAAAACCCGTAAAATTCAAACGCAAAAGGCAAGCCGCGGACCCCCGGGGAAAATGACTTTTCGGGCGCGGGAGAGAGGCGGATTTGCTTGCTAAACGCGCCAAACCAGGCACGCATTTCCTCGTCCCCCCAAGGCCGGATCGCCCAGGGGCTGGGCGTTCTCGCGGCGACCGTTTTCACCAAACCGGGATAAATCTTGACCGATCCGGAAATTCCCGCCATTCCCTCAAGTGTCACTTCAGCTCGGGCCCATGAAAATTGAACTGCGCGCAGTCAGCAAATCGTATCGGTCCATCCACGCGTTGCGGCGCGTCTCCCTGGAAATCGCGCCCGGTCAGATCATCAGTCTGCTCGGGCCGAATGGCGCGGGGAAAACCACGCTGCTGCGTTGTCTCGCCGGCATTGCCGCTCCCAATACGGGCGACATCTACTTCGACGATCAGAAATTCCGCCGCGACCGGTTGGATTTGCGGCAACGCTTTTTCGTGTTGCCCGATTTTCCGTTTTTGTTCTGGGACCAAACCGTGTTGCGCAATCTCGCCATCATTCTGCACTTGTATCACGCCGACGGAAACCACGCGGAAGAGCGCGTGTTGGAATTGCTGCGCGAGTTCGATCTGTTGCCGCTGGCTTTGCGGCCGGTGCAAACCCTGTCGCGCGGGCAAGCCTACAAAGCCGGGTTGGTGGCCCTGCTGGCGGTGGATCGTGAGGTGTGGTTGCTCGACGAGCCCTTCGCCTCCGGTATGGACCCGCACGGCATTGATACGTTCAAACGCCACGCCCGCGCCGCCACCGCGCGGGGTCGCACGATTTTCTACTCGACGCAATTACTGGACGTGGCCGAGCGCTTCAGCGATCGCGTCTGCGTGATCCATGAGGGGGAGATTCACGCGTTCGACACGATGAACCGGCTGCGGGAGTTGGCCGGAGACAAAGCCAATGTGCTGGAGGAAATGTTCCGCCGGCTGCGCCCTGCCTCCGAATGAAACTGCACGCGCCCATTTTCGAGCGTCGGTTGCGGCGGCGGATTAAACAGACCATCCGCCGCTCGCCGGAATTGCGGCGGCAAGCGAGGCGTCAAGCACGCTACCGTAATCGCACGTGGCACTACTGGGTTTATCCGTTTCTACGACTGTATGTGTCCGGCATAGGCGCAACGGCCACCGTCGCGATCGTCAGGAACACCGGCCATCTGACGGCAGCGCTCGCCTTTGTTGGTTTATGGTTGTTTGCCCTTGTTTCCTTTCAAGCGCAATCCCTGGCTCAACAACTTTATGCGTCACCGGATCTGCCCGCGCTGGGCTTGTTGCCGCTCGAGATGCGAACGATCTTCCGTCGCCAGATCGGAAAATTCTTATGGCGTTCAACCTGGTTGCTGGTGGATCTGGTCATGATGCTGGGTGCCTTGATGTCGTGGACGGAACTCCCCTGGCTCAAAGGGTTAGTGGTGGCGGTGCCCACAATGCTGTTGGCTTGGGGTGCCGTTCTGGCTCTGACGGGTCTGGCGCTGCGATACTGTCCGCAGCTGCCATTCGGGCAGATCGCTGGGCTGACGTCCCTGCTGGGAATCGTACTTCTCTTCACTTACTGGATTTTTGAACCGCAGATACTGGCGCTTTGGGATCGCAGTGCCGGGACGCTGATTATACTGCTGCCTCCAGCGTGGCCATTGGCGTTGATCCGCCTCGCGTTTCCTAAAGGTTCGCCGTCCGACTTTTTGTTCCTTCTTCCGACCGTCGGTTTGATTGGGACGCTGCGCCATACCGTGCGGCAACTCGCCGCCAACTACGAATTCAGCGAGCCACTGGAGCCGGAAGCCGAGGATGTGCTTCCCGAAACCTCTGCATCGGAGACAGTGCCGATGAGCAACGCTCCCGCGCGCGCTGGCGTTACCACCATCCAAGAACATGTGGCAACCCACGCATTTCTCGCCCCCGCCAACTGGATCGCCCGCGGTGGGATCGAAGCTTGGTTTTGGCGCTGGTTGACCGACGGCGAGCGAAAGTTGGCGGAGTTTGCCTTTCCGCGCAAAGTTCAACTGACGCGACGGTGGAAGCGAATTTTCCGCGACCTGCTCATCGGAGGTGTGTTGGCCATGACATTCAGCCGAATCAACTTCACGTTTCTCACCTGGATCTGGGCCGGAACGATACTGTTCACCATCCTCCGCGTCGGCGGTCTTTTCTTCGCGAACGGGCACGCGTTCACACCGATCTTTTGCAGTGGCGTAAACCTGCAATTGCACACGGTCTATCCGGTGGGCTACCGGGAACTGTCGCGCGTGCTCTTCAAATTCACGTTGGTCCAATTCCCCTGTCTGTTGATCTATGCGCTGATCGTCGGCGGGGCGATCGCTCATCTCGCCGGGCTGGGAATACTGGCGGGGGTGGTCATGGGCGGGAAAGCTGCCGTGTTACTTGCCGCCCTGCGCGGCCCAGCCATCGCGATGGCGTTCAGTGCCGGCACGAACGACTCTACGCTCTTGGGACTTCGCCCATTGCTGGTTGCGGTGTTTGTGCTCACCGGCTTGCTCTTAATTGGCTTGAGTATCGCCTGCGTCTGGTTCGCCGCACCACTGCTTTCCGCCGGACTGGGATTGGGCGCCATCTTGCTGGCCTGGTGGTTCTGGTGGTTATACGGCTGGTTCTACAACACCAATCAATTCGACCTCATGAACCTGCCGCGCGAAACGATTTAGCTGCCGCCCGCAAACTTGTTCCCCTGCGCCGCCGTGGTTAAATCTTCGTCGTCGAAATAATCTTTGCCCTTGTTGACGCGAATGTCGGGCGGCGAAGCATCCACGTTCCCCATTGCACCGCCGGGCAGGTTTTTTCACCAACTTGGGGATGGGCTGGGGGCATCGTGACGCCCCGGTAGAGACAATCAAGGGGTTGCGCACGCGGTGAATTTACTTGCTGAACGCGCCAAACAAGGCGCGCATTTCTTCATCCACCAGCGCCGGGTCGCTCAGGGTTTGGGCGATTTCCTCGCGCAACAGTTGGCGATACCGTTTGCGCAGCCGGTGTACGGCCACGCGCACCGCGCCTTCCTCCATGCCCAGCGCCTTGGCGACTTCGCGCTGGGCTGTCTCGCTTTTGCCCGCGGCGAGAAACATTTTCAACTGCTCAAACAACCTGCCCTTGCCGCCGGTCTCGCACTCGGTTTGCAATCGCGCGATGACCTGGCCCAGCAACGCCAGCGCCCATTCGCGGTCGAAGGCCTGATCCGGGCTGAGTTCATTCTGTGCGACGACCTGGAACTTGGTGTCCGCTGTTTCCCAATCGAGCGACAGCGACGTCGTGCCGCCGCCGCGTTTCTGGCGTTGTGCTTTGTCCCATTCGTTGGCGAGGAAATGTTGCAACGCGGCCAGCAGATAGGCGCGGAAACGTCCGCGTTCCGCGCTCAGTCCTTCAAGATAATTCTTCGCCAGAAACCGCGCAAAGAACGCCTGCGTCAAATCCTCCGCATCGGCGCGGGCGTAACCGCGACGTCGCACATAGGCGTAAAGGGGAAACCAATACGTGCGGCAGAGTTCCTCCAGCGCGCGATCGGATTCCGGCGCGGCGCGGCGCCCGGCCTGGAGCACCACCGTCCAATGCGTCGTGGCGAAGATATCGTCCGCTGCGTTGGTGGCTTGACTGGAATATGCCGATGTCAAAGCGGAATCATTTTAATCACGAATGGACTCCAATTCACGCCAAAAACCGGAGGGCGGGCAAAGGTTTCTTCTGTTGGCCCTGGCTCAGAAACGAGTGGGAACATTGGCGGGGCAACCTGATGTTTCGCCCGGTAAATTTGTATAGGCCGCCAGCCAATTTACCGTCAAAATGCTGCCTGGCGGAGAGGTTCTGGCGTAACCAACGCCCTTGGTGGTCATGACCGTCCAATAGGTTGTGATGAAGATGTCGCTTGCTGCGCCGTTCATAATCGCCGACGGCCGCCAGTTTTCCTGCATCCTGCAAAATCGTGTCAAAATCGGGTTGCTCGCCCGGCTGGAGGGTCGGAGTCCAGGTTAAGGTTGAAGCTGCTTCAGCGGGATGCGTTTCCTGGGAATTTTCGATATCCATTTCTACGCGTTTAGCGCTTAGCCAGAGAATTACCGCGAAAAGCACGAAGCCCAGCAGCAAGCTGAGACTAACAGCGCGTGCCCACCCCCGCCCCGCCCGACGTCCTCCTAAAAATTGAGTGAGAAAACAGCCGGCAAAGTCCACAGCGAGAAGCGAGCATAGCACCGATATTAATCTCAACCATCCCAACCGGTGAGGATAGCCAGCGATGACGAACACCAATTTCGTTGTCCATGGTAATCTCGGCCCTTCGCCTGCCGATTCCAGCGCATTGTGGAGGTTTGCTGTAGAAAAGAATACGAAAAGCCCAATGCCCAACAGGAGTGCCCCATGGAGAATTAGCGAGGGTAAAACGGCTTTGAGGATTGTGTCCGTTTGGTTGGTATCGCTCGGGATTAACGGGGTGGAGACAATTGTCTCGACCTGCGTTTTGAGCATGCTGGCCTGTTGGTAGCGTAGTTCCGGCTTCCGTTCCAGTGCGCGCAGGACGACTTCGTCCAAGCGCACATCAATTTGCACTTTCTGGGACGGAGGCTTAATCTGCCGGTCGGGCAGTTCGCCGGTGAGCATCTGGTAAAACACCACGCCCAGCGCGTAAATGTCGGCGCGATGATCCACCTCGGTGGGCTGCTCGCGTTGTTCGGGCGCCATGTATTGCGGCGTGCCCATGACTTTGCCCGCGTCAGTGAGAACGGGTTCGTCCCTCACTTCATCAGATGAGGAGAGGATGTCTGAAGGTCCGGTGAGAGGTTCATTGCCCACAATCTTCGCCAGACCAAAATCCGCCACCTTCACGCGCCCGCGCCGGTCCAGCAAAATGTTCTCCGGTTTGATGTCGCGATGAACGATACCCTGGTCGTGCGCGTATTGCAGCGCGTCGCAAATCTGCGGCACGATGGCCAGTGCTTCGCGCGGGGAAATGCGGCCGGCGTGCAGGAGTTGCCGCAGATTCACGCCATCCACGTACTCCATGAGGAAGTAGAACAGTTGCGAGCTGGAGGTGTCCCTCTCTCCGCCCGATGGGGAGGGCACGGGATGAGGGGTTATGGCGGTATGCCGTACTTGCCCAAACTCATACAGCGTCACGATGCCCGGATGGTTCAGCTTGGCCAGCGCCTTGGCTTCGCGGGCAAAGCGTTCGGCGAATGCCGGATCGTTGCCGATGCCCGGCGGCAGAATTTTCAACGCCACAAGGCGGTCCAGTTGTTTCTGGCGCGCCTTGTAAACGGCGCCCATGCCGCCTTTGCCGATCAGCTCGAGGATTTCCAGTTGGGGAAACAGCGGCGCGAGTTCCGCGATGCCGGGAGGGTTGAAGTCCGGTTGTTTTGCCTCCGTGACGGTGTCCGCCGCGGCGCCCTGTTTAAGCAGGCAGGCGGGGCAAAGGCCCGCCAGTGCGCCGGGTTGCAGGAGCGTGCCGCATTGCGGGCATTGATTCGGAGCGGGCATCGCCGGTTTTTCTACTATGTCCATACTTCTTTCAGAAGCAAAACCCGCGAAACGTTACAGGAATTCTGGCTGGACGTTGGCGCCAAGCGGGGGTCATCCCTCCGTGGCCGGCGGATGACGGCGATTATGATGGCGGGGATGGCTACTGCGGTTTCTCGATGAACCCGTGGTACAGCCCCATGTAGTAAGGCAGCAAAAAAACCGTCCCGCTCGCGAGCCCGCGACCGTCCCCGCCGTAATCCAACTGCCACGGATCGGTGTTCCAGTGGTTGAAATGGCGGTTCTCCACCGGCAACACTTTACCGTTCACCCGGCCGCCGCGATTGGGGCGTTGGCCCGTCGCAAAATCGGTCATCTCCTGGCGGCGCAGCGGGGCCAGGTCGAGGCGATGGCTGTTGTGATGCGCCCAGTTGACGCGATCCAACGGGAAACCGCGCAAGGTGACCAGGGCATCCGCCAACCAATCCGACCATGGATCCACCGGCGTCGTGCCGAAAGCGGCGGTAAACGTATGCCCCAGGCCGACCGCCGCGTAGGCGAAGTTGAAGAAGGGATTCAGCTCCGGTTCTTCAATCCGCCAGTAGTAATAGAAGGCGAAGCGCCATTTCTCCCGCCACTTCGGTGACTTGGTGTACCGGACGAGATTGTAGAAGCACATGAACATCATCTCGTCGTCGGACTGGTTGCCCGAGCCGACGCCCATTTGCATTTTGGCGTTCATCACGTTGGCGGCGTAGCTGTGCTGCTCGATCAACTCTTGCACCGCCCGGCCGTATTTTGCGTCGCCCGTGATGTGTTCGGCCACGGTCAGATAGGAAAGAATGCTGAGCGAATTCAGGCCGCGTTCGACCCACCAAAACGGGTCGTCGTTCAAACGGCGCGGACTGAACACCGCCCAGCGGGTGGGTTTGCCGTCGTGATCCACCAAGGCGAAATCGTGCGCCAGCAGATGATCCGCCAGATCGCGCACCACCTCGCGCACCCGCTCTTTTTCCGCGTCGGTTTCCGCCACCAGATCGTAGTAGGCCGGGTAGAAAAAGAAGTGCCCGTCCAATTCATCCGAGCTGGGGTCACATTTCCAATACCACTGGCCATCGGCGCTCCGGGGCCAACGCGGGTTAAGGGGTTTCCACTGGTGGTCCTTTTCCCGGATTTTCCGGTCGCGCTCCGCTTGGCCGATGTTGGGATCCGGCCAATCCGCGGGGCGGATGGTGCGCGCCACAAAACCCTTGGGCGGACTATGTTCGCCGCCTTGGGTGACTTTTTGCAGAAAACGCAGCGCCTCAAACGCCTGTTGGGCGCGCTTCTTGGCGGCGGGATCCCGCGTGGCGCCGTAAGCAAAACATTGGCCCGCGCCGTACATGGAGGTCCACAACCCGTCGTTGTCGCTGTCGCGTTGAATGATTTGCGAGCGATCGCCGGGAGCGCCGAGTCCGACTTCGGAGGTGTAACCGTACGGTGTGCGTTTGATGTAGCGCTCGATTTCCTGCTCGTAGTAGGCGGCCTTTTCCTCCAACGTCATGGCGCGTCGCTCAATGCAGCCCACACCCTTGTCGGTGGCAAACCACACGCGGCCATCGGCGTCGGCGGCCAAGGAACGCACGTCATTGCCGGGCAGCCAGAGTGGCCCTTCTCGATACGCCCATTCTTCACCATCAAATTGCACCGCACCGCGATGCGTGCCGAACCAGACTTCCGAGCCGTCACCGACGATAGCACCGGTGAAGTCCGCGTAAGGTAATCCCTCGCGCCCGGTGAAAAAACTCCATTGGTTTCCGATCCGGCGGATCACGCCCGCAGGTGTGGCCACCCACCATGTCCCGACGCGATCAATTGCCACGCCGCGCACGTCATTTTCCGTCCAGACGCGACCGAACTCGTCCGTGGCGCGAATCAATTTCCAGTTGCCGGTGGCGCTTCGTTGCCAGAGTCCGCGCGCAGTGGCTGCCAGAACCACGCCGTTCGAACCGGTCGCCACTTGGCGCACGTCATGATCGGCCAGTTCGAGGCTGGCCGGCCCGGTCGTCGTAACGCGGAGAACGCCTTTGGCGGTGGCTAGCCAAACGGCCTCGCCGGCGCGATGAATTTGGCGCAGCTCCGCGAGTGAGATCGGTACGGTGCGGCTCGCGCCGCCGATGAAAATTTCGGTGGTATCGGCGCTGGCGTTCACCGGTCGGGGCACGACTTCCCATTGATCCGCGCGCAGAACGAACCATTGTTGGCCATCGGTCACTCGCACCGTTCCATCGGGTGCGACATCCAGCACGGCGAAGCCATTGGGCGATGCGACGGGCAACGGCCAGACGCGGGAGATTTCCTGCCGGAACGCTTGCGGCGCGGGTGTGAAATCCGCCGCGCGAACGGACACGGCCGAAATCAATGCTGCACTGAGGCAGAGGGCGGTCCTTCGGATCAAGTTGCGCAAATGAGTCATGCCGTCAGTATTCTGATGAGTGCGGAGGCGGGCAAACAGATTGCGGCGGTGACACGGGGTTTTTCGCCCGTCAACGCATGCGAAAGCCGCCTTGGAACACCACTTCCGTGATCGTCACCACCAGGAAAATGAGGCTGATCACGGCGTTCAAGCGGAAGAAGGCGTTTTGAATCCAGTTCAGGCTGCGCCGGCGGGCGATCCAATGTTCCAACACCAGACAACCAAGAATCAGGAACCACCCCACCAGATACGCGAGGCGGAACCGGCACAACAACCCGAAGCCCAACAGCAGCCCGCACATCACCATGTGCGCCAGAAACGCCGCCGTCAGTGCGTTGCGCGGCCCCCACGCCACCACGAGCGAATGCAGGCCATGCTGGCGGTCGAACTCGTGATCTTGCAGCGCGTAAATGATGTCGAACCCCACCAGCCACAGCACCACCGCCAGCGCGAGCACCGCCATGCGCAACAGATCCAACGGCGAGACCTGCGGCCCCGTGACCGCCAGCCAGGCGCCGATCGGCGCCAGCGCCAGCGCCACGCCAAGATAAACGTGGGTGTAATCAGTGAATCGCTTGGTCAACGAGTAAAAGCAGATGACGAACAGCGCGACGGGCGACAGGATAAAACACAGCGGATTGAGCAACCAACTAACCGCGACCAGACCCGCCCCGCTCAACCCCCAGAGCAACCAGGCGCTCCACAGTTGGATCTCGCCGGTCGGCAGATGCCGGTTGGCGGTGCGCGGATTCAGCGCGTCCCATTTGCGGTCCATCAGCCGGTTGAAGGCCATGGCGCACGTCCGCGCGCAAACCATGGCTGCGAGAATCAACAGAAAAGTGCGCCCGCCGGGCCAGCCGCGTTGGTCGCGCGCGGCCACCACCATCGCCGCAAGGGCGAAGGGCAGGGCGAAAATCGTGTGCGAGAACCGCACGAACGAAAGCCAGGTTTTGATCAGCGTGAACATCGAATCCTCAACGGTCCCGGACGGTCGGCGTTTCCGGGTGGGGATGGGCGGAGGGCGGGCGGCCCGGCTTCATATCACTCCGGCGCCTCCTGCCAGCGGGGGGCGAGCTGGTTGGCCACCCCCAGATGATCCAGCACCCGCGCGACGACAGTGTCGGCGAGGTCCACGATGGTTTTGGCGCCGGCATAAAAACCGGGATTGGCCGGCAGAATCGTCGCGCCAGCCAGCAACAGCAGTTCAAAATTTTTCACATGCACCAAGTTCAACGGCGTTTCGCGCGGGACGAGAATCAGCTTCTTTTTCTCCTTCAACACCACGTCGGCGGCGCGGAGCAGGAGATCGTCGCTGGCCCCGTGCGCGATGCGCCCCAGCGTGCCCATCGTGCAGGGGATGACCACCATGGCGTCCGGCGGATTCGATCCGCTGGCAAACGGGGCGTTCATGCTGTGACGGTCGTGGGTCCGGGCGCCCGCGGGCAGCCGCAGGCCGGCGGGCAATTCTTTGGCGAGGACCTGCGGCGCATAGTGGCTGAGCACGACATGGATGTCATGCGTCCGCGGGTCCAGGTGGTCCAGCAGCCGCTGCGCGTAGAGGGCGCCGCTGGCGCCGGTGATGGCGATCAGGATTTTCAACGTCGGATTGCGTCTTGCGGGCGCAGTATGGAAGGCCGGCGGTCGGGGAACAAGCGCTTTTGCGGCGGAGTCGTAGGCGGGATGGCGACCGGATGTTCGCCGTTGCCGGGCGGCGGTGATTCGCCTAGATTCACCGCCGTTATGGCCGAGCCAACCCCTGTTTCCCCGCCCCCGCGCTCCGACGGACGCCGCCCGCAGGCGCTTCGTCCGGTGCGATTCCACAATCACATTGCGCCACACGCGACCGGGGCCACTTTGATCGAATGCGGTCAAACCCGGGTGATTTGCGGTGTCACCATCGAAGAAAGTGTGCCGCGCTGGATGAAGGAACAGGGGATTCCGGGCGGCTGGATCACGGCGGAATACTCGATGCTGCCGTATTCGACGCTCCAGCGCAAAGTGCGCGACAGCACCCGCGGCCGGATTGAGGGACGCACCCAGGAAATCCAACGGCTCATTGGCCGGGCCATGCGGGCCACGGTGGACCTGGCGCAATTGGGCGCGCGGACGATCTGGGTGGATTGCGATGTGTTGCAGGCGGACGGCGGGACGCGTACCGCCGCGATCACGGGCAGTTACGTCGCCCTGGCCCTGGCGCTGCGCCGGCTGCAGGCGGAAGGCAAGTTGACAACGAACCCGCTGTTGCACGCCGTCGCCGCGGTGAGCGTGGGGCTGGTGGACGGACAACCGCTGTTGGACTTGTGCTACACGGAGGACGTCGTCGCGAGCGTGGATTTCAACCTGGTCATGAATGCGGCGGGTGAGTTCATCGAACTGCAAGGCACCGGGGAGGAAGCCACGTTTACCGAAAGCGAACTGACCGCGTTGTTGACACTGGGCAAGGCCGGCATCCGTGAATTACTGGCGGCGCAACAAACCGCGCTGCAGACGTGAGGCGGGGGTGGCTGGGTTCAACCATTGACGTCGGACATTTTGTTCGCCAGGCCGTAGGAATTTTTCATGACCGTGACTCGTTTATTTCTCATTCGCCACGCCGAAGTTGAGGCGCGTTATCAAAACCTGTTTGGCGGCCGTATTGACATGAATTTGTCGCCGCAGGGGCAGGCGCAGGCGCGGGTGCTGGCCCGTCACCTCGATCAATTGGCGTTGGACGCCGTCTATGCCAGCCCGATGAAACGGGTGCAACAGACCTTGGCGCCGTGGCAGAACAATGCGGCGCCGCCAGCAGTTGTTTTGGAGGATTTGCGCGAGGTGGATTTCGGGGATTGGACGGATCTGGGCTGGGACGCCGTGCGGGAGCGGTTCGGCCACAGCGCCTGGGATTGGCTGCATCACTTGGAACGCGGCGAAATCCCGAACGGCGAAACGGGCGCCAGCTTCCGGGCGCGTGTCGAGCCGTGCGTGCGGCAGATCATGCGCGAACAACCCGGCCGCAACGTGGCCATCGCCTGCCACGGCGGGGTCATCCGCATGATTCTGTCCATCGTGCTGGCCATGCCGCTGGTGCAGACGGCCTCGCTGGCGGTGGATTACGCCAGCGTCACGCGGGTGGGGATGCGCGAACCGCGCGCGGAACTGGAATTGCTGAATTTCACCCCGTGGCGCGATCCGCTGTGAAAGCGCGTGTCCTCTGGCAAATCTCCGTCGCCACCACCCCGGAAGCCGAGGCCACGCTGGCGGCGGGGCTCACCGAAATTTTTGGCGCCCCCGCCGTGGTCCATTCCGATGCATTGAAAGGCACGACCACCGTGTCGGTTTATCTCCCGGCCAGTCCGCCGGATCTGGCGTCCCGCCGGGCGGCTTGGCGGGACCGCTTGCGCGTCTGGCGCCGCGCTGGATTGCCAGTTGGCGCGGGACGCCTGCGGGTGCGGAAACTGCCGGCGGAAAATTGGGCGGAATCGTGGAAACGCCACTTCCGGCCGCTCGAAATCGGCACGGCCCTCTTGCTCAAACCGGATTGGAGCCGGCGGAAACCCCGGCGCGGCCAAGCGGTGGTGGTGTTGAATCCCGGACTCAGCTTCGGCACGGGACACCACGCCACGACCGGTTTTTGCCTCCGGCAATTGGTCGCGTTGCGGCAACCGGGCACGCGGCAATCGTTTCTCGACATGGGCACCGGTTCGGGACTGCTGGCCATTGCCGCCGTCAAACTGGGTTACGCGCCGGTTCATGCCTTTGATTACGACCCGGACGCGGTGCGCGTGGCCGCCGCCAACGCCCGGCGCAACCGGGTGGCTGCCAAGCTGCGGCTCTGGCGGGGGGATGTCACCGAATTGCCCGTTCCCGCCCGGCGCCGCTACGACGTGGTCTGCGCCAATTTGACGACCGACCTCCTGCTGGCCGAGGGTGGACGGATCGCCGCCCGGGTGCGGGCGGGGGGAACGCTGGTTTTGGCAGGGATTTTGCATCAGGAGTTTGCGCAGGTCCGGACGGCATATGAAAACTTGGGAATGCAACGGCAAACCAGCCGCCGCGAACGGGAATGGCGCTCCGGTTCATTCCTTTGCCCGCGTCCGCGCGGGCGTGGATGAAATTGGGACGGCCTGGACCGGAGTGGGGCAGGCGCCGGCGCGGCGGGCGAAAAAAGTTTTTGAATGCAAGCGCCCGGACTTGGTCTAAATTGACAAGTAATGAAACAGCCACGGTCCAAAACGCCCGGCAGCGACCGCCAAAGGGATGACCTGACTGTGCGCGGGCCGATGGCAACAGCACCTAGAAAGGAACGCAGCCATGAGCAAACCAGTGGAACCTATCCCCGAAGTTGTGCGTGATCCGAACCCGCCGTTTCGTAAAATCGAAAATCAGCCGAAAAAGGCGCAACGCCATCGCTACGAACGCCGGAAAATCAAGGAATATCTCCACTTGAAAGACTGGCTGACGGAAGAACCGGTATAAATCGGCTGCCATCATCATTTGGACAAGGGCCATGCTGAGCGTGGCCCTTTTTGTTTTTGGCCCCGATCCTCGATAAACTTGGCGTTCCGGCGGTATTTTGCTTCTCAACAGCGGGTTCCTGCGGCAGGCTGCGGGTCGTTGCGCATGATGGCGGGCAGAGACAACTCCAAAAAAGACGGCGAACCAGTCGTGGCGGCCTTGGATTTGGGCGGAACGAAACTGGCCGCAGCTTGGTTGACGAAGACGGGTCAGGTCGAGGAGAAACAGGTGGTCCCCTTGGGTCGGCGGGACGGTCCGGCGGTGGGCCGGTGCATCCGCCGGGAAGTGAGCCGATTACGGCGACTGGCCCGCCAGCGTCACAAACGGATCGTGGCGCTTGGCATCTGCGTGCCGGGCATCGCCCATGCCTCAAGCGGCCGGGTCTGGGCGCCCAACATACGGGGTTGGGAGGATTATCCGTTGCGCGAGGAACTCGAAAAGGCGCTGGCTGATCCCGCGGTGCCGGTGGTGGTGGACAGTGACCGGGCCGCCTGTATTTGGGGCGAAGTTTGGCGGGGGGCGGCGCAGCGGTGCCGCAACGCCATCTTTATGGCGGTGGGCACGGGTATCGGCGCGGGGATTCTGGTGGACGGACGGGTGTTGCGCGGCGCGCACGACAGCGCCGGTGCCATCGGTTGGTGGGCGCTCAGTCAACCCTTCGATCCAGCGTATGTCGCCTGCGGCGATTTTGAATCCCACGCTTCCGGTGCCGGCTTGGCTCAATCGGCCGCAAGACTCGCGGCTTCACTGCCCGATTATCGCGGTCCGTTGAAACGGCGGCGGGGTCTCACCGCCCATGAAGTGTTTGCCGCTTATGCGACCGGGGACGCCGTGGCCGCGCAGGTTTTGCACACGGCGGTGGCCTACTGGGGCGCCGCGTGCGCCAATTTGGTCAGCCTGTTCAACCCGGAGAAAATCATCTTTGGCGGCGGGATTTTTGGTCCGGCCACGCAGTTCCTTCGCGCCATCCAGCGTGAGGCGAAAAAATGGGCGCAGCCCCGGGCCATTCAGCAGGTGAAATTCGAGGCGTCCAGGCTCGGTGGCGATGCGGCGCTTTACGGCGCCGGGCATTTGGCTTGGCGCGCCGGCCAGCCTGACGTTTAATCACGCGCCCGTTATGTATCGCAAGAATCTGGTATTCGCCGCCGCCTGCGCCGGCATGCTGCTGTTCGGGATCGTGTTCCTTTCGCTCGGTTCGGTGAACAACATGCTGGCCGAGCGCTTCCAACTCACCGACAACGAGATCGGCACGCTCACCGCGTTGTTGCCCTTCGGGATTCTCGCCGGGTCGCTGGTTTTCGGGCCGGTGGTGGACCGGTTTGGCTACCGAGGGATGCTGGTCGGCGCGGCGTTGCTGGTGGGAATCGCTTTGGAAGGCATGGCGTTTGCCGGCAGCAAACCGTGGATTCAATTCTGTGTGTTCCTCATCGGGTTGGGCGGCGGCGTGCTCAACGGGGCGACCAACGCCCTCGCCGCCGACGTCAGCGAAGGCGAACGCGGCGCGAAGCTGGCGTTGCTGGGCGCGTTTTTCGGCATCGGCGCCCTGACCATGCCGGGCACGCTGGCCTTGCTGTCGCATCATTTCTCCCTGCCGGCCATTGTGGCGGGCATCGGCGCGCTGGTGCTGGGGCCGGTGTTTTATTTTCTGGTGATCGCTTTTCCGCCGCCCAAGCAGCGGGTGGAGAAGTTTTCCACCGCGCGGAGTCTGGCGTTGCTCAAGCACCCCATTTTTCTCTTTGCCGGCCTGGCGTTGGCGATCCAAAGCGGCATGGAAGGGATGTCGAATGACTGGATGACGCGCTACTTCAAGAAAGTTACGCTGGCCCAGGCGCATTTTGCCGAGTGGAAGGCACAACTGGGATTGGTGGCGGTGGCGGGCGCGATGATGCTGACGCGGCTCGTCTTGAGCGGCCTGCTGAAGCGCGTTCGCTCGCAACGCGTATTGTTTGTGAGCATCGGCCTGACCACCACCGGCGCGGTGTTGCTGAAAACCTCGGGCGCCTATTGGGCGTCACTGACGGCGGCCTTGTTCCTGGGCGCGGGGTTGGCGGCGGCGTTTCCGATTGTGCTGAGCTACCTGGGCGATCTGTATCCGCAACAATCCGGCACGGCTTTCAGTTTGATCTTTTGCATCGCGCTGCTCGGGAACATGACCATCAACAAATCGTTCGGGGCGCTGGCGCAACTTCACGGGGTGCGCCAATACACCTGGGTCATGCTCGGCTGCCTCGCTTTTTCGGCGCTCCTGCTGGGGCTCGTCGTCACCCAACTCCGTCATCATTCCACTCCTTCGGAAAAACCAAAATCATGAGCACAATTGCCGCACAATGGCTGACCCACGTCCGGTCCATCATGGACCAGATCGAACAAACCCAACTCCCCAACATCCGCCGGGCGGCGGAGATCATGGCCGACTCCATTCAAGCCGGCCGCTGGGTGCATCTCTTCGGCTGCGGTCACGCCACCCTGCCCATCGAAGACCTCTACCCGCGCATTGGCGGGTTTGTCGGCTTTCATCCGATGTGCGAGTTGCCGCTCACGTTCTTTACCCGCATCACCGGCGAAATGGGCGTCCACCAGTTCGTGTTCCTCGAACGCGTCGAGGGCTACGGCGTGCAGATCATGAAGGGCTACAACTTCGATCCGCGCGACACGATGTGGATTTTCTCCCACTCGGGCATCAACAACGTGAACATTGACGTGGCGCTCGAGGCGAAGCGGCGTGGCATGAAGGTGATTGCCTATGGCTCGGCCGCCGCCGCGCAGGGCAAACAAACGCGGCATTCCTCCGGCAAAACCATCTTTGATATCGCCGATCTGGTGGTGGATTCCTGCGCGCCGCTGGGTGATTCCTGCGTGCCGCTCAAGAATCACCAGGACAAAGTCGGCCCGGTTTCCACGATGGCCTTTGTGACGTGCGCGTGGATGACGGTTTGCACGGTGGCGGAAATCCTGGCCGACCGCGGCGTGAAACTTTACATCAATCCCTCGCACAACGTTCCCGGCGACACCACCGCCCGGCAGCGGCTCGACGAGGCGCTCGCGGAATACAAGCGGCGGATTGCCGGCGTGTAGTCCGGGCCGCACGGGGCCGCCCGTTGGCCGCGGCGCCGGGAGAAATTTCTCAACGCACCGGCAGGGTCTGAAACAACCCGGCGGTGCTAATTTATTTTTGCTCCGTGCGGGTCAATCCCTCATGGTTGTCTGGTCAACAATGAAGGTGCCACGAACCGAACTTGACGAACGCCTGCAACGCTTTCGCGAAAGCATGGACTTGGCGCACCCCGATTGGGAACTGGCCGCGCTGTTTGCCCGGGTGAACCAATACTATTTCACCGGCACCCGACAGGACGGATTGCTGCTCGTGCCGCGCGGGGCGCCGGCGGTGTTCTGGGTGCGACGCAGTTTCGAGCGGGCCCGGGAGGAATCCCTGTTCCCCGACATCCGCCCGATGGCCAGTTATCGGGACGCCGCCGCGGCGATGCCCACCCCGTCCGTGCGGCGGATGATTCATCTGGAAACGGAACGGGTCTCGCTCGCGCAGGCCCAACGCTTCCGCAAACATTTTCCCAGCCCGGAAATCGGGTCGCTGGACGCCACCGTGGGCGGTCTGCGGGCGGTCAAGCGGCCTTACGAACTGGTCATCATGGAACGCTGCGGGGAACTGCACCGGCGCGTGCTGGAAGAGGCGGTGCCGGGCTTGCTGCGCGAGGGGATCAACGAGGCGGATTTCGCCGCCGAACTCTATGCGCTCCTGGTGCGGGAAGGGCATCAGGGCATTGTGCGCTTCGGGATGCCGCAGGTGGACGTGGCCGTGGCGCAATTGGGTTTTGGTGAAAACTCGATTTACCCGACAAGTTTCGATGGGCCGGGCGGCTGCCGGGGGATCTGCCCGGCGGCCCCGGTGTTGGGCAGTCGCACGCGGCGGCTGCGCCGGGGCGATCTCGTTTTTGTGGACGTGGGGTGCGCGCTGGAAGGCTACCACACGGACAAGACGATGACCTACCTGTTTGGTGGAACGCTTCCGGAGCCGGCCCGGGCGGCGCATCGCCGTTGCGTGGCCATCCAGGAGCAGTTGGCCAATCTGTTAAAACCAGGGGCGATTCCCGCGGAGATCCACGCGACAATCATGCGCGGGTTGGACGCCGAATTTCTGCGGGATTTCATGGGATTCGGCCCCCGCCAAGTCAATTTCCTCGGACACGGCGTGGGGTTGCAGATTGACGAGCCGCCGGTGTTGGCGGCGAGCTTTGAGGCGCCGCTCGCCGCCGGAATGACCCTCGCGTTGGAACCGAAGAAAGGGATTGCCGGCGTGGGGATGGTGGGCATTGAGAACACTTTTGTCGTCACGCCGGAAGGAGGGCGCAGTATCACGGGCCAGCACCCGGGATTGATGTTGGTTTGAACCGCCCCCCCGGCTGGCCGGCGAGGAAATGGCTTGCCAAGTTTTCCCCGTCCGTCGTAAAAATCACCCAACGAATTACCTCTTATGAAAGCACTGTCACACCTCTTGGCTCTGGCTTGCGTGATCGGCATCAGCAACCTCAACGCTCAAATCAGCATCGTCGTCAACCAAGGCGAAGAATGGGATCTCCCCGCGACCTATGCCACGGATGATCTTATTCAGGGCTTGATCCCCACCGTCCTGCCTGGAGATAGCGGCTGGCATCCCGTCAATACCGATCCGGTGGATCAGTTGGCCGCGTTCACGGATGGGCAAGGCACCATCGGTTCCTTCACCGGTCTGCTGGCGGATTATCCCGGCGACGGATGGCCCGCCAAATTGATCCGCTACACCCTGCCCGTCCCGGCGGATATTGACGAAATCCGCGTGTTCACCGGTAACGATGGCCGGGATGGCCGTGTTTTTCATACCTACACCGTCCGGTTCTCCTCGGACAACGCGCAAACGTTCACCGATTACATCTACGTGCAATCCCACGCCTCGGGTACGTTGAACAACCAGGCTTGGAATCAGTGGCGTGTGGTCCTTTCACAACTGACCGATGCCGCCGGTCCCTTGGCCCGCGGAGTGACTGACATCGAGTTCAATTTTTACGCCGTGGACAATACACAGGGGCAAATGCGGGATCCGTTCAGCGGGGTCAATCCCTTCACCGGGACTGACGACGGGCTGACGTTTCCTGTGGTTTCGCCGCTCATTTGGGAGATTGACGTGCTGGGCACCGCCGCGGTCAGTCCGCCCCGGTTGACGGCGGGTTTGGCGGGCGACCATCTCGAACTGACCTGGGCGGCGCACGAAGGAAATCCGGTGATCGAAGCAGCCACCCAGCTCGAGACGCCTGATTGGGCGGATTTGAATCCCCAACCGGACTGGGCGGCGCACGAAGGAAATCCGGTGATCGAAGCAGCCACCCAGCTCGAGACGCCTGATTGGGCGGATTTGAATCCCCAACCGGACATTGAAGTTGGCGAATTGACCCGGACCGCGCGCGTGCCCCGTGGCGGTGCCGCCCGGTATTTCCGGCTGCGCATTGAGAAATAACCTGATTGGGGAGACCGGCCCTGGACAGCCGCCGCCCGCCCCCATTTTTTGGGGGCGGGACCGTATTGTTGCATTGACCCCGAATTTCTTTGGCGTAGCCTACGTCCATGTTAGGGCACTATTTTAACATTTAAGTTTATGAACCAGACATCAAAACCGACTGTGACCGGGATGGCCACCCGGCGCGAGTTTCTCAAGAAATCAGCCACCGCAGCGGCGGCCGTCGCGGCCACTTCCCTCCTGCGTCGTCCCGTTTACGGCCAGGCGCCATCCGTCAATGTGGCCGGGGCCAACAACCGGCTCGTCGTGGGCTACATCGGCGTGGGCGGCATGGGCCAGACCCACGTCCGCACCCAGAAATCCCGCGCGAACGAAAACAACATCGTTCAGGTCGCCGTCTGCGACGTTTCCAAGCATCGTTGCGAGGAAACCCAGAAGCTGATCGGCGGGGACGTAAAGGCTTTCACCGACTACCGCAAGCTGCTCGAGTTGAAGGATATTGACGCGGTGACGATTGCCACGGTGGACCACTGGCACGCCAAATGCGCCATTGACGCCATGAACGCCGGCAAGCATGTGTATGTCGAGAAACCGATGACCCGGTATCTGGGCGAGGCCTTCGAGGTGTATGACACCGTGAAGCGGACGGGCAAGGTGCTGCAGGTCGGCTCCCAAGGGTGCTCGGACGGGAAATGGCACAAGGCCGCCGAGTGGATTCGCGAGGACAAGATCGGACCGCTGGTGATGGCCCAAGGCAGTTACATGCGCAACAATCCCAAAGGCGAATGGAATTACGCCATCCAGGAGTGGGCGACGCCGCAGGATATTGACTGGAAACTCTGGCTGGGCCCGGTGGCCCGCAAAAAAGACTTCAGCGCCGACGACTATTTCCGCTGGCGCAAATACTATCCGTATTGCGGCGGGTTGCTGAGCGATCTGGTGCCGCACAAGGCGCACCCGTATCTGCTGGCCACCGGCAATCCGGAATACCCGGTTCGCGTGGCCTGCGTCGGCAGCCGGAAAGTGCATACGGATCAAAACACTCCGGACACCCCCGAGCGCGATGTGCCGGAGATCGTCCAGATCATCGCCGAGTTCCCCAGCGGCATGGTCATGCACATCACCAGCAGTTCCGTCAACGAGCAGGGCACGCAGGAAATGATCCGCGGCCACAAGGGATCACTCACCATGGCCGGCAACCGCGTGGAATTGCGCCCGGAACGGCCTTATACCGACGAGATTGATCCCGAAACCAGCGAGGCGTTTTCGGGCGAAAACGTGGAGGCCCACGAGAAGAACTGGTTCGATTGCATCCGCAGCAACAAGGCCCCCAACTGCGGCATTGAACTGGCCACCCGCGTGCAGACCATCGTCTCGCTTGCGGAAATCTCCGAGCGGCTCAACGTGATGTGCGTGTTCGACGCGAAGACCCGCAAAGTCACCACCGGGGACGGCCGCGAAGTCAAGCTGCCCACCTACGGCTGGACGGAATTGTCCTGAGTGTTTTCGGACGTCACACCGGGTTTCACGGGCCAGGGCCGGTGAAACCCGGTTTTGTTTTTCCCATGCAAACTGTTACCGTCGCCGTGCACGCCATGGCCACCCGATTTGAAATCGTGTTGCCCGGCGAAAATCCGGTGGCACTGCGCGCGGCCGGCGAGGAGGCGCTCGCTGAAATCCAGCGCCTCGAAGCCCGCCTCAGCCTCTTCCGTCCGGACAGTGAAATTGCCCGCGTCAACGCGCGGGCGGCCCGCGAACCGGTGCGGGTCACGCCGGAAGTGTTCTACCTGCTCGACCACGCCCGCCGGCTCTCGGCTGAGACGGAGGGCGCTTTTGACATCACCATCGCCCCGCTCATGCGTTGCTGGGATTTTCTGGGCGCGCACGGTGCATTGCCCTCGCCGGAAGCCATCGCCGCCGCCCGCGAATGCGTGGGCATGCACCACGTGGAACTGGAAGCCCGGGATTTTACCGTCCGTTTCGCGCGTCCGGGCGTGATGCTCGACCTCGGAGCGATCGGCAAGGGTTACGCCGTGGAACAGGCGATGGGTCTATTGCGCGAGGCGGGGGTGACCCGCGCCCTCATCCACGGCGGCACGAGCACCGCCGGCGCCATGGGCGCGCCGCCGGACGCCGCCGGCTGGCAGGTGGTCATTGACCGGCCTACGCGGGATGGCCGCGCCAAATCCGAGACCCGGCTGGCGACCGTGGCGTTAAAGGACGAGGCGATGTCCGTTTCCGCCGTGTGGGGGAAATGCTTTGCCGCGGGCGGGAAGATTTTCGGGCACGAGATTGATCCGCGCACCGGCTGGCCGACCCGGGCCGCCGTGCTGGCTGCCGTGGTCTCGACTTCGGCGACGGAAAGTGATGCGTTATCCACCGCCCTGATTACCAGCGGACTCGACGGCCACGCGACCATTGCCCGGCTGCGGCCCGGATTGCGCACGCTCGTGGTGGCGCCCGATGCCGGCGGTCTCCGCATCGCCGCGCACGGATTGGCTTGGGAGGCGTAGAACGGTTTGAGTTACACGCGCGCTGGGTCCGGATGCACCCACGGCGCACGATAAGGCCGGCGCAACAACTGATTGGCCTCGTCGTCGCCCGTCACCCGGCCCGCCGCCGCGTCCCACGCCAGCGTCCGCCCGACTTGCAACGCCACATTCGCCAGGATGCAGCACGCGCTGGAGATGCAGCCCTGTTCGATGTCCGCCACCGGTTTGGCCCGGGACTCGATGCACGCCACGAAATCCCGCATGTGCCCGCGGATGGCCGGCGCGACGTGCTTCTCCAAATCCTTCTCGGTCTTGTCCTCCGGATAGGCCTCCAGTTCATAGACACACTCCCGGTGGATCGCCTCGCCCGAGCCTTGCGGGATGAAATCATAACTCATCAAGCCGGCCTTGAGCGTGCCTTTGTCGCCGTAAATCGTCGCGCCCCACGGATACTGGGGATCCGGCATCGCGCCGTAGGTGCGGTGCTGCCAGATCACCTGTAAATCCCCGTAATCAAACGTCGCCGTCTGCGTGTCGCTGATGTTCACCTTCTTGTTCTTTTGCACGAGAATGCCGCCGGTGGAACTGATCCTCTTTGGCCAGCCGAGGTCCAGCATCCAGCGCACCATGTCGAACATGTGAATCGCCATGTCGCCGACGATGCCGTTGCCGTATTCCATGAAGCCGCGCCAGCCGCGCGGATGCACCAGCCGGTTGTAGGGCCGCAGCGGCGCCGGGCCGGTCCACAGATCATAATCCAGATGCGCCGGGGGATCGGTGTCCGGCGGCACGGATTGGTTGCGCATGTGGTAGTAACAATAAATCTCCACGGCGCCGACGCGGCCGAGTTTGCCCTCGCGGACGATTTGGTCGCGGGCCTCGATGAGATGCGGCGTGCTGCGGCGCTGCGTGCCCACCTGCACCACGCGCCGGTGTTTGCGTGCCGCCGTCAGCATCGCCTGACATTCGACCACATCCACGCCGATCGGTTTTTGCACATACACATCCGCGCCGGCCTGACAGGCCGCAATCATCGGCAGCGCGTGCCAATGATCGGGCGTGGCGATGAGCACCAACTCGGGCGACTGTTCCTGGAGCAGTTGCCGATAATCCTTGTAGGTGCGGGGCCGTTGTTTCGAGGTCTGGCGTGCCGCCACCAAGTCCGCCGCTTCCGTCAACAGTTGGGCGTCGGCATCGCACAAGGCCACCACCTCCACCGGCGCGACTTGGAGCAGACGGAACAAATCACATTTGCCATACCACCCCGAACCGATGAGCGCGGCGCGTTTGGGTTTTTCGGCGGCGAACGTGGTGGGGACGAAACGGGCGGCGGCGAGCGTCGTGGTCGCGGCGGCCCCGAGCTTGAGGAATTGGCGGCGATTCATGGCTTTCCTTTAAGCCAAAATCCGTCCGAATACAAGCCGGACCGGCGCGGGGACCCGGACACCCGGACCCCCGGACACCATTTAACCACTACCTTTGGCGGGGTGATCCTCCGGAGTCACCGCGCTTTGCTTATGCCCAGAGTTCACCGAGTCGTCAAGAAGCCCGTCCACCGCGCGCTTGATTCGCCCGGAAACCCGTTGGATATCGGCAGCCAAAACCGTCGCATTTGCCCGTAGCTTGTCATAGTCTTTCACAAATAGGTAAGTCGTTCCTACAACCGTAGCGATAACCGTATAGTCAAGCGAACCAGCTCGTAAATCCAGGCATGCTACCGTAAACCGGTTAGCGCCAAAGCGGAAATCCACTACGGGTTTCACCTGCCTGACAATCTCATCGCCGATGCGTTTGGCGAATTCAGTGGGCAGTTTCCCGGGCGGCCCGAGGTTGATGTCCACCAACCGTCCAGCAATGACGATCTCAAACGTGTTGGCTGCGTGTTCTTTCGGTGTGATGCTTTCAACGGAGACGGAACACCGCTTGGCGTAGTGGGCGTCACTGTGCTCAATCCATAACTTGGTCAACGCCTCCACCCACGTCTGCAGTTGCGCCTTCGCTTCTACCGCATCGGTCAGCGGTTTTTCTTGATGGGCAACGCGAGTGTTGCGGAATTCGTTGACCGACCTAACCGCCTCGAAAACGGATCGCGCGCCGGGTTGGCGAAACTCAACCCGCACCGCATCAAAGACCCCGGTCAGGACGGTGCTGTCGTTCAAGGCGTAGTCATAACAATTCCGTAGCAGCCCGAGTGGGGAGACCCCGGTTTGATAGACCAGCGTCTTCCGAAGATTACGCGCCAGTTCCGTGTAGTGTCGGTGCATCCGGGAATCCACTTTTTCCAGATACGGCTCAAACCATTTGGCTTGGTCGCGCGCAGTGGTGGGGACGCGGTCTTGCAGCTTCTGGAGCAGCAATCCCCGGGCGGCCTCATCCAGCACCCCAAGCAAAGCCGTGAAAACCGGGGCAAAATTTACGCCCGGCTTCTTCTCGAAAAACAGGTAGAGCGAAACCGCCTCTTCCACCGCCTTGCGCAAGCGTTCCGGCAATCCGGCCAGAATTCGCTGCGGCACAATCGCCTCCGCCTTGGCCTCGCTCACGCGGCTGTCAAGCGGCGCGACCCCTGTCGTGATAAACAACGGCAGCTCCTCGATGTAAGCCGGCTGGTCCAGCAAATCCCGCAACGACGGCGCGCAAGTTCGCGCCATTTCCCCGAAGGTTGTGCCGTGGAAACGCTGGAAGACACCCTCGGGCACGAACACATATTCCCACTTCGTCGCCTTGCCGGAAGCGGACTTGCACCATTCCACCGCGGCTTTGGCTTTGGCCGGGACTTCACGATCCACCTGTCCCTTGGTTTCGACGAGGAACATTGTGCCGCCGCTCCGCACGAAAAAGTCCGGCGTATAAAACGCCAGCCGTTGTCCTTCCGCCAGATAATCAATCCGCAGCGCCTGCGGCCCGGCGTTCTTGGCGAAGGCCGACACACCCGCCGCCTTTCCCATAAACTCGACCAGCGCCTGTTCCAGCGAACGGTTGCACGGCACCAGATTGAACAAGGTCCGCTCCGACTGGAGCACGGGCCGCCGTTCGCTGGCCGTGACTTGAAACGGGCGCCAACTGGAAACGGCCACCGGTGTAGCTTCGGGCGTACGAATTTGCTTTTGCAAAGTTTTGGCGCGAATCAACGGCACGAACACCGCCCGCACATGCTCGCGGACGTCACTATCTGAAAGCCGGGCAACCAGCACCGGATCAAAAATAGAATGTTCCGGCCCGAATAAAATTTGCTCGAAGAAGATCTGCAACAAGGGCGCAAGAACCGTGTGGGTGTTTTTGATTTTGGCGATGTATTCCAATTCCTGGACGTAAAAGGACAGCGCGCCTATTCCGGAATCGAGCAACGCCAGGTTGACTTTCATCCGTTCCACAACTTCGCCGGTGATCAGATGCCGTCCTTCATAAGGGACTTCGTCCGGTCCCCGCGAGCCGATGGGCAGCGGCGGGTATTTCGCGAACCCCGCCCGCACTTCGGCTTCGCTAATGGGCCCCAGCGTTGCGCGAGTTTGCGCGGCGGCGGTCAGTCGTGGAATCAAAATCTCCAACGTCTTTTGGTCCTTTGCCGGATCGGGAAAAATGGAGACGGTGGTCGTCGGCACATGATCCACTTCCACGATCTCAATTGGCAGACCTTCCTCAGCCAATTCCTCCCGATATAACCGCGCAAACGCCTCATGCTCCACCACCGCGACGATTTCATTCGCCTGACCGGGTGGCGTCATGCGGCGCAAACCGCGCCCCAGCGTCTGCTCCGGCAGGATCCCGGCCTTGGCACTGTAAGGCCGCAGGGGAACAATGGTCGTCACGTTTTTGACGTCCCAGCCCTCGCGCAGCATCAAGACCGACACGATGCAGAAGTAGGGACTCGCCCCGGAATCCAGTTCGCGGCTCAACTTCCGCAACGCCTTCAAATCCTCGTCACTGATGTCCTTCTCGTTTTCAACAAAAACTTCCCGCCCGGCCACTTTCTTGATCTTGCCCTTGAGGTTGGTGTGCAGGTTGATGGTTCGCCCGTTGAGTTCCTTGAATACCTCGTCGCCATTCAATCGCGCGGTAATTTCATCCGCCGCCTTGGTGTCCTCGCACATGACGAACAGCAACGGCTTCCTCCCGCTGCGCTTCCATTCCTGCCAGCTGCGCCGCCAACGCTCGTAGCCGAGCTTGAGGTGCAGCTCGTATTTATATGCGGCGTTGTCCGCTGCCTGCTCCACCAGTCGCCCCGCCCGACCGATGATCGGCGTCTTGACGATGCCCGCATCCACCGCCTCACCCAACGGGGTGTCACAGATGATATGCTTGAAGTAATTCGCCTTGTTATCCTTCGGCGTGGCCGAGAAATCCAACTGGCCCACCAGACCGTCGCCGCCGCGCTTGCGGTTGGTGTCGTGCAGCCACGCAATCGCCTCGTTCCATGCCGAGTCCGCATCCCACACATGATGCGCCTCGTCGTTCATCAGCAGGAGACGCGGATGGCTGGTAATGCGATCACGTAATGCTGCGCCGGTATCCAGTGCCTTGGCCTTCGACACCGCTGGACCAACCCAATCGTAAGTCTCCGCCTCTTTCTTGCGGCGCGTGTTGTCGAACAGCCGATGGATGTTCGTCAGGTAAAGCACGCCGCCCGTCGCCGCGCCGCTGGCTTCGTCCTGTAACACCACGGATAAATTCCAATCACCGCGCCATTCGGTCGGGATGAGCGGATCTTTGTCGAAAATGTCCGGCCCGCCGCCTTCGGGTTTGAAATCCTCCTTCAACCGCTCAAACACCGTCAGATTCGGCGCCACCACCACGAAGTGCTTTGCCATCCGCGACTCGCTCTCCCGCAGCGCATGGAAATAGCTCCACACCATTGCCAGGCTCATCACCTTGGTCTTGCCCGAGCCGGTCGCCATCTTGAAGGCGTAACGGCTCCATGCATCTTCACCCTCGGTGATGCCCAAGGCCGCAATCTCCGCGTTCGCCCCGCCGAACTCCGCCACCACTTGGGACAACCGTTCCAATTGCCGCACTTCTTTCAGATAAATGAACGTCTCCATTGCCTCCCGCTGACAGAAGTAATAACGAAACTCCTCCGGCCCACCGAACTCGCGCCGGTCGTGCACCCGGCCAAACCAATGATTCAACAGATAACGCGTTGTTTCGCTGGCGCCGAAATAGAAATTATCCCGCCATTCCCGCACGGCGGCACGGAGGTTCTGGGCGATGGTGATGCTGGAAGGCCGCCGGCCTTTCCGCACCGTCGCGCCCTCGCCATCAGCGCGTTTGACGCGATGCTGCTCCGGTTCTTCCCACGCCGCGAACAACGGTTCGAGCGCCTCGGGTTTGATGGTTGGGTTTTCAGGCATGGCTGGGAACGGGTTGACTAATGATCGGGGTGTGAAACAATGGAAACATGAAAACGTTCACGGCAGTTGTGGAACGCGATCCGGTGACAGGGCTGCTCGTCGGATATGTGCCCGGTTTTCCCGGCGCACATTCGCAGGCGGAAACACTGGATGAGCTGAACGCCAACCTTCGCGAAGTCATTGCCATGCTGCTGGAAGACGGCGAACCCAAACTCGAGGCGGAATTCCTTGGCACGCAAAACGTCGCGGTTGCCTGATCATGGGTTCGCTGCCCGTGCTTAAACCTTCCGAGGTCTGCCGTATCTTGGAACGTCTCGGTTTTGCGATTGTGCGGCAGCGCGGTTCGCATGTGCAATACCGGCACGCTGATGGCCGGGGCACCACCGTTCCCATGCACCGAAGCCGCGATATCGCCCCGCCTTTGCTCCGCCAGATCGCCCGGGATATTGGGATGACCGCCGCGGAATTTGTTTCCCACCGCTGAAACGGCGCTCATACCGTAACCTCCACCGTGATGCTGGTGTCACAGCCGAATATATCCACCACCTTTACGCCGATCGTGTGTTTGCCGGGCTTCTCATAGACGTGCCCGGCATCGCTCACGGTTTTTAACGAACGATCCTTGCGCGTGCGGTAATCCTGCCAGTGGTGGTTGAAGGGTCTATCGGGATGCCAGTCAAAATCCACCGCCCAAAAATCAATGAAATCGAAGCCGCTCGTCACCGCGCGCGCCTTCAACGCCTTCAATTCCTTGCTCGGCACCTCGGCCAGGGAGGGCAGGAACTTGGTCAGTTTCACGTCGAAAGCGCCCGAGGACGGGCGCACTCCACAAGCTGGCGCCCTTTCCGGCGCGCCCTTTGACGCGGGAGCGTCTTGGACTGCGGCAGCCCTCTGCCGCTTTTCTCCCGGTCGCCTTACCACCTCCGCTTCCAGCACCGCCATTTCCAGAAACGGCGGCGGACTGGTGCGGTTCTTCTCCATGATTTCGCGCGGGATGGGAATGAGCTTCGTCTTCACGCCCAACTCGGCCTCCAACGCGAGGCAATGCTGCCTTAACTCCATCTCAAATTCCCACGCCAGACAGAACACCTCGCGGCCACCGGCCTGCGCGACGGCTTGGCCCACCGCCGCAGCTTCAACGCGGGTGAACAAACCATCAATGCCGTCCACGTGACAGAACGCGCCGCCCTTGCGACCGTGCAACAACGGGGAGGGCGCACCGGACAAAACCTCCGCCTTGAAAAACTCCAGCACCACGCGGCGATGCTCATCCTCCGCGCCTTTGAGCCGGTCCTGCTGCCACCACTGGCGTTCGTAACGGCCGAGGTTGTAAACATCGAAGGCGCGATACGGCTGGCCCGCGTCGTGGAGCTTGCGCTGCAACTCGATCAAGCGTTTGCGGCTGGTGTGGATGGCGAAGCGGCCCAAGTCCGCCATGATCCAACGCCGCCCCAACCGTTCCGCCACTGCGCCCGTCGTGCCGCTGCCGCAGAAAAAGTCGGCCACGAGATCGCCTTCATTACTGCTCGCTTTGATGATGCGTTCGAGCAGGGCTTCGGGTTTTTGGGTGGAATAATCCACTCGTTCTTCCGAATTACCCTGCAAACTTGTAATATCGTCCCAAAAGTCATCAACGGTTACGCCCTCTTTGTCTGACATGTATTGCTTGAATTGAATCGAACTTCCCGACTCAACTATTCGTCCTTCTGCTCGCATTTCTCGGATGGATTCCGCTGAATAAGTTCGCACTGATTGAAGACGATAAGGCCCTCGGCCATCTCCATCATCAAACCGATACATTTTCAAAGTAGCTTCCGAATATGGCTTAAATTGACGTTGGTATTTGATAAGAGGTGAGGCATAGAAGAAAATTATGTCGTGGTTTCTCGGAAATTGATTAGAGGCAGTATTGGTGTTTATGTGACCACGCCTCCAACTGATTTGATTTCTGAACGACTCCTCTCCAAACACGCCGTCCATCACTAGGCGAACAAAGCTTGCGACTCGATAGTCACAATGCACAAAGATTTTTCCGCGTTCGCTAAGCAACTCTCTCATCAACGAGAGTCGCTCGAACATCATGTGCAAATAGGAATCCGTGCCTTTGCCCCACATGTCGCGGTAGGCGACCATTTCGAGCGTGGACTGGTCTTTACCCACGGTTTCCTTCCCATCGCCAATCGGGACGTTCATCGTGAAGTCCGCGCCCACGTCAAACGGCGGGTCAATGTAGATCAGGTCAATTTTGCCCTTGAACTCTTTGAGCAAGGAGGCCATCACCAGCTTGTTGTCGCCCCAGACGAGCCGGTTGCGAAAATCGTCGCGCTTGCGTCCGGCAAGCTGCTTTTCAAACAACTCCAGATTACCCGTGGCCGCCGCGCGTTGACGTGGCTCATCCACCGTCTCGATGCGCTGCATCGGCATGGATAGCGACGCCACGTCCACTTCACGGCGGCGGCCGAACTCGTCGTATTTCCCCTCCCACACCAATTCGGTGTGCATTTTCGAGAGCGGATGCGGGCGGGCGGGTCCCCATTGAAAAATGGAAGCGTCGTTGTCGGAATCGGCAGGCATGGCTGTTCGCTCGCGCGCGAATCAGCCCTGTCGGGAATGGCGGTGTTTCGTTGAGGGATGCGGGCCTGAAATAGAAGGGGCGTGACCTACTCACGCTCCATCACAGGCACGGACATGCCCTCAAAGAAACGCTTGCAGGCACGCCCGAGTGGGCGTGCCTTCGAGCGCCGTTCTTTGAGTCGAAATTGTCCGTTTCGTGATGAACAGCAGCCGAAGCTACGCGAAATTAGTTGTTGGTTTTCTTGTCTCTCGTTTTTTTCTTGGTTTCTCCGAACGCGGACAGCATACGCCAACCCGGCGGCGTCCGGCAAGTTTGCGGAGCGCAAGGGATAGACGGAACATGGCGCCGGATTTCCCGGTTGGCAGAGTTAATCGCCCGGGTCAAGTCGTGCCGGGTTCAGTCCGCAGCGGCACCGCCTTCACGACATGCCACACGGGCGCGCCGCTGCGCTTGCGGCCCGTTGTTTTCCGTTGTTCCGGCCAACGCCGGGCAACCCAGGCGACGGCTACGGCGCAGCAGGCGGGTTCGCCGCCGGGGCGGGGACGTAGAGGATGCGGGTGGGTTGCGTGGGCGCGTAGGCGTTGCGGGCCGGGATTTCCGCGCGGTTGAACGGCCGGTAATCCGGGATGGCGCCGACGCGGGCGATCTTGAGCGAGTTGCGCAACAGCCCGCGGCCGTTGTTTGAATCGCTGAATTTGCCCTGTCCGTAACCCACACCCTTCGAGCCGGAGAGGTTCGAGGAAAAGTATTTCAGCCCGATGATCTTGCCCTGGTCATCGCGCATCCAGTCAATGAAGATCACGGCGTGGCCGCCGGGGGGTGTGGTGCTGTAACTGAGAAAATCGCCCGGTTTCACCTGTTCGAAATCGGTGATCGCCCGCCCCAGACCGTAGCCCACGATGCCGCGTTGTTCGGAATCGCCTTTGCCCTCGATATACCACAGTTGCAGCATGTTGAAGAGGTCGTTGAAGGTCATGCCGTTGAAATCGTCAGGTTCGAGGCCCTTCTGGATGTTGCGCAGTTTCATGGCGCGGATGAACACTTCGAAGGTGAACCCGCAGCAGTAGCTGCACCGCGAGCCGTCCGGATACGCCTTGGCCACGACCATGCCCTGATACCACATGTCCTGGGTCACGCCGTTGTAGAGGTCGTATTCGCGCGGATCCCAGCCGCAATGATACGGGTAACTGCCATCCAGCGGATAGGCGCTGATGACCTTCATCACGTAGGGATTCAGCGAACCTTCCTCGTCGTCGGGGATCATTTCCTCGCGGGCGTAAGCTTTCTGCAACGCCTTGTCCACGGGCGAAAATCCGCGTTCGTCCACGGGATACACGCGCGGCGTGTAGGTGTAACGTTTCGCGAGCGGTTTCGCCGGCGGCGTGGCGGCGGGGGCCGTCACCGCTGGAGCGGGTGCGGCGCAGGTTTCCGCCGCCGGGGGACAACCGGCGCTTTGGGGATGACGACAGCCAGCGAGGCCGAGCGACAGCAAACCCAGAACAACGAGGGACAACGAGCGGCGGGCCGCCGGACGCGTAGGGAGACAGGCAATCAAGTTCACGGGAAAGAATAATGCCGGATGGACGGTTGATTTCAATGCTTTCGTGAGGCCGGCGGCTCAAAGGTATTTCGCCAGCAACGGGGCGAGTTCCTTCCGGGTGCGGGCCGGCCAGAGCCGGCGGTCGGTCATGATGGCATTTTGCAAGGCGTGGTGGCAGGGCCAGTTCGGTTCGGCGGGAATGCGCGGGAGGACGCGGCGGATGATCGCCTGCGCGGCGACGGCGTTTTTCCGCAGATTGGCCACGACCATCTCCACGGTGACGTGATCATGATTTTCATTCCAGCAATCGTAGTCGGTGATCATGGCCAGGGTGGCGTAGGCGATCTCGGCCTCGCGCGCGCACTTGGCCTCGCCGAGATTGGTCATGCCGATCACATCGTAGCCGAGCCGGTGATTGGTGAGTGATTCGGCGCGCGTGCTGAAGGCCGGGCCTTCCATGTTCACATACGTGCCGCCGTCGTGGACGCGGCACCGGCTGGCGCGGGCGGCTTGGCGGAGCAACTGGCGTAATTCCTCACAGATCGGATGCGCCAGCGCCACGTGCGCCACGATGCCGCGCCCGAAAAACGTATGCTCGAAATCACGCTTCGTCCGGTCGAGGAACTGGTCCACCAGCACGATGTCACAGGGCCGGTATTTCCGCTGCAACGAACCGACGGCGCTGACGCTGATGATCCAGGCCACGCCGAGTTTTTTCATGGCCCAGAGATTGGCGCGATGATTCAGTTCGCTGGGGAGGAGGCGGTGGCCGCGTCCGTGGCGCGGCAGAAACACCACCGCGCGGCCTTCCAGCGTGCCGGTCAACAGCGCGTCTGACGGCGGGCCGAAGGGCGTGTTTACCGTCACCCATTTCCGGCGGGTGAATCCTTCGAGGTTGTAGAGGCCGCTGCCGCCGATGATGCCGATCCGATGTTCTGCCATGGCCCAGTTATTGGACAGAGACCCCGATCGCGCCAGCTTTTTCGGACGGCACCGGCCAGGATTCCGCGCGCGGGAGGGGTGGCCGTGGAACGGCAAATGCCGGCGCTGACAGGATTTTTTCTTGCCGGGTTGGCGGGGGAAACGACAAGTTGTCGCCCCATGAGCAAGTCAAACAGCCGGAGGCGCCATGAGTGAAACGGCCAATCAGCGGTCGCGTGAGTTTCTCCAGATTGCCGATCAATTCAAACTCGGCGTGTTAACCACCGAGTCGTCCCATCCCACCACGGCCGATTTAAGCGAGGTCGCCCAGGGGGACATCGCGGCGGGTCTGCGCCGGTTGTTTGACGTGGACGACGACGTGATCCGGAAGTATCGCGAATGGGCGACGTCCGACCGTCCGCGGGCGATGGCCGACACGCTGCGGCAGGCGTTGCAACAGGGCGGCAAAGTGTTCTTCACCGGCTGCGGTTCGACGGGCCGGCTCAGCATCCAACTGGTTTCCATCTGGCGCGATTTCTGGCAGCAGCAAACCGCGCGCGGACTGCAATGCTCCCCCGCGCCGGCGGAGTGGGAGAACCGCGCTTTTCCCGTGATGGCGGGCGGCGATTTTGCGCTCATCAAAGCGGTCGAGGGCTTCGAGGATTTCACTGACTTCGGAAAGAAACAGATTGCCGACCTGGGCCTCAGCCAGCGGGACGTTGTGTTTGCCATCACCGAAGGCGGTGAAACCTCGTTCGTCATCGGCACGGCGTGGCAGGGCGTCGCGGTGGGGGCCAAGGTGTATTTTGTCTATAACAACCCGGACGAGATTCTCTGCCAGCACGTTCAGCGCAGCCGTGAAGTCATCCAAGAGCCGCGCATCGAGAAGGTCAATCTCACTACCGGACCGATGGGCATCACCGGCTCCACGCGGATGCAGGCGACGAGCATTCAACTGGCGGTGCTGGTGACGGTGTTGGAAATGGTCATCCGCGATCTGATGCGGGAACTGGAACCGGACGGGCCGTGCGCCCTCGATTCCGCCGCGGTGCCGGCGCAATTCCTGGCCCAGTTGGAAACCCTGCACGCCACGTTGAAATCGGCGGAAGTGCTGACGCCCCTGGCCCAGCTCACCGCGTTGGAGGAAGCCGTCTATCGCGCGGGCCGGAAGAACAATTATTTCGCCGACCGCGTAAGCATTGACATGCTCACCGACACCACCGAGCGGTCGCCAACCTACTGCACGCCGCCCTTCCGCAAGTTTGACGATCCCACCGCCACGGAATCGTGGGCGTTTCTCTACGTGCCCTACAAGGATTCCCCCACCGCCTGGGAGCGCATCTGCAAACGCACGCCCCGCTGCGTGGAGTGGACCGAGGCCGAAGTGCGCGCGCTGGTGCCGCCGGAAAAATTCGCGCGTACGATGGAGATTGTGCGGACGATTGGTTATCAGGAGTTGATGCGTTTTCGCGTCGGTTTGGACGGGCTCCCGAATCGGCCATCCGGACCGGGCGACTGCGCGGTGGGGCTGGTGACGGAAGCGGAAAAGAAAATCCTGCTCAAGCCGGATGGTTTCGTGCATAAACAACTGGACATCGCGCGACAGGCCGGCGCGAAGACGGGATTGATTTTCCTGGGCAGCCCGGCGGCCCTGTTGGAAGCCGGCTCGTTCCTGGCGCATTGGAATCCCGACTGCGCCGCGGTGCTCGTTCCGGTGCCGGAAACGGATCTCCTGCTCAACGGCGTGATGCGCGTGGGGCTCAAGCTGCTGCTGAACACGCTCTCCACCTGCACCATGGTCCGGCTCGGCCGGGTGATGGGCAACTACATGATCTGGGTGGTGCCGAGCAATTTGAAATTGATTGACCGCGCCACGCGCTACATCCAGCGCCTCACGCAGTTGAGTTACGAGGACGCCAACCGCCTGCTTTTCGAGGTCATCGAATACGTCGAGCCGCGCATGAAAGCCGATCAAGCGTACCCACCGGTTGTGGGCGTGGCCGTGATGCGCGTCCGTCATCACCTCGACAATGCGGCGGCGGAAAAGCGGTTGCGCGAGGAATTGGGCAAGTAACCTCGCGCACGGCAGCGCGGTGGGAGCGGGGAAAAACGCTCTGGTAGATTCCGCAAATCGGGCGCCGCAAAAGAACGCAGGGAGCGCAACACGCTTTCGCTTGTTGGGGGCGGTGCCGGACGATCTCCTTGGCGTTGGCGCGTTCCGTGAGGATGGCTATTCGGAGCGAAGCGTCCGGACAGCGTGATTGTTGAAACGATGTCCGCCGGAGCCAGGCGAGGGTTGACGGGGGCTGACGTCAGTTCAGCAAGCGATACCAGTTATCGCGCTGGCGGGGTTCGTATCCTAGGTCGCGGATCAACCGGTGCATGTCCGCCACACTCATCCGGAATGACGCCCCGGCCTGGCTGACCACGTTTTCCTCGATCATGATGCTGCCGAGATCGTTCGCGCCGAACTTCAGCGCGATCTGCCCAATCTCCGGTCCCTGGGTAACCCACGAACTTTGCACGTTCTCGAAATTATCGAGATAGATGCGGGCCAGCGCCTGGGTGCGGAGATATTCCTGCGCGCCGACGGCCGGCGCGCGGAGCTTGGTGTTTTCCGGCTGGAAGGTCCAACCGATGAACGCGGTGAAATGCCCCGGCGGTGGCTGTCCCGGTTGGGCGGTCGCCTCCGCCGCGCGCGCGTAACCCAGGGATTGGTCCTGCTGAACCCGCAACCGTTCCAGATGTTCGACCCGGTCCGCCACGGTTTCCACGTGCCCGAACATCATGGTTGCGCTGGAGAACAATCCCAGCCGGTGCGCCACATCCATGACGGCCAGCCATTCGTCACTGGTCGCTTTGCGCGGAGAGATGCGTTGGCGCACACGGTCCACGAGAATTTCCCCGCCGCCACCGGGAATGGAGCCCAGCCCGGCCGCCGCGAAATCGGCGATGATCGTTTCCAACGGCTCGCCGAAAACCTCGCGGAAATGGATAAACTCACTCGGACTGAAGCCGTGGATGTTGACCTGGGGAAACTTCGTCTTCATGTGGTGCAACAGGTCGAGATACCACTGCTTCGTCAACTGCGGATGGTGGCCGCCTTGCAACAACAACTGCGTGCCGCCTTGGGCGATGGTTTCCTCGATCTTCCGGTCCATCTCCGCGTGGCTGATGACGTAGGCCTCGGGGTCCCGTTCGGTGCGGTAGAACGCGCAGAATTTGCAATAGACGTTGCAGACATTCGTGTAGTTGACGTTGCGGTCCACGATGTACGTCACAATGTCATTGCCGCGTCCGGCGTACGCGCGGGCCTTGGCGCGTTGCCGCCGCCGGTCGGCCAGGGCGCCGAGTTCCTCCAACGGCAGCCGGTACAGACGCAACGCCTCGGCGGCGTCAATGCGTCCGCCATCCCAAACCTTGTGCCGCAGGTCGTCCAATGACGCGTCGTGAATCACGCGCGAACCCTAGCGCACCCCCGCCGGCGGGACAAGGCAACGGACAGCGAAGTCACCGGGCCGGGACTTCTTCGAGCAAGCGTGTGCGCCCGGGAATGGGGGTCGGATAACAGCCGTCGGGCCCGGGACGGGTGGGCGGCGTCATGTCATCCCGGCAGTCCTCCGGTTTGGGGGGGAAAAAGAAATCCGACGTCTCCACCGCCTCCCACGTTACTTCCTGGCCGGTGTAGCAGGAGAGTTGGCCCATGATGGTGATGAGCGAGCTGCGGCACATGTAATCGCCGTTGTTGAGGGGTTGCCCCGCGCGGATGGCGGCGAACAGGCGGTCATGCTCAACTTGATACGGATCGCACTGACCTTGCCAGCGCCAGGGGGTGTGGCCGGTGATGCGGCTTTGCATCAAATGCGCCCGGCCCTTGGTGCCGAGAACGGTGCTGGAATTCTCGTCGTAACAGCCGCTCGTCGTGCGGCAGAAGGCATATACCCGGACGCCGTTGGGCCATTGATAGATGACGGAGTGATGATCGAAGACATCGCCGTAGATCGGGTCGGTCATCGAGGAGCGTCCACCCAGCCCGTGGCATTTTTCGGGCGGCGTGTCGCCGAGCACCCAACTGGCCCGGTCCAGATTGTGAATGAGCGATTGCGGCACATCGTCGCCGGACAACCAGGTGAAGTGGTATTGCGTGAAGCATTGCCAGTTCAATTCCGACATGCCCGCCGGCCGGGGAAACACCCGGTAGGGAGCGCGCAGAAATTTTTCCTCGATGGCAATGATCTCGCCAATGGCCCCCTCCTGGATGCGTTTCACGGTTTCCACATATCCTTCGTGGTAGCGGCTTTGCAGCCCGGAAACGAGGGAGAGTTTTTTCTCGCGGGCCAGCGCGACGGCGGCGCGCAGCATCTTGATGCCGTAAGGATCAATGCCGTGCGGTTTTTCCACAAACACATGTTTCCCGGCTTCCACGGCGGCCTTGACGTGCAACGGATGAAACTTGGCCGCGTTGGCAATGCACACCACATCCGCGGCCGCAACCACCTGTTTATACCCATCAAAACCGGTGAAGCAATGATCCGGGGTCACCTGCACCTGCTCCGGTTTGCGCGCGCGGATGTTGTTGAGGGTCTCCTGGATGCGGTTTTGGAAGATGTCCGACAGCGCCACCAGCCGGGCGCCGGGATCGGCGGTCAACGCCTGCAACCCCGCGCCCGCATTGCGGCCGCCACAGCCGATCAGGCCGACTTTGAGAATGTCGCTCCCCGCCGCATGGGCAAAGCGCGAGACGTCCAGCGCGGCCAAGGCGCCCACGGCGGTGGCGGCGGCGGAAGTTTTCAGGAAATCACGGCGGGTGACCGGAGTGGGAATGGTGGATGCGGTTCGTTTCATAAGCGAGTCGGGTTATAGCCAAAAGGAGGAAACCCACTCAACCAGAATCATCCGGGCGGTTTTCGCTTTCGCCCGGTTCGCCCGCCGTTATGCTGGCCGCGTGAATCCGGTGGCAATAATCACGGGGGCGTCGCGCGGGATTGGCCGGGGCATCGCTCTGGAACTGGCGCGGGTCGGCTACGATCTGATCATCAATTACGCGGGCAATCATCCGGCGGCGGAACAGACCGCGGACCAGTGTCGGCGCGCCGCCAACGAGAGCGGCAAGGCAGTGCGGGCGGAACTGTGCCAGGCGGACATCAGCCGACAAGCGGACCGCCACCGGCTGATTGATTTCACCCGACAAACCTTTGGCCGGTTGGATTTGCTGGTCAACAACGCGGGCGTGGCACCGAACATTCGCGCGGACATTCTTGAAGCGAGCGAGGAAAGCTTTGACCGGTTGATCGCCATCAATGTGAAAGGGCCTTACTTCCTGACGCAACTGGCGGCACGCTGGATGGTCGAGCAAATCGCCGCCCGCGAAAACGCTCCCGATGGATACCGTCCCAAGATCGTAACGGTTTCTTCCATCTCGGCGTACACCGCCTCCATCAACCGGGGTGATTACTGTGTGTCGAAGGCGGCGCTGGCCATGCTCACTCCCTTGTTCGCCGCGCGCCTCGCCGCCCACGGCATCAATGTTTATGAAATCCGCCCCGGGATCATCGCCACGGACATGACCGCGGGCGTGAAGGAAAAATATGACCGCCTCATCGGCGAAGGGTTGACGCCCATCCCGCGCTGGGGACAACCCGGGGATGTGGGCAAAGCCGTCGTCGCCATCGCCCAGGATTTGCTGCCTTTCAGCACGGGCGAAATCATCAACGTGGACGGCGGCTTTCATCTCAAACGCCTCTGAACCAACAGGAGCGCGGACGCCGGGCCGGATGTTCCCTCAAAGCTGATGAAGGACCGTGCGTTGAACGGGCCGTCGCGGCGTGTCCGGAGATTTGTTCAAGGATACGTGTAGGGCGCCTGCAAGCCCAAGGGCAGTCCCAGTCCCCAATAGATCAGCAGGCACAACGTCCACGAGATCAAGAACAGCAGCGCGTAGGGCAGCATCAGCGACACGAGGGTGCCGATGCCGGTGCGTTTCACGTAGCGCTGGGCATAGACGACGATCAACGGGAAATACGGCAGCAACGGCGTAATGATGTTGGTGCTGGAATCGCCGACGCGATACGCCGCCTGGGTCAACTCGGGGGAAAGCCCCAGTTGCATCAACATGGGCACAAAGATCGGGCCCAGAAACGCCCACTTGGCCGAGGCCGAGCCCACCAACAGGTTCACCGCGCTGCTCAAAATGATGATACCGACAATGGTGACTTGACCCGGCAGCCCCAGTTGTTGCAGAAACAGGGCCCCTTTCACCGCCAGCAACGCGCCCAGGTTCGATTCACGGAATACGTAAGTGAACTGCGCCGCCGCGAACGCCATCACCAGATAATAGCCCATGGTGCTCATGGAATGGCTCATCGCTTTGATGACATCGCGATGATTCCGCACCGTGCCCACGATGATGCCGTAGGTCACGCCCGGCACGAGAAAAAGCAGGAAGATCAGGCCGATGATGGAATCCATCAGCGGCGCGCCGTGCGCCGTCAACGAACCGGACGCGGAACGCAGCGGCGATCCGGCCGGCCACGCGGCCAGGGTCAGCCCTCCCAGCCCGAGCCCCACCGCGCCCAAGCTGACCCATAGCGCGCGGCGTTCGCGCGGGGTCAAAGGTTCCGTCGCGGAGGCGTCCGGGGTTTCGCCATCCACCGGCACGTTCCGCAGGCGGGGTTCGATTACCCGGTCGGTGATCCAGGTGCCGACACCGATGATGACCAGACAGGACGCGCTGGTGAAAAACCAGTTGCAAAGTGGATTGACCGTGCGGGTCGGATCAATGATCTGCGCGGCGGACTGGGTAAACCCTTGCAGGAGGGGATCGAGGCTGGAGGGCAGGAAGTTGGCGCTGAACCCGCCCGACACACCGGCGAATGCGGCCACAATTCCCGCCAGGGGATGGCGGCCCGCCGCCGCAAAAATCACGCCCCCCAGCGGGATGACGAGCACGTAACCGGTGTCCCCCGCCGAGTGACTCACGATCGCCACCAGCAACAGCATCGGCGTCAGCCACCGGCTCGGGGTCAGGTTCAACAGGGCGCGGATGGCGGCTCGAATGAAGCCGGTTTGATCCGCCACCCCCACCCCGAGCAACGCCACCAGCACCACGCCCAACGGCGGAAATTCAATGAACGTCTTCACCATCCGCGCCAGAAAGGTCGCCAGCGCCGGACCGGAAAGTTGGTTGAGCACACGGATGTTTTCCGCCTGGGTGATCTGCCCGGCGGCATCGCGCTGCACCGTGCGCGGATCCATCGCGTCAAAATCCACAGAAGCCAGAAAGGCCGACGTGAGGAGCGTGAGCAACAACGCCCAAACAAAGAGCATGGCGGGATCCGGCAGCCGGTTGCCGGCCCATTCAATGGTGTTCAACGCGCGTTGCACCAAGCCGGGACGCGGTGGGGTCTCCGGAGGCGGTTGGTCCGGGGTGTTCATCTGTCGGGGCCGCAACGTAGGCCAGTCTCTCCGCGAGGACAAGGCGAACGATGCGCGCGGGGGGAGAAAAGGCTTGTGCCGCGCGGGATGACGGCTTAGAAGAGTGCCGCCGACGGATGGCGGGCCATGACCACTGATGTCCGGCGCGTGGCGGCGTGGACGGGTGGCCGCTTCCAATTTCCGTGGCGCGCACAAATGATACGATGAACCCCTTGAACATGAAAAAGAAGCAGTCGGCCAAAACGAAACCTACGGGCGGTCCCCTGACCCGTTTCCTACAGCATCACTATCGTCATTTCAACGCGGCGGCGTTGGTGGACGCGGCCCAGGGGTATGTCGCGCATCTGGCGGCGGGCGGCAAGATGATGATCACGCTGGGCGGCGCCATGAGCACGGCGGAGCTCGGGTTGTCCCTCGCGGAAATGATTCGGCGCGACAAGGTGCATTTGATCACCTGCACGGGCGCCAATCTGGAAGAGGACGTATTTAATCTGGTCGCCCACGATTATTACGAGCGCGTGCCGCATTACCGCAGCTTGAGCGCGGAGGACGAACAAGCGCTGCTGGAACGGCACATGAACCGGGTGACCGACACGTGCATCCCGGAAGGCGAAGCGATGCGCCGGATGGAAAAGGCCATGCTGGAAGTGTGGACGGAGGCGGATCGAAAGGGGGAACGCTGTTTCCCGCATGAATTTTTCTACCGGATCCTGCGCAGCGGGAAGTATAAAAAATACTACCAGATTGATCCGAAGGATTCCTGGATGCTGGCCGCGGCGGCGAAAAATCTGCCCATCGTGGTGCCGGGTTGGGAGGATTCCACACTGGGCAACATGTACGCGGCGGCGGTGATCCGCGGCGAGGTGAAAAACGTGCACACTGTGCGCACGGGTATCGAATACATGACCTGGCTGGCCGATTTCTATTCCCGGACGGCCACTCGGAAAAGTCCGATGGGCATGTTCCAGATTGGCGGCGGCATTTCCGGCGATTTCCCGATCTGTGTCGTGCCGATGCTGCACCAGGATTTGGGGCGCACCCGCGTGCCGCTCTGGGGGTACTTCTGTCAGATCAGCGATTCGACCACGAGTTATGGCAGCTACTCCGGCGCGGTGCCCAACGAAAAAATCACTTGGGGCAAGCTCGGCGTGAAGACGCCCAAATTCATCATTGAATCGGATGCCACCATCGTCGCGCCGTTAGTCTTTGCGTACGTGCTCGGCTGGTAGCCGCGGCTATTTTTGCCGTGCCGATCATTTGATATTGCTGGCTGCGAGTTGACGGAACCGGAACAGCTTGCCCGGCCAGTGATTCGACATAATTCAGGGGGATGACTGGGTAGTCATCCCCCTGGTAACAAGAACGGCTTGGCGGGGCAACCGCTGCGGCCGGTTTCAACTATGTCACTTGAAGCCCAGCCGAGCGCACCGGCGTCGGCGTTTATTTCAGCTCCAGTTCATCCTTGCTGGGCAACGGGGGAAACGGCTTGTGCGGCTCGGTTTGATACCAGAACGCCACCGAGGCGATATCATCGCGCAACGGCAAATAACGTCCCCCGGATTTCCAACCCAAGGCCTGAATGGTCACTTTCAAATCCTTTTCAAAACGGATCGGATCCGTGATATGCCACCGATACAGCCCGAAGCGTTGTTGCGAATCATAGAGGCCGTCCGGACGAATCACCTGGGGCATGCCGGCGTAAGGGCCCGTGAATTCCGTATAGCGCTGTTTGCCCTGCGCATCCCGGGTGTCGAAGTTGTAGCTGCCGCAGAAATAATCCTCCGTGCCGGTGCCGCAAATGGTGGGGAACTCCTTGTCGCCATCCATGTAAAACTTGATCTCGCCCTCGCCCCACCAGCCGGTGCTGTGGACTTCCCACGCCATGTAGGTGCCGACGTAATGTCCCCGGCCTTCGACCCCGTCCAGAATGGTGTAGAGCCCGGCTTGTTTGAGCGGGTCCTCGCGCCGGAATTGCGCGTGGAAATACGCCGCATCCTCCGGCACCTGGGTCAGCGTGTAATTGATCTGGTAATAGATCGTGATCTGGTTTTCGTCCAGGTTCTCGATGGTGACCCTGGCTTTTTTGCGGAACGGCATCTGCCAGTATGAATTGAAGGCGCTGCCGGGGTTGACGCACACCGCCAGCGAATTGATTTGCGCATAGCGCGCCCAGCCGCAGGCGAAGAAATCGCCGAGGGGCACTTCGACCGAGGGATGCGTTTCGTCATCCCAATAGAAGCGAAGGATCATCCAGCGGGTGCGATCCAGCGGCGCGGGAGTGAGCCAGATTTGCTGGATGCAACCCGGGCCTTCAATGTCCGCCAAGGTAAATGTTTCCCGGGCTGGAATGCGCACGAAGGGCGAGGTTTTCCAGCCCTGCCCCAGCTCGCGCGCCGAGCGCCAGGCGGATCCTTCGGTGGTGGCCATTGCGCCTTTGCCTTTTTCGCCGGTGAAATTTTCCGGGCTGATCGAACGCGACTTGGCATCCGAGAGCCGGAACAGATTGCCGATGTCGGTGCCCAAGCCGTTGAACGGGGCGTCCGCCGCCAGGAGCGGGAGCGCCGGCAGACAGAGCGCGCCAAGGGTGAGGAACAGGGAAGGAAGTCGTGCTTTCATGTGTGCGTTGTGTGTTTGAGGTTTGCTTTTATTTACCCATACAGACTGTGCGCCGGGGAGACTGGCCACGGTTGCCCGGTTTGGCAAATCCCATTTTCATCATTCCCGTAAATCTGGAGGCTGCGCGGGGTGGTCGCCCGCGACCGGAACGTCGGCTCGACGTTCCGCTTTGGCGTGCTAGTTTGGGCGCGTGAGTAATTTGCTTGTTGGACTGCTGGGCGCGCTGTTGGCCACCAACCAACCGCTCGCGGTCAGTCATTCGGATTCCAAAACCGCCGCCGCAGCCACGACTGCCGCGGCCCCGGATGATCCCGTGGAACGGGAATATCAAAAGCTGCTCGCGCTGGATGATGCCACACAGGCAACGGTGGACCAGCTCATCCGGGACGAGGAAGCGTTCAACGCCGCGGGCGCGACCAGCCCCGAAGGGCTGCTGCGGGACCGCATTTTAGTCCGTTTCAAACCGGTCCGCGAAGCCTACGAGGATTTTTTGAAACGCCATCCCGACCACGCGCGGGCGCGGCTGGCTTACGGCAGTTTTCTCAATGACCTGAAAGAGGAGGAGGCCGCGCGCGAGCAATGGGAAAAAGCCCGGCAATTGGACCCGAACAATCCCGCCGCATGGAACAATCTGGCCAATTACTATGGTCACAACGGCCCCATCACCAACGCCTTCGCCTACTACACCCGGGCCAGTGAGCTGAATCCGCGCGAGCCGCTATATTACCACAGCCTGGGCACGGTCGTGTATCTCTTTCGCCAGGAAGCGCAGGCGTATTATCAGCTCAGCGAGCAGGAAGTTTTTGACAAAGCGCTCGATTTATATGCCCGGGCGTTGCAGTTGGATCCGGATAATTTCCCGCTCGCCACCGATATTGCGCAGACCTACTACGGCATCCGCCCGCCGCGTCTGGATGACGCGTTGCTCGCCTGGAAGTACGCCCTGAAAATTGCGCGCGATGACATCGAACGCGAGGGAGTTCAAGTGCATCTGGCCCGTCTCAAACTCAATGCCGGCCAGTTCGATGAAGCCCGTGGCCATCTCAATCTGGTCACCAACGCGATGTACCACGAACTGAAGCAACGCGTGCTGCGCAATCTGGAGACGCGCGAAGCGGAAGCGCGGGGGACCAATCCACCGCCCGCCCGCGCAACGTCACCGCCCGGCGATCAGAAACAATAGCCAGGCCATCCGCCACACAAGCACATTTCGTCGCCGATCAACCGGCGCTCTTTGCCGCTGCCGGCTCGCTGGACGGACCGTTCCGTTTGAAACCGGGGACGATGCGGGAGTATGTTTCGCGCATGCAAAACCGACGTGATTTTTTGAAAACCACCCTGGCCGCGAGCGCGTTGGCGCTTGCTATATCTCCGGGACGAATGCCTGCGGCGCCGTCCGGTGACCAGCGTTTACGGCTCATCACCTACAACGTGCTCCGCTGCCGCGGCTATGCCGTCACTCCGGAAGCCAAACCATTTCTCAAGGCGGCTGCCGCCCAGATGCCGACGCGTTTGGCGCTGGAACTCGCACTTTACGAACCCGACATTGTCACCTTTCAGGAAGGTCCATCGGAAAAGGTGTTGGCCACCATTGGGGATCAGATGGGAATGCATTACGTCTTTTTTGCCGGCGGCTGGCCGGGCGCGGTATTGAGCCGGTTTGAAATCGTCGAGCAACAAAATTGTCCGCTGGTCAGTTGGAACGAACGCCCGTCGGAATTGTTCACCCGGCATTGGGGACGGGCGGTCCTGCGGTTGCCGGGCGGGAAGCTCAACCTGTTCAGCGCGCATCTGCATCCGTCGAATGCCGCGGTGCGCGCCCGGGAAATTGCGGAGATGCTCAAGGTCATGGCGCCGTATTTGGAGCAGGAGGGTTCGGTGGTTTTACAAGGAGACTTGAACCATCAGCCCAGCGGCCCGGAATATCCGCGCTGGCGAAGTGCGGGATTGGTGGACGCCTTTGATCGCGTGGTGCCGGACATCGTTCCTTACTCATTTAACAGCCACGCTCCGACCAAGCGGATAGATTATATCTGGACCAGCCAAGCGTTGGCGCGGCGGGGAGGCGACTGCCGGATTCTCTTCGAGCGGGCGTTCCGAACCAATACCGCCGACCCGCGATCGGTGGCTTTGAGCGATCATCTTCCCTTGATGGCTGATTTCTCGCGGTGACGCCCTCCGCTGCGTCAACCGCCGCGACCGCGTGTATGCGTCCCCGTCCGGGCGCCGGACTCACCGCTTGAATCTCCGTCCGGTCTGTCCTAGCTTGCGGTAGTCCAAGCAACCATGAAAAACCGTACTGCTCCCGAAACGCTCGCCACCCGATTGGACCGGCATACCGTCACCGGCACTCTCTGGCGGCGCGAAGGAGAGAAAGTGCGATGTGTGGCGTGCGGCCATCGGTGTCTCTTGGGCGAGGGGCGCCGCGGCGTTTGCAAGGTGCGGTTTCATCAGGGCGGCGAACTCAAAGTCCCGTTTGGTTATGTGGCCGGACTGGCCAGCGATCCGGTGGAGAAAAAGCCGTTCTTTCATGTCTTGCCCGGCAGCGACGCGCTCACGTTCGGCATGCTGGGATGCGATTTCCATTGCGGCTATTGCCAGAACTGGGTGACCAGCCAGGCGTTGCGGGATACGGCGGCTGGCGCGCCGTTTCAACCAGCCACCGCGGCGCAACTGGTTGCCGCGGCGGAACGAGCGGGCGCGCGGCTGGTGGTTTCCAGTTACAACGAACCGTTGATCACGGCGGAATGGGCAGTGGCGGTTTTTCAACAGGCCCGGCGCCGCGGTTTCCTGTGCGGATTCGTTTCGAACGGCAACGCCACGTCCGAGGCGCTCGATTTCGTGCAGCCGTGGATTTGCTGTTACAAGGTGGATTTGAAAACATTCGATGACCGGCGTTACCGCTCGCTGGGCGGCACGCGGACGCGGGTGTTGGAAACCATCCGGCAACTCCACGCGCGCGGGATCTGGCTGGAGGTGCTGACCCTGTTGGTGCCGGGATGGAATGACAGCGCCGGCGAGCTGCGCGACATCGCGCGGTTTGTGGCTTCGGTCAGTCCGGAAATCCCCTGGCACGTCACGGCGTTTCATCCCGATTATCAAATGACCCAGGCCCGTTCCACCACCGCCGCGGATCTGATCCGTGCGGCAGAGATTGGCGCCGGGGAAGGGTTGCAATTTGTATATGCGGGCAATCGGCCCGGCGCCGTGGGGCCGTGGGAAAACACGCGCTGCCCCGGTTGTCAGCAAACGCTGATCGTCCGCCGGGGCTACCACATCCAGGAAGACCGGCTCACCGGACACGGCCGGTGCCCGGACTGCGGACGCGGTATCCCGGGTGTGTGGCGCGCGGACGATGGAGTTGCCGCAGGTGATGACGGGGGACCCGCCTGACGAATCGCGCCGGGGCTATTGCAGCCGGCCAAATTTCTTCTCCAACTCGCGATAGTTGAATTCAATGAGCGTGGGGCGTCCGTGTGGGCAGGTGTAAGGCATGGCGCAGCGGCGGAGCGCTTCGACGAGCTTCAATAGTTCCGGGCCCGCGAGCGGATCGTTCGCTTTTACGGCGTGGCGGCAGACGGTTTTGGCCACGGTCTGCTCGCCTAGGCGCAGCGCGTTGACCTCGCGCCCGGCGGCTTTCAATTCGTCCACGAGATCAAGCACGAACCGGCGCGCGTCGGCCACTTTCACAAACGGCGGCAGGGCATCCAGCAGAAAGGTGCGTTCGCCGAATTCGCTCAGTCCCACACCCAGCCGTCCCAGCGCCGGGAGTTGTCCCTGCAAAAACGCCGTGTCGCGCGCGGACAACTCCACCGTCTCCGGCAACAGCAGCTTTTGCGATGGCGACCGGTCACCGCAGGCCAGGCGTTCGAGCATTTGTTCGTACAAAACGCGTTCGTGCGCCGCGTGCTGGTCCATTAAAACCAGCCCGCGATCGGATTCGAACAACACGTAGAGCCGGCCCACCACTCCGATGAGCCGCAACGGCACCGTGAGCAACGGCGGGGGCGCCGCTGGGGAGGCGGCGGGAGCGGTGTCCTCTGGGATCGCGCCCAGTGATCGAGAGGTCGTCTCTGCGGCTGGCACAGATCGAGCAGGCGCGGGCGGCGCGGCGTCAGACGGGGAGGCGAACGGCGCGCCGGATGGTGTTGGCGCAAAACCCATTTTCAACGGCGGCTGTGAGGCGGCGCGCGGAACGGGTTCGCTTCCGGCAGCGATGGAGAGCGGGGCCGGGAGATGCGGCAGTGTGATCTGCGTGCGCGCGCTGGTCGGCGGCGCCGGCGCAACCGGGAGATCGGTCGTGGCGACGGGCGGCGTGCTTTCGGTCGTTTCGCCCGTGGAAAACGCCAACAAAGTTTCCCGCACCGCCTGTGCCACCAACCGGCGCACTGCAAACTCACGATGAAACTTCACCTCGCGTTTGGCCGGATGAATGTTCACATCCACCGCGGCGGGATCAATCTCCAGAAACAGGCAGCACACCGGGTAACGGCCTTTCATCAGCGCAGTGTGATAGCCCTCCTGCAACGCGAAATTAAGACCGCGGTTTTCAACCGGACGACGGTTGACAAACAGATGCTGATCCTCGCGCGTGGCCCGCGAGACGCCGGGCGCCCCGATGAAACCCCAGACCCGGAAATCAAAATCCTCCCGGCCCTCCTCTGAATTCGGGGCCGGGGAAGCCTCCCCTTCCGTCGGCATCGCGGGGGAGAAATCCACCGCGAGGAAACGGCGTTCATCGCCGTAGAGCGCCCGCAAGCGCTCGCGGAGGGCGGCTTGACGCGCGGGAGCGGAATCGTCCGGGCCCGGCACCGCCGGCAGTTGCCAGACGAGCCGGCCGTCCTTGTGATAAGTGAACGCGACCTCGGGAAACGCCAGCGCCGCCAGCGTGAGATAATGTTGAATGCGCGCGGCCTCGGTTTCCTCGGCGCGAAGGAATTTCCGGCGCGCCGGCAGGTTGAAAAACAACTGGCGGACTTCGACACTCGTGCCCGGCGCGCTGCCGGCGGCTTTGACGGTCAAAATTTTTCCTCCCGCCACCGCGATCTGCGTGCCCTCGGGCGAAGCCGCATCGCGTTCGCGGGTGGTGAGTGTGAACCGGCTCACGCTGGCAATGCTGGGCAGGGCCTCGCCGCGAAACCCCAGCGTGGCAATGGCCGCCAGATCTTCCGCGCGCTGGATCTTGCTGGTGGCATGGCGTTCGAGGGCGAGCAACGCATCGTCGCGGCTCAAGCCCGAACCGTCATCCGTCACGCGGATGAGGCTGCGTCCCCCCGCCTGCACTTCCACGATGATCCGCCGGGCCTGCGCGTCGAGCGCATTTTCCACCAGTTCCTTCACCACGCTGGCCGGGCGTTCCACCACTTCGCCCGCGGCAATTTGGTTGGCAACCTGTTCAGAAAGCAGGCGGATGCGATTCATCTCGGGGGCAGGCAGGGAAGGGTAATCGAAAAGAGGGCGCCGCCGGACGGCGCGTTGCCGGCGGTGATCCGTCCGCCATGATCTTCAATGATTCTTTTGCTGATGGAGAGGCCCAATCCCGTGCCGTGCAGTTTGCCGTGCGTGACGAACGGTTCGAACAACTGGCCGGCAATCTCCGGCGCAATCCCCGGCCCGGTATCCTGGATGTGCGTGACCACTTCGTTGGCACTCGTTTCGAAGCGCAGGTGGATTGTGCCGCCGTCCTTCATGGCATCGGCCGCGTTGTAAATGAGATTCTGAAACACGCGGTGCAGACGGCGGGGATTCATCCGCACGCCAACCGCAGGCGGCGGTTGATCGAGTTGCAAGCGCACAGATTTAAGCTTCACCTCGGCGGCCAGGTCGGCGATGACCTGGTCCACAAACGCGTTGTAGGGGATCGTGGTTTGCGCCAGCGCGGTGGGGGTGCCCTGGGTGAATTCGAGGATTTCGTTAACGAGTTCGGTGACCCGCTCGACTTGGCGGCGGATGCGGTCGCGGGCTTCCGCGCGGGTGGTGGCGGTGGCGTTTTCCATGCCCACCAGGTCGGCAGTCAGCCCAATGATACTCAGCGGCCCTTTCAGGTCGTGAATCACCGCGCGGGCAAACCGGCCCACCACGGCGAGCCGCTCGGTTTGCAGGGTTTCCGCGAGGTATTGTCGGTTGAATTCGCGCAGGCGCTGACTGATCTCGCGCAGGAGCGCCAACGCCAGGGCGGGCGACTGCCGGATGCCTTCCTCCACCGCGGCGCGCGGCAAAAACAGGACCGTGGTCTCCGCCAGCGCCCGCGCGCCGGCTGATCGCGGTTTGTCCTCAACCACGGCCATCTCCCCGAATATCTCGCCCGGGCCGACCCGGGCGAAGATATGCCGTCGGTCCGGGCCCACCGCGGCGGAAATTTCCACGCACCCGGTTTGCACCAGATACATCCCATCGCCGGCATCTCCCTCGCGGAACACTTGGCAGCCGGCGGGCAGGCGGCGCTCTTCCGCGGCGGCCGACAACGGCGCCAGAGCCTCGGAGGGAAGACCGGCGAAGAACGGATTGTTCGCCAGGGTCAACATGCGGGCATTCTAGGGGAACCGGCGGGCGCGTAAAGAACGCAGAGGACGCAACCATCTCCGGGCGTGCGGATGTTCATAGCCCGGATCAACTGATTGTCGCTCCGCGCGGCGACCTAAAATTGGACAGGCCGAAACGGAATCGGGACAAAAACCGATTCGATCCCGCCTTCCAAGCGCGTGGCACGATCTGTGCAATTACCCCAAACGCAGAACAATCGAGTTCGCGGGCAAACCATCTCGACGTCCGCGAAACCGGATGGCCGACCCCATCGGTGGGCGGCAATCGGGTGATCCGGAGGTTGGTGTTCTTTGAGGCGGGTGGCGGCGGACGGATGTTGTTAATTCAAACTGGTTCCTCCCGCCACACACCGTTCCGTCGCCCCCCGCCCTTTCTCTCCCGTGAATTCACGCGAGCTTCCTTGTTGAGGGAAGCCTCGCCTTCCGTGCCGGACCACGCCCCTGCCGCCATGGTTTTCACCATTGCCCCCGCTCCGGTTGATCGTGGGCCAAGGACAAGCCCAGCAAAACGTCAGCGGCCCGCCTCCGCGCGGATTTGTTCAAGCCAGTCCTGCGTGCCCAACACCACCGCGCGCATCATCTGCTGCCGGAAACCCGGGTCCAGCATTTTGGCTTCGTCCGCCGGGTTGGACATGAAAGCCTGTTCCACGAGCATGGACGGCATCCAGGTGTTGGCGCGAATGGGGTAATAGTTGAAATTGCCCACGTTGCCAAAGTCGTCGAGTCCCGTGTGGGCCAACAGCCGCGCGTGAATCGCCGCCGAGAAGTCGCGGCAGAAGGGCCATTTGTAATAGGTGCTGGTGCCGGAGACGCGCAGATAACCACGCTCGCTCCCGGCGGAGTTCGCATGCACGCTGATAAACAGGTCGGCATTGGCGGCAATGGCCCGGTGGACGCGTTCGGCGAGTGTCGGGTTGGTGTCGCCCTCCCGCACTTGGACGATCCGGGCGCCGGCGGCTTCGAATTGGCGGGCCAGTTCGTCCACGGCCATCCGGTTGATATCCTTTTCCAAGCTGCCGCTGACGCCGCGGGCGCCCCAATTATTCGGCCCGCCGTGGCCGGCTTCGAGCGTAATGGTCAATCCCTGCAGCGGCGAGGCGGGTGGCGGGGCCAGCAGCGGCGGACGGCGAACACTGATCCGCAGGGCATTATTCGTGACGGCCCATTGATACCCCCAGAGCTGTCGGGAATGGAGTTCCACCCGCACCCGCACGTGATCGGCGGCCACCTGTTGCACCGTCACTTCGCGCACCACCCGAGCCGTGTGCCGGTGGCTGAGCCAGGTGGCGGCGTGATGAGCGCCAAAGAAATCCACCTCAATCGCGGCGCGTCCACCCGGACTTGTCGTGGGCGTGACCGCAAACGGCACCGGTGCGCCGTAGGGAATAACCACCTGATCTGCCGCCGTTTCGCCATAAATCGAAATGCTGGTAAAAGCCAGATGCGGCTGCGGCGTCCCCGGGGCCGCCCAGTCCACGTCCCGGCGGGATACCCAACCGTCCATTCCCGGCGCGAGTTGAATGCGATAGTTGTCCCCGCGTTGTCCAACCACCCGGAGCAAAGTGCCGGCGGGCAATTCCGCCCGATACGGCCCGCCGAGACGCACTTCATGCAGGCCAAAACTCAAAGCCGCACCCTCGTCCGTCACCCGGACCAACCGCAATGCCGCTTCATCCCAAAAACTCACTTGGCCCCGGCTGGTTGCCTCGACCACGGTCGGGCCGGAGGCGGATGAATCCCCGGGGGCGAATTCCGCGCGGCGCAGTCGGAATTGAATGGGCTGTCCGGGGGAATCGGCTCCGGCGGGGACAACGAAATTAGCGCGATACTGCCCGGAAGGTTGGTCTGATACGAGATCGCGGACCTCTGGCAAAGGCTGCCAATCCGAATGGCCCAGACGATATTCCGCCATCTGCCCCGGAGTACCGCGAAAACCCAACGCGAGCACGTCGCCCCGGATCAGGCCGACGTCGTGCGCGGGTTCGACGCTCTCCACCTTAATCGCAAGAGCATCGCCGGAGGGCTTGAAGTCGGCAATCGGTTCAACCCCGCGAGTCACGGTCACCACCCGTTCCAGCTGCCGCCCATCCGCGGCACGGGCGATGATCGCGATCCGGTTCTCGCCCGGTTGCAGCGGCACTTGATCCCGCACAAAGATCCCGGTGGCAAATACCGAGGCCGCCTGGTCGCCCACGCGCACGGTGGCGTCCGGGGATGTCCGCCCGAGGATATTTACGAAATCGCGGGTGGTGGTTGACGTTTCTTGGCGCGGATTAATGAGTTGGAGCGTGAACTCCGCTGCCGGGGCGGGCGGGGCGGCGGGGGTGTATTCAGTCACCGGAGGCGTCTGGGCGCAGCCGAGCAACAAACCAGCCACCAAGGCGACCAGTAAACCGGGCGCAAACTGGCGCGGACTGATCTGCGAAAGCAGGGGGAGGGGACGGGGCGATGAAGATTTCCGGGCCGAGACGGCGCTGCGATTGACCATGCACATGGGGCGAGCATAGACCGCCATCTCCGACTGACAAGCCGCGAAGCCGTTGGCGCAATGATTGTGGCGTGACTTGCTGGTGCGTCAGCTCCTGGGAGATCACCAAAATATTCCGGGAATGCGAAGTGCGGGCTGCCGCGGCGCCAAGGGAATGATCCGCCTTTTTTCCGCCCATTTGTCGTTTCTGAGGCGGATTAATTCCCAAACGGCACGCAGATTGCTTTTAAGGGAGAAGCAGGCCGTTTGGTGGTTGGTTTGACATGCAACAGGACACTACTCAAAGCAAACGCATCCTCGTCGTGGAAGACGAGCGCTCCGCCCGTGATTCGATCCGCCTGCTGCTGAGCATTGACCGGCACTCGGTCGCCGAGGCGCGGGAAGGGAGAGAAGCGCTGGCGCTGGCGGCGAAGCAGAAGTTCGATCTGGTGGTCTTGGATTACGCCCTGCCGGGGATGCTGGGGGGCGAAGTTGCCCGCCAACTGCAACGGTTGGCGCCGGCCACGCCGATTTTGATGATCAGCGCTTTCTACGAAAAACTGAACGTAGCGGACCTGCCCGGGGTCTGCACAGTTCTGGGCAAGCCCTTTGCGGTGGAAGACCTGCGCGCTGCCGTGGCCCGGCTGACGGCCTGAAGTCTGCGCCCCAGAATGACGGCTTAAAACTTTCGCTGGGGTAGGAAGCGATGGATCGGGAAAACCAGTCAGGTGAAAAAATCAGCCCTGAGAATTGACCCGGCAGCCCGGACAAAAATCATCCGAAAAAAGTGGGAGACGATTTCTCTTGGACGGTTGGATTACACGGGCCGGGATAAATCCCAACCCCAAGACCAAGGAGAAAACCGGGATGACGTAAACGCATCCGTCACCCCGGTCGTTATTCAATGGCAGACTCCCCAGCTGCCCAAGTAATTCCCCATCCCGCGCCACCATGTCTGCCTTCCGTGGGGGTGGCCGCGAGAGCGGTTGCCAACCGTAACGGTGGCGTTCAGGCCTGTTCGGCTTTGATCCGGGCCCACCGCGCCTTGGCCGCGCGGCTGATGGCGGCCTTGGCCGCCGGGCTCATGGTGAATTTCTTTTTCTTGGCCGGCGCCGCCGGCTTGGCGGCCTTGAGCTTGGCCCAGCGCGCTTTCTGAGCGGCCCTGATGCGGGCGAGTCCAGCGGGACTGATCACACCTTTCTTCTTCGGCGCGGCCGCCTTTACCGACGATGCCGCCGCCGAGTCGCCCAACAGACGGGCCAGTTGTGTTTGCAATGCTTCCAGCCGTTCCTTCAACGCGGCGGCCTGGCGCAATTGCGCAGCAGTGAGATTTGATAAGTTCACGTTCATGGCGGTAGTTAAGAAAGTTTTCCGCGCCGGGTCAAGTCACTTATAGGACCTTTTACGCCGACGGCGATGGGCGGGGTGAGTTATAGGCAGGTGCGAATAGTTACCATCGGTTTCGAAACAAGGAATGATTGACCGCCCGGCAAAACACCAGCACTTCACGCGACGCGATTTTTCCGGCGGCGGATGGACCGCCAGAATCCCTCAATAGCCACCCGCAGGGCGATGCGATTGCACAGACTTTTTCGCCGACACGCCGGAGGCGCCGTTGGACCGACGGGCATGGTTGCGCAAGAAAACCGCTGAAAACGAGCCGTCGGTCAGCCAGCGTCCCCTCCCCATGAATATGGGGGTTGCCCCACAGGGGAAAAAATGATTACACTCCCGCCGACGATCGGTGTGTGGGAGATGCCGAAGAGCATTTCCCTCCGCCTCAACCAATAAACGACCATGAGCCTGTCTGTCCGCAACCGAAGAAACCCCGGCCGCGCGGGGCATCCCTCGCGCGCTTTCACCTTGATCGAACTACTGGTGGTGATTGCCATCATTGCCATCCTCGCCGCGATGTTATTGCCCGCGTTGGGCAAGGCCAAAACCAAGGCGGAAGGGATCGGCTGCCTGAACAACCTCAAACAACTGCATGTGGCCTGGTACATGTATGCCGAGGACAACAACAGTTGGCTCGTGCTCAACTCGCCGGGCAACCAGACCGCCAACCTCCGCTGGGTCAACGGCTGGCTCGATTGGGGGCTCGGCATCCCGTCCGGGGCCAACACCAATTATCTCTATCTCACGGAAGGCCTGCTCGGCCCCTACACCGCCAAATCCATGGGGATTTACAAATGTCCCGCGGACAAGGTCCCGTGCCCGCTCGGTCCGCGCGTGCGCAGCGTCTCCATGAACACCTATCTGGCGCGGAAGCTCGACGAACAGACATACCAACCTTGGGCGTTGAAAAAACTGACTGAACTGGTGAAACCTTCGATGATCTGGGTGTTCCTGGACGAGCATCCGGACAGCATCAACGACGGCTGTTTTTCCACGTTGTCGGGATCGGCGGTTGCCTTCAACGATCTCCCCGCTTCCTATCACAACGGGGCGGGTGGATTCGCGTTTGCCGACGGACATTCCGAGATCAAGAAATGGCTGGATGGCAACACCAAACGACCGGTCTTGAAACAGCCGATCAGCAGCGGAACGGTGGCGCCGCGCGACTTCGGTTGGGTCAATGAACGCGCCACCAACCGGTAATGAAACAGCGCATGATTACCGTCCCGCGCGGGGCCAATGGGCTTCGGCTCGAAGAGAGCCGATTCTCCGTCTCCATCGGCGCGAGCGGCGGCTCTGAGCCCGACTGTCTGCTCCGCGCGCCGGAGCGGAACGGGAGTCCGCCGGTCGGGAGCAACGGTATTTAATTTTGGGGGACAAAGTTTGGATTTTTGAGGGTGTGGTTCATGAGGATGATCAGTTTCCGCATGACGGCGGTGAGGGCGACTTTGGCGGGTTTGCCGGCCGCGCGCAGGCGCTGATAGAACGCCTTGAGCTGGCGGTTGGAGCGCGCCGCTACCAGCGCCGCCATATACAGCGCGCGGCGC